>Ga0306925_10004559_pt1 | contig 12538 bp, 27 predicted proteins | sample flu12Cox44000176_FD_203755 | JGI IMG/M metagenome (GOLD analysis project Ga0306925, IMG submission 203755) | Lab enrichment of tropical soil microbial communities from Luquillo Experimental Forest, Puerto Rico - flux8day.12C.oxic.44.000.176 (v2)... | ecosystem: Environmental > Terrestrial >...
GGAGGGGCCGATCGTTTGCGGGGAAACGTCCAGATTCGACGGCATAGGTGGGGACCTCCCGGCCGTTTTTTACTGGGCGGAATTGTGGGCGGAAAAACTTTTTACTTATGGAGCGCGGTCCAGGTGAACGCGATCCACAAAATCACGGTGAGCGTCCCGAGGAAACCAACCCAAAACCAGGGTGAGCTCGAGGCCCGGCCGCGGATCCGGACGCGATCGCTCAAAATTCCGATTCGCGGCGAGAGCCGGCCGAGGCCAGGTATATGTCTCCTAACGGCGCGATCAAATTCCCGGCCCGTTTGCTGGCGAGCGAGCTCCGCGCGCGATCGTAGAATGCGCTCAACCTTTTTTGCAATAGGAACTCCCGTGGAGTCACGCGATGCATTTGAGTCCGATGGCTACAAGGGCCGGCGGCGTGCGACCTTGTAACACGTACGCGATATCGGGACCTGACCACGGTTTAGGATGGGAACTCCAGAAGCAGAAGGGCGATGGATCTGGTTGCGTGGAGAATGGTCAGGTGCAGATCAAGGGAGCTGCTGCATCGCCCTAGGAAACTAATTCTATTGTTCCGACAACCAAAATAAAAGTTGGCCAACGGTACGGTAATGGGGCTGTACTTAATCGTTATTCGAGGAAATGGATGCCCGTGTACGTTCCGATCGCCTCGATGATGAGCAAGGCATACGCGGTCAAACCAAACGCCAGTCCCCATGGACTCCACGGCTGTGAATTCACATGGTCGGGACCCATAGCCAGAAAATGGTGATACAAGCCGAAAAGGAATGATCCGGACATGGAAAGCGACAAGAGCATGAGGCCAAGTCGTTTCTCGGCTGTCCAAAGGAGCCCCATTGCGAGCAAAGGAACGATGAGCACGACCACGATGACGAAGACTGAGGCAGGCAAAGCTAGACCAACGCGGAGTTCACGATGCGCAAGACCATGCACAATGTTCACGAGGAGATGAACACCGATAATAGCGGTCACGTATGCAGCCCGTCGGTCCACTCTCCTGCGCCGTCCGCTCACATATTCTCAGTTTGAGGCGCGTGCGCAAAGCTCCGAGTGTCGATGCATCGAATCGAACTCAAAAAAAAACGTATACGATCAACCGAACCATGCGGACCGTGAGGCAGGTATTCGAGCTTCATTTCAAGGGCCACACCTTCCGACCAGTCGCATGTTCATCACCGAATCAATTCTGCCGCAAAACTGACAGTTTTTCAGCGTGCTTGAGCGATTCGTCGAAGCCTTACAACGTCCTAACCACGGCTTAACTGCAACTTTACACTGCCAACAAAATCTAAGCCCTCGACAATCGCTTGTCGATGCTGGATCGCGGCACTCTCAGGAGACTTGCCGTCGCGTCACAAACCGAGTCCCTGTCCCGCAGCCCTCGCGTTAGGCTCTTGCGGATGCGAAACACAAACGGCCGAAAGACCACAAACATCGCCACTCCAACCACACGAATTACACCTTACTTGATATATGCGGTCACGGATTCGATCTTCAGGCGTGATGTGTTCGGTGGGGTAGTTGGCGAACACGTCGTGTTCGCCGCAGTTGACGCAACGAAAGGTAAGGACGTACCCTCGGGTCTTTCCGGTCTTCATAGAAAGACTCCTGACGGGACAGATGCGCAGAAGCCGTATAGAAGTTGCCTTTTGGAAAGCTATGTTCGAACAGAAACAGCAAGCGAATCAGTTCCAGATGATCGCTGATTTGATTACTAGGATTATTCATTTTGGGCCTCGTTAGGACAATTAACACACTCGAAGTGACTGACTTCTATCAATACGGCTCGTACGAATCCTGGCAGACCCTCCTGGAGCGCCACCTAAGGTTTGAACGGGTGGCTCGCAAGGTTTTTACCCGCAAGAAACCAAAGTACAGTTCGGTGACATGCCGGAATTCTTGCCTGGGTGGAATCTGCCCTAAATGTGAATACTGACGGCCAAGGCTACGTCGTCTTTTTGGAAGACTCGACTGACAAAGAAGGGTATTCCGCGCACAGTGACGAACGCGGAGTAATCTGGGAATGCAAGTGGCTCCTGTGAGCAGCGATTCGGCTACTCTGGTAAGTCTTGCAATGGACGAACGAGATGCTCGGCTCGTTGCAGCGGCAGAACGTTAATGGCAAGAGTGCATTGACCTCACTATAGAGAGTCGCCATACTGTGCGATATTGGGAGTGTCACCCGCCCACTCCTGCACGGACGCAGCACTGCCTCACGACATAGTGCAGTGCGTGTTTTCCTTGCCACTCCCGGTGAGGACGATCATGCGCAGCAATAGAAAGTCAGAGGCGGGATTCGGGATTTTGCTTGAGCTGTTGGTCGCAATGGCGATTTCAACAATTCTCCTCGGTGGATCAACTGTGTCTATTTTTAGGGTGCAGGCTGCGCAAAACCAAATCGCCGCACAGCAGCGCCTTCGACAAGTAGCACAAGCACAAGCTGCCCTCGCCATCTGTGCGCAAACAAGTGGCTGCGTTCCAAGTATCGGACTCTCCGCAATCATCCCGCCTGATGAGACTAGCATCGCCCAAAGCGGATATCTGTTCCAATATTCAAACAATTCCGGATTGTGGTGTATGACCGCTGTTCCAGTTAGCCAATCATTCTCAGGGCAGGCAACCTACCGGATTGACTACACCGGGATTCTCCGTTGTATGCCCGATAACGATCCGCCTGCTGGTCCGTCTAGTCCAACCTGTTAATCTCGATTTGACCATGAATTGCGGTGGCACCCTGTCCGCAGTGATCAGAGTGCCACCGCGTGGTCTGATGGGTTCGGTCACTTTACAACCGAGTTCGACGAGCGTCTGTCAGGCAACTGCCGTATTTGCTGCGAGGAGAAACCTTAATGGCAGTGGATTGACTTTCCTTCGCGGCCAACGGAGACTGTGCTTTGTAGGCGAAGGCAGTGTCGCTAACTGCTCCTCCTTCCCGAAGATTGACCTCGCGGATTGAGGCACATGATGATGTGTGGGTGTATTGGGCGTGTAACGGACGCGACGATGTCTCTCGCGTTCGCGACGTCAGCTTGGGAGGCGTCTTCATCAAAACACCGAGGAGAATACCCGAGGACACATCGGCGGAAGTGTATTTCCTTGTTGAAGAAGGTCAAATCAGAGCAGACGCTGTGGTGCGGCACACACAACCCAGCACCGGGCTGGGACTGAAATTCCTAGCTGTTAATGAGCGCGACCGAGCGAGGTTGGCCGCGCTCGTTGCAAGACTCCAGAGCTTATCCCGATCACGGCAATAATCCCACCATCTCACCGGGCAAGGACGTCATCGTTCGCGCCGTAATTCAGCACACCGACGGAATCAAGCTACAGGTGGACTTTGTCGGTCTCGACCTCACGGCGTTGATTGAAACGAAGCAAGTCGTTAAGGAGTGAGAGGTGGCCACCGGGGCCTTTATGGTTAGCGCTGACCATCCTCGCCGAACTCTTCGGGCTTCATGGTGCGCTTGATTCCCGTGCTATGGTCGTAGGTGAAATATACTCCGGGGCTTGCAACGTGAAGCTTCTTGAACATCTCTTTGACTCTTCGTCGTCCTTGGCTACTGCGAATCCGTCGGCGAGATTTAGTTCACCAAGAGTTCACCTCCGGTGCATTGATCGAAAAACGAGCTTACAGCAAAGTCGTTGAAGTGCGGGACGGTCAACCTCGGGGAAGGTGCGCACCCATCCCGTACAATTTGTGTCAGGTCCTCGAAGGTAAGTCGGGGTAGCCGCCCGCCTCGTGCTTGCGCCTGACACAATCATTCTTTCGGCCATCGCCTCTCGATGTGCTCCACGCGATGAATGCAGCCTGACAAATCGCGTTCTCAACCGCAGCCACTTTCGCCGGACTGGGCCTGTTTGAGTCCAGTTCGTTCAGTTCTCGCGCAGAGCAGCGATGCAGCAAACAGGATTGCGTACTTCCGTTCTTCTATCTTCGGAATCCACGATTCCCGTACTTATACCTTCACCACTACGACGAGGTAGATGACCCTGTGTGGGCCTCGATGTTGCAGATTAGTCCGACCGGGAAGGTGCTGGACCGTCGAAATGAATCTCGTTCGAACTAGTACTTGGACTTAGATATCACCGAAGAATCAGTCAATTCGCGGCGGTCAGGCAACCTTGAACGCGGATCGAGGAGGCAATGGCTGGCGGCGCAAGCAAGAATGACCGACGGAATGGAAAATGTTCGCGCATGGCAGGGATGGGATGTTTGAGGGCGCGGATGTGGGTCAAGGGCAATAAGTCGAGCGAAAAGAATGGTATGGCAGGCAGGAAAAACCGAGGCGAGAGTGGTAACGATAGTGCTCAGTGGTGGCTCAAGAGGACCGCCCAAACCAAACTGAGGAGGGTACGATGGTGATTCAGAAAATGCTTGTGACCGCATCGGGTCCGATGCACGCGCTCTTCGACATGTACAAGGTTGACCTTGGTGGTTCGGCTATGTGGCTAGGCAGTATCCAGTCCTACAGCGTCGCGCTTTTTGAAATCAAACTGACCGCTGCAAGAGCGCCTGGCGATTACGCTATCGTTAACCGCCAAACCGGCGAGCGAACCGCACTGAGCTTCGGATTGAGTGTGGACGGCCACCACGATCACGTTAACCCTGTCACGGCGCGAACGACAGCATCCTCAATTTTGCCGCGGTGCAAGTTGACGCCGCTTTTGTCGCCAACGTGAAACTCGCGCGTTGGCTTGTTTGGTTTCTTGGCGGACACGCCGAGGAATGTATGACGGGCCGGGGGATGTTTTCAAGACTGTCGGGCAGTAGCAGGGGACGAGAGCTGCGCCCTGGCCCCATCCCGCACTTTACTTTCAGGCATAACTCATTTTGAACTTCTCATCGGTGGAGCGACGTAACTTCACTCCACAACCTGCCGCGTATCGATCAATGCCGTGAGATCGAGGCCGACAACATCCACCTGTAATTTGATTCCATCGTCGTCCTGAATCACAACGCGGACAACAGCATCCTCGATCTTCCCGTGGTGCAGGTTCACGCGGATTTTATCGCCGACCTGAAACTGTCGGTCTGGTTGCTTTGGTTTGTACGGCACGAGCAGATTGTACAACCATTACTTTGGTCCTCGCAGCGGCTCTCCAGTGTTTATGCTTTAATTAGGGCGATGATACGCGGCAAGAAATTTATGGCGATTTTGTTCCTTGTCCTCTGCTCAGGCTGTGTTTCTGAAAGAGACCAACACATTCGCGCTTACAACCAACAACTTGTGTTTCCGAAAGCCCACATTCGGACCTATTCTGACATGTATGCACGCCACAAGGCGTTATGCAACACCAAAGACGTGATGGCAAAATACAATTGCAACCAGATGAAGGCGGATTTGGCGAGCATTCAGGAAGCTGAGAGACAGGCGCTCCCTATTTACGAACAGATGGCAAGCGACCCAGTGTTGAACCAACAAGACCGCGAGATTGCTTTGCAAAGCGTCACCAAACTTCGAGCCGACCTCGAGGAGCCCCAGTGAAAAGCACGTCAGGTCCGATGAGTTTCATCCGATTACCCCCTCAGCCTTCTCAATAGCCTCTTGCAACACCCCGCCACTTGACACGTCGTTTTCGTGGAGCTTAATGACGTCCGGGTCAGCATCGTATTTTTCTTCGTCTAATGGGGTGCGGTAGAACTCAATAGTCTCGGTCGTGGGGCGGGGTCTGCGACGGTACCGTGCCATGAAGGTTTCCAATGACATCAGAAAGCCTCGGGTTCCACGGTCGGCGAAAACTGCACAGGCGATGTACGGCTTCACCCCACGTAGTTCGCATTCCCGGCGCATAGCGTCAGCGTGTGCATCATTCTTAAACAAGGTGACTGAGCCACGTTCGTTCCTCAGTCGAGTTTTCACGTTGATGCCCATGTTGGGACCACCACTCTTCCACGCCAGCAGGTCTATACCGTTAGCTGTCGCACCGATGGCGTCAACCACCCAGCCTAGCCGTGCTAACTGAAATTGAATATACGCCTCTCCGTAGACGCCGACAGTTCGACCGATATTATTGCCCTTCATTCGATTCCCCTCCGAAATTCCAACCTGCTGATTCGAGCTTTTCTAAGCGTGCCTGCATTTGGCCCAACTCGCGATGGTACTTCGGACAAACGGTTAACAACTCAAAGCTGACACAACCCATGGGGGAACCTCCGCCAGCATCAGCGACGGTGCAGAAGCGAGGTCGTTACCCACGGCTGCTTCCAGCGGTACACTTTTGTCTCGTCGTCACGTAAGTGAACGGTGGCAACGCGGTAGCCGTCCCGCACAGGGTCCAGACAACACCAGCGGATGGCGGGGCCACCCGCTTCGAGAAAGCACTTCAATGTCTGCCGCCAGACCTCCCGGTTGTCCTCTTCGATTTGCGCGAGCCGCGCCTCCTGCTCCTCAGCCAGCGTAGACTTCCGAGCAGGCGCGAGAGCGGGCAGGAGAGCAGCCGCTCGCCCCGCCAACGCTAAGATTGCACCCGACAAAAATTCGCGACGGTTCATAAGTCGGTGTCCTCCGAGAGAGCAAAGAGGGCCGCGAGCAGACGTAAAGCTGTTTCCGACAAAGGTCCCGCAGACAATATGTAGCCGCCTTGCGGGTGCTCCGAGACATTCCAACCTTCCGGGAAAAGACTTTGAAGCGCCGTGAGTCTTTGGCTCACTTCGCCTTTTGCCATCACTCGCCCTCCTTCACGATGGACCCAACCTGCGTCAACGCTTGATGCACACGGCGTTTCGAAATCTCAGTTATCGGGAGAGAGCAGACGGGAGGATTGCCAGGCGCGTCCACGCAGAAGTGAACCAACGTGGGGTGATGCTGGTTGGCCGCTTCGACGTACACAAGCCGCGCGCCGGCGTCGTACAAAATGAACTCAAGGAGAAGTTCGGTGGCGGTGAGGGATGAACTTGCGAAAATACTGCTAGACTTCCGTGTAGCTTCCATGCGGGATACCTCCGCGTGTGGAGTTAGGGGCCATCAGCAGGTGACTCTGCTGGTGTGCCCCGTCTTGCCTTGCCTTACTTGACTACGACAACCTCCTTCCGGGCCTCTCTACGTGCCCGACGAATCTGGTTTGCATACTTCTTCCGTGTTTCCAAAATCGCTTCACACAGCGTTTCGAGCGACGGCATCTTGTACTCGCGGATGAGTTTCGCGGCCTGAGCCTGCAACTGTTTTTCGGTGAGCTTCTTCACGCGTCCTCCCCGACTCTCCACATCCAGATTCGGTGCTGCTGGCGTGTCCGCTTACTTTTTACTTCTCACGCCATTTCTCAAAACCTCTCGGTAAATCCGCGAGTTCCTCTCCTTCAAGTTCATCCAAGCTGTGCTTGTCGCCTAGATAGGCGAGCGCGATGTACGCTTGCTGCGTTAAAGGGACGTTGTTCTCAAGCATCCACTGCACCAAGATATCCTTCCTTGCTTCGCGCGTGAGACGTGTCTTCACTTCGTCTCCAGCGCACCGAACGGCTTCTGCAAATCAGCCAAGAGACCGAAGAACAAACGCTCGCGCGCTTCCGGCGTTAGCTTTTGCGTTGCTTCTGCGAGGCGTGCGCCCATCGCGTCGAGCGACATCTTGCGTGTGCCGGTTCCGTTGTTAGAATGCATCCGTTTCCGCCGCTTTCCGGCTGTACAACTCCGACAGCCTTTTCTGCTCCGCGCGAATTTTCTCCAGCTTCTCAACAAGAACCTCCTCAGCCACGCGCAGCGTCTCCATCGTCTCGGTGATGTCCTTCAACGAGGAGGCCTCGGTGATGGGAGGCGGCATTGCGATTTTCTTTTTGTGCTGCACTAAAATGCCCCCGCGTCTGGGTTGTTTGGTCAACCTCGGGCGCGGACGGCGCGGCTTGCGCTTGCGTGTTGCCTTCCGCTTCTTCGTCGCCACTGTTCAGCGTCCTTTCTGCTCGTCCAGAACATAACCTTCTGGAATGTGTTTCGGCCTGTCGTACATCACGCCGCTCGTGTCCACATACTTGCCTTCGGGGAGTGGATTAGGTGGGGCTACGGCGTCGGTATCCGACTCGCACTCACTGTGATTCATCCATCCGTGCGCCTCGAAGCGCTTGCCGCAGTCATCGACTGCGTGCTGGTAGTTCACTGCGGCCCTCTCTGCATCCGCTGCGGCCTTTGCTGCTCCACGGTCGAATTCTTTCTGGCGCTGGTAGTCGCGTAGGAACACGAACCCAAAGACGACCGCCGCGAGTGCAGTGCTGATTCCCGCGGACCATGCTATGAACTTGCGAAAATCGCGATTGTAGACGACCAGAACCAGAACAACGGATGCGAATATGGCGATGCCGATGCTCATTTAGCGCTAGCCTCCTACGATTTTGTCCCGCTGTTCCACCGGGAGAGCGAGATAGTCGAGAACCAGTTTGCGCATCACCGACGATACACTTTGCAGTTGCGCACCGGGGTGTTCATTCAGCCGCGCGACCTCTGCTTCCAAAGCAGCGTTCTGCTCTTCCGTGAAATAAATGATGCGCTGAGCCTTGAACGTTAGCTTGCTACGGTCTTGTGGTGCGCGGCGTTTTGCCATCTCACCACAATATCATGATGCTAGCATCAAACCAATAGTACGAACGGCCGTCGAGTCTGTCCGGGCCTCCGCGCGCATCCGGCCGCACGCCGCTGCCTCGCTGGCACGTACTGCCGCCGCTGGTACCAAGGTTCTGGGACTAAGTCCGTCATTCTCAACACATTCGCTCTATATTCGTTCTGGTACCCGGCAACATACAGAAACTACATATTTTGTTCTTTACAAATCGTCCAGAATATGATTCAATATAAACACTGGGAGAGTAAACCCGAACCGTGTAACGCAGGTGGCACGGTAAATTTCAGCGGGTGACTCAGGTAGTCCACCAAACCTGTATTAAGCGTCGTGGGTGTAGGTCACCCGAAAGCCGCGCCGATGTCGAAAGCAAAGCGGCTACCTGCCACGATGGAACGCCCTCCTTGAGTCCACCTTAGACGTGGCTCGCTAAAGGCAAGGCACTGACCAAACGCACTCCAATTGTGCGGAAAGGTCTGCCTTGTCTTCCATTAGTAGTAGTACAGCCTCCATACACGCCTCCGCAATCAATGCGCTCATTATGAGCAAGCGCAAGTTGCCCTCAATCTTGCGAAGAGACGTTGCTCCACTCGGTATCACAACGGATGTTCGCCCTCTCATTCCACATTCCAGCGTGGGGAAAGTAGTCAAACATCGTCGACGCCCTGTGATAATTTTGACCGTCCATGAAAACATTCGTCAGGTGACGGACGGTAGATATTTATTCTGGATTCCTCGTAGACCTGCGAACCGAAAAGAGATGAAAGATGAGCGAATCCGCCGTCGATACGCTAACAGAACTCGCACTGTGTTCTTCGCTCCCCATTTCACAGGAGAGCCACGCCCCCACGGGATTTTTCACTTGTGCTTTTTTGAGCAAGGAGCCAACGCAGGGTTCAGAGTGTACATCGCCGGGGCTGACGGCAGCGGTCTTCGTCAAGTTCCTCCAATGGGAGGCCGCCCCGAAAATGCGGTATGGAGCTCTGACCAGAAATCCGTTTACGTGAATATTAACAAAGCGGGGACTCTTGAGATTTGGAAATGGAACGTGGACAATTCAAATCCGGAGAAGTTCGTCGACAATTGCGGCATTATTAGCGATGCTGACCCAAGCGGGAAGTACCTGATTGGCTCGGATGGGACTGGAATCGTCGAGGTATCGATATCCGACAGAAAATGCATCCCGTTGCTACCTGGCCCGGTGACGAGTATTGTTAATTTTGCTCGCGACGGCAAGTCGTTCCTGTACGCTGTTATTTCCCGCGCCGAAGGTTCCATTTACCGTCAGCCTTGGAGAGACGGCACAGTGGTTGGGAGGCCAGAGGTCGCTTTGAAGGTCCCGTTTGCCTTTCCGCTGATTCACGCTGGTAACGCCTACGACTTTTCCAGAGACCTTTCCACTATCGTCTATGCACGCCCCGGCGGTAACGCCGACCTCTACCTTCTCAGCCAGAAATAAATCGTGACTCGAAACAGGATTTTGGTGGATTTCTCGCCGCGTGCAGCCCGCCGCGATTGACTTGCAGGATGGCGCGGCCTAACATCCGTCGCAAGTGAACGATTTCGCTCCAATACTCGGCCAAACCGTCTCCCACTACCGCGTGATTGAAAAGCTGGGTGGTGGTGGCATGGGGGTCGTCTACAAGGCCGAGGACACTCGCCTCGGCCGTTTTGTCGCCCTCAAATTCCTTCCCGAGCAGCTAGCGCATGACCGGCAGGCGATGGAGCGATTTCCACGGGCGTTGACGGATGTGCCCAGTACATCACGATCTGACGGTGTGCGCTCCTAGCGCAGCAGGAGGCCAACGATGAAAACAGAGTCAAAGAGCAATGTGAGGCCGCCATTTACGGCCCCTACTGGTACCCTGATCGCATTAACATTGAGCGCTGTTTTCCTACTGTTGGTCTTCGGTCGAGCGCAGCTCATGCTTGGGCAACAGACCAAGCAGTCGCAGGCGGCTTCTAAAACCCGCGATGAAGCAAAACTCATTGCGCGTGGAAAATATATCGTGGAAGGGCTTGCTGCTTGCGGTGACTGTCACACCCCGCGCAACAGGGATGGCGATATCGACCGCTCTAAATGGCTCGCGGGAGCCCCGGTGTTCTATGAACCGGCGCAAAGTGTTCCGGGGTGGGCGACCATGGCCCCCCGAATTGCAGGTTTACCGCCGGGGAGGGACGCTGAGGTCATCACTTTGTTGACTACCTCAGTATGGCGAAACGGCAAAACTCCTCGCCCGCCGATGCCCCGTTTTCATATGACGCGCGAGGATGCAGAGGCTGTCGTAGCCTACCTAAAGTCCCTTTGAAGCCGGGTGTCTGGGGCTGCTCGGGAGGCGGGGTACACCGTCACACGGATTTTTCGCAAAGTGCGGTTGCTGGAGGCGGCGGGATGCTCTGCAACGCGACCTCCGCCTCCCCCTAGAGAATGTGCCGCTTACCACAGATTCAATGCCATGAAGCGTCATTTAACACGCCGGTGAGTCTTCCTCGGAAGACGTCCGGCTGAAAAAGGGGTTTCGACGGCGTCCGGTGTAGCTTTGTGACCACTCAACTGCTCAATGTGAATGCAGTAGAAAACGGGAGCCGCAGGTTTCGGTCCGCGCCGCGATTGCGAAGCTGCGTACCCTGTTTGCCACCACATAGCTCGTTTTTCGAGGACAGACTGAGCCTGACGGCGGACCTCGATGTATTCGGGCTTGTCCGGCAGCTCTTCATAGCGGCCGAGCACAACGACGCTCGCCCATTGATTGTGGGAGTGCACTTCGTCGGCCTCGACGCACACCAGCGGGTTTTCGCGCATCCATTCGATCTTTTGTCCGGCCGTGGAAAAGCCGTAGAGACGGTCTGGCTCATAGGCAAAGTAGACAGGGACAACGTATGGCTGGTTGTTACGGGCACATCCCAGCCTGCCCGTGCCAAGGCGGGCAAGCAAGTCGCGGCATTCTTGCGCGTTCATTTCGCGAATTAACATTGCTCGTCAATTCTGGACGAGGATAGTGTGCGAGAAAGCAATCGCGCAAACCCGTGATGAGCGTCACCTATCTGGGTGATACGAGTCACGGCACTAGGCTGACAACCAGAATGAAATGTACGCCGTGTGGGACGATCTAAAAACCGAGATGGCGTATTGGGACAGAAGGGTGTGCGTTTTAGCAAGAGCACAGAAAAACGTTGGGGAATCCGCACGACGATGTTGCTTCCGGATGGGGGTGTGATCGGACTATACGAGCCGAAGCACCCTGTAACATTCGGAGAACATGGCGCAACACAGAAACCAAAAGTTGGCGACATGAGGCGACAGACCTGTGGTCATCTTCAGGCAAGCTAAGGCACTGGCGAGGTTTATTATGGCTGTGCATCGGTCCGTTCTGTTTGGTGCTTTGCTGGTGACCGTGTGCGCCACGGGCGCGCAACAAAAGGGAGTGAAGGAAACAGCGCCTCCTCGAGCCACTACAGTGCCCGGGAAACAGACTTACGTGCACTATTGCGCCTCCTGTCACGGCCCTGATGCCCGGGGCGATGGACCGGCGGCTATTGTGCTGAAGACATCGCCTCCCGATCTAACTACACTTGCAAAACGGCATGGTGGGAAATTTCCGTATGAGTATCCCCAACAGTCTCCTACCCCTATATACAACAAAACAATACTGTAAACCCCAGTCTCACGCGACTTAGCGTTCGCGCGCTGATACCATGCCAACGGGACTCGTCGCTCTTCCTCGCAACATCGGCGGAATTTCTCCGAGCCGCAATTCTGCGACAAACATCGGGATCGGGGAAACACGCCCCCAACGGTTTAATTCCCACTTGGCTTGGAGAAAAGTTACCTCCGGGCGGAGCGAAATGTCCAGTACCATTTTCGTGGTACCGCGGTAAAACTGTTGTGGAAGCTTGAGGAGTGGCTTCTTGCCGAAGTCGCGACCATCAGCGGAGCCCCAGATGGAAACGTCGAGGGATTCCTGCTCGATCTGGTCCGTGAC
>Ga0306925_10004564_pt1 | contig 12533 bp, 12 predicted proteins | sample flu12Cox44000176_FD_203755 | JGI IMG/M metagenome (GOLD analysis project Ga0306925, IMG submission 203755) | Lab enrichment of tropical soil microbial communities from Luquillo Experimental Forest, Puerto Rico - flux8day.12C.oxic.44.000.176 (v2)... | ecosystem: Environmental > Terrestrial >...
GCACGAGCAGGGCGTGCGCCGGTTCGATTTGAGCATCGGAAACTACTCCTTCAAGCGCAGGTTCGGCGCTGTCCAACTCCCCTTGATCGATGCCAGCATCGCGCTTGAATGGCGCGGAATTCCACATGCGCTGCGGGATTATGTAGCGCGCTACCTGCGGCGTCACGGCTGGCTGCACGAAAGGATACGCCGCGCCGTCGGCAACCGCCGATCCGCGAGGTGAGGTGATCTGGTCATTTCGCTACGTTTCGCCGGGAGCGGATGCCGCAAGCAATCGTTCGCAGCTGGACGGTAGGGAGGAAGCGCGTGCGATGGTTAGAAAAGCCTTAACCCGGGTTCGATAGCAATTGACAGGGCATGTTCGATGGCTGGTTGTCGCCGGCCTTGAGAGGCCAAGGTGATTAGAGAATTCCCGCTTCCGGCATTGCCGGCCATCCTGCGCGCCTCTGCGGATGTCGATGTGTTGCGCGCTGCACGCTTCATCGGCTTCATCGCAACCGTCTTGCTGATCTGGGTATCGCTTCGGCCGTTTCCCGATCTCGGCGATCCCGGAATGGGCGACGCAGACAAAGGCAAGCTGGCTACGACCTATATTGCGCTTGGTGTATTCTCCGTCTTTGCCTTCGCCTTGACGGCGCACAGGCATGCGAAAGCGTTGCGCAGCCTTCTGACGCCCGCCTTTCTGCTGCTCTGCGGCTGGATATGCATCAATACGATTTTCTCACACGATTTCGGATTGTCGGCCCAGCGTCTGATCCTCACTTGCAGCGTGATGGCGCTGGCCGCGTGCCTGCTTCTCCTGCCCGATTCCCAGGATGAGCTCGATAACTGGCTGAGCGTGTCAGCGCTGATCTTCCTCGCGCTTTGCTATCTCGGCGTGGTGCTGGCGCCGTCGGTCTCGATTCACACCGCGCGCGACACGCTTGAACCCCAACTCGCAGGCGACTGGCGCGGGCCCTTCGGGCACAAGAACGTCGCGGCTCCGATCATGGCCGTGCTCGTTTTCGCCGGGATCTATCTGATAGCGAGACGATCCTTGCTTTCCGGCATCGCCATTGTCGTCCTTTCCGGCATCTTTTTGAGCATGACCGGGGGGAAGAGCGCGATGGCGCTCTTCATCTTCGCCCTTGTTCTCAGCATTCCCGTCGCCGCCACAAGACGCCTGGCATTGCGCGCGTGCCTGATATTCTTGCCGCTGCTCTGCCTGAATCTGTTGACGGTCGGCTCGGTTCTCAACGAACGGCTTTCCGCTCTGACTAAATTGTTGCCGCTCGACACCAGTTTCACGGGTCGAACCAATATCTGGGATTTCGCGATTTCATCGCTCAAGCTTCGTCCCTGGCTTGGATATGGCTTTGCTGCGTTTTGGGGAACGAATTCCATCCAGGGTCTGGTTCAGGACAGTCAAATCGAATGGGCTGCCAGCGCCGCACACAGCCACAACGGATACCTCGACAACGCCCTTACGATGGGGATTCCCGGTCTTGTCTTGATCACGGCGATTTTCGTGATCGCGCCGCTGCGAAATTTCTCGGTTGCGACCGAACTCGGACAAGCCGAACCGCTCGCAAAACTCTTTCTTCGGATATGGCTGTTCGGGATATATCTTTCTTCGATGGAGAGTTTTCTGCTCGACCGCGCCGATCCGATCTGGTTCACCTTCCTGGTCGGCGTCTTCGGACTGCATTACATCGCACGCTTCCGTCCGGCATCGGCGCGCCGAGACGGCGAGGCTTTCGTGCCCTCCGTTTAGAGCTGTTGTAGATCGGAATTTATGCCAATTCCGGCGATGCCGAGCACGCGAATCTGCTCCGCTCGTCGGCCAGGGTCGTCATTCGAGTTGCATGCAAGCTCGACGGTATGATGACCTGGCCGAAGATTTTGGGAAAGAACGAAGAGTCGGCGTCTGGGTTGTCCCAGGACGTCGAGCGCTTGAAACGACGATGCGCCGTCGATGCGAAACTCGATGTCTCGAAGATCGCGTGGCGGTTCGGCGAAAACGACGACAACGCCCGACCCGGACCATTCAAATGCAATGCGCCCCTGCGTCCCGCCGCTGACCCAGGCCGGAATATTCTTTTCATCGAAATCCAGCCGCCAACCCCGGTTTTCGAACGGATCGAGCGCAGCAGCATCGCGCCAGTCGACATGCGCGAACCGATCCGAATGGAGCGGAGGCGGAAGCTTTGCGGTGATGGATCGGTCAGCAGAGGCAGCATTGAGCGCAGTTTCGCACATGGTCGTTACGAACAACGCCGCGGCCGCATGGCCGGCGTCAGTCGGGTGAACCTTGTCGGCGATATAGTCGGACCAGTTGAGGCGTCCGGCCTCGATTTCCGGCCAAATGGCGTCGCGGAAGCTGACCATCGGCAGATGATAATGTGCGCCGACCTTTGCCTGCATCGCCTGATCGTTGCCGCCCTTTTCCCACATCATGAACAGCAGCAGAACGGCTGGTTGGTTGGGCTGCGCCAGAATCTGGCGCACGAGGCCCTCGAAAGCCTCGCCGTCGGTCCAGTTGTCGTTCACAGCGAATTCGATCACGACGAGATCCGGCGAGCCCGACAGCAGGTCTCTTCCCGCGCGCAGGGCGCCATACATCGAACCGGTGCCGCCGACACCGGCGTTGATCATTCGCAGGTTACAGCGTGGAAAACGATCACGCCACCAGGCCGCCACACGGCCCGCATAAGCGTTCTGAGCGCCTGTGGCGAAAGCGCCGGCCGTGATCGAGCCGCCGATGAATCCGAGCGTAATGGGCTCTCCGCGGCGCGCCCTGGCAAGCACTTTTGAAAGGCGGGCCAGATCGCCGGCCGACAGCTGTGATCGTGCGATGATCTCGCTCGTCAAAGGCTGGTTCGACGCAAATGCTTCGGAAGATCCGACCAGACAGGACCCGAGCAGAAGCATCGCCACTCGGCGAGAAAACGCGGTACTTCCTGTGGTCGCGGGAAGCACCATGGCCTACGTCGCCGGCAACGCGCGGCGTCGTTTGGCGCCACCATCGAGGAACGGCTTCTCGATCAAACGATAGCAGACCAGGCCCGATGTGAGGCCGGCCACGACGACAAGTGTCGCGCAACCCAGATAGACCAGGGGGTCATGGATGTCGACCAGCCGTTTCGACACGGCCCAGATCGCGCCGACACAGAATATGTGGAACAGATAGATCGAATAGGAGATGTCGCCGACAAACTTCAATTGCTTGATGTTGGCAATTTTGTCGGCGGTCTCGTAGCTGAGCCCGCAAAGGACAATGCCCAGGGCGGTCAATGACATCAGAAAATGCTTCCACAGGGCGATCTCCTCGCCGCCATCCCAATCGACCACGTAAAACGCGACCAACAGAAAACCCGTCGCTGCCAATGCCGGCCCGCGCAGCAGGGCGCCAAAACGTGCGAGCAATCCATGCCGGTGCGCCTGTGCGAGAATTGTCCCAAGGCAAAATCCGATCAGGCTCGGGCTCGTGTAGATCGCCTCGGCGTGGCTGAGCCCGGTGGCGAACTGGCCGATTCCGACCAGCAACGCGAGAATCCCGAGGAGAGCCAGGGTTCGTGCTTCGGAGCGCAGGAAAAACAGGCTGGCAAAAATCAGATAGAAGAACACCTCGAAATTCAGGCTCCAGCCGAGGAGCAATAACGGCGCCTTGGGTTCCAGCGAGGGAATGAACAACAGCGATTTGATCAGGCCCTCCGTCGTGGGGATGGTCGTCCTGAACTGCGTCGGCATGGCGACGGCGAGGGTTGTGAGTAACAGGGTTGCCGCCCAATAAGCGGGTACGATCCGAAAGGCCCGCCGGACCAGAAACTCTTTTGGGTTGAATCGGCCGCCGCCGGCGATGATCGTAATGATGAATCCGCTGATGACGAAGAATACGTCGACCCCGAGCCTACCGGTTTTCAGGAGACCCATGTTCATCTCGGTGAGCGGCCACTGCAGCGCATGCGTCACCAGGACGCTCATGGCCGCCAGTCCCCGCAAATACTGGATCGAAAGAAGCTGGGTACGCGTCCCGGAGCCGGCTCGCGACCAGGCAAACTGCGCCATACTGATACAACCCTTTTGATGAATTCGGCCTCTTGCGCCGCTTTCAGCAAAAGTTGCGCCAGCTCTTCTCGCTCCCTGCCGCTGGTCCGCAGCCTCCGGCAGTCCGCGAACGCCGGCCGCAGTTGTTAAGGTTGACAGCGCCTGCTTCGGTCTAGATCGCCCGCACGACGCCCGGTTTGCCGGGCTCGCATTCCAGCGCGCCGCGATCCCATTTGGCGGCGTTAGCTGCGGCCTCATAGCTGCTCTGCAGAAACGCCAGCAGCGCTTGGTCCGGATCCGGCGCGGTGCGTACGGCGTCATAAGGCAGAATGAATTCGCCCAAGGCCTCGCTGAAGAACGCGGCCTCGGGCCTGACCCGAGCGGAGCGAAAACCTTCCGGTTCGGGATAGGCGTAGGAATAAAAGGCGGGATAGTCGATCGCGCCGGAGCCCGGCCAGAAGCCGGCACTGCTGACCTCGTGCGAATAGGCCTCGCATGCGACGGCGTCCGATAAATTGGGCACGCCGCCAGGATGACGCGGCGCGCGGCGGCCGGAGAAACGGGTGACGGCGAGATCGAAACTGCCCCAGAAGAAATGCACCGGGCTCGCCTTGCCGAGGAAACCGGTGCGGAATTGCTTGAACACGCGGTCGGCATTGACGAGGATTTGCAGAAAACGCCCCACCGCATCCGGGTCATAGGATGCGTGCCGTTTATCGTCCGAAAATCGGATGGGATCGGGCAGCTCGTTCGGAATCTCGTCGATGACGACGTGAATGTCGAGCTCCGCGAGCGTAGTCAATACAGCGGTGTAGAAACTGGCGACCGAATGCCCGGCGAGCAGCAAATGCCGCGTCGCGCCGTTACTGGTTGAAATCCGCAAATCATGATTGATGAAATCAAAGTCGATCTGGAACGTGCGCGTGCCATCGGGGATCGGGGAGGTCGTCAGGCCGGATGTCGTGACATAAAGGGCGACATGCCACGAATGATTCAGCCAGGGCGTGCGCGCCAGACGAATCTTGCCGACGATCTGGGTCCAGAGATGCAACGTGGCGCAGGTCTCGCGCCATACTGCGGTCGGCAGTTCCGGCCAGGGCGGCGCCGAGGAGCCGGGCAGTGCGTTGTTCATATGTTAGCCTCGCGCTGTCGTCGGCGTCCGGCACGAAAAGCCGGATGCAACCTCCCGCCAAATATACTTCTTTTTTGTGTGGTTGAATTGCGATCTGCGGAGGCGTCCCAGGTCTGGCGACCGGTACTTCGAAGGCGTGCCAGCCCCGGAACTTCAGGGCCTTACGAATTCGTGCCGTCCCCGCGATACGCGGAACAGATTTTCGGCACCACCATCGTCGCGCAGCCGCCTGCAGCGGCGTGCGCGCCAGTTGGTAGATGCAAGCGGTTCGATCATTTCGACCCGTTCCCTGCGCTTGGCCGTCAATCTTTTTAATTGCTCAAGGCAGACAGGGGCGCGTCCCATGAAGGGAATACCGCTCACGTCGGATCAGCCATGCAGTTTCCTTGCGGTCTCGGCAATCACGCGGCCCTGATAGCGTGCGCCGGCCAACTCGTTTTCGGAAGGCTTACGGCTGCCGTCGCCGCCCGTGATCGTGGTTGCACCGTAGGGTGCGCCGCCAGTCACTTCGTCGAGTTTCATCTGGCCCGCAAAGCCGTAGTTGAGGCCGACAACAGTCATGCCGAAATGCAGGAGATTGGTGATGACGGAAAACAGGGTGGTTTCCTGGCCGCCATGCTGGGTCGCGGTCGAGGTGAAGGCTCCGCCGACCTTGCCGTGCAGCGCTCCCTTCATCCAGAGGCCGCCGGCCTGATCGAGGAAATTCGCCATCTGTGACGACATGCGGCCGAAACGGGTGCCGGTACCGACGATAATCGCATCGTAATTGGCGAGATCGTCGATTTTCGCGATCGGGGCCTGCTGATCGAGCTTGTAGTGTGATGCCTTCGCGATCTCCAGCGGCACAAGCTCAGGCACGCGTTTGATGTCGACCGAAGCGCCGGCTTCGCGGGCGCCTTGCGCCACCGCGTTGGCCATCGCCTCGATATGGCCGTAGGCGGAATAGTAGAGAACGAGAACTTTTGCCATGGTTGATCTCCTGATTGTCTGACCTTGGATGTTCGAGGTGAACGCCGCCGTGAGCGGCAATTCGCCCTTTGGATTCTTTCACTGAGGGTCCGATGCGCGGGGGTGATCCCCCACGCATGACGCAACTTGTTGTTCGAGAAGCCGCACGTCCTACGCAGCGTCCACGAGCACCAGTTCGGAATCTTCCAGCGCGGTGATCTTCAGCGCGGCTTCGTCGCGGATCGCGACGCCGTCGCGCGCCTTGACGCTGATGCCGTTGATCTCGACCTTGCCGGCCGCCGGCACCAGATAAAGATGGCGGGCTTTGGCGGGCGTGTATTGCGCGCTCTCGCCGGCTTTCAGCGTGGTTGCAAGAACCCGCGCGTCGGCACGGATCGGCAGCGCGTCCTTGTCGCCGGCAAATCCGCTGGCAATGGTGACGAAATTGCCGGAGCGGTCCGCCTTCGGGAACGGCTTGGCGCCCCAGGTTGGCGGGCCACCTTGCGTTTTCGGTTGAATCCAGATCTGGAAGATTTTTGTCAGCTTCGGCTCCAGATTGTATTCGGAGTGACGAATGCCGGAGCCGGCGCTCATCACCTGAACGTCGCCTGCCTCCGTGCGGCCCTTGTTGCCGAGACTATCCTGGTGCGTAATGGCGCCTTCCCGCACGTAAGTGATGATTTCCATGTTGGCGTGCGGATGCGCGGGAAAGCCGGTGTTCGGTGCAATCTCGTCGTCATTCCACACGCGCAAGGCGCCGTGGCCCATATTGTCGGGATCGTAGTGACTGCCGAAGGAAAAGTGATGCCTGGCCTTCAGCCAGCCGTGGTCGGCCGCCCCTAGTTTGTCGAAAGGTCTGAGTTCGATCATGGGAAACTCCGTGAAGTTCTGATTGCGGATATGGATATGCATTTCCGGATCGTGCATAAATAGAAACAATAGAAACTCATTGTTTCATTTTGTGAGCCACTACGGGGTATCCATGGCAAAGCTTCCCGATTTCGAAGGTCTTGCGATTTTCGCAAAAGTCGTGGAATTGCGGTCATTTGCGGCAGCGGCCGGCGAATTGGCGTTGTCAAAGGCGACCGTTTCGAAAGCCGTCGGCCGGCTTGAGAAACGGCTCGGTGCGCGGCTGTTCAACCGCACCTCACGGCGGCTCGCCTTGACCGATGCCGGGCAGAAATTGTCCGCGCGCGCCGGACGCCTGCTCGCCGACGGCGAAGCCGCTGAGAACGAAGCGCTGGCACAATCGGTATCGCCGCGCGGCCTTGTTCGCCTCGCGGTGCCGATGACGTTTGGCGTGAAATCGGTGGCGCCGATCCTTCCGGAATTTCTTCAGGCCTATCCAGATGTCTCGATCGACCTCCATCTCAGCGACGCCATGGTGGATTTGATCGGGGAGGGGTTTGATGCGGGCTTGCGGATCGCGCGGCTGCCGGATTCGTCGCTGATTGCGCGAAGATTATGCGGGGTCGCGCGTTACACCGTTGCGGCGCCCGCCTATCTCAAGCGCCACGGCAAGCCAACTCATCCGATGCAACTCGCCCAACACAAATGCTTCGGCTACGCCTACATGATCACGCCCGATGTCTGGCACTACAGCAACGCGGCCGGAGAGCAGGCCAGCGTTCGCCCGGCAGGCCAGTTGCGTGTCAATAACGGCGAAGCGCTGTTGCCGGCCGTGATCGCGGGGCTTGGTATCGCAGATCTGCCAGACTTCATCGTCAATGACGCGATCGAAGCGGGCGAAATCGAAGTGATCCTCAAAGGCTGGAAGCAGGCGGAAGGCGCGGTCCATCTGGTGACGCCACCCGGCGGTCCGCGTCCGGCGCGCGTCGAAGTGCTGGCGGATTTTCTGGCCACGCATTTTGCCAAGGCAAGGCGATTGAAAAAGCGAAACGGCTGATCTCCTCGACGGTAGCGCCGGCCGATGGGCACCTTTGCCGGCGCGCCGGTTCACGCTATAGGCAGCACGACAAGGTTTAAGAGAATTCGGGGGAAACGGCGATGAATCGACGCGAAGTTCTGAAAGTCACAGCCGCGCTGCCACTGTTGCAGGCCGTGCGCCCGGCGTCCGCTGCGGCGCAAGCCGCGTGGCCGACACACACGGTCACCATGATCGTGCCGTTTCCGGCCGGCGGCCAGGCAGATCTTGCGGCGCGACCGGTGGCGCTGGCGCTGGAAAAGATTCTCGGCAAATCTGTCATCGTCGACAATCGCGCTGGCGGCGCCGGTGGCGCCATCGGCAATGCCGCGGCCGCGCGTGCCGAACCGGACGGCTATACATTGCTGATGACGCTGTCGTCACTGGCGGTGCTGCCGGAGGCCGACCGCCTGTTCGATCGTCCGCCGGTCTATGAAGTTTCGCAATTCGCACCTGTCGCACGCGTTCTTGCCGATCCCACTTTGCTCGCGGTGCCCGCATCGGCGCCATGGAAGACACTTAAGGATTTTGTCGACGATGCCAAAAGCCGTCCCGGTCAAATTCCCTATGGCTCCTCCGGGCCGTACGGCACGCTGCACGTCGCGATGGAGATGTTTGCCGCCTCTGCCGGGATCAAGTTGCTGCACATCCCGTTTCGCGGCGCAGGCCCTGCGCTGAACGCGATTCTGACGGGAACGGTGCAGGCTCTCGCATCGGCGCCCGGCACGCTGAAGCAGCAGGTCGATGACGGAAAGATGCGTGTGCTCGCCAATTGGGGCGCACAACGGATCGCGAGCTTCCCCGACCTGCCGACCTTCAGGGAGCTCGGGTACAAGGATGTCGAATTCTACATCTGGGCCGGCCTGTTCGCCCAAGCCGCGTTGCCGGGCCCGATCATGAGCCGGTTGCGCGAGGCGATGGCGCAGGCGGTGAAAAGCCCGGAAGTGATCAAGACCTTCGAGACCGCCGGAAGCCCGGTCGCCTACTTGGACGCGCCGGAATTTTCGCAATTCGTCGAGACCGACAGCGCGCGCCTGGTTGCGGCGGTGAAGCGGATCGGCAGGGTCGAGTAGGGGCGTGTCAGGGCGCGGGCAGGACGGCGTGACCCTCGCTTCGGCTGCCATTCTCGCAGACGTCGACCCATTCGGCAGCGACGAGCTCCGCCATGCGTTCCGGCGCGATGCGCACCGCGCTGTGGATCGAGCCCGCCGCCGGCACCACCTCGTCGAATTCCTTTAGCGAGACGTCGCAATAGATCGGCAATGGGATTTTCAGGCCGAACGGGCAGACGCCACCGACCTCATGCCCGGTGATGTCGGCGACTTCCTCCAGGCCCAGCATTTTCGGCTTGCCGCCGAAACGCGCCTTGACCTTCTTGTTGTCCATCCGCGAGGTGCCGCTGGCGACGATCAGGATCACCTGGTCGCCGATCCTCAAGCTGAGCGTCTTGGCGATTCTTGCCGGCTCGACGCCGTAGGCTTCCGCGGCCAGCGCCACGGTCGCCGAACTCTTCGGCGATTCGATCACGGCGATATCGGGAGCGTTCTCGGCGAAAAACGCAATGACAGATTCAAGACTCATGGCGATAGATCTTTGCCCAACGCATCCTAGAGCGTTTTCGAGCGAAGTGGATACCGGTTCGCGTGAAGAAAACGCGTCAAAATAACAAACTAGAGCCTCGGTTCTGATTCAAATTAGAACCGAGGCTCTGGCGCATGGCTTGTCCCGATAGCCAGCCGCGATCAACTCGTCAACGGTGAGCCGATTTGGGATTTGCTGGGAACGCTGCCTCTGCATCAGTGCAGAGGGCGAACCGAGGGCGCCAGAATCATTCCGCCGCGACGCGACGCTCCAGCACCTGAAGGACATCCAGCGGATCGGTGCGGCGGCGGTAATCGACACTTGTGTCCGCAAACAGGATTCGACCGTCAGTGCCAATCACGTAAGTCGCCGCAAGTGGAAGCGACCAGTCGTCGGGCGTGCCGTTCTTGTCTGGAATATCCAGTTTGAAGCCGTCGTATACGGTGCGCAATTCGTCGGTAAAAGAATAGACCAGGCCGAAGGCCTTCCCTACTTGATGGCCTACATCGCTTAACACGGGAAAGGTGAGAGCATTTTTTTCCGTGGTGCTTACGGTATCGTCAGGTTTTTCGGGACTGATCGCAACGAGACTTGCGCCGGCGGCGGCGATGCGGGGCAGCACAGCCTGATAAGCCTTGAGCTCCAGATTGCAATACGGACACCAGCCGCCCCGGTAGAACGTTACGATGACAGGTCCCTTCGCCAGCAGCCTGGTTACCTCAAAAGGCTGGCCATGGACATCGGGCAGAACGATGTTGGGCGCCTGATCTCCAACTTGCTTCGCCTGTCTGCCGATTCCGGACTCGGACAGATGGGTGATGTGCCGTTCCATGGCGGTGCGGCGATCGGCCGGCACGCGCTGCATCCAGCCAGCAAGATATTCCTCAAGCTGTTGAGATAAGGTCGTCGACATCTTGTTCGTCTCCGTGACTACAGACGTGTCAATGGCAATGCAACTTCGCACGCGTCTTATCAAGCCGGGCGCGACAACATTCTAACGATCGGGTGATGGGCTATAGTCAGAAATAAATCCTTCGTGATGCCCGAGGTTTTATCGCACGCAATCGAGCAATCATTCCGACTTGTTTGTGCAAGATTTGCGAACATTCAAGATGCCTGGGCTGTGACCAGAGCGGGCAGCTCCAACAGCCCGTGGATACGATAGTCGGGCTTAACGCCGAGCTCATCCATCTGCATGCGCAACGCTTTGAACATCGTAAGCGGCGGTACGAGATCGTTCTTGACGCAGGCGAGCGCCATTGCTTCCGGCGTCACCCGCTCGATCCACGCGACCTTGAGGCCGAAGGCCTTCGCTCCACAAGCATCCCACGGGTTCGAAGAGACGAACAATACCTCGGCGGGCCGCACCCCTAGCCTTGCTTCGATCAGGCCGTAGGTGTCTGGCGATGGCTTGAATATCCTTTGCGAGTCGATGCTGATCGTGGCGTCCAGGATTTGGTCGAGGCCCGTGTTGTGTACCAGCGTGTTGAGCATGTCGCTGGAGCCGTTGGAAAGAATCGCGAGCTTGCGGCCTTTCAGTCTTCCAAGCGTGGCCTTCGCATCGGGATAGGGATCGAGATGAAGATACTTGTCCATGATTCGCTCGAAAGTCGCCGCATCATGCGTCAACCCGAGCACGCGGATGGTATAGGCGAGGGAGTCCCTGGTGATGACCGAGAAATCCTCATAGCGGCGCATCAGCGAGCGAAACCAGGTGTATTCGAGCTGCTTGATGCGCCAGATCTGGGTGATGATCTCGCCATAACCGGGAAACGCCTCCTCGGTGACGGCGGCCACCGATTGAATGTCATACAACGTGCCATAGGCATCGAACACAACAGCTTGGATGGTCACGGTGAATTCTCTCTCGTTAATAAGTTAAATGAATTGGCGTCGCCGGGGTGCGCATCTATTTTGATGCGACCCCGGTATGGACCTGCAGGAGGAATGCATCAAAGCGCTGCTCGTTCTCGGCATCGCGTCCCCATATGAACGTCCCGAGAACGGCGCCCAAAAAGCCCAGGGGCAACGATACCACGGTCGGATTGACCAGTGGCCATATTGCGTCAGCGCCGCGCATCGCCGGCCCGATCATCGCCAGTACGACGGAAGACGCCAGCCCGACGGCCATCCCGCCTACCACGCCGCCGGTGTTGAATCGTCGCCAGAACAGCGAAAGGATCAACACCGGAAAATTGGCGCTTGCGGCGACGCAGATCGCCAGAATGACGAGCACCGCGACGTTGACGCCTTGTGCGAGAATGCCGAGTGCAATCGCCAGCACGCCGATCACGACCGCGGTCACGCGGGCCAACCAGACCTCTTGCTTGCCTTCCACCTGACCACCTTTGACCCAGTTCACGTAGAAATCGTGCGCAATTGCGCCTGAGGTCGACAGCGTGAGCGCGGAGACCACTGCAAGGATGGTCGCCACCGCAACCGCCGCGACAAAGCCGAGCATGAGGTCGCCGCCAAGGCTGCCTTTGCCGCCGCCGAGATATTGCGCCAGGAGCGGGAGCGTCAGGTTGCCGCCCTTGTCGGCCGCGCGGATGACATCCTGTCCGCCGTGACATTCAGATAACGTGCTGTCATTACAGTTGATTTCTTGATGGGTAAGGTTACAGCCCCCAAATAGGTCCCCAATCGTGCAGGAAATTCGGGTATCAATGCTGGTGAGAGCGTTTTGGCTGGCGATAGCGGAGCGGCACGATGTCCTCTGATAATACAGGACAGAAACAGGTGGGTGGCCGATTTGAGAAAGGCGTGTCGGGCAATCCGCGCGGTCGTCCGATGGGGTCACGAAACAATGCCACCCTGGCAGCCGAAGCCCTGTTGGCAGGTGAAGCGGAAAAGCTAACGCGGAAATGTATCGATCTTGCTTTGGATGGCGATCCTATCGCGCTCCGGCTTTGCATGGAACGA
>Ga0306925_10004565_pt1 | contig 12532 bp, 9 predicted proteins | sample flu12Cox44000176_FD_203755 | JGI IMG/M metagenome (GOLD analysis project Ga0306925, IMG submission 203755) | Lab enrichment of tropical soil microbial communities from Luquillo Experimental Forest, Puerto Rico - flux8day.12C.oxic.44.000.176 (v2)... | ecosystem: Environmental > Terrestrial > Soil...
GCGCGGATATGGCAACGAGTACATGGATATGAACGTCGAGGCAGAACCGGAGTGGGACGACCCGTCCGGCGGGGAGGCCGTCGCGTCGACCTCGGTTTCGGATCTTGGCGCCGGAAATCTGGGGTTCGCCGGCACCGCAAGCAAGCAGACCGCCGCCGACGCCACGGGGTTGGCCACGCTGGCCGGTGACGAGTTCGGCGGCGGGCCCTCGGTGCCCATGGTCCCGGGCACCTGGGGCACCGATGCGGTTGATAATGAAAATGATTTTCAGTAAGCTCCGCTGGTCAGGGGTTGGGCCAGCGGCCGCCGAACGCGCAGTTCAGCGCCACCGAAACGGGAGGGGAGTCGTGAGCCGAAGGCCTCTGGGCATCTCGACAGTTAGCTTATGCAATGCTAACTTCAGGCGAGTTAGGTTAGGCGACACTACATACAGGGGGGCAGGCAGCCGTGGATCGCGGTGACACCGGCATGCTCGCAGCTCAGCCAGCAAATTCTCGATCGGACGGCAGGATTGACGGCGACGTCGTCAGCCGGTTCGCAACCTGTTGCCGCGCGCTCGGCATCGCGGTCTACGAGCGGCAGCGTCCGGCCGACCTGGCCGCCGCTCGCTCCGGTTTCACCGCGCTGACCCGCATCGCCCACGACCAGTGCGACGCCTGGGCCGGGCTGGCCGCCGCCGGCGATGTCTCCATGCGAGTGCTCGAGGCCGTTTCGCGCACGGCGGCGACGGCGGGTGCATTGCAGCGTCGGGTGGAGCTGGCGCCGGGGGCTTTGGGCTTCCGTTACGACACCGGGCTGTACCTGCAGTTCCGCGCCACCACACCGGACGACTTCCGTCTCGCCTACGCGGCGGCGCTGGCTTCAACAGGGGAGGCCGGGCGGTTTGCCGACGCTGATCAGATCGTTACCGCAATCCTCGAACGCCGCCCGGGCTGGCGTGAGGCACGCTGGGTCGCCGTCGTCATCAACTACCGGGCCGAGCGCTGGTCGGACGTCGTCAAGCTGCTGACCCCGATCGTCAACGACTCCGACCTCGACGAGGCTTTCTCCCACGCGGCCAAGATCGCGCTGGGCACCGCGCTGGCCCGGCTGGGCATGTTCGCCCCGGCGCTGTCGTATCTCGAAGAGCCCGACGGCCCTGTCGCTGTTGCGGCGGTCGACGGCGCGCTGGCCAAAGCCCTCGTGTTGCGTGCGCACGTCGACGAGGACTCGGCAAGCGAGGTGCTACAGGATCTGTACGCGGCCCACCCCGAGAACGAACAAGTCGAAGAGGCTTTGACCGACACCAGCTTTGGGATCGTCACCACCACCGCGGCCCGGATCGACGCCCGCACCGATCCGTGGGACCCCGAAACCGAGCCCAGCCCCGGCGATTTCGTCGACCCTGGAGCCCAGGAGCGTAAGCGCGAGCTGTTGCACGAGGCCGAACGTGAGCTCGACGAATTCATCGGCTTGGACAAGGTCAAAGACCAGGTGGCCCGGTTGAAGAGCGCGGTGGCGATGGAGATAGTGCGCAAGCACCGCGGGCTCGAAGTGGCGCAGCGCACCCACCACCTGGTCTTCACCGGACCGCCCGGGACCGGCAAGACCACTATTGCCCGCGTGGTCGCCAAGATCTATTGCGGCCTTGGCCTTTTGAAGAAGGAAAACATCAGGGAGGTGCACCGCGCCGATCTCATCGGACAGCACATCGGGGAGACCGAGGCCAAGACCAACGCGATCATCGACAGCGCGCTGGATGGCGTTCTGTTCCTCGACGAGGCCTACGCGTTGGTGGCGACGGGCGCGAAGAACGACTTCGGGTTGGTGGCCATTGACACCCTGCTGGCCCGGATGGAGAACGACCGGGATCGGCTGGTGGTCATCGTCGCCGGGTACCGCGCCGACCTGGATCGGTTCCTCGACACCAACCAAGGTCTGCGGTCGCGCTTCACCCGCAGCATCGACTTCCCGTCGTACAAACCGGCCGAGCTGATCGAGATCGCGAACTTCATGGCCGCCAAGCGCGACAGCGTCTTCGCGCAGGCCGCGCTCGATGATCTCGAGGCGCTGTTTGCGCATCTGGCTGACGCGTCGAAAGCAGATGCAGCCGGGGTTGAACGTCGTGGCCTGGATATCGCCGGCAACGGCCGGTTCGTGCGCAACGTGGTCGAAAAGTCCGAAGAGGAACGCGAATTCAGGTTGGACCACTCCGAGCATGCCGAAACCGGCGAGTTCACCGATGAGGAGCTGATGACGATCACCGCCGCGGACGTCCACAATTCGGTTGAGCCGCTGCTGCAAGGCCTCGGCCTGCGGGAGCCGGCATGACCCATAATGAGCCGGACGGCGAATGGGCGGGGGCACGGCGTTCGTTCTCCTCACGAACCCCGGTCAACGACAACCCGGACAAGGTGGTCTATCGGCGCGGTTTCGTCACCCGCCATCAGGTGACCGGCTGGCGCTTCGTGATGCGCCGGATCGCCTCCGGCATAGCCCTGCACGACACCAGGATGCTCGTCGACCCGCTGCGCACCCAGTCGCGCGCGGTGCTGATGGGCGTGCTCATCCTGATCACCGGCCTGGTGGGCTGTTTCGTGTTCTCGCTGATCCGGCCCAGCGGCACGGCGGGTAACAACGCGGTGCTTGCCGATCGGTCGACCGCCGCGCTGTATGTGCGGGTCGGTGACGACCTGCACCCGGTGCTCAACCTCACCTCGGCCCGGCTGATCGTCGGCCGGGCGGCCAACCCCACCACGGTGAAAAGCACTGAGCTGGACCGGTTTCCGCGCGGCAACCTGATCGGGATCCCGGGCGCACCGGAGCGCATGGTGCAGAACGCCTCGCACGACGCCAACTGGACGGTGTGCGACGCCGTCAGTGGGACTACACGCGGGGCGCACAGCACGGGAGTCACCGTGATCGCCGGGCCGCCCGACGGCGACGGCGCGCGTGCCACCGCGATCCACGTCAACCAGGGGATCCTGGTCGACTTTCCCGGTGACCGGGGCACCAGCACCTGGCTGCTCTGGGACGGCAAGCGCAGCCAGATCGACCTGACCAACCATGCCGTCACCAATGCACTCGGCCTCGGTGCCGGAAATTCCGATGTGCCCGCGCGCCGGCCCATTGCGCAGGGGCTGTTCAACGCGATACCCGAAGCCCCGGCGCTGACCGCGCCACCAATCCCGAATGCCGGTGGCCCGGCGAACTTTTCGGTGCCGGCCCCGATCGGTGCGGTGGTCGTCTCCTACGGCTTGGAGCAGAACGCGTCTGGCACCGTGCGGTACTACGCGGTGTTGCCGGACGGCCTGCAGCCCGTTTCGCCCGTGCTTGCCGCCATCCTGCGAAACGCCAATTCCTATGGCCTGGAACAACCCCCGCGACTGGGCGCCGATGCTGTGGCCAGGCTGCCGGTGTCGCGGATGCTGGACACCGCCCGCTACCCCGACCAGCAGATCGTCCTCGTCGACGCGGCGAAAAATCCCGTCACCTGTGCGTACTGGAGCAAGCCTGCCGGGGCGGCCACCAGCTCACTGAGCCTGCTATCCGGCTCGGTGTTGCCCGTGCCGGATGCGGTGCGCACCGTCGACCTGGTCGGCGGCGGCTCACAGGGAAATGGCTCGACGGCCACCCGCGTCGCGCTGGCGCCGGGCACCGGCTACTTCACCCAGGCCGTGGGTGGCGGGGCCGCGGCGCCGGCCGTCGGTTCGTTGTTCTGGGTCTCCGACACCGGGGTGCGCTACGGCATCGACACTGAGACTGGCGAGGCGGCGGGAAATCCCGCCGCCGGGCATTCCAAAACCGTTGAGGCCCTTGGCCTGAGCGCACCAGCGGTCCCCATCCCGTGGTCGGCGCTGTCGCTGTTCGCGGCCGGCCCGACGCTGTCGCGCGCCGACGCGCTGCTGGCCCACGACGGCTTGCCGCCCGACACCGGGCCCGGTCGTCCCGCGTCGGCCGAAGGAGCGACTCGATGAGCCGACTGATCTTCGAGGCCCGCCGGCGGCTGGCACCGCCAACCACCCGAAAAGGCACCATCACCATCGAGGCGCCCCCGGAGCTGCCCCGAGTGATTCCGCCGTCGTTTCTGCGGCGGGCGATGCCCTATGTGATCGTGATCCTGATCGTCGGCATGGTGGTGGCGCTGGTGGCCACCGGGATGCGGGTGATCTCTCCGCAGACGCTGTTCTTCCCGTTCGTGTTGCTGCTGGCGGCAACCGCGCTGTATCGCGGTAACGACAACAAGACGCGCACCGAGGAGGTCGACGCCGAGCGGGCCGACTACCTGCGCTACCTGTCGGTGGTGCGGGACAACATCCGGACCCAGGCCGCCGAGCAGCGCGCGACCGCGCAGTGGTCCCACCCGGACCCGGCGATGTTGGCCACGGTGCCCGGATCCCGCCGCCAGTGGGAGCGTGACCCGCACGACCCCGACTTCCTGGTGCTTCGGGCCGGCCGTCACCAGGCGCCCCTGGCCACCGCGCTGCGGGTGAGCGACACCGCCGACGAGGTCGACCTGGAACCGGTGTCGCACAGCGCATTACGCAGCCTGCTCGACACCCAGCGCATCGTCCGCGACGTGCCGACCGGAATCGACCTGACCAAGGTCTCGCGGATCACCGTCCTGGGTGAGGCGGCGGAGGCGCGGGCGGCGATGCGCGCCTGGATCGCTCAGGCGGTGACGTGGCACGACCCGACGGTGCTAGGGGTGGCGCTGGTCACCCGCGATCTGGAGCGCCCGGACTGGTCCTGGCTGAAGTGGTTGCCGCACATCGACATTCCCGGCGAGCTGGACGGTGTCGGACCGGCCCGCTTTCTGTCGACCGACGCCGACGAGCTGGTCGCGCTGCTGGGATTCGCGCTTGCCGATCGCCCGGCGTTCACCGGTGCGCCCGCGGATGCGCTGCGGCACTTGCTGATCGTCGTTGACGACCCCGACTACGACCTGAACGGCTCGGCGCTGGCGGTCGGCCGGGCGGGGGTCACCGTCGTGCACCGCGCCGCCACATCCCCACACCGCGAACAGTATTCGGACCCCGAAAAGCCGATCCTGCGCATCGCGGGCGGCGCCATCGAGCGTTGGCAGACCGGCGGCTGGCAGCCCTACATCGACAGCGCGGATCAGCTCGGCTTCGATGAGGCCGCACATTTGGCCCGTCAGCTGTCGCGGTGGGACTCCAACCCGACCCATGCCGGGCTGCGGTCGGCGGCCACCCGCGGCGCGACCTTCACGACGCTACTCGGTATCCCGAACGCGTCGCAGCTGGATGTCCCGACGCTGTGGGCACCGCGCCGCCGCGACGACGAGTTGCGCGTTCCGATCGGCGTCACCGGGACCGGCGAGCCGCTGATCTTCGACCTCAAGGACGAGGCCGAGGGCGGGATGGGTCCGCACGGCCTGATGATCGGTATGACCGGTTCCGGAAAGTCGCAGACGTTGATGTCGATCCTGTTGTCGCTGTTGACAACCCATTCGGCGGAGCGGCTGATCGTCATCTACGCCGACTTCAAGGGTGAGGCCGGCGCCGATAGCTTCCGGAACTTCCCACAGGTCGTCGCGGTGATCTCGAACATGGCCGAGAAGAAATCGCTGGCCGACCGGTTCGCCGACACGCTGCGCGGTGAGGTGGCTCGTCGCGAGACGCTGCTACGCGAGGCCGGCCGTCGCGTTCAGGGCAGCGCGTTCAACTCGGTGCTCGAGTACGAGAACGCCATCGCAGCCGGACATGACCTGCCGCCGCTTCCAACGCTGTTCGTCGTCGCCGACGAGTTCACGCTGATGCTGGCCGACCACCCGGAATACGCCGAGCTTTTCGACTACGTGGCCCGCAAGGGCCGCTCGTTCCGCATCCATATCCTCTTCGCCTCGCAGACGCTGGATGTGGGCAAGATCAAGGACATCGACAAGAACACGTCCTACCGCATCGGGTTGAAGGTGGCCAGCCCCAGCGTTTCCCGCCAGATCATCGGTGTGGAGGACGCCTACCACGTCGAGGCCGGCAAGGAACACAAGGGCGTGGGCTTCCTGGTGCCCGCCCCCGGTGCGATGCCGATCAAGTTCCGCAGCACCTACGTCGACGGCATCTACGAGCCACCCCAGGCGGCTAAAGCCCTTGTGGTGCACTCGAATCCGGAGCCAAAGCTGTTCACGGCCGGGATGGTGGAGCCGGATCACGGCACCGTCATATCCACCGGCGAGGACGAGGAGACGGCCGGACCGCCGCGCAAGCTGATCGCCACCATCGGCGAGCAGCTGGCGCGTTACGGCCCGCGGGCGCCGCAGCTGTGGCTGCCGCCGCTGGACGACCTGATCCCGTTGACCGCGGTGCTGGCGCGCGGGGGGGTGCCGCAACGGCAGTGGCGATGGCCGCTCGGCGAGATCGACAAGCCATTCGAAATGCGCCGCGACCCTTTGGTATTCGACGCAGCGTCGTCGGCCGGAAACATGGTGATCCACGGCGGTGCCAAGTCCGGAAAATCGACCGCCCTGCAGACATTCATCATGTCGGCGGCGAGCCTGCACTCTCCCCGCGACGTCACGTTCTATTGCCTGGACTACGGCGGCGGGCAGCTGCGGGCGCTGGAAGATCTGGCCCACGTCGGCAGCGTCGCGTCGGCGCTGGAACCCGAACGCATCCGCCGCACCTTCGGCGAGCTGGAGCAGTTGCTGCTGTCCCGGCAGCAGCGCGAGGCGTTCCGGGACAGGCAGGGTTGCGCCCACGACGATGGCTACGGCGAGGTGTTCCTGGTCATCGACAACCTCTACGCGTTCGGGCGCGACAACACCGACCAGTTCAACACGCGTAACCCGTTGCTGGCCAAGGCGACCGAACTGGTCAACGTCGGGCTGGCCTACGGGATCCACGTCATCATCACCACCCCGAGTTGGCTGGAGGTGCCGCTCGCGATGCGGGACGGCCTCGGGCTGCGGCTCGAGCTCAGGCTGCACGACGCGCGGGACAGCAACGTGCGCGTGGTTGGCGCACTGCGCCGCCCGGCCGAGGCGGTGCCGCACGACCAGCCGGGCCGCGGGTTGACCATGGCCGCTGAGCATTTCCTGTTTGCGGCTCCCGAACTGGACCAGGTGGCCGCGATCAACGCGCGTCACCCGGGTGTCACGGCACCGCCGGTTCGGTTGCTGCCCACCAATCTTGCGCCCGACGCGGTGGGCGCGCTCTATCGCGGCCCGGAGCGGGTGGTCATCGGCCAGCGCGAAGAGGACCTCGCGCCCGTCGTCCTCGACTTCATCGAGAACCCGTTGTTAATGGTGTTCGGCGACAGCAAGTCCGGTAAGACCACGCTGCTGCGCCACATCATCCGCACCATCCGCGAGCACTCCACCGCGGACCGGGTGGCCTTCACCGTGCTGGATCGGCGGCTGCACCTCGTCGACGAGCCGCTGTTCCCCGACAACGAATACACCGCCAATCTCGACCGGGTCACCCCGGCGATGCTGGGACTGTCCAACATCATTGAGTCGCGCCGGCCACCGGCCGGCCTGTCGGCGGCCGAGCTGTCGGGCTGGACCTATCGGGGACACACCGATTACCTGATCATCGACGACGTCGACCAGATACCGGACTCACCGGCCGTGAGCGGTCCCTACATCGGCCAGCGGCCGTGGACTCCGCTGATCGCACAGCTGGCGCAGGCCGGCGATCTGGGCCTGCGGGTGATCGTCACGGCGCGCGCCACCGGATCGGGGCACGTGTTGATGACCAGCCCGCTGCTGCGCCGCTTCAACGACCTGCAGGCGACCACGCTGATGCTCTCGGGCAACCCGCAAGACAGCGGCAAGATCCGGGGCCAACGATTCGGTCGGTTGCCCGCCGGCCGGGCGATCCTGTTGGGCGACAGCGATGCTCCGACGTACGTACAGCTGGTCAACCCGCTCGTCGGCGAGGCCGCGATGTTTGGTGAAACGCAACAGAAGGGGAGTTAGTCATGACGTTGCGAGTGGTTCCCGAGGGCCTTGCCGCGACGAGCGCGGCGGTGGAGGCGTTGACGGCCCGGCTGGCGGCCGCGCATGCGGCGGCGGCCCCGTTGATCACCGCGGTGGAGCCGCCGGCGGCGGACCCGGTGTCGCTCCAGACGGCCGTGGGATTCAGTGCCCAGGGGCAGGAACACGCCGCCATCGCGGCCCAGGGCGTTGAAGAGCTGGGCCGTGCCGGTGTGGGCGTGGGTGAATCCGGCGCAAGCTATCTCGCGGGTGACACCGCGGCGGCCGCTACGTATGGGATGGCGGCCGGCTGATAATGACTGCGCCCGTCTGGATGGCTTCGCCGCCGGAAGTGCATTCGGCGTTGCTGACCGCCGGTCCGGGACCGGGGTCGCTGTTGGCGGCCGCCGGCGCCCGGTCCGCGCTCAGCACCGAATATGCTTCGGCCGGAACCGGTTTCGCGCCGACGGTGGGTGGCCGCGGTGGGGTCAAGGCACCGGCGGCGACCATCCCCGCGGCGGCTGCGGCAGTGCCCAGTCGGGCGCGCCGGCGCCGGCGGGCCGCGATGCGTGATCATGGCGACGAATTCTTGGACATGGATTCCGACATCAGCGTGTCGCCCGACTATGGCGAGCCGGAGCAAGCCTCCGCGCTGGCATCCGGGGGTGGAGCCGGGACGCTCGGGTTCGCCGGGACCGCGCACAAAGACACCGCCCTGACTGCCGCCGGGTTGACCGAGCTGGCCGGCGACGAGTTCGGCGGCGGCCCGCGGATGCCGATGGTGCCGGGCACCTGGGAGGGGAGAGGGGGAGACGACGTTTCGTAACGCTGCAGTCGATAACTGGAATTCGAGAGGTTCGAGAGATTCAAGAGAAAGGGAATCGTTGTGAGTATGTTGGACGCTCATATTCCGCAGTTGGTGGCCGCGCAGTCGGCCTTCAGCACCAAGTCGGCGCTGATGCGGAGCACGATCGGCCAGGCCGAGCAGGAGGCGTTGTCGGCGCAGGCTTTCCACCAGGGTGAGTCCTCGGCGGCGTTCCAGGCCGCTCATGCCCGGTTTGTGGAGGCCGCGGCTCGGATCAACACCTTGCTGGATATCGCCCAGGCCAACCTCGGGGATGCCGCGGGCACCTACGTGGCCGCCGATGCCGCCGCCGCGTCGTCCTACACCGGGTTCTGAGCCGAACCGATACTGACCGCGAAAGGACTTGTGATGTCGCAGATTATGTACAACTACCCCGCCATGCTTGGCCACGCCGGGGACATGTCGGGCTATGCGGGCACCCTTCAGGGCCTGGGTGCCGATATCGCCAGCGAGCAGGCCGCGCTGTCCAACGCCTGGCAGGGCGACACGGGCATGACCTACCAGGTGTGGCAGGCCCAGTGGAACCAGGCGATGGACGCTCTGGTGCGGGCCTATCAGTCGATGGCCAGCACCCACGAAGCCAACACGCTGGCCATGTATGCCCGCGACACGGCCGAGGCCGCCAAATGGGGCGGCTAGTTCGTGCCTAGACGACCTTGATGAACGCAGCACCCAACGCCGTCGAGCTGACGGTCGATCACGCGTGGTTCATCGCGGAAACCACTGGGGCGGGCAGCTTCCCGTGGGTTCTGGCGATCACCACGCCGTATCGTGATGCCGCGCAACGGGAGGCGTTCCTCGAGCGTCAGCGGGCCGAGCTGACGCGGATGGGTCTGGTGTTGCCGGACGGACTCATCAATCCCGCGGTCGCGGGCTGGATCAAGACGGTGTGTTTCCCGGACCGGTGGCTCGACCTGCGCTACGTGGGTGCCACCAAAACCACCGATGCGGCCACCGGCACCGGCGAGTTGCTGCGCGGCATCGTGGCACAGCGCGCCTCGAAAACGGTGGTCGCCTTGCGCAGCGCGCAACTGATCACGTTCACCGCCATGGACATCGACGACCCGCGCGGGCTGGTTCCGGTCCTCGGCGTTGGCCTGGCGCAGCGGCCGCCGGCGCGATTCGACGAGTTCAGCATGCCGACGCGCGTCGGGGCCCGGGCCGACGAGCGACTGCGCTCCGGCGCCGCGCTGTCCGAAGTCCTTGACTACCTGGGCATCCCGCAATCGGCACGCCCGGTGGTGGAGTCTGTGTTCACCGGCCCGCGCAGCTACGTCGAGATCGTCGCCGGCTGCCGCAATGACGGTCAGCACGCCACCACCGAGGTCGGCACGAGCATCGTCGACACCACCGCGGGTCGGGTGCTGGTCAGCCCGTCCCGCGCCTTCGACGGCGAGTGGGTGTCGACATTCAGCCCTGGGACCCCCTTCGCCATCGCCGTCGCAATCGAACAGCTGACCGCCCTGTTGCCGGACGGCCAATGGTTTTCGGGCCGGCGGCTGTCCCGAGACTTTTCTGCCCAAACCGCATAAGTCGAAACCAGAGAGAAAGAGAGCACGATGTCCCCCGAGAATTCTTCGAGGGTCCGGTGATGTCCGGAACCGTCATGCCGATCGTCCGCGTGGCCGTCCTCGCGGATAGCAGGCTGACGGAGATGGCGCTGCCCACCGAGCTGCCGCTGCGCGAAATCCTGCCCGCGGTGCAGCGTTTGGTTGTTCCCGCCGAGTCGAATGGTGACGGTGCTGTAGTCGGCAGTGCGGCTTCCCACTTGAGCCTGGCGCCCGTCGGTGGGGCGCCGTTCAGCCTGGACGCCAGCCTGGACACGGTCGGAGTCGTCGACGGTGACCTGCTGGCGCTGCGGCCGGTGCCCGTCGGCCCGGCCGCGCCCGGCATCGTCGAGGACATTGCGGACGCCGCGATGATCTTCTCGACCTCTCGGTTGCGGCCTTGGGGCACAGTGCATATCCAGCGGGGGGCGGTGGCCGCGGCCATCGCCGTGGCCTTACTGGCGACCGGTCTGGGAGTGACCTACCGGGTGGCCACCGGCGCGCTGTCCGGGCTGGTCGCCGTCGCCGCGATCGCCGTGCTCACCGCGTCGGCCGGCTTGCTGATCACGGCGCGCTCCGCGCGCACCGGGATGGCGCTGTCGGTCGCGGCGCTGGCACCCATCGGCGCCGCCCTGGCATTGGCGGTACCCGGACGATTCGGACCGGCGCAACTGATGCTGGCGGCCGCTGGTGTCACGGCGTGGTCGCTGATCGCCCTGATGGTGCCGAGCCCCGAGCGCGAGCGAGTTGTCGGTTTCTTCACCACGACCGCGGTCCTCGGAGCCGGGGTCCTGCTGGCCGCCAGCGCCGAATTGCTTTGGCACCTGCCAATACTGAGCATCGGCTGCGGGCTGATCGTGGCGGCCTTGCTGGTCACCGTCGAGGCGGCTCAATTGTCCGCGCTGTGGGCGCGCTTCCCGCTGCCGGTCATTCCGGCGCCTGGCGATCCCACCCCATCGGCACCGTCGTTAAGGGTGCTGGAGGACCTGCCGCGGCGGGTGCGGATCGGTGATGCGCATCAGAGCGGGTTCATAGCCGCCGCGGTGCTGCTCAGCGTCCTGGGATCGGTCGCGATCGCGCTGCGCCCCGAGTCGCTGGGGGGCTGGGGCTGGTATGTGGTTGCCGCAACCGCGACCACGTCCGTCCTGCGCGCCCGGGTGTGGGATTCGGCCGCGTGCAAGGCCTGGCTGCTCGCCCAGCCCTACCTGGTCGCCGGTGTCCTCATGGTGCTCTACACCGCGACGGGCCGGTACCCGGCCGCGCTTGAGGCCGTGTTCGTGCTCGGCGCACTGCTGCTGGTGTGGGTGGTGGTGGCGCTGAACCCGCGCATCGCCTCGCCGGAAAGCTATTCGCTGCCGCTGCGCCGGCTGCTGGGCTTCGTGGCGGCCGGCCTCGATGCCTCGCTGATCCCCGTAATGGCGTATCTGGTGGGTCTTTTCGCCTGGGTGCTCAATCGATGATTCGCGCTGGATTAGCTTGCGTCACAGTCACTTTGGTGGCTGTGATGTGGGCCAGTCCGCCGGCGCTGGCGATCAGCCCGCCGGCGGTCGATCCGGGCGTGCCACCGCCCAGCGGAACCCCCGGGCCCGGTCAGCCGATGGAGCAGCGCGGTCCGTGCAGCACCTCCGGAGTCGTCCCCGGCAGCGATCCGGGCGTGCCGACGCCCAGCGGGACGATGCTGAATCTCCCTGCGGCGTGGCAGTTTTCCCGCGGCGACGGCCAGCTGGTGGCGGTCATCGACACCGGTGTGCGGCCCGGCCCGCGGCTGCCCAATGTCGATCCCGGCGGCGATTTCGTGGAGACGACCGACGGCCTGACCGACTGCGACGGGCACGGCACGCTGGTCGCCGGGATCATCGCCGGCCAGCCCGGTGACGACGGCTTCTCGGGGGTGGCGCCCGCGGCGCGGGTGCTCTCGATCAGGGTGACGTCCGCGAAGTTCGCGCCGCGCACGCCGGGCGGCGATCCGCTGCTGGCGCGGGCGGCCCTCGACGTCGCGACGCTGGGCCGGGCGATCGTGCACGCGGCCGACCTCGGCGCCCGGGTGATCAACATCTCCGCGGTAACCTGCCTGCCCGCCGACCGGCCGATCGACCAGACCGCGCTCGGCGCGGCGATCCGGTACGCGGCGGTGGACAAGGACGCGGTGATCGTGGCCGCCGCGGGCAACAACGGGCCGACCGGATCGGTAGCCGGCGGCAC
>Ga0306925_10004566_pt1 | contig 12531 bp, 15 predicted proteins | sample flu12Cox44000176_FD_203755 | JGI IMG/M metagenome (GOLD analysis project Ga0306925, IMG submission 203755) | Lab enrichment of tropical soil microbial communities from Luquillo Experimental Forest, Puerto Rico - flux8day.12C.oxic.44.000.176 (v2)... | ecosystem: Environmental > Terrestrial >...
TCCCATCCGACGGCCCGGTCGGCAGGATGCTGCGCGCCACCGGCCGCCATCCCTGGCGTCCGGCCCACATCCACTTCGTCGTCTCGGCCGACGGCTACGAGCCGGTGACAACGCACATTTTCGATCGGACCGACGAGTATCTCGGCAGTGATGCGGTCTTTGCAGTCAAGGATTCGCTAATCTGCGACTTCGTGCGCCACGAGAGCCCCACGAGCGAGGCCGCAGGGTTCGGCATCTCGCCGCCGTTCCTTACCGCCGATTTCGATTTCCACCTCAAGCCGGCAACCGGACGGCGTGCGAGCGTGCTTGACGCGCAACAACGTCTCGCCGCCCTGGGTGCTGCGGGCTAGGCGACCTAAAGGTGGCTAATTCTTTCGAACAGAGGATAAACCTGAGCGCGGTAAACCGAAGACGCCGAGCGCGGCAGCCAGAGCCGCTGAAAGGCGCGGGCGGGGTATTCGGCGTATTGGCGGCGGAATGACTCGGCCATTAAGACCGCTTCGCTGTGCCGTCCGGTCAGCGACAGGGTACCCGACAAGAAGAGTTGCGCGGATCCAAAGCTGGCGTTGAGTTCGAGCGACTTGCGGAGCAGCGCAATCGCCGCTTCGGTCCTCCCGAGAAGCAATTCGGCAAATCCGGCGAAGTAGAACCAGGTGCTGTGCCGCCCATCGGTCGAATCCAGTCGCATGGCCCGCTCGACCGCGGGCAGGGTCTCCCAAGCGCGGCCGAGCAGGGCGGCATTGTAGCCGCAGAAAGCGTGGGTGGCGGCCAGCGCGTCATTTAGTGCCAGCGATTGTTCGAACGCCTGCGCCGCCTCCTGCAGCTGGCCCGCTGCGGAGTACAGCATTCCCGGGATGGATTTTGCGCGGCCGTAGGTCGGTTCGAGTTCTAGACTAAGGCCAGGGTGACCGCCTCGCGACCGAGGTCGGAGGCCGCTGCCGCAACGCGCGGCTCGCCCCACCACGGGTTGCTGACGAGACGCTGGCAAGTCAAGGCGAGACCGGTGAGCGCCTCGACATTGCGCGGCTCATAAGCGAGCGCGGCGAGAAACCATCGTTGCGCCTCGGCAGTAAGCGCGGCGCGCATCCCTCCTTCGAGCGCAGTCTCTGCACGGGTAAGACACTCGTCGACCTCCAGTCCCGTATCCAATCCGATAACGGCGCGGCGGCTCGCCTCGTGCAGGAGCAGAACGTGAAGCACTTGGGAGATCTGCCGGGTTATCTCGGTCCGGATCGGCGCGACGTCTTCGGGCCGGAATTCCCGTCGCCCCGCCCATAGGTAATCGGCAGTTACCGCGTCGGAGATCCGCAGGTTGATCCGCAGCATCCCGCCGCCGCCACGCTGGACACTCCCGTAGATCACGTAGCCGAGCTCGGGTGGGTTTCGTGGCCGGAGGTTGCAGGCGCAACACGGTTCCTCCGCCACCCAAGCGAATGATAGGCCACGGCAGTGGCGATACAGGCCGGTGACCAGGCGGTCGGTGAAATCTTCGACCAGACCTTGCCTGTCGGCCTCGCCAGTCAGATTGCGTAACGGTGCAACGCCTACGACAATGTCAGGTAGCACGCACGGCCATCGCGGCAGTGGCCTCCCCAGGATGGGTGCCGCTGGTCGCCCGCGACCTTGTCTCGGTGACAATGGATATGGCATGGCCGAAGCCTCCCACCATCCCCCTCTCATCCTCTACCCGCCCGCAGCCCCCTACGAGGCAGCGCGCCTAATCAGGCCACGATATGGCCTTCGGGTGCAGGCTCGTCCTTGTCGAAGTCGAACTCGACCTTGGCACCGTGCGGGTCGTTGAAGAACAGTTGCCAGATGCCACCTCCGGGAAGGCGACGCAGCTCGTACTCGATGCCCTCGCGCTTCAATGTCGCGACCGTCCCCGGCAGGTCCCTGGCGCTGAACGCCATGTGGTCGAGTACTCCGGCCCGCTCTTTTGGCAGCGGATCGCGATGGATCACATGCAAAATAGGCGTGTCGCCGTCGGCGGCGTAAAGCCACCAACCGGGAAATTGAAAGGGCGGCCGCCAACCGACCCGGAAGCCGAATAGATCGCAATAGAATCGGCGCGTCTCCTCGAGATCGTCGCTCAAGACGGTGAAATGGTTCATCGTAGTAACGCTCATAAGGTGAACTCCTTATCGGTGCGCCGAATTCGCCAAATGCCTACTCGCAAGCCGGGTACGACGTCAACGGCATACCGACTGAACCGGGGCGGAGGGAAGATGGCGAACAACGATCAAGCGCCGCTGCTTCAGCCGGTAATCGACGAGCTGCCGGCGGGCTTCGATGCCTTGCGGGCGGAGGCGCGCGCTGAGGGGTATCGGTTTGTCGAACGGCTTGCGACCGATTGGACGTCGGGCACAATACGTTTCGATCGCGAAGGGGAGGCGCTGCTCGCTGCGCGTTTAAGCGGTGTGCTCGCCGGTATCGGAGGGCTCACGATCGAACCTGTTGTCCCGGACGCTATGCGTATGCGGCGCTTCTACGTTCGCCGGGCGTATCGGCGCGGCGGCGTTGGCCGCAAGCTGGCTACAGCGTTACTCGAACGGGCACGGGGAGCCGGTAGGTTGGTGACCGTCAATGCGGGCCCTGCTAGTACCGCGTTCTGGGAAGCACTGGGCTTTGCGCTCGACGCCCGTGACGGACACACGCATATCCACCGGTTCGACCAAAGGCTTTCACCGAAATGAGGTTGCTGCTCGCCGTGCTCGTCTATGCACTGGTGTCGCCGGCGCAAGCCGCCGGGGTCGACTGGTCAAAGGCTCAACTCGTGAGCTTAACCACCGTCGAGTACGCCTTTGAGCCGAGTCACCTGATCTTTCTCCGCGGCACCGCCTATCGGCTACACGTCGAAAACCACGGCCGCGAGTTGCACGAACTGACCGCCCCCGATTTCTTCAAATCCGTCGAACTGCGCAATCCGGAGGCCTTGAACCGTGAGCACACCGAGATCGTGCTTCAGCCCAACGAGCAGAAGGACCTTTACTTCCTAACCCTACGGTCTGGTCACTACAATATGTGGTGCGCCGACCATGACTGGGCGGGGATGACAGGCGGCATCACCGTGGAATAGTCGCAGCATCGGCCGGTTCGGTGCTCATTCACATCCTGTGCAGCAGGCGGTAAGCCGGCCCGGATGCCGGCGTGCAATTTCCGCTGACGAGGTCGACGGTCGGATAAGCTTACCGGCACATAAGTTTTAGAAATGTCGGTGATGCGAAGCTTAAGATCTACTTAACAGGGGACCTGTATTGTCGGCTTCCCGTTGATCGGGTAGGCGCCATAAAGGCGCCGCAATCGAGCCGTTGTCGCTCTGAGCACGGTTCAAGGGATCGGCCCATGCGCTGGATTGCGAAAACTCTTCTCGTTTTTGCTTTTCTCTGCGGTGCTCCCGCACTCGCCCAGGAGGAGCCACCCGCGCGAGTTGGTCGGGTGAGCTTTATCTCCGGTGCCCTCGCCTTCTACCAATCCGGGGACGCCGACTGGTCGGCGGCCAAGGTCAACCTTCCGGCCGCGACCGGAGGATGGTTTGCAACCGACCCGCAATCCCGTGCCGAACTCCGCATTGGCCCGGACACGATCGACATCGCCGAAGACAGCGAGCTCGACATCGCCGATCTGCGCGATCGCGTTATGCAAATCGGCGTCGAACACGGGCGGATCAATCTTCATCTGCGCGAGCTGAGTGAGGGCGCAAGCGCCGAGATCGATATTCCGCGCGGCGGCGTCTGGCTGCTGCAACCCGGCATTTACGATATCGAAACCGATGCAGCAGATCGCCCGACGCGCATCACCGCCTTCGAGGGAAGCGCCCGGTTTGTCGGCGGCGGCGTCGATCTGACAATCAAAGCCGGCGACTCCATGGTGCTGAGCGGCGGTGACACCCTGTCGGCTACGGTCGAGCGCGCTCTCCCCGATGGTTTTGCCAAATGGTGCCGATCCCGCGATTATGACGAGCATCGGGTCGCCTCGTCGCACCGCTTCTCACTGGCGATGACCGGCTTTGAAGAGCTCGGCGCCTATGGGAGCTGGGACACCGTTCCCGATTATGGCGCCGTCTGGTACCCGAGCTCGGTGCCTGCGGACTGGGCGCCCTACCGCGACGGCCATTGGGTCTGGATCGAACCTTGGGGATGGAACTGGGTCGACGCCGAGCCTTGGGGTTTTGCGCCATGCCATTACGGGCGCTGGGCGCGGATCAACAACCGCTGGGGCTGGGTGCCCGGCGATTTCGTCCCGCAGCCTGTCTATGCGCCGGCGCTAGTCGCCTTTATCGCGGAGCCCGGCATAGCGCCACTGTCCGCCACGGGACCGGCGGTCGGCTGGTTCCCACTTGCGCCGGGTGAGGTCTATTGGCCGGTATACCCGCAACCCGACTTACATCGAGAACGTCAACATCGCCAATGTCAGCGTAACCAAGATCACCAATATCACCAAGATTGTGGCGGCGCAGCGATCGGCCGACCCGCCGCCGCAAGTGGCGAACCAGCAATTTGCAAACCGCGCCGCGGCGACTGTGGTGCCGGTGAAGGTGATGGCCAATTCCGCCGCGGTGGCGCCGGCAGCGCTCACCGTTCGCCCGCAGGTATTGCAGCAGGCACCGGTTACTGTCCGGCCACCGCAAGTGAAACCGGGCATTGCAGGACCGACAACGGCGAGGTCAACCACTGCCCCGAATGCCGCAGCACCCAACGCGGCGGCTGCGCATGCGCCGTCGGCGCAAGAGACACAACCAGGGGCAGGGGCAGGCCGTCGGCCTGCTCCGCCGAACTTCGCTCATCTGGAGCCCGCGCCCAGCGCTGGCCATGCGCCGGCCCCGGTTGTCCAGCAACCGGCGCAAACCACACTGGTGACGCCTGTCCCCAACGCTCAGCGACCGTCCCCGGCTGCCTCGCATCCGGCTCTCGGCACGCCATCGCAGCCAAGCAGTCGCGAACCGTCCCGGGGTCCCGGACAACCGGAGCAAGTGACACCGGCTGCACCGACGGCGGGTCATCCTGCCGGACCGCCAAATTTCTCACACCTTGCTCCCTCCAGGGAAACCCAGGGACAGCCTCCGGTAACCCAGCGGCCGGCGCAGGCGGCACCGGGCGCAGCCTCGGCGACAGCACATGCGCCCCCACCTTCGACTGGGCAAGTACCGCCGTCGCATGCGACGACGTCGCGGCAGACTGTTCAGCAGCAGGCGCAGCAGCGCGCCGCCCAGCAGCAAGCGCAGCAGGGCGCGGCCCAGCAACAGGCACAGCAGCGTGCCGCCCGGCAGCAGGCGCAGCAGCGCGCCGCCCAACAGCAAGCGCAACAGCGCGCCGCCCAGCAGCAGGCACAGCAGCACGCCGCCCAACAGCAAGCGCAACAGCGCGCCGCCCAACAGCAAGCGCAGCAGCACGCCGCCCAACAGCAAGCGCAACAGCGCGCCGCCCAACAGCAAGCGCAGCAGCACGCCGCCCAGCAGCAGGCGCAGCAGCACGCCGCTCAGCAGCAGGCGCAGCAGCACGCCGCTCAGCAGCAGGCGCAGCAGCACGCCGCCGGGCCCCAACGACAGGCTCAGGCCCCAGCTACTTGTGGTCAACCCGGGCAGCAAGCCTGCCCGCGGTGATGTTGCCGCGGCAAAGGGGCCTTCGCGCCTGGCGGCAGGAGTCTCACACTCGCGCGCCCGAACACCAATGACCCGTTCAAGATCGTTGGCCCCGCCGGGTCGTGCGGCGGCTCAAGCCATCTACCCTCTGGTTCAGTGATCGTTGGCTACGGGACGGCCGGACGTCGGGATCATAGGGTCGGCCTCTCGATGCGAGCGACTGGCCGCCCATCCGCGAAATCGACTCTGACGGCGAAATCATAGCGGTCAATATCGAGTGCGATGTCGATATCCTCAGGGTGCAGATACGGACGGCCCGGATCGTGAAACCGCTCGGTCTCGCCGCCGGCCAGGATGACCCGGCGAATCGCGTCTGCATCGGACCGCCGGCCTTCGAGCCGGTTGCGCAGGTGAATTGCGCTCAGTTCGTCCTCGTCGGTTCGCTCGATGCCATTGCCGCCCATGGCGACAAGGGCGATCTGCCCAGGTGAATTCGCAAGAAGAGCGCGGACAGTTGCCTCCGCCGTGACCAGCGAGGCCGCGTAGAGCCGGTGGGCCTAGCTTGCCGCGACAATGCCCTGCGTGCCCGCGCTGGTGCGCTGGATGATCGTCTTACCGCGGAAGTCGGTCGTCGAGATCTCGAAAGGAGAGTTGCCGAAATCGAAACCACCTGGCGCGCGACCTCGAACTTCGCCCATGCAGACCCCGCCGATCCCGGTGTCTCGTAGCGCCAAAGCTTCCTTGACCGTGCGAACCATCACGATCCTGGACGCCCCGTTCGCCAAGGCTACGGCAGCGGTTGTGAAGGCGCGGAAAACGTCAATTATCGCGACCGAGCCGGTTGCCCGCGTTGCGCCTTCGAGCAGGCTGTGGATCGAGATATTCATTTCGGTGCGGCCCCTAAACTAGATAGACCTCTCAGCAACGACGCTAACACGTCGCGAGCCGGTCCGCCTGTCGGCGCGAACCGCCAATCAGGGCTCGAGGTCCACCAGAAATCAACTCGGTTTGGAATAGCCAGCCCGCGCCTCAGTCGACTGCCTCGATTGGGGGGTAACCGTGTTGGGCCGGGTTCCGGCGGCGCAGGCTCGCCTTTCTTTCCAAAGGAGACTTAACTAGGCAATTGCCGAGCGTTACTCACGCATGTTAGTGCGGGGCCGGGAGGGTTTGATGTCACGGAGCCGAGCAGCTGACGATTTCACGACAATCCGTGCCCGCATGGAGGAGCTGCGGCGCGAAAGGCTGCCCGAGCAGTCCGCCCCGACCACCGGCACCAAGGTAGCGTTTCATCGGGGTCCTTGTGCCTGTGGCATGAGCCTCTTCCCCGACGAGTGCGACGGATCGTGCAAACTCTTGTGATGGGTCGGCCGGCGCCATCGATCTTGCCGGTTGTCCTGCTTTGCGGCGCGCGGGTACGGGGTTAAACTGGCGGACGACCCACGGAGGAAAATAACCATGATGATCGACATGCACGCCCATTGGCGGCCCGCCGAAGTAGCCGACGCCCTGCGCGCCCGGACCAGGGAACCACGCATCGAGCGCAATCAGGACGGTGTCGAGGTGCTGAAGTCCGGACGGATGGCTGCAGAGCCGCTCGCCAGGGCCTTCGACGACGTGGATTTCCATCTCGCGCGGATGGACCGCCAGGCGGTCGAGACGAGCGTGCTGTCGCTGCTCGGCTCGTTCTGCTGGATTGAGTCGCAGTCGCCTGAGGTGTCGGGGCCGCTATGCCGGAAGGTCAATGATGGGCTTTCGGCGATTTGCCGGAAACATCCCGGCCGCTTTGCCTCTTTTGCCGCGCTGCCGCTGACCGACCTGCCGGCCGCCACGATAGAGTTCGAGCGGGCACTCCGGCTCCCCGGCGTGATCGGCGCGCAGGTGCCAGGAAACTATTTCCTGACGCGCAAGGACGCCGAGGCGATGCGCCCGCTACTGGAGGTCGCAAACCGCCGCCACGCAGTGGTCTTCATCCACAACGGCCCGCGGCCGGGCGATGCTTACCCCAAGGTTTCGGGCGACACTGACAATGCGCGGCGCCGCAATGGCACGCTCGACATGCAGGCGAGCTTGTCTTCGGTCATGGTGACATTGTGTCTGACCGACATCCTCGCGGACTATCCCGATGCGACGGTCGTCGTCCACAATCTGGGCGGCAACATCCCCTATGAGGTCGAGCGCATGGACCACCGCTGCCTGCTCGATACGCCGGAGGAGGAGCTGCCGTCGTCGCGCTTCCGCAAGGCGAAAGTGTATGTGGACTGCAACTCGTTTGGTCCCCGTTCGATCGAGGCAGCTGTGAGACTTTACGGTGCCGAACGCATCGTCTGCGGCACCGACGGCACCGAGTTCGGCTGCGACTGGACCCACAAGGCGCTCGCAGAAGCCGACATCGGCGAAGAAGCGCGCGAGCAAATATTGCACGGCAACGCCGCCGCTATGCTCGCCCGGGTCAGGGCAGTACAGGGCGCAAGAGCCGCCGCCTGAACCTCCTGTATCAGGCGGCGGCTTCGCAGCGCCATCCTCGGCGCTCGGGGCCACGGTCGGCGTCCACACGGTTCACAAGTCGCTGCCTCGAGCAGCTGTCGATTTCACGGCAATCCGTGCCCGCATGGAGAAGGTGCGACACGAGAAGCTGCCATTTGACGTGATTCTGAGGTTGCAATGCCCGAACCTGAGCGCATCGATCGGCACCGGGCGGCACTGATCGCTTACGACGTCTGCCGGCGCGCGCTGGCTCCTTCGGATGCCGCTCGGCGGGCCGCAATGCGCCCGGTGCTCGACTCCTGGATGCGGATGATCGGGGTGGCACGGACGGCCGGAGTGCCGGTGATCTACACGACGCCTGTCAGCCGCGCCGGTGGCGCCGACGTCGTCATGTTGCCGACCGACCTTTCGGCGGAGACCGGCGCGCCACCGCTGACCAACGCGGTCGAAGGCACGGCAGAGGCAGGCTTCCCCGACGAGATAGCACCGGGGCCAGAGGATTACGTCTTTCTCAAGCGGCGGCCGAGCGCCTTTTACGGGACCGGGGTCGCCGAGCTCCTGCGCATGCTGCGACGCGACACGATCATCATCGGCGGCGGCGCCACCAATCGCGGCGTCGAGACGAGCGTCCGCGAGGCCTTCAACCTCGACCTCGCCTCTGTCGTAGTGCGCGAATGCTGCTGGAGCAGCGACGCGGCAGCTCACGCCTATAGTCTAGACAAGGCGATGAAGATGTATGCGCGCATCCGCGGCCTCGATCAGGTTACAGCGATGCTGCGGGATTAAGAGGGGCGCAAATGATCAGGACGATAGTGATTGGCGCCGGTGTGATGGGCGCCTCCGTCGCCTATCGGCTAGCTCAAGCCGGTGCCGATGTCACGGTGCTGGAGGCGACGCGCGTCGGTGGCGGCACCTCGGGCATCAGCTTCGCCTGGACCAACGCGCACAAAAAGCCGCCAAAGCCCTATCACGATCTCAATGTCGCCGGCATGAGGGCGCATACGGAGCTGGCCCGCGAGTTCGGCGCCACGCCATGGTGGCACGGTGGCGGCAGTCTGGAATGGGAAGCCGAACCCGATCGGGCGGCGCAGCGTAAAAACATCGAGCAGCTGCAGTCCTGGGGCTATGCCGCGGAGTGGATCACGCTGCGCCAGGTCCAGGAATTGGAGCCCGACATCGATCCGGCGACGATCGGGGATGCGCCGGTGGCATTCTTCCCGGACGAGGGCTGGCTCGACCCGGTGGTCTACGCGCATGCCTTGCTGTCCGCCGCGCGACACCGCCATGGCGCTAAAGTCATCTGCGGGGCCCGGGTTGTCGACCTGATCATGGCTGGCGATCGAGTGACCAGTGTCCGCGTTGCCGACGGCACGCAATACGAGGCCGATATTGTCGTGAACTGTGGCGGTCGCTGGACCAACGAGGCAACCCGGGACGCCGGTCTGCACTTGCCGCTGGCGCCGACCGTGGGATTTCTGGTGTTCACGCCCCCTGTTGCCGCCGGCTTGAGCCGCGTGGTCCGCACCACGGTGATCGACGCGCGCCCCGACGGCGCGGGGCGGCTGGCGCTGCATTGGAACCCGACCGACGCGACAATGCGCTTCGACGCGCGGCTTAGCCCGTCGATGCCGGAGGCGCGCGATCTGGTGCGGCGCGCCCGACAGCTGTTGCCGTCGATCGGCGAGGTCGAACCGGAGGCGGTACGCATCGCCATCCGGCCGATCCCCGCCGACCATTTCTCTGCTATCGGCCCGATGCCGCGGACCTCCGGCTACTATATCGCCGTCACCCATAGCGGCGTGACAATGTCGCCATTTCTCGGCGTGGCGGTGGCGGACGAGATCGTACATGGACGTCAAAGGGTCGAGCTCGCCGATTTCCGGCCCGCGCGTTTTTTCAACTAACCCGGAGATTCTTGCCGCTGGCGCGCTCAGCGGCAAGTCGAACGCAGCTGTTACATGCCGAGATAGGCGCGCCGCACCCGATCATCGGCGGTCAGGCTCCGATGCGTGCCTTCGAGAACAACCCGGCCGGTTTCGAGCACATAGCCGTAGTCGCAAGATTCCAGAGCTTCCGCCACACGCTGCTCCACTAGAAGCAGCGAGACACGGTCCTCGCGGTGGAGCGCGGCGATGCGGTCGAAAATCAAATCGGCGATGGCTGGAGCCAGCCCCATAGACGGCTCGTCGAGCAGCAACAACTGCGGTGCGGAGGCGATGCCGCGGCCGATCGCCAGCATCTGCTGCTCCCCGCCCGATAATGTCCCGGCAAGCTGGGAGCGTCGTTCGGCCAGCACCGGAAACAGCGCGAAGATGCGGTCGAGGTTGCGCTGCCAAGCGGACCGGCCGCGCCTCGAATAGGCGCCCATCTCGAGATTTTCCAGCACCGTCATCGCGGCAAACACTTGCCTGCCCTCAGGCACGTGAGCGATGCCGAGCTGCGCGCGCTGATGCGCGGGAATGGTGAGGAGATCCCGCCCCTTGTAAGTGATCGCACCGGATGTGGCCGGGACCACTCCCGAGATAGCCTTGAACAGGGTCGTCTTGCCCGCACCATTGGGCCCCACGATCGCGACGAATTGTCCCTCTTCGACCGAAACCGAAATCCCGCGCAAAGCAGCAAGCCCGCCGTAATTGACAGAAAGTCCTTCGATCGCCAAGAGCATCGCCGAGTACGTTGCGTTTCGGGTGAACTGCTCCGCCACCTTAGCTCCGGTATCGGGCCAAGCCCATAGCCGCTCGTCAAAACCCATGACATCCGCTGGGGCCGCCCCTTATGGTCGCGCGATGCCCTTCTCGCTCGTCGATTTCCTGCAGGCGCTCGCCGCCGGCATCCTGGTCGGAAGCGCCTATGCGCTGATGTGCATCGGGCTCGGCATCATCTTCGGCGCCATGCGGGTGATCAATTTCGCCCAGGGCGACTTCCTGATGGTCGGGATGTACGCGGCCTTCTACTTGGCCACCGCCGGCGGGCTATCGGCATTTTTGGGCCCGAGCGGCGGACCGATTGTCGCCGCCTTCCTCGCCGGCCCGATTGTCTTCGCGCTCGGCTGGCTGATCCATCGCTTCATCGTCGCCCGCGTCACCGGCGCCGGTGTCGCCCAAACCGAGGGTGCCGGAGCTTACGGACAGATCCTGACGACGCTCGGCATTTCTCTGATCCTGCAAAATGGCGGGTTGATTGTGTTCGGCTCGGCGCCGACCGGCATCCGCACACCGCTGTCGCGCTCGTCATGGGAGATCGGCGACATCCTGTTGAACCGGGGGCGTTGTGTCAGCTTTCTGGTGTCGGTCGGACTGGCCGTGGCGGTGTATCTGTTTCTCGGACACACGCGGCAGGGCAAGGCATTGCGTGCTGCGGCCGACAACAGCCAGGCGGCACTTTACATGGGCATCGATGTCGACAAGGCGCACCGGGTCGCCTGGAGCCTCGGGGTCGGCATCACCGCGGTCGCCGGCGGGCTCGTCGCGGGCTCCCAATCGTTCCAGCCCTACACCGGGTTCGATTTCGTCATCGTCATGTATGCGGGGGTGGTGCTGGGCGGTCTCGGCAGCATTCTGGGCGCGTTCTGGGGCGGGCTCGTGATCGGCATCGTGCAGCAAATGTCGACCTTGGTGCTGCCTTATCAGCTCCAGAACACCGCGATCTTCGTCGTCTTCCTGCTGATCATCTTTCTACGGCCGCAAGGAATGTTCGGTCGTCTGAGCGAACGCACGTGACGATGTCGCCCGCGGTCAAGCGCCAGCTTTGGGCGATCCTCGGCTTTGCGGTCGCAGTGGTAATTTTGATGGGTGTGCTGCGCAGCGATTACTTCGAGCTTGTGCTGACCCAGGTGCTGCTGTGGGCGATGATGTCGGTCGCCTGGAACATTCTCTGTGGCTATAGCGGCTATTTTTCGTTCGGCCACGCTGCGTTCTGGGGATTGGGCGCCTACACGGTGGCGCTCGGGATGGTCCATCTCGATCTCTCGCCGTGGCTAACCATTCCGGCGGGTGCTGTCATTGGCGGGCTGGCCGGCGCCTTGATCGGCTTTCCGACCTTCCGTTTGCGAGGCCATTATTTCGCACTGGCGATGCTCGCCTACCCGCTCGCCACACTCTACGTCTTCCAGTGGCTCGGCTATCAGGAAATCCCGCTGCCGATGAAGCGGGAGGCGCCGATCCTCTACATGCAGTTCGCCGACCCGCGAGCTTATGTGGTGCTGGCATTGGGTCTGCTGGCGATCACCTTACTGATCTCGCTCAAGGTCGAAAATTCGCGCTTCGGCATGTCGTTGTTCGCCATCAAGCAGAACGAGCCGGCGGCTGAAGCCGCGGGTATCGACACCTGGCGCTGGAAGATGCTGGCGCTGATGCTGAGCGGCGCGCTGGCGGCAATGGCGGGTGGGCTCTACGCCGTGGTGTTGCTGGTGGTTACGCCGGAAGCCGTGTTCGGCATGCTGGTCTCGGCGCAGGCGCTGATCCTGGCGC
>Ga0306925_10004567_pt1 | contig 12530 bp, 13 predicted proteins | sample flu12Cox44000176_FD_203755 | JGI IMG/M metagenome (GOLD analysis project Ga0306925, IMG submission 203755) | Lab enrichment of tropical soil microbial communities from Luquillo Experimental Forest, Puerto Rico - flux8day.12C.oxic.44.000.176 (v2)... | ecosystem: Environmental > Terrestrial >...
ATCGGTCCGCGAAAGATGAAGCTGTCGCCGTACGCGGCAAAGTATGACTCGTGCGCGTGGAGGTGCGCGCGGAAGAACTCCGGTGTGCCGGTCTTGGGTCCCGTGCATAGGAACTGCTGCAGGCCCTTGCGGCGATAATCGACCTGGCGTTTCTGGAAGCTGTTCGACCAGCGGTGAACTTCGACGCGCTGGTAGAGGCCGGCCTTGTTCAGAGGCTCATCGGCCAGGAACTTGTCCGCCGCCGCGCGGTCGTCGAGCTGCATGAAGAACGACGTGCCCAGCGTATCGCGCCCGTCGTCGGAGACGAAATGGCCGTAGCCGATGACCCGTTCGCCGAAATCTTCGACGTAGCGCTTCTGGTTCGGCAACAAGGCGCGCCGCGTGGCTTGTGTCCCCGGCTTGTCCCAGCAATAGATCGCCCACTGGGCCGGCTTCGCGCGGTAGTAGTTCCGCAGCGCCTCCCCGCTCAATCCATATCGCGGATCGCCCGGCAGATATCCGGTCATGTTTCCCTGTGACATTTCATCTCCGAAATCGCGCAATGCGTATCCTATCACGCCGGGCCCCATTTCAGCTCCCGCATTTCGCCATAGCGCGTCGAAGACGCGCGTAAACGCGCTGATGGCTCATGCGGGCTACGGGGCGCTACGTCCTCTGCTATGCTCGCGGCCGCGTGCAGTGGCGATATCATGCTCACCCTCTACTCCTATCCCGAGCTGTTCGGCGTCGCCGACAACAACGGCTATGGCCTCAAGGTGTTCGCGTTCCTGCGGCTCGCCGGCATCCCGTTCCGGCACGAGCACATCTTCGACGCCTCGTCGGCGCCGCGCGGGCAGTTGCCCTACATCGTCGACGACGGCGAGACGATCGGCGACAGCGACACGATTATTGCCCACCTCATCGCCAAGTACCGGCTGACGATCGACGCGAAACTGACCGGCGTGCAGCGCGATACCGACCACCTGATCACCCGCATGCTCGACGACCTCTATTGGGTGATGTCGTACTCGCGCTGGAAGGACGAGCGGTACTGGCCGCTGTTCCGCGACGCGCTGATGCGCACGCATCCGAGCCTGACGCCCGAGGGTCTCGACAAGGCGCGGGAGTACAACGCCCAGCGCTACTATTTCCAGGGCATCGGGCGCTACGCTCCCGATGCCGCCTACCGCCGCGGCGTTGCGGATTTGCAGGTGCTGGCGGACCTGTTGCCGGCGAGCGGCTACCTGCACGGCGAGACGCCGACCAGCATCGACGCCGGCATCTACGGCTTCATCGCTAACATTCATTTCTACGACATCGATACGCCGCTCAAGCAGTTCGTCTCCTCCCACGCCAATCTCGTGCGCCATTGCACCGCGATCCATGCGGCCGTGACCGTGCCGCCGCGCGCGGAACAGAAGTCCGGATGATCGGAGCGGCATCCGGATCGATGCTGCGGCACGCCGCCCCGTGTGCTAACCTGCCATCAACAGGTGCACCCATGCATGTCACATATCGGATCGTCCGCCACGACGAGGGCTGGGCCTACATGGTCGATGGCGTGTTCTCGGAACCGTTTCCGACCCACGATGCGGCGCTTGCGGCGGCCCGCACGGCCGCCGCCGAGCAGCGCGTGCCCGGGCACACGGAGACCATCGAATACGAGGACGAGAAGGGCCACTGGCACACCGAGACGGCCGCCGGCAGCGATCGTCCGGACACCGACGTCGAGGACACGAATTGATCGGCGAGCGAGTCGCGTAGGATGGGTTGAGCCTTAAGGCCGTCCTACGCATTCTCCTTTGCACCGCCCGTCCATAGCCCGCGAAGACGGGGCGTAAACGCCCTTTAGGTGCGGGCTATCGACGCGCCTAAACGCGCTGATGACGGGAATCCAGGTCCATTCTCCCGGTCGCGAACCAGCTCGTGATGAGTCAGGGCGGTTGTTCCCGATCATCGATGAAGGTCATGGTGAACGGCTGGCCGGCCACGGCGTTTCCGAACGCCTCCGTGAACGGCAAAGACGCACATCGTTTGAGCGCTTGCGCCACCGCGATGCGATATGCCGAGCGTTCCGCCTCCGACGCCTCCCCCGATTGAAATACGATCCTTGGCTCTGCGAATAGCTCGCCGTTGCGCTTGAAGCTCATCAGCACCGTGATCTGCATGCCTGGCCGCGACTGCTCCATCGGCGGCGGCACCCAGCATGCCAGCAGCGCCGCCTCGAGATCCGTGACCGTAGCGATGGGCGCTTGCGCCTTCTGAGCGGCGGCGCTTGTCGAAAGCGCCGCGATCACCAGCGCCTCAGCGGCAATTTGCAAGCGAGATTTGAACATCGAGTGAAATCTGCAGGTGGCAGACAAATTTTCCGCCGCAGAAGCGCATCGAGCAATACCACCGCGAGGAGGACCTGCGAGCAGTCGGCCGTGATGTAGCTCGGACCGGCCGCTTCGCTGGGGGCGTGTTGTTCGCAGCCGGCTCGCGGACAGAAGGTAACTGGCGCAAACGATGGAGACAACGCGCCGCCAGCAGCCAGCAGCAACGCTCCCCGCTGCATCTCCTCACCCACATTCGTACTGACTGTGGCGGACAGATCACGGTCTACTGGATCGTTGTGAGATAGCTTACGACGCTTAAGCCGCGCCAACCGCAACGAAGCCCGCCATGCTGCGTCTTGCCCCACGCCCAACGCGTGTCCTCGCTTGGCTTCTCGCCACGGCGTGCGCCGCGCACGCCGGCGAGGCGACCAAGGCCGCAAGCGGAGCGCCGGATCAGTTCAAGCTCATGATCGGCTCCATGCTGATGAGCGACTACATCTATCGCGGGATCAGCTATTCGGCGCACCAGCCCTCGGTCGCGACCTATATCGACGCCCAACAGGGTTGGCTCTACGGCTATACGAACTTCAACAGCGTGCGGTTTTCGACCAGCCCCGCCGTCGAGGTGACGGTGACCGTCGGCGCGCGCCCGACGCTCGGTCCGTTCGAGTTCGATATCGGCGCGGCTTATTACTATTATCCCGGCGAGCTCGGGCCGGAGCTGTCCAACTACTGGGAGGCGCACGCCACGGTATCGTACAAGCTGACCGACAAGATCACGCTGGCACCGACCCTCGCCTACGCCCCCAACGTCTGGCAGACCGGCGCCTGGGGCACCTACGCAGCCGGCACGCTCTCGTTCGATCTGCCGAGCGAATTGCTTCCTGCCGACGTGGGCTGGATGCTGTCCCTCGACGTCGGGCGCTGGCTGTTCGGCCCCACCTCGAGCGGCGGCGGCGTGAGCGGGGCAGGCGGCGGGCTTCCGCTGCCGGACTTTACCAACTGGCACGCCGGGCTGACGTTCACCTACCGCGTATTCAAGCTCGGCCTCAATTACACCGACACGAACCTCTCGAAAGAAAATTGCTCCATAATGACCGGCGACCTCGGGGCCCTACCCGGCGGCATAGCCAATCCGGGCAACAATCCCTTCGGATTGCGTTCGGCTCTGTGCGGCGCGACGTTCTCGGCAACGCTCGGCTTCGACATCAATCCTGCAGTGCTCGGCCCCTGACGACGAGTTGCGCTTCCCGGCCTTTCCGCAAGGCACCTGATCGGCCGCGATGGGTTTGCTGCGCCAACCCATCGTCCCACAATGCGAGCGCGGCCGGCTCCGCGCCGGCCGCTTCGCGCCCGAAATGTAATTAGGGACTTTCGGTTGCTGATCGCGGGTTGTCTCGATTAGTAACCGTTAGACCCGAATGACGAGCTCGCCGGGGATACCGGCGCTGCTTGCACGGGGGTGGTGAACGTCGGGACCGCAATCAGCGCGATCAAGGCGAGAGCAGCGATAAGCGATTTCATGACACGTCTCCATGTTGGACTTTTCGTCCTGGATTTGCGTGGCGCCGAGGCCACTCGGCCAGCGCCTACGTGAGGAAACATGTATCTTCCGGTCCCGCCACGCCGTGATAGCCATCACATCTTGGGGACACTTCAGCGTGATTCAGATCTTTTGCGCGCTCACCTCGGCGTGATGATCTGTCGTTAAATCATTGATTCAGCCGCACCGCGCGACATCTGGCCCCCTGGATCATCCCCGCTCGGCGTTGTGCTCGAGCTCCGCGCGATTCCATTTGCCGAGCGTCGCCGCGGCCTCGTAGGTGCTCTGGCAGAAGTCGAGCAGCGCTTGGCGCGGCGAAGCGGCGCTTCGCGCGTCGTCATATCTCAGAAAAAACTGCGAGAGGTCCGTATTGTAGGACGCCGCCGCGGGACGAACCGGCGCTTTGGAAAATCCCGGTGGTTGCGGCGCGGCGTAGGAAAAGAATGCCGGCTCCTTCACCGTCGCGTCGCCCGGCCACCAACCCACGCTGCTCACCTCGTGCGAATAGGCCTCGCGCGTGATCCGATCGGCGCCGGGAATTTCCGGCGCCCGGCGGCCGGAAAAGCGCGTCACCGCCAAGTCGAAGCTGCCCCAGAAGAAATGCACCGGGCTGGCCTTGCCGATGAAACGTCCGCGGAATTCTTTGAAGATCGCATCCACCGAAACGAGGATGCGCCAGAACCGGTTGGCGTAGTCGGGATCATACGAGGCGTGGGTGCGGTCCTGGTCGAACGGGATCGGATTTGGAATCTCGACCGGCATCGTCCAGATCTTCACCGCGATGCCCAGCGAACGCAGCGCAGCCATCACGTCGGCATAAAATTCGGCCACCGATCTCGGCGCGAGGCGCAGCGTCTTCGTCGTTCCATCGTTCTTCTCGATGAGCAGGTTGTGCGCGATGAAATCGAACACGATTTCGAACGTTTCTCCCTCGTAGGGGATGGGCGAAGTCGTAAGCCCACGCGCGCTCACGTAGAGCGGCACTTGCCACCAATGGTTCATGTACGGGCTCAACGCCAACCGAACTTTGCCGACGATCTGGGTCCACATGTGCAGCGTCGCGCGGGTGGGCTCCCAGGCTTCGAGCGGCAACGCCGGCCAGTGCGGATTTTGCTCGGTCATCCTCGGCCTCCTGTCGATCCCAGCCGTCGCTTCGCGGCCGGCTTCTGCCGCGCTCAAGCTCGCGAGCACGCCAGCCGGCGAAAGGTTGCGACAAACCGATCGATGTCTTCCTCGTCGTTATAGACGTGCGGACTGATGCGCACGCGGCCCACGCGGGGCGCGACGTAGACGCGCTCCGCCGCCAGCCGCTCGATCAAGCGAGCCGGCATGCCGGCCGGAAACTGCACGCTCAGGATATGCGGCGCCCGCACCGCGGCAGCGGGTATCGTCACGCCGTCGTCGCGCAGTTGATCGGCCAGCCGCGCGGTGAGCCCGCCCAATCGCTCCTGCACGGCCGCGCAGCCCCACTGCGCCATCATCTCCATTCCGATCGACGCCATCTCCAGCGAGATGAAATGATCGCGCTCGCCCATGTCGAAGCGACGCGCGCCAGCGACGAATTCGGTATCGCGATAATAGCTCTCCTGCTCGGAGGTGATGGCGCGGCGTCCGTAGCTCGTCTGCTCCAGCGGCACGCCGTTCTGGCGACGCTTGGCGACGAAGAGAAAGGCGCGCGCGTACGGCCCCAGCAGCCACTTGTAAGTGGGGAAAACGAGGAAATCGGGATCGAGGCCGCGCACGTCGATCGGCATCACGCCGGCGGCGTGGGTGGCATCGACCAACAGCATCGCCCCTTGCCTGCGCAGCGCCGCGGCAACGCGGTCCATATCCACGACCCCGCCGTCGGACCAGTGCACGGACGAGATCGAGGCCAGCCCGACGGCGGGCGCGCCGTGCCGCTCGATCGCGGCAAGGACCGCCGCGGTCCAATCCCCGTCGCCGGGTCGCGGCACGACCTCGACGCTGAACTGTCCGGAGGGTGCGCGGGTCGTCCACTCCAGCACCGCCGAGGAATGGTCGTTCTCCAGCACCAGCACGCGCGAACGCGCCGGCACGGTTACGAGCTTGGCCGCGGCCGCTACGCCGTAGCTTACGGACGAAATCAAGGCCACGTCGTCGGCATCGGCGTTGATCAGCCGCGCCGCCGCGCGCCGCGCGCGTTCATATTGCGCGGCGGGATGGGCCGGCTCGATCAGCCAAGGCTGCCCCTTGCGCGCGACGCCGGCACGCCCCGCGTCCTGGGTGGCAATGGGCAAGGGACTCCAGGAGGCGGCGTTGAGATAGCAAATCTCGCGCGGAATATCGAACAGCGCGCGTTGCGATGGCAGCATCGTGGTGCCGTGCCTTTCGTCGTCGGGCGAGAGACGAACGTAGCATGGGCCGGTCCAGTGGCAATGCTTGGAGAACGCGTGACGAGATCATAGATGACACCTACCACAGGCAGAGTGATGCGATCTGCGGTTTTGGGAGCACCGTTATGACTCATCCAGAACACGAGCCGAGCCACGATCCGCAAAAAACTTGGGCAGGAATGCCAGTCAGTTGGGATTGGAAAAACTGGAACAAGGGCGTGTGGAATGCGCAAGACCACCGCCTGTTTCCGCCCAAGCGCGTCGGGATCGGGTGGACTATCAATTTTCGCGAGGTCTTGCGACGACTGCGGGTCGTCAAATAAGGCGCGCGTTTGGCCGCCGGCACTGATCCATACGTCGTCGCTGGCGGGATCGTGCGTCGGAAAACGAGGCTGGCAGCCGCTGGGATCAGCTCAGCAGGGAGAGAATCGTCTGGATCTGATCCGACGCCGAGGCCAACAGCCCGTCGTAGCTGGTCTGGCCCGCGGCGGCGGCCTTCAAGATGACCTCGGCCATGTGCGCTTTGACCCCCGGGGTCACCTGCTCCACCGGAATTTTGGTCATCACCTCGTCGAGGACCGCCCGCATGATCTGGATCAGCTCTGGACCGTAGCTCGCCATGATCCGCTCTCCCGTTTGGTCGCAACAGGAATTTGCATCACTCTACTGCGCCCACTCCTGCGAAAGCGACGTCCCAAATCGCGATCACAGACTTGATTCCCGCCTTCGCGGCAATGAGCGATGCAGCCGTGCTTGATGGGAGCAGGGTCGCTGGTTCGGCGCGAGCGGGCCAGACACAAAGTCGCGAGCACCATCACGCTGATGTGAGCGTCGTTGCGATTCGCAAAGCGCCCCGGAGACGGCCTGCGATCTGCGCGCCGGAGCACCGGACGCAAGCACGCGGAGGTACTTTATTCCTCCGGCTCGGTGATAACGACGCGGAAAAAGCTTGTAAAATCGAGGGTTTATGCGCGCCGTGTGCAATAGATGTGAAAAATAGCCGCGGAGGTCGTACGCTCGTACACTCCATTGGCATCCGCGGATGTCGCGTGTGAACCAAGCGCTTCGCCTCCGCTGTGATCTCGCCGTTGCGCTTGAGCGCCACCGCCCGCGGCACCAGAGCGGCCCACTGTCGACCGCGTTCGTAATTCCACTGCTCGTCGACACCCCACGTCGCATAATCACTGCGATGGCCACGCCCGGCCCGACCATCGATCACCCCCAACGCGAACTCGCGCGTGGCCATGATCGCCTCGACCGTCGTCGGAGAGGTCGGGACCTGCTGGGGCATGGGTCTACTTCTTCTCCTTGCGTACTAGCGTACAACCTGCGGGGGTCTCTTTCCCGAGATAGTGGCGGAACGCGATTTCAAATTTGGGCCAGCGCGTGTCGTAGCCTCGATCGGCAGAACGGCCGCGCGGGTGGATGACGTCCGGATAAATCTTGAAGGGCGCAAGCAGCTCCGCGACCTGCCACTTAGTGATCGGACGGCCGGAGCCTTTGTAATTGGCCCACTCGTTGCCGTACGCCGGCAGCACCTGCTCTATCCCGCTCGATGTTAACAATGGCCCATGACGACTGGCGAGGTCGTGAAAGATCGCGAGCAAGCGTCGACCCATGCTCGGCATATTGAACTCACGCGAGAGCTTGACCGCCGCAGTGCGCACCTTCTCCGACCAGGGACTGCCAGCGAGATCGGCAATCGCAAATAGCAGCACGTAATTCTCCGCCAAGCGATTGTGGAAGCCCTCCGGCATGGTCGGCTCGGCGTTCTCAATCGCCGCCTTGTTGTCGGTCGTCCACCGCATCGCTTTGCGCCGCAGGGTGGCGAAGCGCTCGTCCTTCGCAGCGTGCTTGAAGTTGATGACCGTCTCGCCCGTTAGCTTCGGCCGCATCTCGGTCGTAATGCAGCGCGTACGCGTGGCGGGGTCCAAGTGCGGTAGCAGATCGACACCGTTGATGATCTTGAAGCAGAACGGATCGAACTCGTGGATAGCCTTATCGACCGTGCGCGGGATGAGAATGCCGCGCGTCCAAGACGAGTTGACGATGTCGGCGAGATCGTGATCATGCGCAAGCAATTTGTCGCCATTGTCGATGCCTAACGTCGGGTGATGATGATCGATGAGGCGATAGAGCGCCGGCCCGGTCGGCTGGACGATCATGCGCGAGCGCGGCATCAGCTGTAGCAGAGCCTTGGTCAAGTTCGTCTTTGCCACGTCGGAGTCGGCCGCTTGGATCACCAGCAGCGGCGAATGGGCCGCAATCTCGTCGTGAATCCACGCGAAGGGAACCGACAACGCGTAGATGGTGGCAGCCGCGTCGTCGTGGATGACGAAGTAATCCCGCAGCAACGCCAAGGACTCGTCCAACAGCTCCTTGGTGTTGACCGGCTCAGGCCACGGCTCCCCCGCCGCGCGCCGAGTCGCCTCCTCCTTGTCGGTGAGCAGGACCTCAAGTTCGGCGCGCAACGCCTCAACGTCTTCACCGAGACGGCGCGCGAGTTGCCGCAACCCGGTTTCGTGCTCACCGCGCGGCAACTTGGCGATGACATCGAGCCCAGCCTGTCGCTCGCGGTCCTTCTTCTCGGCATCCTTCTTTTCCTGCTGCTCGCGGCGCTCGTCCTTGCGCTCTTTCTCGCGTTTGACAACCTCACGCTGCTTCTTGGCGCGATCTTCGACCCGTCGTTTCTCAACCTGCTCGGCGCGCTGCCTCTGCTTATTCTCCTTAATGACGCGCTCGACCATCTGCTTGAGGGTGACCTTATCGACGCCGTAGCGCTCGGCGTAGCCTTCGGTCCCGATGACGTAGAGCATCCATTCGGCCATCGGCAGCTGCGCCAATCGCTCGACTTCGACCTGCAGGCGGTGCGCGCGCTCCTCTGGGCCGATCTCTGGCACTGGATGTAGCGGAACAACGCGTTCGCCGTCGGACATGGCTGACCACCCTAATCGCGCGTGAGCGGCCCCCTCGAGAGCTCCAGCCAAGGAAGGCTACGAGAGAGCCGCAGTCACCGCGCGATGAAAACGTCGAATTTTTTGCAAGCCTTGGCTGGCAGTGAGCAACACCTAGGCTCAATGCCGCAAAATACAACTTGAATGCACACGTTTAGCGCTGCGCCATCCCCATCTCGATAGCGCATCGATGGCGCATCGATGGCTCAACGAGCTGCGCCATCACTTATCCCCGGCGCAATCGATGGCGCAACGATGGCGCAAATTGAGGAAAAAAAAATTTGTGCCACGTCGGCGCGAGGCGTCCTATGCGCAGTCGAGGGTCGACCGGAAACGCCAGCGGCCCCGGCGCGAGTGATGATCCCGCCGAGGCCGTTGTGGTAAGCCCGAAAATCCTAGGACAGCATGAATGGTACGCGCGCGAGCATCAGTCAGGCAAGGTTTAGGTCTTCGACTCCTCGACGGTCACGAAGCCCTCCCGCTGCAAGCACTCGAGCACAGCGAGCGTCGAGGCCAGCAGCTCACCCTTCTCGCTGTAATGTCGCCACCCGCGCGCGATCGCCGCTTCGACGGTGGCGATCAGGAGCTCGGCCGTCGCCCGTTTGTCACTCGATTTCATCGTCGCGCCGCCGATCCAGGTGAGCCGTTCATCGCCGGAGCCATCCGCGCCAACAAGGTCCCCAACAACCGACTCGATCAGGGCGAAGCTTATTCCCGGCGACTCCGATGATTTCCGGCGCAGCTATAGCCGTTGGCTATCGCCTACGCCGAGACGACCCCTCCGAATCCAGATTAAACCGCGACGCATGCCCGCAGCCTACGCCGCAGGCGGCGCGACGTCAGGCACTTCAGGCGTGTCATCGATGCTGTGTCTCGGCCGCCAGCGAGGACCGGGGGCGATCAGCGCGAACGGCGCGGCTGCGGCCACCATTGGAAATTGTTCGCCACAAAACCTCTTTTGCCGCGTCTAACTTCTTCCGTCTCGGGAGACGCGCCCTTGGTCGCCGTCAGGGCTTGTGTTACCGGCTTCACAATTTCTTACGTGCTTCCGCGAACGCCTTGGCATACGCTGCGTCATAGGCGTCTTTGGCCGCTTTTACTGCGGGGTCGTTAGCCACTTGCTCGTCAAGATCAGGAGCGGGAACTGCTTCACCAAGCAGCGTTTCGAATTTTTCTCGCAGCAGATCGCGATACCATTCTAGAAATTGGGTACCCGTCTCGTAGCCACCATGAAAGCCGATCGAGCGAAGCTCGGCAGATACAGCTTCGTTTAAATCCCACACAACAGAGTCGATAGAAGTCACGTTGTCGTCTTCGTCGCACAGCCTAAAAATGCTGTCGTGTACGTCGCTGATCTGCCGGTGAATATCTGAACCTTCAAGCGCCTCAATCTCCACAGCGAGGCGCTCCAGCTCCTCGGCTGCTCTCAGATTGCGCGTGTCGTCGGGAAATTGGAGAGCCTTTTCACGCCGCCATTCGGCCGTGCTCTGTACCTGGTAGCCAATGCGTAGATTAAGATCGAGATCATCTGACATCGCCGCCGCTCCTTTCGAGTTTAGCTTTGCGATGGTTGAGAGTTTGGGCCCCAACGAATCTGCGGTCAAGACGCTTCCTGCGGAAAAATTCCTGCGGAGTGAGATTACCCTTGTCATCTGTCGGCGCGCGGCGTCGCTGGCGCAACGTCGGGCATTTCAGTCGCACGATCAATGGTGCGCCGAGCGGATGCCAATAGGGCCCGGAACTGATCAGCGAGAACGGCGCGCCCGCATCTGCCCAACCGACCGCTTCTACGAGCAGCCGCAGGGCTCGGCGGTACTTCAGAATCTCATCGGCCATCGCATGCATCGTCGCCTCGGGATCTTCGGCGCCGAATTGTGTGATGACCATCACACGTTGCCGGCGCTCCTCTTCGTCGCACCGACGCCGATGCTCGGCCCACTGCTCCGACGTAACAGCAGGCAAGCTCGCATCCTCACGACGCTGTGTTTGATCCGAGCGGCGGGTTCATCGCTGTGCCCGACAAGGGGCTTGACCGGGTCTTCGTCTTTCGCCTCGACGCGGCGAGCGGGAAACTCATGCCGAACGGCCACAGGACTGCCGGTTGAGCGCTGTGATACGCCCGTTTTTCGCCGTGGTCCAATTGCCGCTAGTCCCCGGTCCAAATGTCCTGCTGTGACATGGATGTGGCGATGGAAGCGACCGGGGTGTACTGGAAGCCGGTGTGGCAGGTACTGGCGGATGGTGCCTTCGAACTCATTTTGGCAAACGCGGCACAGGTGAAGAGCGTGCCTGGTCGCAAGACCGACGTAAATGATGCCACATGGCTTTCGGAGTTGTTGGCGCACGGGTTGGTGCGGGCGAGCTTCGTGCCGGAGCCTGCAATCCAGGAGCTACGGGGGCTGCTGCGCACTCGCAAGCAGCTGGTGCGGGAAAAGGCCAGCCACGTGCAACGCCTGCAGAAGACGTTGGAGGAAGCCAATATCAAGATTGAATCGGTGCTTTCCGACGTGATGGGGCGCAGCGGCCGGGCAATGATTCAAGCGCTGATCAGGTTGACCAGATCGCTGCGCGGCCCCAAGTTTCTCTCTACCAGCTACTCGCTGGGCCAGGTCGGAACCGATTGGCAGTTCGTCGGCCTCGGCGGCTTCTTCGTAGCTGCCGGAGCGCACGGCGGCTACGAATGCCCGCAAAGCCTGATAAGGACGTCGAAGGTTTTCTCGACTCTTTGTGGATGGAGGCACATATTTAAGACGTCCCGAGACGCTATTTCAAAGCGTTCGGGATTCCATCCAATTTACTGATTGGGACCCCTTCGCGCGTCCCGAGCCCACGCATATTGGGGGAAGAAGATCAAAGGGAGGATCGAGATGAGCAAACTGAGCAGACGCTCGATGCTTCAAGCGTCCATGACGTTGGCAGCGGCCGGCGCGTTAGCACGCCCCCATGTCGTCAACGCGGCGGCCAAGAGTGCGAGCGTATGGTGGGCCCAAGGCTTCATCCGCGAGGAGGATGAGTCCTTCCGCCGCATGGTCGCGGAGTATGAGAAGGCGAGCGGCAACAACATCGACTACAGCGTCGTTCCTTTCGCGCCGCTGAACCAGAAGGTCATCTCGGCGCTGACCAGCGGCGGTGTCCCGGATCTGATTTCTGTCGACGGCTCTGATCGCCGGATCGTTCCGCAGAATGCCTGGCTCGACAAGTTGGTGGACATGACCGATGTCGTAGAGACCCAGGAATCACGCTATCATCCCACGGCGCTGCTCGCCGCCCGATATTACAACAACGTCGAGAAAAAACGCGGCGTTTACTTGGCCCCCTACAAGTCGAATGTGTGTCCATTCCATGTCTGGAATTCGCTGGTGGAGAAGGCCGGCTACAAGCT
>Ga0306925_10004568_pt1 | contig 12530 bp, 25 predicted proteins | sample flu12Cox44000176_FD_203755 | JGI IMG/M metagenome (GOLD analysis project Ga0306925, IMG submission 203755) | Lab enrichment of tropical soil microbial communities from Luquillo Experimental Forest, Puerto Rico - flux8day.12C.oxic.44.000.176 (v2)... | ecosystem: Environmental > Terrestrial >...
GTGCGGCCGATTTTCGCGTCGGCGGCTCGCGTCATCGCGATCGCGGCGCGTACGGAACCGTACCCTCCCAGGCGCCGGGTGACGAAGAAGAAGCGGAAGAGCAGGGGCGCCGCCGGGTAGTGGCGCGTTCGTTGTCGGGTGCGCTTGACGAGCTGCGGGCGTTTGCGGCGCCTAGGACCCGTTTTGCGGTGATTCGATGACCTGGGAGCCGTCCAATGAGCCGAACGGCCGTTCGGCGACGGCGGAAGTGCTGAAGCGGATTGCAGGGGTAGCGGTGAAGCGGATTGCGAGGGTACCCCCATCGCGGATGACGGGGGTTCCGAATCGAGACCGGCCGCGATCGCATGCTCCCGGCAGAACGGCGCGAGCTCGAGGCGCCATATCCGGCCGAGACAGCCGGGAAGCCGGCAGAGAACTGGCGCGGTCATACGGGGCTAATCCGAGCCGCACAAGCCGAGAAGGATCGCGTGGTTAACGCAGACCCGCGATTTGCGCCAGAGAGGGAGCGTACAGCCGGGAAACGGGCAAAGACGACCCTTGCGGGAGTCTCTGTCGGATCCGATGAAAGATTTATTCCTTGGCGCCTGTACCGCCAAAATAAAGTACCGGTCCTTTCTTTCCAGGACGGGCCGGCTTTATTTTCCGAACGCTTGTTCGAGCCGAACCGCCTGGGAAAACTTGCGATGATAGTCCCGGCCGTTTTCCTACTCCTTTCGGAGCCGAGGTCCTAGCCGGTACTATCCCAGCTTGCGTTCCCGACAAAAGTAGGATCGGCCTTTACCTGCGCGAACCGCTCCCCGCAAAGTCTCGATCGTCACTTTCCGGCGATCGTCTCTAGAACAACAACGCAGTAAAAATCGGTCGGAGTATCATGCGATGCGGAGACTTTGGGAAATTGTCGTCCCGATTCTGACACTTGTCGGCGGCGCGGTTGTCGTCATGTGGGCGTGGAACGCGTGGGGGCCCGCCGGCGACGGCGGCGGTTAGCCAATGCCGGCGACGTTGCTTCGTTCGATCGGTGACGAATTCATCACGCCGCGATCGAGCTCGCGTGAAGACCTACTGCGGCGACGTTTGCGCGCCGTTGTGACCGAGCTCTTTCCCAAAGAGCGCCTCTCCATCTTTCGCGCCGTACTGTTTCAGTTTATTGACAAGGCGCCGCCGGCCGCGTTGCGAGCGATGCGCTCGCGGATGCTCGAGCTGTTGCGCGACGAGGAACAGTGAACGGCGCGGCGACCGTCTCCCCGCGATTCATGCCGAACTTTTGCAAGTGCGGGCATGATCTCGCCGCGCATTCGTGGGCGCCGAGTGGCGCCGGATCGTGGAAGTGTACGTTGTGCAATCCGATCCTCACAACGGCGAACGCGAACAATCACTTTTTCGAGAGTCCCAAGTCGGAAGGGCCCGTTCCGCCCAAGGGCAGCTTCTTTTTGCAAAGCAACAATTTGCAAGGTTACATCAACGCAGGCGGATTCGGCCGCTACTTGACTAAGACGAATACGGCCGCGGTCGCCGCGAACGCGACGAGCTTTTCGCTGAGTCCCGACGCGAGCAACATTATGCCCGGCATGGCGTTCTACGTTTACAACCCTGGCAACGTCTTCAACAGCGAAGCGAACCTCGTCGTCGGCGTCGCCGGCAACGTCATTACTTTAGCGACGCCGATGGTTTACGCGTTCCCGATCAGCACGACGTTGCTCTTTTGGGGCATGTTTGGCGCCGGGATGGGCGCCGCGAATCCTGCGAACGGACAACGCGCCGGATGACCTCTGCGATTCCGCCTACAGACGAAGAGCGGCGCTCGCTCCAATGCGCTCGCCGGCTCGACTTTGACGATCCGCAAACCCGCGAAGAGCTCGAGGCGCTCGTCGCCGTGATGCGGCATTTGCGAAAGCTTGTGCGGCGTCAAGCAATGCTGCGGCCGTGGGCATGGCTCGCAGATATTTTTTACCGATAGCATATTTGCTATAGGACGCCGCGCAAACGTCGGCGTCGGAAAGGAAAACGCTACAGCATGGCAACGGGTAAAGAAGAAAAGGCAACCGGGATTACATTCGGGAGCCGCACCAAGCCGCCGGCCGTGCATGAGCAAATGCGTGCGCTTAAGGGCACGGTGACGACCTTTGATCAATTGCTCGAAGAGATGGCCGTGATTGCAGAAGGCGCCGGCTAATCATGGAGACCGGCATCGAGGAGGGCGAACGAACCGCCGAACGCGACCTCGGTAAAATCGAGAATGAAGTCGAGCATCTAGTCAAAGAGCTCGAGCAGCACACGACAACAATTCACGGATTGGAGGGCGATCGCGATTGGATCAGAGAGCGAGTGGAAGCGTTGACGAGGGACTTGGAAGCGATTCCGAAGCTACCGGAAGAGACGCTCGCGACGATGCGCGAGAGTCTAGCGCATTTAGCGGAGCGTATCGAGACGTTGGAACGGGAAGTGATGGAACCGGAGGAAGAGGAGGAGACCAAACCGCCGGAACCCCACCACGAAGAAGAAAACCGGGACGACCGCGAGGCTCGCGATCGCGACGAGCGCCACAAAAGGCGCGAGAACCAAAGTATACTCGACCGCCTCTTCTAAGCGCCGACAGCGAAACCGAACCGAAACCGCGCGCGAAACCAGATCACGCGACGGTGACGCGTCGCGCCTGCGCTTCGATCGTCGGCGTGATTACGCTTGCGGCCTCCGTCGCGTTGACCGGGACGATGCAGCTCCAAGCGAGTGACGCCGAAAAGCGCGACGTTGGCGGCTCGCTCTCCGATGCGATCAGTTACTTTCCCGAAACGTCACCCTTCGTGAAAGTCTTAAACTTTCTCGGTCCGTGGAGCGGCGTCATCGACGGCGTGGCCGCGATGATCTATCGGCGTGCAATTTACATTTTGCATCATACTTTGCCGAAAGAATCAGCGCAGCAACAACCGGCGCCGCCCGAGTCGCCCATCATCGGCGGCGCCGGCTTCAACGGCGCTCGCGATCGCTTTGCGGAGGACGAAATTCTTGCTCCGAACCCGGCCGGCTTCGTCGGATGAAATTCTCGAGCAGCTCGAGCCGCCGGCTTACGGTGAGCATGCTGCATTTATGGGCAATTCCGGCGAAGGCAAAACACTTGTTGCCTGTACGCTCTTCAACGCGATCAAACACGGAATAGTCGTCAACACGAAACATGATCCCCTGTTCGCTCGCCTGTGTCACAAGACGATCCGCAACGACAAAGCGATTCTGCATGTTGCCGGCGGCCGCTACAACTACGAGCCGAGCGATGCATTCAACGGGCTATCACGCGAAGGGGGAATGCGGCTCGCGCTCGCGTTACGCGATCGGTTTTTCGAGTGGGCGCTCGCGGCCGGCGATCGCGTCATTTACATCGATGAATTCAACGACGTTTGCCCGAGCGCATCGGTTTACCCGTTACAGTTTCAGAAAGCGGTTAAACAGGGGCGTTGGCGCGGCCTCTCCATTTGGGGCAGCGCACAAGAACCAATTCGCGTTCCGAGTTTCGCCTTCGCGCAAGCGAAGCATCGTTACTTGTTCTTTCTTGGCTGGCCGGCGCATCGGCGGCTCGCGCAGGAATGGTATCAGCAGCCGATCGCATGGGAACGGATTCCCGAAGGATCGCACAAATTCTACGTTAAGAATCCCCGCGGCGTTTACGGACCTCAGCCGCAAGTCTCAATTCCGTCTCACTTACTCTTTGAAAGATAGGACTTGCATCTATGGCTACGCGGTTCGAGAGACGCCGCGCACGACCTGAGCGTCACGGCGGGCAACACCCGCACGAGGCGCGACCGGAAGAGCGGCGTCACAAATTCCCCTTCATTTGGGGAGCACAACAACAGTTTATCCAAGTCGCCTCGATTCCGGTTACGCCGGGAAACAAAGCGGCAACGGTGCGTATCCCCAAGAACGGATTCATGGGCGCGCTCCTGTTCCGCTTTGTCGGTAGCGCGAATGTAACAACCGCCGGCACGGCCGGAACGCCTAGCATTCTCCAGCTCATTCAAAGCTATATCCTTTCGTACAACGGCGGTTTTCAATACCGCAACCTCGACGGCGAGACCATGTATGTGATGGATCTGATTCGCAACGAGGGGCCGGACGTTGTGATGGGCGGGCCGAGTTTTAAAAATTATGCGCCACAGACAACCGGCGCGCAGCCGGTCGGATTCATCATTCGCGATTACATTTCGCTCAACGAAGGCGTGAATGCCGACAAGTATCAGCTCGCCGCCCATGCGCGCAATGCCGATATTACGCTCGACATCACCTTCGCGGCCAATCCGGCCGGCACCGCGATCTTTCGCGGCATTAGCGCGAATACCGAAGTCGCCGCGATTAGCGGGACGCTCTACGTCGAAGGCTTGTACCTCCTCGATCCTCCCTCCTACGAAAAGTTCGACAAGCCGAACCTTCGCCGAGTCCAGCAAATTGAAATTGATCCGTCGTATACGACCGTCGTCGTCGGCGACAACACGGTTTCGATCGTCCCGTTGAACGGGCCGAAGTATCTCCAACTTGCGTTCAAGTGCATTTTCAACGGCGTCGGCGATCCCCAAGGCGCGCTCTCGAGCGTTTCCCGCGTTCAGCTCAAAATCAACAACGGCCTGAACCGCTACGATGTGAGCTCGCAAGCGATCGCGCAGCGCAATTGCAACGACCTCAAACGGATTCAGTGCGGAACGCTCGCGGCACCCACGAATGCAGCACTGCCACCCGGTTGGTATCTCTTGGACTTCTTGGCCGATGCCTCGATTACCAACGCAGTATCGCAGGTCGGCCGGAACGTCATCAGCACGGAGCGCATCGCCAGCTTGTGGCTTATTGTCACGGTTGCGGCCGGCACAAACCTTACAGCCAACAACATGATCCTGCTCATTAAGAGAGTTGAATTGCCGGCGGTCGGCGGGACGAATCGGCTCGCAGCCCCTTCGCTAATGGAGTAACAACATGGCCCTGATAGACCTCGATCAAGCCAACGCGTTCGAAACGGCGGCATTGCCGGGACAAGGCGACGTCGACGCGGGCGGCGGCGGTCTCACAACGAGCTCGATGACCAACGAAGCGGCGCTCGAGGCATACGGGCTCGACACCTACACACAAAGCGAACGACGCGGCGCCGTGCGTCGTCGGCCGTCGCATAATCCTGGGCCGGGTAACGAATCACCGGATGCAGCGACGTTCGCCGACGGCGAAGCATCGGCCGGCGGTTTCTACGGCGACGGCGAGGGCATAAGCAGCACGTTCGATCCGGCAAACGGCGCGATGCATTTGGCGCCGCAGCTCGCCGGTCATCCGATGACGACGCCGATCGAGCACCCGTTTTGGACGATCGGCCTCTTAATCGGTGGCGCCTTCATGTATAAGGCGATTGTGAAGAATGAAGACAGCGAAAACGTCAAAATGAGCTTGCCGAATTTCTTCGGAATCGGGATCATTGCGACGCTCTTCATTCTTTCCGAGAAAATTCTGTTCGGCGTATGGCAGCTCCCGAGCATCACGCCGACGATGGACTTCTTGTGAGTGAGCAACACCCTCGGCGCGATGGTCTTCCTCGGCGCGGGAATTTGGTTAGGTTGGCAAGTGCTCAATGGAAAGGCGCAGCGATTTCTCGCTGCGATGAGCGGAGCACAACCGCCAAGCGGAGGGGTGGGGAGTCTCGGGACTCCCACCCCTTCGACGGCACAAGGCGGCGCGTTGCAAGGCGTGAATCTCGGCGCCCCCTCGTCGCCGTTCTTACCTGGCGCGCCGGTTCCCAACGTCTTCGGCGGCGCCTTCCATGAAAACGGCGCAAGCAACGCTTCTCCCTACGGCGTTTTCTCGCCGTTGCATCTATGAGTGTCGCGCTTCCAACGAGCTCGAGCTCGAGCTCGAGCTGGGATCCGCCGCCGAATACCGGCACGGCGCTCTTCATCACGTTCGCCGTCCTCTTCATCCTTTCGGTGTGGGACGTTACCTCGAAATTTGCATTGTGGATCGCGATTGCGCTTGCGGCGATCGTCTGGGCCGACGCATTCAGCTCCGGCCGTGCGAAAGAATTTTGGCAAGCTTTGAGCTCATAAGGAACACAACATGAAAGCGGACTTTCGGATGATCCTTCTCCTGGGCGTCGGGATCGTCGCGCTCGGTTGGGGCGTAACGTACTATCAGCCGATCGCGCAGCTCGTCGGAACCGGAACAAACGGGTACTTGACGATGGTTCACGGCCTCGAACCGCCGCAAATTGCCGGGTCCTACGGGAGCGGCACGATCGGAGCGGGACAATTTCAGAGCGGGACGGCGATGAGCGGCGGCGCGATGATTCCTTCGGGACCCTACGCGATCGGTTAGCGATGAACGACGTTATTCGGCTCTCGAACCTCGCGCAGCTCGATGAGCAAATTTTCAACACCTGGGATTCGGTTTTCGGCGGCGTCCCGATCGTGCTCGATCGTCGCGGCGAGTTTGCACGAAGCGACGAGCCGATGGATGCGGGACCCGGCGCCTTCGTCGCGTCGGACGAGCTCGAACGTGGGTTCAATGCCTGGAGCGGCGCTCCCGGCTATTACATCGACGCGCGAACCGGCGTCGATCGAGTCATTAACGATCAGTACCTCGAGCATACCTATCCGCCGGCAATCGGGACCAATCCGTGGGATTACGTTTTCGGAACAATCGGCGGCGATCCGATCGACTTAACGGATCGCGTTCGGCCGCGGCAGTACGATATACAAGCTGGTGAGTATAGCCTTTCATGAAGAGCGAGAAGGAACGGCGGGAGCATTGGCTCGTCGTCGCCGCGATCGGAGGCGGCGGGTTAGTGCTCTTCTTGCTTGTGCGTCGCGTTCCAACGTCGGCACCGTCGCCGGCACGATCGCCGGCAACGGCGACGCATTTCGCGCCGAATCCGGCGAACCCGCAGCTCGAGCAAAGCATCATTACGGCGCGTGAAGCGGCGCTCGCGACCTACGATCAGAGCGCGGTCGCCGAACGCGCCGCGGCCGATCAGGTCATAATCAACAACGCCAACGATATCACGGCACAAGCGATTAACGCGAACAATCAGGCGACGCAGCTCAAGGAGACCGGGATCGCGAGTGCGGCCTATGAGACGATCGCGGCCGAAGAAGCGCGAGTCCAACAGCAAGAAATTGCAGCGCAGCAAGCCGTCGCGTCGCAGTACGCCTCAGCGCAGCAAACGCAAGCGCAGGGCGGATTCTGGGGCTCGCTCCTCGGCGGCATTGGAGGACTCTTTGGGATGGTCGCCCCTTTTTTGGGAATTTGATTCCAACGTTTATGGGATCAACGGTGAACGTCCCGAGCTCGTCGTCGTCGTCGTCGTGGGATCCGTCGCTCTACACGCCGCCGCCGGTTTACACGCCGCCGCCGGCAACGCAAAACGTCTTTCCTCCGTTTGATTCGTACAGTTGGGTCGCATAATGAGCAGCGTACCAATTTGGGCCGCAATCGGCGCGCATCACGCGCAACAGCAAGACCCCTACGAGCCGAAGGGCTCGCTTCCGCCCGAGCTCGAGCAGCTCACGCAGGACGAGCATTCGAGCGATACGCTTTATGATTCGCTGTTGCATCACGGCGTGGGCTATCAGGCGCAGAACCAAAGTCATTTCGAAACCAAAGCGCAAACCGTTCCGAATCCGAACGGCGGCGGCGGCGGCGGCGGATCGCAGCAACATTCCTGTCCGCCGAATTTTTATTGGAACAACGGTTGCTTTTGCATTCCCGGCAAATGCTGTTGCGACCAAGGCTTCTGCGGCATTGGCGGCACGCAAACACCCTGCTCCGGTAGTGGCGGAGGCGGCGGCGGAGGCGGCGGCGGAGGCGGCGGCGGCGGGAGCGGCGGCGGCGGCGGCAAATGGTGGCAACGTAGGCCGCGGTTCGGTCGCGGCGGCAGCAGCGGAGGCGGTCGCCTCGCGGGACCGGGTGCGCTCGGTAACGTTCCGTTACTCGGTCCCGTACCCGTTGGAACGACGCCGACGAGCTCGCAATCGTCGCCGACTCCGTTACTGCTTTTGCTCGCCGGTCTCGGCGTCGGCGGATACTTGTTATGGCATAAACTCCGCATGGCGCATCACGAAGAGGGCGAATTAGACAAAGATGAAGAGTCAAGTAGTCATGCAGCTTGAGGACGAGCTCGCGCAGATTCGGCTCGAGCTCGCGCAGCTCGCCCAGCGGATCGCGAAATTACAATCCTCCGTCGAAGCGGAGGCGGAACACGCGCAAGATGACATTCGTGCAATCATGATGCAAGTTGAACGCCTCAAGCGCAGACACGACGGATTACACCTTCCGTGAATTTCTCGCAGCTCGAGCAGCTTTGGATTCAAAACGGGGGCAATCCACTTATGGCGCCGGTCGCGGCGGCGGTCGCCTACGCCGAATCGACGGGCAATCCTAACGCGGTCGGCGACGGCGGAACCTCGCTCGGCCTATGGCAAATTCATTATACGGTCCACCCGCAGTTCAACGCGTCGCAGCTCTTCGATCCGAACTACAACGCGCAAGCGGCGATTCAACTTTCCGGCAACGGCGCGAATTGGACGCCTTGGACGACCTGGAACAACTACCAAAAAGGTAGCGGATACGGCGCGAGCATCATTTCAAGTTTGCTCGGCGGCAAGACGCCGCCGGCGACAACGAGCTCGAGCTCGAGCTCGAGTGATTGCTCTTTTCAAAATGTTGGCTTGAACGTCGGCAAGTTTTTGCAATGCTTGAACCCGGCGCAGGTGAGCAATTGGGCGCCGATGCTGGATCCGAGCAACGAAGTCGGCGCGATCGCGAGCTCGGCGATCGTTTTCGTCGGCGCGATCGCGCTCGTCGGGATTGGCGGTTTGTGGCTTATTTTCGGAACGAACACGGGAGAGCAAGTGGTAAAGACGAGCGGCAAAGTCGCGGCGATGGCCGCATGAGACCGAACAGCATGGAGCATCGAGAGGCAAACGTCAACGAAGGACGCGGGCTCGCGATCGCGGAGCACGTTAGGCATCGCGTCGCCGAATCGCTCGAGCATATCGCCCAAGTCGCGAACGCGCAACATAAGCGCGGCCAGCAATTTACGACGACGGAAACCGGATCGCTCGGCGCCGCCGGTCCGCTTTTTACGGCGTTGCATCTAGGCGAAGAGTCGGCAATTGCGAGCGCATATGTTGAGAACAACGGCACGATTGCGAACCTGCTCATCTACGAGGGAAGCGGGAATGCCGGCCGTTTGCTCTCCAAAGTCAAGCCGGGCACGTTCAAGCGCATCGCATTGGCCGATCATATCAGCACCCTTTCCATTTCAAGCGATGCGAACGATTCCGGTCTCGTCGTCGCGACGTTGACGACCAAGAATTGGTCGCCGGCAAGCGGGAGTGCCTAGTGCCTCCCGCCGGAGTTACCAAATTTTACCAAGTACCAATTGGCGGTTTGCCGGCGACGGAATGGTTTCATCTCGAAGGCGGGCGTCGCGAAATTAAGACCGTCATCGTTGACAACGCGACGGACTTGAACGTTTCCGTCTTTCCTGGAACGCGAGGCGTTTTCGGCGGCGCCGGTCCCGTTCCGGCCGTGAAAGCGAAGCAACGTGCGTACCCCATGTTTGGCATTTGGGCGGTCACGATTACGTTCGGAACAACTCCATCGACAACGGGCGGAACGATTTACGTTGCGATCTATTCCGAGACGGCAGTTGCATTCGGGAATGGATGATCCGTTCAAATGAGCTCGGCAACGCGGCAAAAACTCGTCAACGACGTTCGCCTTGTGCTTTCGAAGGAAAGTCAAAAAACGGACTTGCTCGATTCGAGCAAAACGAGCACCTGGCTTGTCGAATTCTTAATGCGCCTGATTGAAGGACCGCGGCCGATTTTGGTTACGGCGCTCAATTCCGATCACGCGCCCGGTACGCTGCATAACCCTCCCGGCCGCGCAGTGGATTGCTGGCATGCCGATTGGGCAACCGTCGGCGATGACAAAATTGTGCAAGTGATGCAAACCGCGGCCGCGATCGGAGCAACGTATGAGCCGGCGCTCGTTGAAGTCGGTTTATCCGGCACGGCCGCATACTATAAGACGTATGTGACCTGGCCGACGACCAACGTCTTTGTCGAAGACTACGCGAAGAGCAATGAGCATGTGCATTTTGCGATCGGCACGCCGTGGTGAGCCGACTTAAGATTAGCCATCAAGAGCTCCGCCAGCGAAAGACCCTTCGCGCGACGCTTGGGTTGTCACTAGGCAGCCATCCGATTTTTGCGAATGCTCTTGCGCCGGCATCCGTGAAAGGTCCGTGGACAGGAAGGTTCGGATACTTGCGCCGGATCATTTCGCATTCGCGTTTGAATACGCCTTGGCCGCGGAGATACGGATGCAGCCAAACCCAAGAGACGCCAAATTTCCCATCAATGACATCGAGTCCAAACGCACCGCCGATGATTCTGGCATGGGCGAGAAGTCCAGGGGAATCAACGAGACGAACGACGGCATTATCAAAATAACCGGCCGTGATCGGCGCGAAGTCGAAGTGCCCTTCGCGCCTAAAGAAGCGGCCGATCTGCTCGCAAATACGCTGCGCGCGCATCGGTGAATCCGCCGTGACATAACGGCCTTCATCTAAACGTAGGGCGATTTCGTCATGCAACGCAAACATTTTGATCGTGTGCCGATCGAGTAGCGCTCGCTCGCCAGGATCTTGCAGCGCCGGCGAGCGCGAACGACCGTCCGAACTCCTCACTCGCGCTCAAGGCTTCGCATTCGCGAGTCCTTAGCAAGTTTTTCTTTGAACGCGTTCGAGCGATCGCGCATCGCGCCATAGACTTCCGACCAATCGGGATCAGGCTCGAGCTCGGGAGGGATTTCGCTAAAGGCGACGGCTTCATTTCCGAACGTACCGCTTCCGATCGGTGATTCGATCCAGATGCCCCAAATTGGCGCCGATGGGAGCGCAATCGTTACGTCGCAGTGATAATCGTCATCGGCGTCTATCTTATCGTAACAATCGGCAGGATGCTCTGCGTATGCCGCCTTCCATGAAACCATGATCGCCTCGGACTTTCCGCGCAGCCCGATTCCGTTCTTGGGTCTTTCGATGGATACAATCCAAAAGAGCACGCGTTTCTTGAAAACCTCACGCGCTCTTACGCTCGGAGTTGCCGAACCGCTTTCCAAACGCTCATTCGTCTCCATTTCTTGCCTCCCGAAGTTTTGTAGTGCTCGGCGTTGAGCTTTGCGGCGATCGCGCCGAAGCTTGCGCCTTCGTCACGCAGCTCGCGTATGCGGTTCGCGATCCTCGCGAGCGTTGCATCGCGTCGGCGGCGCCGAGCTGCGACACATGCACGAGCGCCCAGCATCGCGGCGCCGGCCGGCAAGTTTGCGGCCGTTCCGAATTTGACGCCGCGCAGCTTGGCCGCATGCATCGCGGCGCGAGTGCGAAGCGATGCAGCTCGTGCCTCCTCTTCGGCAACGGCGCCCAGAATGTGTAAGACGAGCCGGTTCGCGCTCGGTACGTCGCAGGCGACGAAGCGAACGTCGCTCTCGAGCAGGTTGGCGATGAAAGCGGCCGAGCGGGAGAGGCGATCGAGCCGAGCGATGACGAGCAGCGATCGCGTCGCCTCGGCTCGCTCGAGCGCATCGTGAAGGACCGGACGCAGCTTGACCCGGCCGGATTCGACCTCAATGTATTCGGCGATGAGCTCGAGACCGGCAGCTCGACAGTACGAGGCGACCTCGGCTCGTTGCGCCTCGATCCCTAAACCGGAGCTCCCTTGCTTCTGGGTGCTCACCCGTAAGTACGCGACGGCCGTTCGGCTCATAGACCTTTTGGGGGATACGGAGTGAGCGTCATTTCATACCCCCCTCCTTCTCAGCCGTGCTCCTTGTAGCTTGAGCCGGGTGGACCCTTTGAGCTCAGGATACGGGACGGCGTGAGGCGATCGGATCGCGAGCTCGGCAGCTTGCGAGTTAGTAACTCACCTACGAGAGTAACGAGGTTTATATAAACCCGTAGGGTTCAATTAAGCGCGGAATTTTGAAAGGGCCCAAAGTGGTCCGCGTTGTGCTCATAACCGTGTGCGCGCCCAATTCCAAAAACTCCGAAATTCGCACAAAACTACTTTTTCCAATGGTCCGCGTTGTGCTCATAACCGTGTGCGCGAAATTCGCTCGGACAGTTCTTGGGCGTGCCGTTGTCGGCGGGCGCGGAAGGCGGCGATCCACCCGTGGCCGAGCCGGTCCTCGAACCGCGCTCCCAGGGCGCGAGCGGCTCGGCAGGCGCGATCGACCGAGCCGCGGCGCTCGGCCGATTCGATCGCCTCGTAGCACAGGAGCACGGCGCGGCGATCCCAGGGCAGTGCTTCGGGGATGCGGGAGCTCGGCTCGCAGCGCAGCTCGAGACTCTCGGCGATCAGGCGACACGCTTCGGTGCGGCGGATTTTCGCGTCGGCGGCTCGCGTCATCGCGATCGCGGCGCGTACGGAACCGTACCCTCCCAGGCGCCGGGTGACGAAGAAGAAGCGGAAGAGCAGGGGCGCCGCCGGGTAGTGGCGCGTTCGTTG
>Ga0306925_10004572_pt1 | contig 12527 bp, 9 predicted proteins | sample flu12Cox44000176_FD_203755 | JGI IMG/M metagenome (GOLD analysis project Ga0306925, IMG submission 203755) | Lab enrichment of tropical soil microbial communities from Luquillo Experimental Forest, Puerto Rico - flux8day.12C.oxic.44.000.176 (v2)... | ecosystem: Environmental > Terrestrial > Soil...
TGAGCACGCAGCCCCAACGCACCTGCCCGAGCTGCGGCAATGAATTCTCTGGAACACTGGAATTCTGCCCGGTCTGCATGCTTCGTAAGGGTCTTGCTGCCGGGGTTGCGTCCGGCGAGTCTTCTTTCGAAGAAGCAATCAAGCCGGCACCGGACCAGCCACCAAAAAGATTTGAGCACTACGAGTTGGTAACGGGTGAAGACGGGAAAGCGCTCGAGCTGGGTCGCGGCGCGATGGGGGTCACTTACAAGGCGTTCGACGTCGACCTCCGATGCCCGGTGACGCTGAAGGTTATCAGCGAAAGGTATCTCGGTGATGAATTGGCGCGGCTTCGTTTTTTGCGCGAAGCCCGTGCGGCGGCGAGGCTGCGTCATTCGAACGTTGCCTCGGTGTTGCACCTGGGCAGAACCGGGAACGGTTACTTCTACGCAATGGAGTTTGTGGAGGGGGAAACGCTGGAGAACCTCATCAAACGCTCGGGCCGATTGGACGTAAAGCTGGCGCTGGAAATTGCCACCCAGGTCGCTGCCGGATTGGCCGCAGTTCACGAACAGCAGCTTGTCCACCGAGATATCAAGCCATCAAACATCATGGTGAAGTTGAAAGAGGAAGGCGGTGTAACGGCCAAAATTATCGACCTCGGCCTGGCGAAGACATTGGACGAATCGGCTTCCGAGGCGGGGATTTCATCGCCTGGGGTCTTTGTCGGGACCCCGGAATTCGCCAGTCCGGAGCAGTTCGCCGGAATTCAGGTCGACATCCGCTCGGACCTATACTCGCTCGGCGTGACGCTCTGGGATGTGCTGACTGGCAGCACACCATTTCGAGGTACCCCCGGTGAAGTCATGTCTCAGCATCAGCGCACACCGTTACCACTCGTCCTGCTCGAAAGTACCCCACAGCCGGTCGTTGTCCTGCTTGAGGTGTCCTAGAGAAAGACCCCAGTCGACGTTTTAAGAACCCCGCCGAACTTCTGAAGGCGATACCCACGATAACAGGCGCTATCCAGGCACGGCGTAGAATCACTCGTCAGAGCCTACAGAAGGCACCTTCTGCCGCTTCGCGTGCCGGAACTCGCAAGCCGCTGACGTTCGAAGTGCCGTGTCAGCAACTTCGGACTCTGAATCCGCCCCAGATGAAAGGTTCGCAAGTCGCTCCTGATCCGGTCCTATGCCCGGGCAGCGCCCAAAAAGTGGTTGCGGGGGCGTGCTTTCATCTTAACTTGCGAATTCTTGACATGGCGCGTGCCTCGCGAGATTTGCCAGGGGCAGCGGATCGAACGGGGCTTTTTTGCTGTGCAGCGTAAGGACGGCCATTATCGCTTCGCCTGAAACTCGAAACTGTTACGAGGTTAAGAATTCCTAGCTTCTGGATCGATAAGCCATTCTCTTGTTTTGTTTAGAATTTCACCCGATAGTATCACGTCATCGCTCATGCGCGCCAGGATCAGCGCGCCGACCATCGTAGCCCAACAGCCGATCGCCGCGCGTCGCTTCTGCTCGTCATCCTCACCAGGGGCAATTTGGCTGAGGAGTTTGATCTGACGTTTGAGACCTGCTGTCATTTCGGCACGCGCAGCACCAGGTTGACGGGTGGCGTCTGAAGCAAGCGCCGCGACGGGACAGCCACGGGCAAAATTGTCCCGATGCTCAAGTGATAGATATTGCGCAGCAAGGGTCGCCATATCAGCGGAAAAAGGCTCGATGCTCCTCTGTAACTCGGCCAGCGTTTGAACGATCAAATCGTCTTTGCTTTGGAAATAACCGTAGAAACCGCCGTGGGTCAGTCCGGCGGACTTCATGATGTCGGTGACGGTGACGGCTTCAAACCCTCGCTCGCGGAACAGACGACTTGCCGCCTCCAGAATGACCCGCTTGTTCTCGGTAACCTGTTCCCGACTCACTTTCATCACGGTCTCCTGAGATTTCGGTTGACATTATACATGATGCCCATCATAAAACAAGATACATGATGATTATCATGAATAAATCACAGGAGAAAATCGATGAGCGTCAAGCCCACCGTTCTTGTCACCGGCTCGTCCACAGGTATCGGTGCTGTCTATGCCGATCGCTTTGCTCGCCGTGGCCATAATCTTGTTCTGGTTGCTCGCGACTCGACCCGCATGAGCGCCCTGGCCTCGCGCCTCAGAAGCGAGACCGGCGTCAGCGTGGATGTGGTCCGCGACCTTACCGTGCCGCAGGACCTTGCCGAGGTCGAGCAGCGTGTGCGGGAAGACGCTAGCATCGGCATACTGATCAACAACGCTGGAACTGCAATTCCCGGCAGCTTTGTTGGTCAAACAGGCGACGACATCTCAAGGCTGATCGCGCTGAACGTCTCGGCTGTCGCGAGGCTCGCCAACGCGGCCGCACCGCGCATGGCTGCGGCGAGCGAAGGAGCTATCGTCAACCTGGCCTCCGTGGTCGGCCTCGCGCCGGAGTTCGGCGCAACGGTCTATGGCGCAACCAAGGCGTTCGTTCTGTTCCTTTCTCAAGGGCTGAGCATGGAGCTTGGGCCCAAGGGCGTTTATGTCCAGGCCGTCCTGCCTGCCGCCACCCGCGCCGAGATCTGGGATCACACCGGCGTCGATATCAACACGCTCACCGGCGTGATGGAGGTTGGCAAGCTGGTCGACGCGGCGCTGGCCGGGTTCGACAGCCGCGAGTCCGTCACCATTCCGCCGCTGCCCGACGCCGCCCAGTGGGCCGCCTTTGACGCCGCCCGCCTGGCGATGGTGCCCAATTTCGCGCAGAGCGAACCGGCTAAGCGCTATCAACCCGCCGCCGGATCGGCAGAAAACTCAACAAAACCGGCAGACTGGCCGAGGAATTAGGTGAAACTATGAAAAAGCAATCAGGAAAAGTCGCAATCGTGACCGGAGCCTCTTCGGGCATCGGCAAAGCCACCGCTGAGGCGCTGGCCACGTCCGGATTCACGGTCTTCGGCACAAGCCGCCGTGCTGTCGCAAACGGCCCCAAACAGGTCACGATGCTGGTCTGCGATGTGACGGATGACGCATCCGTGAACGGACTCGTCTCCGAGGTCTTTGGGAGAACCGGTCGGATCGATCTTCTGGTCAACAATGCCGGCCTCGGCCTTTTCGGCGGCGCGGAGGAATCGTCCATTACCCAGTCAAAAACGCTGTTCGAGGTCAATTTCTTCGGTCTGGTTCGCATGACCAACGCGGTCCTGCCCTCGATGCGCAAAAATCGCGGTGGGCACATCATCAATATCAGCTCGGTGCTCGGGTTCCTGCCTGCACCTTATTCCGCATTTTACGGCGCAACCAAACACGCGGTGGAAGGGTATTCGGAGTCGCTGGATCATGAGACAAGAACGTTCGGTGTCCGGGTCATCCTGATTGAACCGGCATTCACGAAAAGCTCCTTTGACCAAGCAGCCCTGAAACCCGATGCGGCAATGGCTGAATATAACGAGGACAAGCTGGTGCAGCAGGCAATGACGATCGGCGACCCGCCCGAAGTCGTCGCCGACACGGTGGTCATGGCCGCAACCGCCACGCGCCCGAAACGCCGCTATCCCGCCGGCAAAGCCGCCAAGCAGGTTGCCTTTGCGCGCCGGTTTGTGCCCGCCGGAATGTTCGATAAGAGCCTACGCAAGCAATTTGGGCTGCCGCCAGCCTGAGCCTTTATGAACCAGAGCGTATACCGCTGAACAGCAAGCGTTGCCCAGACCATGCAAGATTGGCTTCTTTCGGCACCTATGGATGTGAATTCGTGACTTCTGGAAACACAGAAGTCGCACTCAGCTCTGGCTCAAGGCGCTTGCCTCGGTTGGCGACAGCAATTTACGGGCCGCAAAGGTCATTTATCGCCTTTATTTAGCTTGCAAGCTGGTTCAGGGGGTAAGCTACCCGATTTGAAACTGCGACCCAAAGTGATTGATTTTATCGAATCAGGATAGCCCACCCAAACAAAGACCCCAGCAAGTCATTGATTTTGCTGGGGCCTTTGGTTCGAACTGGTTGCGGGGGAGGGATTTGAACCCTCGACCTTCAGGTTATGAGCGTGACATTTTCCCTTCGAGGTAGGTGTTGTGAAGCGTCAACAAAGGTTCCCGGCAAGCGCTAGAAATAGAATGCCAGAGTGCTAAATGCGTAAAGGAAAAGGTGTCCAAGAAGTGTCCAAGCGTCCCTAAATTACCCGCTAAAATAAGATACATTTTCCCTTCGCGGCTACGATCATTTTCCTGGGTTGAGAAGTGGTCTACCAGCCCCCCATTTTCCGCCAGTGTACGGTTTCGCAAAAGCCTAAAAAATCGCACCAAATTGTAAGAAAGAGGTTGCGGACCGATAACGATGTTGCTTAAGGTTCGAGTCGCGTTTGCAATAGCTATGGCCGAAAAAGATAGCGAGAATTTGAAGGGTGATAAGAAAAAACAGGAACCATCACGTCGCGAGTTCCTGCGACTTGTGGGGCTGGCGGCTGGCGGAGGTGCGCTGTTGGCCGCGAACCGCGAGTTGTTTTCAGAGGGGGGTGCAGCTGCTGCAGCGATTGCTCAGGCGCCGATACCTCCACACCGTTCCTTTTCCGTGCCCGGCATCCACGCTTATGCCGACCAGCTGAGCGTCATGCCTGGCGCAACCATCAACTTTTTCGTCAGCAGCGACTCCCCGTACGACCTGCAGATCTACCGCTTGGGACGCGATCCAAATACCCCAAGCATGGACGAGCCCATGTCAAGCGTATTCCAGGGCACCGCATCACCGCAGCCGATCCAGCCCGGATCGTATGTCTACGTGGCGAACGGGCTAGCGGCGACAGGCCCTCTGACGGCTCTGACGCTGGAATGCTGGGCACGCCCCTTTGTAGGACTGCCGAGCTATCTTGATTTCAACTATTCGGGGCTGATCACGCAGTGCGACCTTCAGAATGGAGCCCTTCAGAATGCCGCCGGCTATGGGCTGTTTGTGCGGTTTGACCATGACAACCCCCACGGTGGCAGTGTTGCCTTCTACCTCGGCAATGGTGCCACCTCCAATCTACTTGAAGTCGGTATAGACTTTCTCGGCAATATTACAGATTGGGCTCAACTCGAATGGCACCATATTGTCGCAACCTGGGACGGTACGGCCCAAGATACGCCCCAAGCGTTGTGGATTGACGGACAGTTGAAGAAGACACAGTCGTTTCCGGGACCGGTCTCTCTGGGCCCGGCCCCACTTCGGCTGGCAGCCTTTGGCGACGCCAACGGTCAGGCAAGTCACTTTCTGAACGGCGACCTGGCCATGCCCGTGATCTACAACAAGGCTTTATCGCAGGCGGAAATCCAGGCCCGTTTCGATCAAAAGTTCGCAAAACAGGGTGTCCAGCCGCCCACTCTTGACAGCGTCCCCTCTCTTGACAGCGTCTTAGGGTGCTGGCCTCTGTCGGAAGAGCAAGGCTCCAATGTCGCGGATATCAGCCCGCCGTCTGTGCCGCCTAGGCCTGGCCTCATCATCAATCACGCCACCTGGCAGATCGGCGGGCCGAGCTTCAAACCCGGGCCCCCGAATGTGCCGCAATTCGGCCCCTACGACCCCAGCAAGGACCTGACGCGTGGTCACGGCTTACGCTTTGCCTCGGACGACTTGTTCGATTGCCGCTGGCAGGTCACCCAGACGTATACCGTGCCCGCGAACGCCCGCTCGGGCATCTACGTCGCCCGGCTGAGCTACCAGCCGAAACCGGAGCAGACGCCACCCGACACGCCACCCGGGACGCTAGCCTACTACCATGTCACGTTCATTGTGGAGCCAGGCACGCAGGAGCGGGCGCGCATCCTGCTGGTGTGCCCAACCAATACCTGGCTGGCTTACAACTCAAAACCGTTTCTCGAGAAGCAGTACCAACAGGCCCTTTTCCAAGGATTCCTTTTCAAGGAGACGTACGTACAAACCTTCAGAAGGGATGAAGACAGTCCTTTGGACGCCCCGCAGTACTCCTGCTACCTGGGTCATCAGAATTTCGGGCCCGGTTACCATTTTGGCCGGCTCCTGCCAAACCCGGCGGCAGATCCTTATGTCACTTACGGCTCCGACAACTACAGCCACCTGACAGGCGCCACCCGCTTTACGCAAGTCTGGCTGGAAAACCACCCCCACCGATACCATGTGATCAGTGATTTAGACCTTCACACCACTCCGGATATTCTAAAGAACTATGAGACGGTTATCCTCCCGGGACATAGCGAATACTGGTCAATCCCTGCCTATAATGGCCTCAAAAGCTATCTCGGCAATGGCGGCAGGCTTATCGTCCTGTCCGGCAACACCATGTATTGGCGCGTCAGTTTCTCCCTGGATGGCACTGTCATGGAGTGCCGCAAGGCGGATGGTGCGGGGGAGCTGATCGACGGACGCCGCCGCGGCGAAATATGGCACAGTGACGATAGGCAGCGCGGCGGGCTCATGCGCGAATGTGGGTTTCCGGGATGGCAACTGACTGGTCTGGAGACGTTTGGGATTTTGATAGTTGGCGGCAGCCCCACCCCGCCGGCGCCTCCCGCCGGCAGTAGCACTTTTGGCAAGTTTCATGTCGAAGCGCCTGACCATTTTCTGTGGCACGGTCTGGGAGTCACAGACGGTCAGCTGTTCGCCCAGTACACAGTCGGGCACGAGTGCGATGTACGGGTCGCGAACCTCGAGGCTTTCCGGAATACTGCAGGCTTTAAAGTCCCGGACGGTGCAACAGAACCCGTCGAACCGCCCGGGATCACAACGCTCGCTCTCGCAACGGTCCCATCGGCCGATAGTCTTATACTCGATAACCTCTTTGACTATTTCCTCCAGGTTTTATCACCCGACAAAATAGATCGGGTAGGGGAGGTGATTTACTGGGAACGGCCCGACGGTGGGCGTGTCTTCAATGGGGGCGCAATCGGCAATGGTGTTGCCCTGTATTATGAAAACTTTAATCCAGAGCCGGGTCCAGTATTTGCTGGACTCGTGCGCAATGTGCTGCGCCATTTCCTTCCCCCTTGAAAAGATAATTGTCGATGTTGAAGCGGGCCTCGTGCTCGTCCTCCTGCTCGTGCTCGTCCTCGGATTTGTGGCCCCTGTCGATGTTTAGGCAGCCAGCCCCAGTTCATCAAAGACGCCTTGCATGGCCGTGCGAATAGTTTCGTAGTGCTTGTCGATGGGGCTGGGATTTTGTGCACCCCGTGATTTGCGCCGGCGGTGAGCGGCGGCTAACAAGGGCTTGATGGCTTTGTTTCTCAGGACCACAAGCGCGACCACTGCCCTGGGTCCGCTGGGGGTTGATCGGTATCTGCGTGTCTGTCCGATTCGCTGGACGATGTTCTTGGCACGGAGTTTCTTCAGGTCGTAGGCGGCACGCCGAGGGCCGTATTCCGATTCGCTTTGGTTGCTGAGTAGCCGAACCTGGCGTGGGCCAATTGATATAGTCGCTCGACGAAGATATCATCTTCGCCCCGCCTGTAGGAGAGAAAGAGTCGACAAGGTTTCACTGGATTAATGCGAATCGCTTTGTGACTTCATTCGTGCTGCTAGGGACGTTCTGTAATGTTGGGGGTAACCGCATAGTCGGTCACGATCTCAGGCGGCTGCTGGCCATGGATATTCGGATACGTTACGAGACCCACACTGGTGTCGGCGAATATGGAGTCATTGGTTGACACGGAAGCGCCGGGGATATTGATCGGTGACCACGTCGCGTTGGTCAAGAATCTGCCATTGGGCTGGCGCCGTACATCGACAACAAAGGCTTTCGACAGGCCGTCCTCCGTGGAGCTTACCGTAGCGGGGAGTTTATAGAGTCCCTTGCTGTCGGACCATATTCCCTCGAAATGGGTCAGTATCGTCTTGCCCTTGAAGTCTTGGCTATCCGGGCCCTCCGGCTTGAAATCGAAGGTTTGGTAATTGCTGAACCTCCCGGTCGAACTGTCATAATCCATCAAGTAGGCAAGCCCTATAGGGTCACCGTAATTCATCAGCCCCGAAGCAAGCCCAACGCCGCCCGCGATGGTGTAACTACTGCCACCGTTATACCAAATGCCATACGCGGTATGGGTTTTATCGGAATCCGGGAACATGATATCCTTTTGGGGCTGGGCTTGCGTACTCGGGTTGTAGATAAAGGCGTGGCCAAAGGGATTCCCTTCGCCCTGAAAACCATAATTGCCTACCGCCAAGCCTCCTGAAATACTATGGATATACGTGAAGTCGGCAAGCTGACCGGTAGTTAGGTTTCTGCCCTGATAACTCAAAAAGTTGCCGCTGGACGGCGTATCGGTGAGCGGTCCGGCATAAAAGAAACCGATTCTCAGGTTACCGGACACATAGGAGCCTACCAAATTGACGGTGCCGCCGCCCAGATTGTCGGGACCGTACTGCCGAAACCGCCTTGTGGATTGAAATCTGGCATATTCGGTAACTTTCTGTTAGAGGATTGGACGGTTTGCATACTGTAAAAGCGCGTCCGAACGACGAAGAGCGGGCGCTTCTAGTCGTTCGGCGCGTTCATCTTTTGTGCCAGTTTCGGCTAAGATAAACCCGGGCTCGCCGTCGCAGCGGAAGCCGTCGCAGGTTTTAGAAACATAAGATCAGATAGAAAGCCCGTGCCAAGTTCGGCTCTCCTCGCTCTGCCCAGAGCACACTTTGCCGCCCCCCATCCATCGGTTCGGCCTCGATTACCAGCCAAAAAGCGCGGACGGTCACGTAAAACGCATGCAACTCGCCGTAAACGGTGATTATGATCCCCGCGCCGCGGCAAGCGCCAGCTCAGGCTCAAAACCAGCGTCCTCCAGGGCGAGCCGGAAAGAGAGCGTCTCACGATAAACGACCAGAGGGAGTCCGAGGCACCGGCTGACCTCTAGAGCTGAATATCGTCGTGCGTGGTTCATCATGGGTTTCTGTTAATTAGTTCGGTCCACAGCAGATTTCGTCGAACTACGTGTGTAAGGGTAGATCTGGTTAACGAACTTGAAGCCCAGAAGGTGCACTTCCAAAGCATCACCGACGGCGTGGACACGAAAACGCCCGCAGGGCGCTTTTTCTTTCACCTAATGGCGAGTTTAGACCAGATGGAGCGCGAGCTGATCCTGGAGCGTACCCGGGCGGGACCAGAAGCCGCCCGGCTCCAAGGCCGCATCGGCGGTCGCAAGCGCCGGATGACCGACGGCAAGGTTTAGGCGGCCCGAAAGCTATTGGCGAGCGGCACGCCGCCACTCGAGGTAGCGCACAGCTTGGGCGTGTCGGTCCCCACGTTATAAGGGCGACTCCGGGTCCGGGAGCGCGACATCGCCGGGCCGTGGGTGACGCGCTGCATGATGGGGGTGACGGTGGGCGACGGCAACCGCCTACGACTGGCGATCGATCGAGAACCTCACGCTTGTCCCGTTCGCTCTTAGCGAAAGAAAGGCATGGGAAGTGGCCGTCGAGCAAGCAGTAAAGCGTTCGGCCGCATCACCGAGACGGTTCCTTACCGTTTTCGGTTTCGTTCGCCTTCTCGTTCTCCCTTGCGCGCGCTGTTCGCAAGTTGTCCGAAGACGGCGCGCTCATCGAACAGTATCACCAGCGCGGCGTGAGGCATGGGAACTTGATAAAACCGGTGGCATTTTTTGTTTCCCCGGAAGCTTGTCAACCTATTTTCATCTTTTTTTCAAACCAAACTAATGTGGTGTACCTTGTCCACTCTCTTCGTTCAGGAAATCGCCGATAAGGTAGCCGCTAACCTATTTTCCAAAAACGTGTGCTATCGTCGATTCGTTTCAAGACACTTGGTTTGATTTTTCAGACCTTGCTTTCAGAAAGGAAAATTCAATAACAAACAGACGCTCAAGCCGGTCGGTCCGCTGCCTGCGCTGCTTTTCCCGCCGAAGTGGAACATCCACGCCTAATGGCGTCAAAGAGCGGAAGGCAGCCCTCAGGCTCGCAACGTACCGCCCGACCCTATTTTGAAGAGAGATTCAATTGCATGATAACCCCTCCTGTTATGGACCAACAAACGGACCCGGACCCTGAACAAATACCGAACCACTTCGGTATTTTGGATGTGGCGGGCGAATGTAACCGCCTGCACCAAGAGAACGTTGAAGCCGCCGGAGCTACGATCGTTCGAGCATTACGAATCGGCGAATTGCTTCATTGCGAAGAAAGATGAACTAGGTCACGGCAACTGGTTGACTTGGTTTATGAAAAATATCCACTTCAGCATTGACACCTACGAAAACTACAAACGGGTGTATGAACGACGCGAGGAATTGAAACTAGCAAACGTTCAGACATTGGACGAAGCGTACAACTTGATACGCTATGCTAATCGGAAGAAGAAAGCTTCCAAGGCCAAAACGGTAGCGAAAGCAACGTCCGTCGAGTCCGAGCACCAAGCCGAGTTAAAGAGACAAGCCACCTCTGCGCTCTCTGCACTTAAGGTTCCTAACGCTGAGGAGTGGGCAAACAAGGCTTCTGGCTCTACGGTGGAAGAGCTTACCAAGAATGCCTTACGACTACGGGAGGGAACGCGCGACTCTGCCAAAAATCGCCCGTTGCTCGACAACTCCTTCGTCCAGGTCACGGAAGCTCCGTTTGCGTTACCTGATGAAAATGCGCCACTAAGAGAATTAGATGGTTTGCTAGGTGTGGCTTTCGAATTGATGAAAAGAGAGGGCATCGGTAAAATGGTGAAGATCAATGACGACGACAGCGAAGTCATCATCATCGCTAAGGAGGCGCCAATGCAATGTCGTCACCATATTGATTCAGAGCAAGAATCTCCCAATCAATAAGAATCCTCAGCTTTTTGAAAAGTCGCGAAATGTGTTAAGAAACAATGAACCTCTACAACGTCTACTTCGTTTCCAAAGGCACCGGTCCTCGAACTGTCCAGATCGAGGCACAGAATTCGGCTGGCGTGAAGGCCCAAGTTGAAGCCCGTTACCCTGGAGCCTACAACATCGCGCTGAGCCAGTTGCCAACGTCTGCGAAAAAGAAACGAGAATAGTCACCCGCGCGGGGTAGACGGATTTGAGTATCGTGAAGCCGCAAGGGCGCTTCACCAGCGACTTCAGCGAGTTTCGAGGATTACCATCTTGGACGCCGGTTTTTCAGGGCGAACCGACGGTCAACAACTTTTACCTGCTAAACTACAATGGCTTTCAATTTACAAGAAGCGCAGTCCCTCTCAGAGATACCGGCTTGCCGGGGCACGGAAGTCTTGGCTCTTCTAATCGAAGTCAATCCGATCCAGGAACCTGAACTTCAGAGGTATCGGGCGAGGGTTGAAAAATTCTGTAGCAATTTCGTTATCAGGAAACTCATGGGGGACATTACCGTTCCCTTTGTCGAAGCAGTAGTTGATCGGATGTTCAATGCCGACGAGGTAACCAGCGTCGTTGATCTAGCGAAACTTGAGCTCCTTAAGCGTAAGATTGTCAGTCTTTTCTTTACACAATGAATCTTACTATAGTCAAAGGATGTGATGCCTTGGAAATAGGGCCGAATAAGTAATCAATCTTGGTGGCGGGGGGAGTAATCTCGACGCACGAATGCGCATCAAAAAGCTCACCAATAGCAACGTTCTAAAACCCGGCCAGTTGCTGGTCGTCTTGCATTGCTTGAATCAGTGCGGTTCCGAGGCCCTTTTCGACTTGAGAAAAAGCATCCGAATTGGAGTGGTTCAATTTTATCGGCATCGCCGGGGGCCGGTTCCATGGATTGGCCGGTTGGGGAACGGCAGATTGTTCCGGCGCCCGAAAACAACGAATGAGCGGAGGGCTCACTTCAGCAACGAGGCGACAAAAGAGATCCTCAAATCTCGCGGCGTCGCCTTCAAACTCCGGCAAGAACGAAATTCGAATCGGTTGCCCAACGCTCATGACGATTTATCTCTCCGATATCAGCGAAGCTGGAAGGAACATCGCGGAGCACAGCGAAAGACCGGAGGCTGCATCAACCGCCGAATCCACAGCCCTCCCTTCTGGGACTGGTAAAATTCGGAGGGCATTGCCGCTCCATGCCCTCCGATAAAACCGGAAAGGTCAAATTAGAGTTGTCAACGTGGGAGTAGGTAACCGCGAACCCCGAACTACCTCCAGGCCCTGCTTCGCATATAGGCTCCAATGGGATCTCGGAGATGCCGCGTCCAAATCTTCACCGCTCCGTTACCAATCTCCCCGGATTCAAGCGGATCGGATTTGCCAAACGCATCGTCCATCCATTCATCGACCCAGTCGCCATCGAGGGGTAGTTCGCCTTTTTGTGCGATAGCGTACGTTAAGAGTTAACGAGTCGAAGCGGGAGGCGAATTGACCAACCTCCAGAGGCAGTCAGAGCTTCCGCCGACTGATCTCTGCCTTGACCAGCCGAGGTCGCATCCGGGATTGCAACGGAACCGCTAAGCTGTGGATACGTCCTCAGGGGTTAGTCAAACTCTATCGATTCCCAGACGTTATATAAAAGGGTAGGTAAAAACAGCATCAATTTACGAGGGCGAAATGTCCAGTTAGACCGTAATACAAATCGCTCCATTTATATAACGATTCATTCGGCCCTAACAAATTATGAT
>Ga0306925_10004576_pt1 | contig 12518 bp, 11 predicted proteins | sample flu12Cox44000176_FD_203755 | JGI IMG/M metagenome (GOLD analysis project Ga0306925, IMG submission 203755) | Lab enrichment of tropical soil microbial communities from Luquillo Experimental Forest, Puerto Rico - flux8day.12C.oxic.44.000.176 (v2)... | ecosystem: Environmental > Terrestrial >...
TCGGGCAAAGTGCTCCCATGTCACGCGGCGGAAACCCTCCCCGGACTGCGCTTTCCGAACGTCCGCGAAGCAAGCCTCGCCGAAATCTGGTACCACTCGGATGCTTTCGCGCAGTTCCGGGGCACAGGGTGGATGGCCGAGCCTTGCCGCTCCTGCGAACGGCGCGAGATCGACTGGGGCGGCTGTCGCTGCCAGGCCTTCGCACTGACTGGCGATCCGGTACGCGCCGACCCGGTCTGCGCGCTGTCACCCGATCATGCCCTTGTCGAGGCCGCCTGGCTCGAGGCGGGAGAAGCGGCACCCGATTTCGTCTACCGCCAATTTTCCACCGCTGCGGCTGCCGCGAGCTTATCCCAATAGTGTTCTGCGTCCGCGCTCTACCCGCCTGGCCGGACCTGCCGAAGCAGCGCCTCAGTCCACCGAGAACACCCAGACCGAACCGCCTTGCGGCACATCGGGGAACTGCCATGGTCTGGCAACGTTGAGGCGCGCCTGCATACGCCATGCGTCGACCCCCCAGCCCGACTGCACCGCGATATACTGTTTGCCATCCAACTGGAACGAGGACGGCACACCTGTCACGCCCGAACCCGTGCGGAATTCCCATAGAACTTTGCCGCTGGCGGCGTCGAAGGCGCGGAAACACCGGTCGTTGGTGCCGCCCATGAATACCAAGCCGCCGCCGGTCGCTAGCACCGGTCCCCACAGAGCCGAGTCGGCAAAGGGGTGGGTCCAGACCTTCTGGCCGGTGTCGAGGTTCCAGGCCTGCAGTTCGCCGATGTGGTCGGCGCCGGGAGCCACCGAGAACGCCCGTGTCTCCGCCACGATACCTGTATAAAGCTGACCCGGCGTATATGTGACTGACGCTCCCGTAAACCCATCACAAAGATTCTCGTTGGCTGGAACATAGAGGAGGCGCGTCTTCGGGCTGTAGGCCACGGGCGGCCAATCCTTACCGCCCCAGAGCGATGGGCAGAACTCGGTGTGCTTCCCGGTGCCCGGCTTGCGTGCCGGATCTATCTCCGGCCGCCCGGTCTTGGGGTCGAGACTCTTGAACACGTTCTGCTTCACGAACGGCTTGCCGTCAATGAAGTTGATCTTGTCGGCGGTCCGCTCGAGCATCCACAGATAGCCGTCACGCGCGACGTAGACGAGACCCTTAACGGTCCGGCCGCCGCGCTGATAATCGACGAGGATCGGCGGGTTGACCTCGTCCCAGTCCCACGAATCGTTGGGATGGTACTGGAAATGGCCCTTGATCTTGCCGGTGGTGGCGTCGATCGCCATGGTCGAGGAGGTATACAAATTGTCGCCCGGCCGCTGGTCGCCCATCCACGGGCCGCCATTGCCAGTGCCCCAAAAGGTGAGATTGGTCGCCGGATCATAAGAGCCGGTGATCCATACTGATCCGCCGCCGGTCTTCCACTGGTCGCCCTGGGGCCAGGTCTCGGAGCCCGGCTCGCCGGGCGCCGGCACCGCATAGGCCTTCCATGCCGGCTTCCCGGTTTCGGCGTCGAACGCCGCGACAAAGCCGCGCACGCCCAGCTCGCCGCCCGACACGCCAACCATGACCTTGCCGTCGGCGACCAGCGGTGCCAGCGACATATAGTAGCCGTTGGTGTAGTCCTCGACCTTGGTGTTCCACACCTCGTTGCCGGTCTTGGCATCGATCGCCACAAGCACCGCGTCGGCGGCGGCGAAGTACACCTTGTCGCCGAGCAGCCCGACCCCGCGGCTCGTCGGATGGAGCAGCAGGATGTCTTCGGGCATCGGCCGTTTGAAACGCCACAGCAAATTGCCGGTCTTGGCGTCGATCGCCAGCAGCTGGTTTCCCGGCGTCGCCACGAACATCACCCCGTTATTCACCATCGGCGGCGCTTGATGGCCTTCGACCTGGCCGGTCTGCAAGGTCCACACCGGCTTGAGGCGAGCGGCATTCTCGGGGGTGATTTGCGCCAGCGGGCTGTAGCCCCAGCTGTCGTAGGTACGGCGATACATCAGCCAGTCGCTGTCCTCCGGCTGCTTAAGCCGCTCGGCGGTAACTGGCTTGTAATTCTGCAGGACCGGCGGAACCGGAGGAGGGGTATCGGGCTTCGGCGCCGGCGCCAGCGGCCGCTGCGCCAAGACCGTCCCGGCGCACAGCACGAGTGCAAACCCGCCGACCGCAATGACCAAACTAAAACGACGCCTCCTTTTCATGACGTTTCCTCTCGATGTGCTGGTTGTCACATTTGCTGGAACCCGGCGCGACCTGTGAACGGCTTGGCAACGACGAGCCGCCCGTCTGCGATCTTCAACGGCAGCGCCGGCAGCCGACGCGGCGCCGGTCCGCTGACCACCTTTGCCGCTTCCTTCGGATCATAGAACGAGTAATGGCACGGGCATTCGAGAAGCAGGCGGTCAGGGTGCCAGTTGGTCACGTCGCAACCGGTGTGCGTGCATACCGCCGAATAAGCAATGACGCCTTCCGCGGCACGCTCCTTAGTCTCGGGATCAAAGTTTTCGGGATCGAGATGAAGCAGAAGCACCTTGTTGAGGCGCGAACCGTTGCGAACTGTGCTGGTAGCCGGATCCATCGGCCAAGCAAAGGTCTGGTTGCCGCCGACGGCCAAATCCTCCGGCTTCAGCGCCTGTGCAGCGCTGGCCCCTACCACCACTAATAGATCGCCTTCGCGCGGTCGTTCTCGCGTCGGCTCGGTTTGCGCAAGAGAGAGGCGCGGCGCCAGGGCGAAGCAAGGGGCAAGAACCAAACCAAGCCCTAATCCAATGGCCTTGCGCCGCCCAACCTCCGGCGGATAGCGCACCTTTTCTCCCACTTTGGCCTTCTCCTACCGCAGAGGCGGCTGCGAGCGAGCAGATACCCGAGGCCGCGTGTCTATGCGGCTAACTGGTCACCAATAGGCAACCGCCGGATGCGCTTGCCGGTGGCCGCAAAGATGGCGTTGCACAGGGCAGGCGCGAAGGGCGGCAGCCCCGGCTCGCCGACGCCGCTCGACGGCACATCGATCCCGTTGGGGACGATCCAGACGTGCGTGATCGGCGGTGACTCCTCGATGCGCAGGACCTGGAAGCTGTCGAAATTGTTCTGTTCGACGCGCCCGTTCTTGAAGCTGATCTCGCCGTATTTGGCGAGGCTCAGCCCCATTACCGCGGCGCCTTCCACCTGCGAGTAGATGCGTTCCGGGTTGGCGGCGAAACCACAATCGATCGCAGTATCAACGCGGGGCACCGAGAGGCGCCCCTTGTCGTCCACAGCGACCTCAATGACGGTCGCGACATAGCTGACGAAACTGCGGTGTACGGCGATGCCTTGGCCGTGCCTCGGCGGCAGTTTCTTGCCCCACTCGGCTTTGTCCGCGACGAGCTCGACGACGCGCCGCAGACGCGCCGTGTCGATCGGGAAAGTCTCCAGCGGGTCGCCGTAATTCGTGTAATCGGCGGGCGGTTTCACGAGCCGCGGCGGCCCCAATAGCTCGAGCAACATATCCTTGGGGTCGCGCCCCGCCGCGTGTGCGAGCTCGGCAACAAAGGACTGAATCGCAAAAGCATGCGGGATGTTCGATACCGACCGGAACCAGCCGATGCGCGTATGCGCTTCGGCTTCGCCGACCTCGCATCGCAGGTTGGCAATATTGAACGGCAGGTCGAGGACCCCCTGACTGAGCTCACCCGCCTGCTCGAGTTTCGGGTCCGGGACAAAGGTTGCCCGGATGGTCGGCGCGACGGTGCGGTGCCGCCAAGCTACAACTTTGCCCTGTGCATCGAGCCCTGCGTCGATTCGCTCGGCAGAGACCGTGTGGAGATAGTCGTGATGGAGGTCGTCTTCGCGCGTCCAGGTGACCTTGACCGGAGCACCGCTCATCTCGCGCGATAATAGCGCCGCTTCGAGCACAAAGTCGGGCTTAGACTTGCGACCGAAACCACCGCCAAGCAAGGTGACGTTGACGGTCACATCTTCCGGTTTGAGACCGAGCTTATCGACCAACTCGTTGCGCGTCCCGCCGGGGCTTTGTACTGCCGCCCAGACCTCGCATTTGCCGTCGGCGACGCGCGCCGTTGCGCAAGTCGGCTCCATTGGGGCATGCGCGAGGTGCGGCGCGTAGTATTCCGCAAAAACCGTCTTCGCAGCGGACGTGAGCGCCTTTTCGGCGTCGCCTTCGTCGCGCACGACCTTGCCCGGTTTGCGGGCGGTTTCTTCGAGCTGGGCTTTGTATGCGGCCGAGTCGTAGCTGGAGTGCGCCCCGTCATCCCACTTGATGACCAGCGCGTCTCGCCCCTTGATCGCGGCCCAGGTGTTCCGAGCGATAACCGCGACGCCGCCGATCGGCTGGAATTTCGACGGCGGCGGGGTGCCCTCAATGACGACGATCTTCTCGACACCGGGCACCTTCATCGCCGCTGAGCCGTCATAGGAGGCGAGCGTGCCGCCCATAACCGGCGGCCGCGCGATGACAGCGTATTTCAGACCAGCGAGCTTCGTGTCGATACCGTAAACGGCGCGTCCAGTCGTGATATCGAACAGATCGACAATCTGGACGTTGCCCTTGCCGAGATAGCGGAAGGCAGCCTGGTCCTTAAGCTTGATCTGGTCGGATGGCGGGGTCGGCAGCGCGCTCGCCGCAGCGGCCAGTTCGCCATAGCCCAGCTTTTTGCCCGACGGCTTGTGGACGACTTCGTGGTTTTGCGCCTGCACTTCGCCGATTGGAACGCCCCAGCGCTGCGCAGCAGCGGTCTCTAGCATCTGCCGCATCGCCGAGCCGCATTCGCGCATCGGCTGGATAAAATGGCGCATGCTGCGCGAGCCGTCGGTGTTCTGGTTGCCGTACCTCTTCTCGTCGCCAGGCGACTGCACGACCTTGACGCGCGCCCAGTCGGCCTCGAGTTCCTCGGCAACGACCATCGGCAGACTGGTCTTCGAGCCGGTGCCCATCTCGGCGCGGTGCGCGACGATCGTCACAAGGCCGCTTGGGTCGATCGAGACGAACACATGTGGGTCGCTGACGACCCCTCCGGCCATCTTGGCGGCGCCGGTGGCGTAGGCGGCCCACCCGATGCGGGTGGGCGCAAACTCGGCGGCGACGACGAGCCCCCCAGTGGCCAACAGCCCCTGTAGAAACCCGCGGCGGCTGACGTTTTCGATGATTGCGTGAGCCTGGGTCATGTCACGCTCCCGTGGCGGCCGCCTTGATGGCGGCGGTGATGCGCTGATAGCAGCCGCAACGACAGATGTTGCCGCTCATCGCGCTGTTAATCTCGTCTTCCGACGGATTCTTGCTCGTCGCTAGCAGTGCGGCGGCCTGCATGATCTGGCCCGCCTGGCAATACCCGCACTGCGGCACATTGAAGGCGCGCCACGCTTTCTGCACCGGGTGATTGCCCTGCGGATCGAGCCCCTCGATCGTCGTCACCGAGCGTCCGGAGACGTCGCTGACGGCGGTGATGCAGGCACGCGTCGGCGCGCCGTCGATATGGACGGTGCAGGCGCCGCACAGCGCGACACCGCACCCATATTTCGTTCCGGTAAGCCCTAACTCGTCCCGCAAATACCAGAGCAATGGCATCGATGGATCGCCATCATAGGATTGCTCCTGGCCGTTGACGCGCAACTTGATCATTGCTGTCCTCCCTACGAAACTCAGGCATGCGCTTTAGCGGGATAGGCCGCCACGGCGAACGGACCCGACCCGGCTCTTGGCGGCATCGCCGGAAACCATAATCACATGGTGCGAACACTATCTCTGAACCCGCGGACGCGGCAAGCTAAGACACGCGGGAACGTACCCGTAACCCGAACTACTGGCAGCGCAGGTTGGCCTCGGCCTGGGCCCGTCGCAACTCTTCGATCACCGCTTTGATCTGGGGCGGATCGCGAAACAGGCCGACCCGGCCGCCGACCCCGCCACCGGCTTGCAGGCTGAGCGCGGTTTCCGCCTGCTCATAGTGCGAGTAAGGCATTAGCTCGGCGATAGTGTCGATCGCACAGGAGCATTTCAGCAGCGCCTCGCGCGTGTTGCCGTTCGCCGTCATGCACGCGATCACGTAGTCCGCCCGGGTTGCGGTCGGATAGTCATTTTCCGTCGCATCAGCCGCCGCCGCTGCGGCCGCAAAGGAAAGCAGGAATCCACTAAGGGTGATTGCCACGGAACGCCAACTTGACATTTCCTACCCCCGACGGCGGGCCGTTCAGCGTCTGGGTCAACCCGCGCAGCACAGGCTAGCCGCACCGCGAAAGGGACGACATGGCCGCGCTCGCGCTTGTCTTCTGCCTGCAATCAACGCCTGGCACTTGCACAGAGCATCGGCCAGCCGAGCAACTTTCGCTGCAGGTCTGCCTGGTCCGTGCCCAACAGTATGCTGCGGAGTGGCTCGCCGAGCATCCAAAATGGCTGCTGTCCCGCTGGCGGTGCGAACCGGACGGATCGCGGCAGCAGCCGGTGTGAACGACCGACTCCGACCGTGAACAGCGGCGCGGAGAGACTTGTGGATCGAGTCGAGCTGACTTAGCATCGCGATAGTTAATGGATCAGGCCGGATTTCGTGGCCTGATCCAATATTGGCTCCCGGTCCCCGGCTAGCGGGGCCTGGGTGGTGCAACCAGAAGGTAGGGAGGAGATCAGGCCGATGAGATCGTCCGGTTTGTGGCTCATGGCGCCGGCGTTTGTTCTTCTCGCGGGGACGGCGAGCGGCAATGACGAGCTGATCAAGCTCTCGAAGGACCCCAACCAATGGGTGATCCCGAGCGGTGACTATGCCAACACGCGTTACAGCACGCTCAACCAGATCACCAAGGACAACGTCAAGAACCTTCGCCCGCTCTGGACGTTCTCGACCGGGGTATTGCGCGGTCACGAGGGCGGCCCACTGGTCATCGGGGACGTCATGTACCTGTCGACCCCGTTCCCGAACAACGTGTTCGCCCTCGACCTCAACAATAACGGGCGTATACTGTGGAAATATGAGCCGAAGCAGGACCCCACCGTCATTCCGGTGATGTGCTGCGACACGGTGAACCGGGGTGTCGCCTATGCCGACGGAAAGATCTTCCTGCATCAGGCAGATACGACGCTGGTTGCGCTCGACGCCAAGACCGGCAAGGAGTTGTGGAGCGTCAAGAACGGCGATCCGAAGAAGGGTGAGACCGGGACGAGCGCGCCCCTCGTCGTCAAGGACAAAGTGCTAGTCGGGATTAGCGGCGGCGAGTTCGGGGTTCAGGCGCATGTGACCGCCTATAACACCAAGGATGGATCGCGCGCGTGGCGGGCATATTCGGAAGGACCGGACGACCAGATTCTGTTCGACGCCAACACGACAGAGCTCGGCAAGCCCGTCGGTAAAGACTCGTCGATCAAAACCTGGCAAGGCGACCAGTGGAAAATCGGCGGCGGCGGGACCTGGGGCTGGATCTCATACGACCCGCAGCTCAACTTGATCTATTACGGCTCCGGCAATCCGAGCACCTGGAACCCGGTGCAGCGGCCGGGCGACAACAAATGGTCCATGACCATCTTCGCCCGCAATCCCGATACCGGCATCGCCAAATGGGCCTATCAGATGACGCCGCACGACCAATGGGATTACGACGGCGTCAACGAGATGATCCTGGTCGACATCAATGTGAAGGGTCAGCCTACAAAAGCGCTCGTCCACTTCGATCGCAACGGCTTTGGCTACACGCTCAATCGCGAGACCGGCGCACTGCTCGTCGCCGAAAAATTCGATCCCAAGGTTAACTGGGCTTCGAAGATCGACATGCAGACCGGCCGGCCGCAGGTCGTGGCCCAGTTCGCTCCTGGCTCGCAGGGCGAGGACCACAATTACACCGACGTTTGCCCGGCGGCACTCGGTTCGAAAGACCAGCAGCCGGCGGCGTTTTCGCCCAAGACCGGGCTCTTCTACGTGCCGACCAACCATGTCTGCATGGATTACGAACCGTTCAAGGTGTCGTACACGGCCGGCCAGCCCTATGTCGGGGCGACGTTGTCGATGTACCCGCCAAAGGGCGAGAACAACCTCGGCAACTTCATCGCCTGGGATCCGAGCACCGGCAAAATCGTTTGGTCCAACTCCGAGCCGTTCTCTGTGTGGTCAGGGGCTCTGGCGACCGCCGGGGATGTCGTCTTCTACGGCACGCTCGAAGGCTACTTGAAGGCAGTCGACATGCAGACCGGTAAGGAACTTTACAAATTTAAGACTCCGTCCGGGATCATCGGCAACGTCAACACCTTCACCCACGGCGGCAAACAGTATGTCGCCGTGCTGTCGGGTGTCGGCGGCTGGGCCGGGATTGGTATGGCGGCGGGTCTGACGCAGGTTGCGAACGCCGAGGACTGGCATAAGGCCGTCAGCGGGACGCACCAACCGACGGCTGCCGAAAAAGCGATCGACACCGCCGGCCTCGGCGCGGTCGGTGCCTACAAGGCGCTCGCCAACTACACCCAGCTCGGCGGCGTTCTGACGGTGTTCGGCCTCTCCGAATGATCGCCGACTAGATCCACCGCAGAGAAAGGGCCGGCGCCCGCGACAGGGGTGCCGGCCTTTTTCTTCGCCGCATCGAATACCGGAGGGGGCGAATGAAAATGGGTGCGCGGATTGTTTTCGCCGTCGCCGCGCTCTTTTTGGGAACGGGCTTCGCGCTCGCGGCCGAGAGCGAGCAAGCGGCACAAAAGCCCTATACGGTCGAGGACGGCAAGGTCGACAAGAAGACGTTCAACGGCTGGCGCCGCTACACCGAGTCGTGCCTGCGTTGCCACGGGCCGGACGGCGCCGGCAGTTCCTATGGGCCCGACCTCGTCGAATCGGTCAAGCACATGACGCAGGACCAGTTCAACGAGATCGTCGTCAACGGCCGGACCAACGTCAGCGCGGCCACGACCAGCGTGATGCCACCCTTCGGCGAAGTCGAGGACGTGGTCACCTACCTCGACGACATCTGGGCCTATTTGAAGGCGCGCGCCGACGGCGTCCTGGGCCGCGGCCGACCGCTGCGGATTGGCGACTAAGATGAGCAGGCGACAGGTCCGTCTCGTCGGGCTGTTTGGCGCGCTGCTTATCTATTGTGCCGAGCCGGCCGCCGCGCAAACCAGCGACCTCGTCGATCGCGGCGCCCTTAAAGTCTGCGCTGATCCCAATAATCTCCCGTTCTCGGACGAGAAGAAGGAAGGGTTCGAGAACAAGATCGCCGAGCTGATCGGGGCCGAGCTTGGCCGATCGGTCGACTACGCGTGGTTCCCGCAGGTCGTCGGGTTTGTGCGCAATACGCTGCGCGCGCGGCTCTGCGATCTGGTGATGGGCACGGTCGCCGGCGATGAGATCATGCAGACGACAAATCCCTACTATTTCACCACTTACGTGATCTTGTACCGTTCGGATAAAGGACTAGCCATCGCAGGCCTGGACGATCCGCGCCTGAAGACCTTGCGCCTCGGTGTGGTGGGCGGAACCCCGCCCTCCGATCTCTTGGTTCGCCACGATCTGATGTCCCACACCAAGCCCTATGCCCTCACCGTCGACACGCGCGCCGAGTCCCCGACTCGTGAGATGGTCCAGGATGTGGTCGACGGCACGATCGATGTTGGCCTTTTGTGGGGGCCAATCGCCGGCTACTACCGCAAGCACGAGGTGATCCCGCTGACCCTGGTTCCTTTGAAGAACGAGCCCGACGCGCCTCGTATGAGCTATCACATCGCGATGGGCGTCCGCGCCAACGAGCCCGAGTGGCGCCGAGGCATAAACACCGTCATTCTCAAGCGCCAGGCGGAAATCACCGCGATTCTGCGCGACTACGGTGTGCCGCTGCTCGATGAGCAAGGCGAGCTGACCAGTCCCTGAGAGAGAACCGGCATGAGGATATCGCTTTTCTTGATGTGGGTTTTGCTTGCGGTTCCGATACGGTCCGCACCGGGTGCAGATCTGACCGCCGAGCAGGTCCGCGAGATCCTGGCATCGGTGGCAGCGGATAGGCCCGCCAACTTTTCCGGGAAATCCCTTGAGAACCTGGATCTGAGCAAAATCGACTTCAGACGAGCGAACTTGTCGGGAGCCAATCTGTTTGGCGCAAAACTCGACGGTGCCGATCTCACTGGCGCCAACCTGTCGGGCGCGAAGCTCGATCTTGCGTGGGTCATGCGGGCGAATTTTACGAATGCCGATCTCTCGAATGCGAGCCTTGTCGGTTTGGTCGTCTCATCCGGACTAGAAAACAACCTGGCCGAGGCGCCGATTTTTAAAGGCGCTAAACTCGCGGGAGCGCATATCATCGCCCGGTTGAGCCGGTTCGATTTAAGCGGAGCCAATCTCACAGGCGCAAAAATGGCGCCGGATCTCAGAAACCAATCAATGGGACTGATGCGAACCGATCTCTCAGGCGCCAACTTATCCGGCGCCAATTTGTCAAAGGCAGACCTCGGTTTGGCGCTGATGCGCTTTACAAATCTGTCGGGAGCCACCTTGAGCGGTGCTAATCTGAGCGGCGCCGACCTGTCAGGCGCCGACCTAACGGACGCAGATCTAACCGGCGCCGATGCGACCGACGCGGATTTCGGCCGCGCGGTGATGGGCGGCGCGCGCGGGCTCGAAACGGTAAAAGGGCTGACCCGGCGGTAAGCTTAGCCTCAGCGCGGAGGAGGGCTCTGCAATGCGCGCGCCCATGCGCCAAGACGCGCATCAAGCGTCACCGGAGCCTCGCAAGCATAGCGGATCGTGCGCTGGACCTCCTCGAAATTGCGCGCAGTGAAATCGTGGCGCTGTTGCAAGTCGATGCGCTTGGCGGCGGCTTCACCGGTCGCGTCGGGAGGGATCGCATCGAGCTCGCTCGCGAGCTGCGCGGCGAGCTCGGCAAGCTCGTGCTGGCGCCGGCCGATTTGCTTCAGCCTCTCGATCAAGTCGGCGCGCTCGCGATCGGTCTCTTCGAGCAGCCCGCGGAAGGCCAAGACCAGCCGATGCGGACGATCTCCCGATGCCGACCGAGCAAAAACAGCTATCCGGGCGAGTCCCTGCTCCGTCGAGACCTGCCGTGGTGCGAGCTCTCGAACGAGCGCGGCGGCCTCGGGATCGTCCCGCCAATCCCCCTGTTCATCGACTGGTCCGTTCCAATAAGCTGCAGGCGTTAGCTTTGGGACGAGCCGCTGCTGGCAGGGCCAATCCGGATCCTCGGAATGCGGCGTTGCCGCGACGAGCACCACGAGAGCCAGGGTCCCCGAATACAGCCGGCGGGGCCAACCCTGCACCCTCAATCGGCGGCGCGCCGCTGCATCAGACCCCTCGCCGGATCATATCCATAGACCGCGAGCGTCAGAAAGATCGCCGTCGCAGCGACGAGAACGACCGCCGCGACCGGCTCGAGCCGGCCATAGAGCGCGAAACGGATCAGCTCGACGGCATGGGTGAAGGGATTGGCCTGACAAATATAGTAAAGCAGGAGGCTCGCCTCCTTGACCCGCCACAACGGGTACAGTGCCGAAGATGCAAAAAACATGGGAAAGATCACAAAATTCATCACGCTGGCGAAATTTTCAAGCTGCCGGATCGCCGAGGAGAGCAGCAACCCCAGCGCTCCCATCATCAGCCCGGATAGGATCAGCGCCGGCAGCGCGGTAATATAGCCATACCATGGCGGGGTGATATCCCAGAGCAACGCGATTGCCAGAAAGGCATATGCCTGGATGACCGAAAGGACGACCCCGGCAAGAAGCTTCGCGGTCAACAAGAACCAGCGCGGCAGCGGGCTGACCATCAAAATCCGCATGCTTCCCATCTCGCGGTCGTAGACCATCGACAGCGAGATCAGCATCCCGTTGAACAGCAGGATCATCGCGATTAGGCCCGGGGCGATATAGACATCGTATGGGATGTAGGTCTCGTAGGGCGGGATAATTGAGACGCCGAGCACGAAGTGAAAGCCGGTCGCGAAAATGGCGAGCCAGACGAGCGGCCGGACAAGTGCCGAAAAGAACCGGCCGCGCTGGTTCAGAAAGCGCAGCCATTCGCGGGTCGTGATCCCGGCAAAGCAGCGCAAATAATGGATCGCTTTCACGCCGCCTCGCGCTCTTGGACCAGGCTTTCAAATGCCGCACGCATCGACGGCGTCCGGGTCTCACCGAGAAGCTGTCTGGCTTCGCCCACCGCTCGCACTTCGCCTTTGTGCAATACGACCACCCGCGCGCCCTCGCCGACTTCGTCGATCAAATGGGTGGCCCAAAGTGCGGCGATCCCTTCCTCACGGCAGAGCCGGCGCACATGGTCGAGCATGAACTGCCGGCTGGCGATATCTAGCCCGACGGTCGGCTCATCGAGCAGCAACAGACGCGGCCGGTGCAACAGACAGCGGGCGATCTCAATGCGGCGGCGCTGACCGCCGCTCAGGCGGCGCACCTTGTCGTGGCGCTGGGCGGCTAGTCCGACCCGCTCAATTTCGGCGGCGCCGCGCTCTGCAGCATCGCGGTGCGAAAGTCCGTGCAGCGCGGCATGGTAGAAGAGGTTCTGCTCAACCGTGAGGTCTAGATCGAGAGTAGGCTGCTGGA
>Ga0306925_10004585_pt1 | contig 12507 bp, 8 predicted proteins | sample flu12Cox44000176_FD_203755 | JGI IMG/M metagenome (GOLD analysis project Ga0306925, IMG submission 203755) | Lab enrichment of tropical soil microbial communities from Luquillo Experimental Forest, Puerto Rico - flux8day.12C.oxic.44.000.176 (v2)... | ecosystem: Environmental > Terrestrial > Soil...
ACCCGTGGTCGGGAGCTTCGGCACCGCGCTGGTGCCGACCGCGGTCGCGCTCGCCGTGGCGCTGCTGCTGTTCCTGCTCGAGCGCCGCCAGGATCCGCAGGCCGCCACGGTGGCGCCGTTCGCCGCCCTGCCGCCGCTGGCCGGCGTGGTGGTCGCCCCGGCGCGCGCCACCTTCGTGCTGGTGCCGCTGGTGGTCGGTCTCGCGGTGGCGATGATGGCGCGCAACCGCCGCGACCTGCTCCACAGTGAGTGCGGCCTCAAGCTGCTGTGGGTGCTGGGCCCCGCACTGGCGCTGTCGTGGGCGGGCATGGAGCTGCTGACGCTCTCGACCGGGACCTCGGTGTTCGCCGAACAGTGGGCGGTGCTTCAGCTCGGCCTCGAGCCCCGCTTCCTGTGGAGCACCGCGCTGCCGCTCTCGTTGCTGACCGGGGTGGTGCTACTGGGCGCGGCGCCGTTCCACTTCTGGATGGCCGATCTGTTCCACGGCGCCCGGGCCTGGCTCGCGCCGCTCACCGCCGCCGCGTTCCAGGTCATGGGGGCGATGTGGCTGGCGCGCCGCCTCACGGGCATCGAGGCGTTCCCGGCCGGCGCCGAGATCACCGGGCCGATGCTGGCGATCGCCTCGGCGGTGGCCTTCATTGCCGGTGCCGCCACCCTGCTCGGCCAGCGCCGGCCCGAGCGCCGGGTGGGAACCCTGGCGAGCCTCCACGGCGGCCTGATGCTCGCCGCCCTGGCGGCCGCGCACGGCCGCGAGGACTTCGTCGACGCGAGCCGCGCGATGATGGGCCCCTGGGCCACCCACTTGGCGCTGGCCTACACCGGCGCCTCGATCCTCGCCCGCTTCCTGCCCGTGGCCCCGGGGCTCGCCGCGCCCGGCGCCACGCTGTTCCGCCGCCACCCGATCACCGCGCTGGTCGGGGCCCTCCCGCTGCTCTCGCTCGCCGGCGTTCCCGGTACCCCCGGGGCCCTGGTGTGGCTCGACACCGCGAGCACCCTGGCCGCGACCGGGCACCCGGGCGTGCTCGCGGCCCTCGCGGTGGCCTGGCTCGCCGCGTTCGCCACCGCGATCCAGCAGTTGCGCGAGGGTTTCGGGATCCCCGCCCAGGGCCAGCCGCCCGAACGGCCCACCCCTTGGGCGGCGCGCGGCGCGCTGTGGATCGCGGCGCTGGGGCTGGCAGCGATGGGAGCCGCCTGGCTGGGGCGGGGGTTCGCGGGCTGAAAGATTAACCAATAAGTCGTAACAAACAGTAATAAACATTGACTAAGACAATTGCCCGTGGGACGATCCCTGCGAAAGGGGGACCGTTCTCATGACCGCAGCCACGGCAGCTCGTGTCTCCGCCGCCTCCACCGGCGGGCTCGGCGCCTTCGTCAGGCAGATCCTCAGCGATCGCGAGCGCTACTTCGGTGAGGTGGTCGAGGGCGAGGGGCTGGGGCGGAAGCTCGCCAATGCCATGCTGACGCTGGTTGCACTCTCGGCGCTCTACGGCGCGGCGACCGGCGCCTATGCCAGCCCGGCCCAGGCGCTCGCGGCGGCGATCAAGCTGCCGGTGCTCTTCCTCGGCACGCTCGCGATCTGCTTTCCCGGCTTCTACGTGATCCAGGTGCTGGTCGGCTCGCGGCTGTCGCTCTCCCAGGTGCTGGCGCTCGTCCTGGGCGCGCTCTCGCTCAGCGCCATTCTGCTCGCGGCGGTGGTGCCGATTCCGCTGTTCTTCCTGCTCACCGGGGCCAACTACTACTTCCTCACCCTGCTCCACGTCATGATCGTGCTCGGCGCCGGCCTGCTCGGGATGGCGGCGCTGCACGAGGGCCTGGCGTTCGCGTGCGAGAAGCGCGGCGTGTACCCGAAGAAGGCGATGACGATCATGAAGGTGTGGGCGGTGCTGTTCGCGTTCGTCGGCATTCAAATGGCGTGGAACCTCCAGCCCTTCGTGGGCGACCGCGGCCAGCCGTTCGCGCTGTTCCGGCACAACGAGGGCAACTTCTACACCGCGGTCGTCTACTCGCTGCGCAAGATCGCGCGCGGCGACGAGAAGCGGCCGGAGGCGCCGGTGCTGGGCAGCCCATCGCGCCTGCGCGTGCGCTCGTGGTCCGATACCAGCGGGGCGCTCACGCGATGAGCGGCGCGCCGCCGCCTCACGACCACGAGATCCTGACGCTCGAGGAGGTGGCGCACTACCTGCGCCTCAAGCCCCAGACCATCTACAAATGGGCTCAGGAGAAGCGCATTCCCGCGGTCAAGCTCGGCAAGGAGTGGCGGTTTCGAAGGAGCATTCTCGATCGCTGGCTCGACGAGCAGATGCTGAGCGAGGACTCGGGGTTCAGCCACCTGCGCGAGGGCGGGGAGCGGGGATGAGAGGTGGTGGCGGCTCCGTCACCGCGGGATACCTGACGCCGCGCAGCGTCCGTGCGCAGACGACCGCGAGGAGGGCGAGGACGGGCACGCACAGGACGCTGCCTTCGGGCCCGACCGGGCCGCCCGACATCCACGCCGGCGCCTGCGGCGAGACGATCGCCGTCAGCAGATGCCCGGGTGCGGGGGCATGGCCGCTGTCGCCGACCCCGAAGAGGTAGGTCTCGCCCCAGTCCCACGAGGCGTGAAAACCGATCGCCAGCCACAGGCTTCCGGTCCGCCTCAGGGTCAGGCACGCGAGCAGCCCGAAGATCGCGACGTTGGCGAGACCGAGCACGCTCTCGTTGGGACCGACATGCGTCGCGGCGAACCAGATCGTCGTGACCACGGCCGCGGGCCAGAACCCGGCGGCTTCGGTGAGCGTGAACTGCCCGTAGCCGCGATAGAGGAACTCCTCGCGGACCGCGAGCAGCAGGAACACCACGGCGTAGACGAGCGCGAACCCCGCAGCGGCGAGCGCCGACGTCCGGGGCAACGAGACGTTGATCGCGCCGGTCGCCCGGAGCGCCAGCACCAGCACGCTGAGCGACACGATCCCCGCCGCCGCGCCCTGCCAGAAGCGCGAGCGCAGCGCCAGCCGCCAGGGCAGGCCGAAGGCCGCGAACGGGCGGCGCTCGATCCGGGCCGCGACCGAGCTGTAGATCAGGATGGCGACCAGTTCGATCGCGTGGCCGAGCAGATAGGCGATGGTGCCGTCGCTGCCGTGGAGCGAGGCGTTGAGCCAGCGCCGCAGGGCCGGAAAGGCCACGAGCGCGAGCAGCGCGAAGACCAGCAGCCTTCCGAGGGCAAGGAGTCTGCGGGTCATGGGCACCCTACGCGGGCGGGCGGGTGACGGTTGCATGCGGAGCCCCGGCCGGCTCCGAATTTCCCCTTGCGCCCCCGCGCCCGCGGGACTATACTGAACCACATGGTTCACTATTCGGCCCGCCTCGACACCGCCTTTGCCGCTCTCTCGGACCCCACCCGAAGGGGCATCCTCGAGCGCCTGGCGCGCGTGGATGCGTCGATCAGCGACCTCGCGACGGACTTCAAGATGACGCTGACCGGGATCAAGAAGCACGTGAAAGTCCTCGAGTCGGCTCGACTGGTGAACACGAAGAAGGTCGGACGGGTGCGGCTCTGCAGGCTGGGGAGCCGCCGGCTCGACCTCGAAGCGGCCTGGATGGCCAGACACCAGCAGATGCTCGAAGCGCGTCTCGACCGGTTGGCCGAGTTCCTCGAGCGCACGAAAGGAAGCCAGCCATGAGCGCAGCCACCAAGACCTCCGTTCCCGCCCAGCTGACCCGGACCTCCGAGCGCGAGATTCGCATCGAGCGCGTGTTCAACGCCCCGCGCGAACGGGTGTGGCGAGCCCACACCGACCCGAAGCTGCTCGCTCAGTGGTGGGGGCGTGGCAACCGGCTGGTGATCGAGCGCTACGAGCTCGAGCGCAGCGGCCACTGGCGCTTCATCGAGCACAGCGACCACGGCGTCCACGGGTTCGAGGGACGGTTTCGAGAGGTGACGCCGATGGACCGGCTGTCGATGACCTTCGAATGGGACGGCATGCCGGGCTATCCGGCGGTGAGCACCGCGACCTTCGAGGATCTTGGCGACGGCCGCACCAGGCTGGTCTCGACCATGCAGTTCTACACCCCCGGGGAGCTCGACGGCATGATGAGCTCGGGGATGGAGGCGGGCATGAACGAGAGCTACGCGGCGCTCGACGCCGTGCTGGCGAAGATGAGCTGACCGGCCCGGCGCGGGCGGCGACCGGCGGCGCTGGAGTGCGGGGCGGCCCTCCGCCCCGTGCCAGGCTCGGGGCCATGACCGACCTCGAGCCGGACGCCGCCAGAACGCGCGGTGACGCAACGAGGCCCGGGGCGTTGCCACCCCGGGCCTCGTGATCGAGCAGCGCCGCCGGTCGTCAGTGCAGCACGGTGAGTCGACGGATGAAGGTCCTGCCTCCCGCCTCGAGGCGCGCCCAGTAGAGCCCCGCGCCCACATGGGTCCCGTTGTCGTCCCGGGCGTCCCAGCTCAGGCTGTGACGTCCGGCCTCGACGCTGCCGTCGACCAGCGAGCGCACCTGCCGTCCCTGCAGATCGAACAGAGCGAGACGCGCGCGCCCGGCCTCCGGCATCGCGAACTCGAGCCGGGTGCTCGTCACCAGCGGGTTGGGAACCGGAGCCAGGAACTCGAGCGTGAGCGGCGGCGTCTGGCTGTCGACCGCCACGATCGGCGACGTGTTCCACAGCAGCGAGTAGACCAGGTCGGTGTTCGCGTTGATCCCGTTGTTGCGGTACACGACGATCGGATGCCACCCGGTGGTGCCGGGCACGAACGACATGATCTCGTGCGCGTCGTCGACGAACGAGGAGTACGCCAGCGCGCCGCCGCGGCCATTCATCGTCCCGCTGAGCGGCGAATAGATGTTGAAGGCGACGTGCGAGGTGCCCGAGTTGCGGTACAGCATCCAGTAGTAGGTGACCCCGGAGGTCAGGTACGCCTCGTAGACGTCGGCGAGGCGGTTGGGCGACAGATCCTGGTAGTAGTACGACGCCTGGCCCGCGGCGTTGCGACCCGCCGCGTCGGTCTGGTCGATGGCGTAGTCCCCGGTGCCGCCGGCGGGGTCATAGCGTACCGCCGCCGGGTACATGGTCACCGGCGTGCCCGAGAAGTTCCCCACCACGAAATCGGTGAGGTTGCCGCTATACAACGAGGAGGTGAGGACGCTGCTGAAGCCGGAGCTGCTGCCGGAGTAATCGCTATACAGGTACAGGTCGTAATCGTCGCTCGCCCCCGTCCCCGCGATCGCCATCACCCACGCGTAGCCCGGGGTGCGGCTGAACTGGAATCCGTCCTCGTTCGGGTCGCCGAAGTAGGCATTGTCCGTGACCGGCGGGTGGGCGCGCACCAGCGGCACGGCCTTGGTCGTGACCAGCGGGCTCCACACCCACTGCCCGCGCCAGGTGTTGTCGGCCTTGGTGGACTCGATCACGTTGTCGAAGTAGTCCGCGTAGTTCGTCAGCGAGTGCCGGCCCCCGCGCACGACGTTGGGTCCGTTGTTGAGCGTCTCCCACGTGAAGTTGCCGGGGTTGTTGGGACCGACGTCGAAGAACCAGAAGTAGCCCGGGTCCTCGTCGACGACCAGGCGGCTTTCCCAGCCCTGCGGGGTGTTGCCCGGGCCGGCGTTGTAGATGGCCCAGTTCAGATAGGTGTTATTGGTGTTCCCTTCCAGCGTCGGGGTCAGCGGGGCGTTGTTGAACGCGGAGTTGTTGAGATCCCGCGGCACCGCCGGAGACGAGAAACCCGGAGGCCTGAAGGTTCGGGAACGGCGCCACGACGACGTGCAGGTCGTAGTAGTTACGGGTGTCGCTGTACAGGTAGACGTGGATCTTGAAGTCGGTGGCGCCACCGGGGTTCTCGTAGTCGATCTGCTCGGAGTCACCGGTGCCGGTCGAGGACGCGACCAGCGAGCCTCCGCACGCGTCGTACATCGCCATGTCGATGTCACCCCAGGCATTGGTGAAGTTGATGGTGACCGTGATGCGCTGCCCGGCGGGAACGTTGACGCTGTACCAGTCGTCATTGGCGTAGCGCACCACCAGCCCGAACCAGTCGCCCGAGCCGACGACCGCGGCCGCGCCGCACGTGGTGTTGGGGTAGAAGGCGTCGTCGCTGCCGCATGCCATGTAGCCCGAGATCTGGGGATAGGTGACGGCGAACGCCCCGTAATCGTCGTACAGCATGGTGCCGCCGCATACCGACGGCCCGCCGTGGAGCTGGCCGGTCAGCTGCTGGTTGTCCTGGCGGAACAGTCCGCTCCCCGAGGATCCGGGCTCCGTCACGCCGCTGTACCAGTTCGAGCGGATGTGATTCGCGAGGCTCGATGCGCCCTTGTTGCCGAAGCTGATGCGCTTGTAGGCGCCGGTCGGGTGGTGGATCCCCGCCACCGCCGTGCCGTCGGTCGGCGTCCCAGAGGTCCAGCCCGACCAGTAGCGCCCGCCCGGCAGCGTGCCCTCGACCATCAGCAGCGAATAGTCGGAGTTCGCGTTGTTCGAGAGCAGCGTGCAGTAGCTCGAGGTCGGGACGGTGTTGAGCGCCGGCGGTATGCCGTTGCACACCGATGTCTGGTAGTCCCAGTAGATCAGCGCGCTGTTGGCCGCGCCCGCGTTGTTGATGCAATGGTTCGCGGTCAGGAAATAGGGCGTCAGGTCGCCGCACTGATCGTTGAGCAGCTGCCCGGTGCAGGTGTAGCCGCTGCCGGCATCCACGTAGTCGATGCGCGCCACGGCATGGGACAGCGATGCCCAGGCCGGATAACAGGTCACGTCGTTGTGGCAGTTACCTTCCTTGGGGATGATGTCCCCGGCGTCCCCCAAAGGGCTGCGGTATTCGTGAATCAGCTGGTCGATCATGAACGGCGCGCCGGTGGGCGGCTGGTCCTCGTCGCCCGGCACCAGGTACTCGATCCGCATCCGGTCGCCCACCACCGGCTGGGACCAGAAATCCCCGTCCTTGAGCGGCCCGCGATTGCTGATCGGCCCGTAGATCTTGTCGACGTAGCGGGGGGCGAAGTAAAGCAGGCGTGCTCCGTCCGGCAGGTTCATGAGGCTGAAATGAACGCGGATCGCGTAGGCGCCGGGCGAAACCACCTCGGCCCGCCACAGCCAACCCCGGCCCGGTAGCCGGTCCCAGCGTCCGTCGGTGAGCTGGACGCGCAGGTCCCGAGGCGCGCCGACCCGCATCGACTTGTCGCCGGTGGCGGCCCGCGCCGAGTCCTCGGCCTTGAGTACCGCCACGTCCAGGGCGGGTAGCGTGACGGGACGGACGGCGTTTTGAAGCTCGGGGGCGAGGTCCCGGGAGAACGGTTGGATCGCGGGTTTGGTCATGGTAGGCGCGGCCGGGCCTGCCTTTCCATCGGTGCTCTGGGCCCGGACGGACGGCGCCGCGAGACTCAGCACCGCCACCAGCGCAACGCAAAAGCTGGGAGCGCGCTTCACTGCTGGCCTCCCTTCGCGGGCGCGGGCTTCTCGAGCACGGCGCGGCCCTGGCCCGCGGCGGTGGTCGGCGCGGGCTTCAACAGCTGGGCGATGATCTGCTCGGCGTCGCGGGCCGCGGCGTCATCGCCCCGCTGGCGCGCGAACTGGGCCCGGCTGCGCAGGAGCTCGATGCGCGTGTCGAACTTGATCTGATTCATCTGGCGCTGAAGCTCCGCGATCTTCGCCTGATCGTTGAGGGTCCGGCACTGGTCCATCAGCTCGTTGATCCGCCGCATGCTCACCTGCTGGATGTCGAGCACCGCCCGCTCCTCGGCGGTCGGGGCCTGCACCCGGGCGGCGGGTGCCGATCGCGCGCTGGCGCTGCCGGCGCTCCCCTTCCGGGCGTCGACGCCCGCGCCCGGCGCGGCCAGCGCGGGCAGGGCCTCGACGACAAGCAGGATCACGGCGCATCGAATCCAGATGTGGTACGGCCGCATGGAGTACCTCCGGGGGTTTGGCCTTGCCAAGGCCGGGGAGAGAGGGCGAGGGAAAGCGACGGGATGCCGGGCGCTGGCCGCGACGCGGCCCAGGCGATCCGGCAGGTGCGACGGCAGGGGCGACCAGAGAGACAGACGGACGCTCACGATGGACAAGAGACGGAGCGACGGGCGTTTCGCTTTCGCCGTCAGCGGCAGGAGCGGGGTTCTGCCGCAAGGAGAAACTCGTCTCACTTCCTATTCAGTTTCAGACGGGTGCGAGCGATCGTCAAGCACTTTCCACCGTCGATCGGGCTCGAGCGCCGTCCATCGAAACGGTTTGGTTACACGCACTCGGCGCCGAGTGACGTCTCACTCGCTACGGCGCGGGCGTGGTCGTGGCCATGTGGCGCTTCACCCAGTCCACCCACAGCCGGGTGCGCTCGAGGCTGTGCACCGGGTCGCGCGGATTGTGGCCGCGCCCCGGGAACCCGATGTACTCGGCCTCGACGCCGTTGTCCTTGAGGGCGCGGTAGTAGGCCAGCGGCTGCGAGGTCGGCACCCGGAAGTCCTCCATCAGCGACATCACGAGCGTCGGGGCCTTGACCCTGGTCACGTAGGTGATCGGCGATTGCTCGCGATACAGCTTGTCGCGGCCGTCGGTCCACGGCGAGCCGCCCATCGCATAGCGCGTGGTGACGTTGCCGTCGGAGAGGTTGTATTCGTCCATGAGATCGGTGACCGGTGCCCCGGCCATCGCGCTCTGCCAGGCGTCGGGGTAGTTGCCGATCAGCCAGGTCGTCATGTAGCCGCCGTACGACCAGCCGGTGACCGCGGGCCTGGCGGGTGAGACGAAGGAGCGGTGGCGCAGCTCCTCGATCCCGGCCATCACGTCGCGTCCGGGCCCCGCCCCGGCGTCGGCGGTGATGGCGGCCATGTAGGCGTTGCCGAGGTTGTCGCTGCCGCGGTAGTTGGGCTGGAACACCAGCCAGCCCTCGGCCGCCATGAGCTGGGCCAGGGCGCTGAAGCTGGTCTTCGACGCGGCCTGCGGGCCGCCGTGGATCAGCAGCACCAGCGGATAGGAGGCGCCGGCGTTGAAGCCCGGCGGGTACACCAGCACCCCGTCCTCGTCGAACTTGTCGTTCTTCCAGGTCACCCGCTCCTCGCGGCCCCACGCCACGTCCCTGGCCCAGGCGTTGAAGTCCGTCAGCCGCCGTGGCCTGGCGCCGGGGGAGTCCATGACGTAGAGCTCGGCGGGGCGCGAGGCGGTGGTGGCCACGAAGACGATCGCGCCCTTGGGCGAGGCGGTCACCTCGTAGCCGAACGCACCGTTGATGACGAGGTCACCGGTCTCGACCCGCTTGGCCGGTCCCTGCAGAGGCTGGATCCACAATCCCACCGTGGTGCGGTCGTTGGCGGCGATCAGGATCGAATTGCCGCCCGGCATCCACTCGGCCCCGAAGGTCTGGCGATCGAGCGCCCGGGTCAGGCTCCGGCCCGACCCTCCGGCCGCGGGGGCGAGGTAGATCTCGCTCTGCCAGCCCAGATCGCCGCGGCCCTCGCGCGGGTACACGTACAGGATCGAGCGGCCGTCCGGCGACCACTTCGGATTGTTCTGGAAGCGCTCGGCGCCGTTGAGCGAGCGGATCGCGCGGCTCGCGACCTCGATCACGCCGACGCTCACCGAATCGAAACGCCCGCTCTGCGGCAGCGGCACGCGTGCGAACGCGATCTGCCGGCCGTCTGGAGACCAGCTCAGCTCCGAGGGCGGGCTGCCCGGCGGCAGCACCAGCTCGAGCGACCATGGGCCGCCGGTGAGCCGGCGAGCCGAGGTGGAGTCGATGGCTTGGAGCCAGATGTGCTGCGAGCGCAGCGGAGCGCGCAGGAACAGGTCCTGATCGCCGATCTCCATGGTGGCGAGGTGCCGCGCCTCGCCCTCGCGCCTGGGCTCTTCGTCGGCCGTGGCATAGGCGATCGCCGAGCCGTCGGGGCGCCAGGCGTAGTGCTGGACATCGGTCTTCGACCGCGTGAAGCGCCGCGCGTCGCCGCCGCTCATCGGCATGAGCCAGACCTGGGTCTTACCGGAGGAATCCGCGGACAGGAAGGCCAGCACGTTGCCGTTCGGCGCCCAGCGCGGCTCGGAGACCTGGTGGCGCTCGAAGGTGAGCTGGCGCGGCGCGCCCGAAGGGAGATCCACCACGTAGAGCTCGGATTCGTTGCGGTCATCGGCGTAGTTGGGGCGCGAGACCATGAAGGCCACGCGCCTGCCGTCGGGCGAGACCCGGGGGCTCGAGACCCCGACGGTCTTGCGGGCCAGGTCGAGCGTGAAGCGCGACGTCTCGGAGCGGGCCGGAGACGCCGGCGCGATGAGCGCGGCGGAGCAGAGTGCGAGCACGAAGCGGGAGTTCACGGGCACACCTCCAGCCCAGGGGTCGACGCAAGCGATTCGGGGACCGCCCGCGACATTAGCCGAGGGACGGCCCCCGAACCAGGGCCCTGCAGCGGCAGATGCGTCGTGACGACTCGGCGCCCTACCTCATCACGACGAACCGGCCGACGGTGCGCTGCGCGCCGGCGCGGATCTCGACCATGTACACCCCGGGCGCCAGTGAGCCCTCTCGACCGTCCAGGGCCACCGAGTTCTGGCCCGGTGAGCCCATGAACGCCGGCGGGAAGCTGCGAACCAGCCGCCCGCTGAGATCGAAGATTCGGACGTTGACCATGGCCGGGCGTTCGAGCTGGAAGGCGATCGACGCCGAGGTCCGCACCGGATTGGGCATCACCCTCAACGACAATCCGGCGGGCCGCGCCCCGGCGACGCTGGCGGTCACTGGACCGATCCCACCGCCCTTCACCGCCTGGTACTCGAGTGCCCCGCGGTCGGCATAGGCGATCGGCCCGAGCCCGGTATTCGCCGTCGCGGGATCGTCGAAGCGGGCGCCTCCAAAGGCATCCGTCGTGGGCCAGTCCGGCACACCCGAGTTGCCGGAGTCGATGAGCGGGGAGCCCCCCGCGGGGTGGAAGTCGCCCGTGGTGACGTCCGCGAACATCGGATTGGCCTGGAGGGTGCGGGCGTCCTGGAGGCTCAGCGCCTGATACGGCGCGAGCGTGGTGTAGCTGACCCCGGCCCACTTGACCACCGGCCGCGTGGCATCCGAGTTCCAGAACAGGTTGTCGCTCGACGTGAAGCCCGCCGTCGAGGCCGCATCCACTTCCAGATCGGCTCCGCCGCCCCCGGTGTTGTTCTCGACCGCGACGCAATCGAACACGGATGTGCCCGTCGCGCCGCCGTCGATGCCGAACCCGTTCCCGACGTTGCCGTACGCGACGTCACCCACGTGCGTGTTGCCCTGGCAGCCGATGTCGTTGAAGCCGTGCCGGGCGTTGTTCCAGGACACGTTCTGAAGCGACACGTTGCTGTTGGCGGCGCTGGTGAGCCGGAGGCCGGTGTAGGCGTTGTCGTGCAGCAGGTTCCCCTGGTACGTGTTGCCGGAGGAGCCATAGCTGTAGATGCCGCAGGCCAGGCTGGTGGTGCGGTTCCGGAACGACTCGTTGTTCGCGACCATGCAGGCGTTGCAGCCCGCCGTGACCGCGATGCCGCTCGAGTAGTTGAAGGAGCACTTGTTCCAGCCGATGGTGGCGGTATTCGAGCCGTTCACCTGGATGCCGTACTGCTGCGCCCAGGTGACGACGTTGTGCGTGGCCGTGACGTCGCTCGACGAGTTGGTGATCTCGATCCCCACCTGCTCGCTGCGCGTGACCGTGAAGCCGTCGATGGTCACCGACGACTGCCCGGTGGTGTAGAAGCCGTACGCAAAATGGCCCACCTCGGCATGGTGGTTGCCCGGGTTGTCGCCAATGTTCACGTAGAGGCCGGCGCCCGCGACGTACGTGAAACTGTTGACCGGCAGCGCGGCCGGCAGGGCGGTGGAGGCCGCCAGCAGCACGCTGTCCGCGAACACCTGCTTGGGGCTCCACGTCACGCTCGGCGCCAGCCAGATGCCGCCCGAGAACAGGGTCCAGAGGGAGGGATTGGCGAAGTCTTCGGCGCCGTCCACGATGACCGGAGTGCCGTCACCGCCCCTGGCCTGGAGGACGACCGGGTTGCCCGCCGATCCGGAGCCAGGCAGCCTCACCTGCTCGCGATAGATCCCCGGCATGACGAAGATCGAATCGCCCGGATTGTGGTGCGCGTTGAGAGCCGCCGTGATGGTGCAGAAGGGCGAAGCCGGCGTCCCGGGACCCGTGGGCGAGCAGGTTCCGCTCGTGTTGTCCACGATCCAGCCGATCCCCGGGGGCGGCGGAGGCGATACGGTCACCGGGACCGAGGCGGTCGCGGTGAGGCTGTTCGCGTCCGTGACGGTGAGCGTGGTGGTCCAGTTGCCGGCCGCGTAGTCGTGGGTTGCGGTCGTGCCGGGCTGCGGGCCGACCACCGTCCCGTCACCGAAGTTGAAGGTGTAGGAGACGATGGGGCTGGTTCCAGGCTTCGATCCGGAGCCGCTGGCGGTGACGTTGAGGACGGCGAAGCCCGAGGATGGCGTCACCTTGAGCGAGGCCACCGGCGGCAGAATCTGCGGGGTCAGGACCGTGTCGCGGGCGGTTGCCGTGCCCGTGGCCCCGACCGAGTCGGCCACCGTGAGGGTGACCACGAACTGAC
>Ga0306925_10004588_pt1 | contig 12505 bp, 11 predicted proteins | sample flu12Cox44000176_FD_203755 | JGI IMG/M metagenome (GOLD analysis project Ga0306925, IMG submission 203755) | Lab enrichment of tropical soil microbial communities from Luquillo Experimental Forest, Puerto Rico - flux8day.12C.oxic.44.000.176 (v2)... | ecosystem: Environmental > Terrestrial >...
CTGCTGCTGAAAAAGTCCCTGGCGCCCGGGGTTTATGTTGAACACCGGGAAAGCCAATAGCACAGGCTCCCAAGCTGCAGGCTTGTTGCAGAAATGGAATTCGTCGGGCAAACCCGATACAGCGGCGCTCTGTGCGCATTTCTCACGGTGAGAAATGCGGGCTACGTCCCACCGGTTTCCTGGAGGGATTTTCGCTTCGTCTTCGTTTATAACAATGGCGGCTGTGGAAACCGGATGCCGCATCTCAACGATATTAAGCGGTTAAGTTATTTCTTATGTCCCAAGCCAACTCCGAAAAGGATGTTTTCTATTATCTTTCCAGCGCTGACACGAGCATCGGTGAAGCGAAGCAGGCCGCAAAGTCCCTAGACGCCTGGCATTGGCCGAATATACCGGGCGGGTTTTATTCGCCGAGGCAGGACACTTATGATTAGAAGGTGCGACCCAAACGCGACAAGGCCTACGAAGAGATCGATAACGCGCGCAAAGCAACCGTGCCGGAGGCCAGGCGTGCGGAGGCTCAAGGGCGTTATGATAAAACTTTAAAGCAGCTGAAGACCTCAATCAAGGACTTAAGGAATCGGCATCGAACTCGTTTTACAACACTTGGGCCCCCTTTGAAGTAACTTCTGAAAATTACCCAAAAAATCTGCCGAACCTTCCCGATCACCTTGATAATAAACAGCCGGCACCGGCGCAGACACAAGCACCGCCCAATGTCCCCGCCCTCGCCGGAAATCTCAGATTCAGGCGCGGCGAATTTGACCTGAACACGTTCTATAATGCTGCACAAAAGGACTACCGGCAGGCGGACATCTCAGCTGCAGAGAGATTAGCAGCCCTCAAAGGGGACGGGTTGATGAGCAACCTGCAAAAGAATCAGGTAAGCCTACCGGCCTTCAACGACGTGGTGGAATGGAAGCTACGGGGAGAAACCCTTGCAACACGCCATGTTGCTGGTCAACCAGACGGTTTGAGGCAACTTTCGGCGTTATTTGGACCAGAACGTGTGGAGAAGATTAACAAGATTCAAGAGCGGCTTATTAAGGACTATGCTGCCGCTTCTACTACTGACTTGAACAAAGTTTCTTTCCGTTCCTACCCTGGATGAGAATACCCATTTCCTTCAGCGCGCTCCGGCCGTTATCGTCTGCCACGCCCGCACGATAGCCCATTAGAGCGGCAACGGAATATAGGATTTTAGGGCCTGTCGCAGAGTAGAATAGGCGTTAAGTATATAGATTTTCGGGAATGCGAACCGCCCTGCAAAACCCTGTAGGGCGCGTAGGTTCACGCGCCGAGATTATTCATAACGGGCCTGAATCGGCGGCTGACCCCGCCCTACAAGAGCCGGTCCACTTCACCGGAAAACGCTGTGAACAACCGCGCTCGAAACCCCTGGCAGATTGGATATGGGTAGGTCGGTCCTCCAAACCGACCGGTTCCACGGGAAGGGACAGAATCACATCCGTGCAACCGGGCGCGTTGGAAACGCACCCCTACCGACCTCAATTTGTCCGTTGCCGAGCAGCCAGATCACGGCGACAATTCTTATCCAGGAGGGCTCAATTTGCCATGAAGACGTCTGTTCTCTTTTGGGCGCTTTGCCTGACTGCGCGAACCTGTTTCGGGACGGAACCGTCCGGCGAATTTGTGGAACTGCATTCCTGCGACCTTTACACCGGAGGCTGTACCGCTTCGTCTGAGTCGACGCTCCTTGGCCGCCAGTTGCTCCGGGTATGGGCTATCCGGCAGGGAACGTGGAACCACCAGGATCTGGCGGACTTGAAGGTAGCAGTTCTGGAAGTTGGATCAGGGAACCTGGCAGAGAAAGAGGGTTTGGCGGAAAAGGCGGAAATTTATGTGCCAAAGGGTCTGGACACTGCGCGGAAGGAGGCGCTGCTCTCCTGGGTAACCAGTCAAGGAGCTATGCCCGCCTCGGCCCGGGTTCTGGAAGGCGAGATCAGCTACGAGCGTTCCGGAGCCGCGGCCGATGTGGCAGTGGGCGATTCCATCTCGCTTTCAACGATGACCATTGCAAAGTGCGGCTTGAACGGTTGTAGTCAGGCCCTCTGGTACGAACCCCAAGCGAAGCATTCCTCCTTCGAAGTTGTGGCATCACGCGCCTCCAGAATCCAGGACGCGACCTTGAATTTTCTCTGGACCGACCATGATCGTCCGAACGTTTTCCTGGCGAGTTTCGGCCCGGAGAGAAGCAGTATTCAGCTGGCCGGTTCCTGTCACTAAAACAGTCACAGATAGTAACTCCCAGAACCGTGGAAGAACAAATCTCACGTAGGAACTTTCTGCGGGGGGTGGGTGCTTCAGCGATGGCTGGCACCCTCGCCAAAGTCAGCGCTGCCGCTCAATCAATTGAGTCTTTGGATGGCCAGAAACCGGTCGGACCGGGGCCCGCAAAAGTGGGCTTGCAGGTCAACGGGAACCGGCACGAACTGGAAGTTGAACCTCGGGTCACCCTTCTCGATGTCCTGAGGAACAAGCTTCAGCTTACCGGCGCCAAGGAGGTCTGCGATCGGGCGACCTGCGGCGCGTGCACGGTCCTGGCGGATGGGCAACCGGTTTACTCCTGCATGAAGCTGGCGATCGAGGTGCAAGACCGCGCGATCACCACCGTTGAAGGCCTGAGTCATCCGGACGATCCAACGCCAATTCAGCGAGCATTCGTCGAGCACGATGGATTGATGTGCGGATATTGTACTCCCGGTTTTGTGATGTCTCTGACCGCGCTTTTCAACGCCAGGAAGAACCCCTCAATGGAAGAGATCAAGAAAGCGTGCTCAGGCAATCTGTGCCGATGCGGGGCCTATCCTCACATATTCAAGGCCGCTCAAAGTGTGGCTCAAGCCGGCCCGGCGGGACACTAGTGGAGAAAATCGATGTCAGGATGGCCAAAAAATCCGAAACAACTCGGTAAGGAGCATCTCAGGTATGATGGCCTGGTCAAAGTCACCGGCAGCGCCAGGTATGCGTCCGATGTGCAACCAGCCGGCTGGCTCTATGCGATGATTCTCCGTTCGCCCTGGCCAGCCGCCCGGATCCGGGCGATCGACCTGGGACCGGCTTCGAGTGTGCCGGGTATCCGCGCCGTTGTGATGGCTGACGATCCACCCTTTGTGGTGCGGTATTGTGGTGAGGAACTGGCAGCCGTGGCTGGCCTCTCCAAGCAGGCATGTCTCGATGCCCTCAGAGCAATCAAAGTGGAGGCCGACATTCTGCCGTTCGTGGCTAAAGAAGAGGATGCCCTGCGCGACGCATCGCCCCGGGTTTTCGAAAATCAGCCAAACGCGGCGCAGCCGCGGGAAATGCAAACCGGCGATGCTGAGGCCGCCTTTAAGACTGCCGACAAAACAGTGGAAGGGTTCTTTCAAACCCAGGTGCAGCTGCACAACTGCCTCGAGACGCATGGGAACACGGTTAAGTTCGGTCCGGACGGAGTCACCTGCTGGTCCTCCACTCAAGCGATTTCCAGCGTCAGAGACGGGCTGGCCGACAACCTCGGGATACCGTTGGATAAGGTTGCCGTCATCTCGGAATTCATGGGCGGCGGCTTTGGTTCCAAAGCCGGTGCCGGAGTAGAAGGAGGACTTGCGGCACGGCTCTCTAAAGAAGCCGGGGGTCTCCCCGTGCGGCTGATGCTCACTCGTTTCGACGAGGCACTGGCCGTCGGAAACCGGCCTTCGTCGTTTCAGAAAGTGCGATTGGGCGCCAAAGCAGACGGGACCCTGGTCGCTTACCAGTTGGACGCGTTTGGTACCGCCGGATACGCCAGCGGCGGCGCTACGGCTGCCGGTGGCGGCGGCGCAGGATTTCCGGCACCCTACATTTACCGGGTTCCGAATACCCGTGTTCGGCAAACCACGGTTGCTATCAACGCCGGCTCGGCCCGGGCGATGCGAGCTCCGGGGCATCCGCAGGCTTCGTTCGGTATGGAATCCATCCTGGATGAAATGGCGCTCGCCTTGGGAATGGACCCCGTGGAGTTGCGGATCAAAAACGATCCATCAGAGATCCGGCGCGAGCAATACCGGATTGCCGCCGAACGGTTCGACTGGAAAGCCAAGTATCACTCTCCCGCATCCTCTGAGGGCCCGGTCAAGACCGGAGTGGGCTGTGCCGGGGCTACCTGGGGAGGTGGAGGTCGAGGCTCTGAGGCTGAAGTCCGGATCAATCCTGACGGAACGGTGGAGGTCCGATGCGGCACACAAGACATTGGAACGGGCACCAAGACCTTGATCGCTGTGGTGGCTGCCGAAGTGTTCGACCTCGAGCCTTCGGCCATCTCGGTCAAAATCGGCGACACCGCATTCCCACCGTCCGGCGGGAGCGGTGGAAGCACAACTGCGGCTTCGGTTGCGCCCGCCGTGTTTGATGCTTGTCAGAACGCGCTGGCAGACCTCGTGCCGGCTTCGGGCATGTCGGTTCCAACCGGACCAAATTGGCGTTCCGCCGCTGCGCGCCTACGGGTAAATCCGATAGTCGCTCGTGGCCGTTGGAAAGAAGGACTCTCCAGCAAAGGCGTCGGCGGCGTGCAAATGGCGGAGGTGGAAGTCGACACCGAAACCGGGATGATCAGGGTTAAGCGGATTGTTTGTGTGCAAGACTGCGGCCTGGTGATTAACCGGCTGGCCAGCATCAGCCAGATCAACGGTGGGATTATTATGGGCATCGGCTTTGCGCTATATGAGGAACGAATTCTGGACCGTCAGACAGGAGTTGTCCTCAATCCAAATTTCGAGACCTACAAGTTGCCCGGTGCGGCGGATGTTCCGGAGCTTGACGTGATTCTTCAGGATATGCCGGAGCGCGGTGTCATTGGAATCGGGGAACCGGTGACCATTCCGACTGCCGCAGCGATTGCAAACGCCGTGTCCCATGCGATCGGAAAACGCGTTACCCGTCTGCCGATTTCGCCGGCTCAGATTCTTGGCCTTCTGGGAAAGACTCCGGGAATTACGAACCCAAGTCGGGGAACAGGTTAGCCCCCTGAGCGCGGACGCTATGAGGAATTTCGAATACGCCAGAGCGCGCTCAGTCGACGGAGCAATCATGCTGTCGACTCCAGAGAGTCGCTTTCTCGCCGGAGGCGTCGATCTGCTCGGCGAAATGAAAGACTACATCGTCAGTCCGAAGCGGGTCATTGACCTGAAGCAGATTCCCGGTCTGGACCAGATTGATACCACCACCGATACTTGGAAGGTTGGCGCAAACGTAACGATTGCTGAGCTCGCCAGGAACGACGCAATCAAGGCAAACCTGTCGGGCCTGGCTGAAGCAGCCTTGGAAGTGGGCTCTCCTCAGATTCGCAACGTCGCCACGCTCGGCGGAAATTTAGCGCAACATTCGCGATGCTGGTATTACCGCCACCGAGACCTACGTTGTCTGAAGCGGGGCGGAAGCACCTGTTACGCCCGCGAAGGCGAAAACAAGTACCACAGTTTATTCTCGGGCAATCCTTGTATCAGCCCGGTCGTTTCGAATCTGGCGGTTATTTTGTCTGCGCTTAATGCCAGAGTCAGGGTACAACGAGCCGGCAAGGAAGTAACCCTGTCCATGGAGGAACTCTATTCGGATGCCTGGAATAATCCGCTGGCTCACAACTCGCTGCGGCCCGGCGATCTGATCGTTCAGGTCGAGGTCCCCACCCAAAAGAATCGCAGCGCTTACCTGCAGGTCGGCGAGAAAGGGGATTTTGATTGGGCACTCGTCAGTTGCGCCGTGGCCGGACAAAACACAGGAGGCAGGTTGTCCGATCTCTCGATTTTTCTTGGAGCTGTTGCGCCAGTGCCGTATCAGGTGGAATCTCCGCTGCTCGAGGGCGGAGAACTGTCTAAGGAAACGATTGAGTCCATTGCGGGGAACATCGCTTCCAAGGCTACACCCATGGCTCACAACGGCTACAAAGTTCCAATTGCCCAAGCCCTGGTCCGGCGGGCTCTCACCAGAGTTATCAGCTAAGCTATGTCTTTCGAACCGTGTAGATATTTGCGCTACAAAGAGTTATTTTCCCAGGAGTTGGATACGACAGACCAGCCCGTCGATTCGATTCCCTCCGTGGCTCACGCATGGTGCAACTTGACCTTGAAAGAGACCGGTCGAGACGATTGCCCGGTTTCGATGACTGCCTGTTCCCGGCCCGGCCGGACTTGTTACCGTTCCTACCTTGAACAGGGACACCCCCGTTAATTGACTCACCTGAAGGCGTTTTCAAATGTGGCGACTCCTCAACTTACGCGCCTTAAGCTTCGCAACTGCCGCAACCGCGTTCCTGGCCCTGATCATTGTGATCGGCTCACGCAACTTGCAAAACTTTGACGCGGCCTTGGTGGCCTATTTATTCGGAACGGTATTCGCCTTTTTCGGAATCGCATACCGGTATGCCGTGTGGCTGCAAAGGCCGCCCACCTGGCGTTATTTTGTTCGCACCTGGGAGCTGTTATTTTCGCGCCAGTTCTTTCCTTCGTTGGGTTTGCTAATCCGCGACTTCGTTAATCGAATTTTAGCCCAGCGTTTCATTTTCAATCGAAGCAAGAAACGCTGGGCGGGTCACATGCTGATGGCCTGGGGGTGTGTCCTGGCCTTCGCCGTAACGATCCCGTTAACATTCGGCTGGATTCAATTCGGCTTGAAGAACGGTACCATCGATACTTATGAGGCGTGGGTGTTTGGCTTTCGGGCATTCGAATTTCCACTATCCACGATCCTGGCTTTTAACGTCTTCCACGTTCTTGATTGGTCTGCGATTGCGGTGATTATCGGGGTTGCCGTGATGATGCGGCGGCGTTTGACCGAGCCGGGCCTGATTGCCACCCAGACTTTCTTTGGGGACTGGCTGCCATTGATCCTGCTGCTGGCAATCTCGGTAACCGGCTTGGGACTGACTTTGGATTACGACTTCTTGCAGGGGAGAGTGCATCAATTCATGGCCATCACTCACGCCCTGACTGTTATCCTCTTTCTGATCTGGATTCCGTTCGGCAAATTTTTTCACATCGTTCAGCGGCCACTTCAATTAGGAGTTGATCTGTACCGAATTCGCGGCGCTTCCGGAGAGCAAGCGGTCTGTCCTCATACCGGTGCCGAGTTTGCCAGCAAAATGCACATTGATGATCTCAAGGTGGTTACCCGGCAACTCGGGTTTAATTTCGACCTGGGTGATGCGAAATCGCATCTCGACCTGAGTCCGCAGGGAAAACGGGCTGCTCTGGCAAAGGCGCACCTGCGGGAGCGGGAAAAGAGCGGAGCCTATTTCGGCTGAGACATCGTATGGCAAAGCTTCCCATTCCCGCCGAGCAGTTAATCGAGACTTTCGGGCCGCACCTCAACTTCCCTCCGGCGGGCGGATTTACTGGCAGGGACGAACCGGATCGCGTCGTAGCTACCCACTGCTGCTTCTGCGGGATGCAGTGCGGCATCAAGTTAGTCGCAAAGAATAACACGGTAATCGGATTCGAGCCCTGGGAAGAATTTCCCTTCAACCAGGGACGTCTTTGTCCAAAAGGTGTGCAGCGCTATCTGCAGAACAACCACCCGGATCGATTGCAGAATCCTCTCCAACGCCGGGAAGGCACTGGATTTGAGCCGATTTCCTGGCAGCAGGCAATGGAGCGGACGGTGGGCGAGATCGGGAGGATCCAGAAGGCTCACGGACCAGACTCATTCGCCTTGCTGTCGGGTGTTTCACTCACGAACGAAAAATCGTACCTTATCGGAAAGTTTGCCAGGATCGCGCTCAAGACAAAGAACCTCGATTACAACGGCCGCCTCTGCATGGTGAGCGCCGGAGCGGGCAACAAGAAGGCATTCGGCCTGGACCGCATTTCGAATTCCTTCGCCGACCTGACGCACGCGGAAGTCATTATGCTCTGCGGGTCCAACGTAAGCGAGACTTTCCCAACGTTAACTCACTGGATCTGGCAGGCTCGCGATAACGGCGCCAAGCTGATCGTGGTCGATCCGCGAGTCACTCCTATCGCTCGAACGGCTGACTTGCATTTGCCCATAAAGCCTGGGACGGACTCAGCCCTGTACGGCGCAATTCTCCGGGAACTTCTTCGTAACGACTGGATTGACCATGATTTTATCAACCGGTACACGAGCGGATTTGAAGGAGCGGCGGAGGCAGTCAATTCTTACGATCTGTCCTGGGCGGAGTCCGTGACTGGAATCCCGGCCCGACTGATTCAAACTGCTACCGAATGGTGGGGCAAAGCCAAAACGAGCTTCCTGCTTCATGCCCGTGGTATCGAACATCACAGCAAGGGAGTAGAAAATGTGTCGGCGTGCATCAACCTAGTGCTCGCCACCGGCCGCATCGGAAAGCCATTTTGTGGTTATGGAACAATCACCGGCCAGGGCAACGGTCAAGGCGGCCGCGAGCACGGCCATAAATGCGACCAACTCCCTGGCAACCGCGATATTGAGAATCCGGAGCATCGCCGCTACATCGCGGGGGTGTGGGGTATTCCCGAAAGCGAACTGCCTGGAAAAGGACTCACCGCCTACGAGATCGTGGAGGCCATGCACCGCGGCGAGATCCGCGGATTGTTATCGATTTGCTTCAACCCGCTGGTGTCGTTGCCCAACAACAACATGGTCCGCGAAGCGTTCGAGAAGCTTGAGTTTTATGCCTGCATCGACTTTTTCCTCAACGAAACGTCCCGGCACGCTGATATCATTCTTCCAGGCTCACTGCAGGAGGAAGAGGAAGGAACGGTTACGACGGCTGAGGGCCGGGTTGTGCGAATCCGCGCTGCAGTCGATCCGCCTGGTGACGCCCGGCGCGATACCGATATCCTGCATGAATTGGCTGGGCGGCTCGGAGCCGGTAAATACTTCGCCTTTCAATCAGCTGAGGAAATCTTCAATGAGCTGCGCCTGGCCTCCCACGGTGGTACTGCTGACTACTACGGGATCAGCTACGAAAAGATCGAAAGAAACCTGGGGGTCTTCTGGCCTTGCCCTGAACTGGACCATCCCGGAACTCCCCGGCTCTGGGAGGATGGCAAGTTTTATACCTCTGACGGGAAGGCGCATTTCCAACCAGTTCCGTACCGTGATCCCGGGGAGATAACCGATGCTGAGTATCCCATTATCTTAACGACGGGACGGGTCGTGTCCCAGTACTTGAGCGGCACCCAGACACGGCGGATTGGCAAGCTGGTTGAACAATATCCCGAGCCTCTGTTGGAGATCCACCCCAGGCTTGCCGCAAAGCATGGGATTGAAGATAGGGAATTGGTCCGGGTCGTCACCAGAAGAGGAGCAGCAGAATTCCCAGCCCAGCTGGTTGAAACAATTCGGGAGGACACAGTTTTTATCCCTTACCATTGGCCTGGCAAGAAGTCAGCCAATCAGCTCACTTCCGGCATTCTTGATCCTGTTTCGAAGATCCCGGAGTTCAAGGTTTGCGCGGCACGTCTGGAACCAACAGGCGTCGCGGCGCCCCCGGCCAATGAAGCTCGAGCCTACCAAAGCAGCTGATCCCTGGAACAGGAGATAACGAATGACGCCTTTTCAGTTCGATACCGAGCAAGAGTTCTTTATCGATCCGCAAAGGTGTATTGGCTGCCACGCTTGTGAGATGGCTTGCGCGGAATGCGAGACAAACGGCCAGCTCCCCATGATCAGCGTCGACTACGTCAAAAGAGCCCTTTCGCCACAAACCTCCGTGCAAATCTGTATGCACTGTGAGGATCCGGCTTGCGCCAAAGTCTGTCCGGCTGACGCGATTACCAAGGACGAATTCGGAGTTGTACATTCGGCTAACACTGCGCGCTGCGTCGCTTGCTCGAATTGTGTGTTGGCCTGCCCATTCGGGGTGCCAAAAAAGATCGAACTCTCCGACCTGATGATGAAGTGCAATATGTGCTATGACCGGACGAGTGTCGGCCTGCGGCCGATGTGTGCGACGGTATGCCCGAGCGGGGCGCTCTGGTACGGCCGGCGAGAGAAACTCGAGGAGGCCAGGCCTCATAGTTCGCCGGTTCACACATTCGTTTTCGGCCAGCAGGAAATACGTACCAAAGTCCACATCATGATGCCAAAAGGCAGCACCAGACTCGTGGTTGACTAAACCAAAATTCCGAAGTTGCCTTGTAGGGCGGCCGGGTCAGCCGCCGAGACTTCGGATTTGGGTTAAATTCTCGATGAACGAAGATCCGGTACCCTCAAAACCAGCCTGGGAAGTAGATTTCCCAATCGAACGGCTCGAGGCCGAGCACGTTAATCGGCGCGAGTTTGCCAAATTTCTCGTATTGGTGTCGGGAGGAATGTGTGTTGGAACCGCCTGGGTCGCCGTAAAAGACAAACTGTTCCCTGAGCGTCACCCTCCTGCCCGGCAGCGCATCTGCAAGATCGAAGATTTGTCCATCGGTAAAATGCTCGCGTTCGTGCTAACAGGGAGCGGAACGCCCTGCATTCTCATACGCCTCGCGGAGAATGAGTGGCGAGTCTTCGAGCAAAAATGCACCCATCTTTCCTGCGCTGTTTTTTTCGAACCGAAGCTGGGAAAGATTGTTTGCCCGTGTCATCACGGGTTCTTCGATGCCAGAACCGGAGCGGTACTGCAGGGACCGCCTCCGCGCCCGCTACGGCGCTTCGAGACAGCAATCATCGATGGCGAGGTATATGCCATCGCCTCGCCGTCCGTATCGGAAAAAGCTTAGCGCACATGAAACGGCAGTCCCGACTTTCCGGAAACGTCCTTGTAGGGTGCCTGGGTCAAGCGCCGAAAAATCGAAATTTAGCTTAAGCGCTTGCCAGCACAGGACCTATGAACTCCTCTCCACACCGGTACGGCGCGGCACACCCGAATAAAAGCAACACTGTGGCGTTGGCTATTAACGTCCTGCTGGTGGGTGTGGTATGCCTGCAGGTCTGGTTGTTAACAGCGAGTCTGGATACCGCTCTAGGGGGTGATCGATCGATCGTCTGGCCAAGCTTCTATGGATCGCTGCTCTTGTTCCTGCTCAGTACTGGCTTGCTCAGGTATCTGCCTACTCCCGTCCGCCTGCCCCGGCCCGAAGTTCGAGCGGAAGCTTTCCCCCAAATGGCGCTCGCCTGGAGGACGCTTGGGATCAGTCTGTTCTCCCTGACGATTTCATTTTGTGTCTGGTTTATGTGGTCGGCCCTGGTCGTGCAGCTGCCGGCCGCCGGCTTTAAGCTTCAGCCATTCCAACTCTTTTGGCTTACGGCGACCCCTACCGTGTTGGGTTCGCTTCTACGCGTCCCCTACAGCCTGATCGTCTCGCGATTCGGCAGCCGGCGAAGTTTTGCCTTTGTCATGCTGCTCCTGATCATTCCATGTATCGGGACTGCGCTGGCCGTCAGCGACCCGGCGACTCCCTTTCCGGTTCTGCTGTTCTGGGCAGGGATCACCGGCATCGCCGGCGCTGTTTTTGCCACGTCTTCGGCGGTCGTGGCGCTCTGGTTCCCGAGACAGTTACAAGGACTGGCCCTCGGAGTTAACGGCGTTGGTAATATAGGGATCACAGTCGCTCAATTGTCGGCCCCGGCTTTATTTACTGCGACGCTTTTCCCTTTCCTACCCTGGATCAGGCCTCTGGGACCGCATGCCTTCCATTTGGCTAATATTGGTCTCTTCTGGATCCCTTTTATCTTAGCGGGGACGCTGGCCATCTGGTTCGGAACGAAAGACTTCGCAATGGAGTCCCGGACCCTTGGGTCTCAGCTCAAGGTATGTCGAGATAACAACACCTGGTACTTGTCGATTCTGTATTTTCTAACCTTCGGTTGCGTGGTGGCGATGAGTTCATCCTTGCCGTTGATCATCCAGCGTATCTTCGCGCAAGCTCCAGGCGGGGCGCCCGATCCCCTGTTCTGGCCCGCCATTTGCGCCGGAGCGGCCACGGTGGTCCGTCCACTAGGGGGCCTCCTGGCAGATCGGCTTGGTCCGTCTCGTGTCACGACGGCAGGTGTCGGTGTAATGGCTACAGGGGGCTTCAGCCTCTCTCAGTTTTTACAACCAACCGATTTTTTTGGTTTTATTATGACGGTGCTCGTGGTCTGTGTGGCAGCTGGAATCGGGAATGGTTCCATTTTCAAAATGATTCCCTTAGTCAACCCGCGCGAAGCCAGCGCTATGATTGGAATTGTGAGCTGCCTGGGCGCATTTGGAGGATTTGTTCCGCCTTTACTGCTCGGCTACTGCTTTTCCGCATTTGGCTCGCCTGCCTGGGCCTATACCTGGATGGCAGTTTTTGCGATGCTCTGTACCGGACTGAGCCTCTGGGTATATGTCCGACCCGGAAAGTATTAGGTCATTCCCGAAATCGCCTTGGAGGGCACCTGGGTCCCGACGTCGTCCGGGAGTCGCCGTTTTTGGTCACACCCTTAATTAGGACTTTCGGCGTCTGACCCAGGTCGATCAGGAGAGCATTGGCTTCTCCTGATCGGAATTCCATCATGCAGGAGAATGGTACTCTTTCTCGAGGCAGGCTTTCCAGGTGAGCTTTGTCCAGACTGG
>Ga0306925_10004590_pt1 | contig 12502 bp, 12 predicted proteins | sample flu12Cox44000176_FD_203755 | JGI IMG/M metagenome (GOLD analysis project Ga0306925, IMG submission 203755) | Lab enrichment of tropical soil microbial communities from Luquillo Experimental Forest, Puerto Rico - flux8day.12C.oxic.44.000.176 (v2)... | ecosystem: Environmental > Terrestrial >...
CACCTTGTCGAGCTCGGTGCCGTTGTCGGGCTCGTCGCTGACCACGGCATGAACGACAAGGCGTTGCCGGATGGCGTGCCCAACGTGATCTTTCTCGAAGACGCCCTCAACAAGCGTTTCGGCGCGGGCGCGGTACGGGTCATCTGCCCGATCACCGACCCGTTTGTGCGCCACCACGGTGCGCTCGGCTCGTTCGTGCGCGTCTACGCTCGCAGAGTTGCGGATCTCACCTCTTTGATGGCAGCGAGTGCTGCCCTGCCCGGGGTTGCCCTCGTTGTCGATGGTGCCGATGCCGCGGAGCGGTTCGAACTGCCGCTCGACCGCGAGGCCGACTTCGTCGTGCTCGGCAACGCCAACACAGCGATAGGCGCCGGGCGCGCGGAGCATGACCTTTCGGGCCTCGCCGGCCATCGCCTGCGCTCGCATGGCGGGCTCGGCGAGCAACGAGTGCCGTTCATTCTGTCGCGGCCACTCACTGACGAGTACCGTCATCGCGCCGAGACCGGCCGGCTACGCAACTTCGACATTTTCGACTTCGCGCTCAACGGCGTCCAATAGGTAGCGGAGATGAACGATGTAATCGACGTTGCGGCGATGGCCCTTGGCGCGATCGGCCAGCCGGTTCGTCGTAAGGAGGATCAGCGGCTGCTGACCAGCAAAGGCCGGTTCACCGACGACTCCAGCATTGCGGGACAGACCTCGGCTGCGATCGTTCGCTCGCCTTACCCGCATGCACGGATCCTTCAGGTCGACGGAACGCGGGTAAAGCGGATGGCAGGTGTCCTCGGCGTGTTTGGTGGTGTGGACTGCCTGGCTGACGGGCTAGCCCCAATCCCCACAGCCCGGTCCCCTCGACCCGATACGATCTGAAGCTGACCGGGCCGGGCGGCGGCGCGATCTTTATCGGCCCGCAGACCCTGTTGCCGGCCGACAAGGTCCGGCATGTCGGCGAAGCGGTCGCGATGGTGGTAGCCGAAACCTTGCCGCAAGCTCTCGGCGCGGCGGAGGCGGCCGAGATCGAGTATGAAGAGCTGCCCTGGATCGCCAGTTCGAAGAGCGCTTTGTCGCCAGGCGCTCCAACGGTTTGGGACGAAGTGTCGGACAACGCCCTCGTCGATACAATATTCCGCGACGAGGCGGCAGATGACCGGGCATTCTCCGGTGCGGACCATGTCGTCGCAGTGGATTTACATATTGGCCGGGTGACCGGGGTGCCGATCGAGCCGCGCGCCGCACTTGGCCAGTATGACTCGGGTACCGACCGCTACACGCTCTGCGCCGGCAGCGGCGGCCCCGTGCGCCAGAAGACAGAACTTGCCGCGGTGCTCGGCGTCGCCCCCGATCGGGTACGGGTGCTGTCCTACGATGTCGGCGGCAATTTCGGCGTGCGCAATCGGGTCTATGTCGAGTTCGGTCTCGTGCTGTGGGCGGCGCGCAAGCTCGGCCGGCCGGTCAAGTACACCGCGACTCGCTCGGAAGCGTTTCTAAGCGACTTTCAGGGGCGCGATCTGGTGACCAGGGTGGCGCTGGCATTACGCTCCGACGGACGCTTTTTGGCGTTGGGCGCCGACAATGTCAGCATTGTCGGCGCACGCTATGTTTTGTTGTCGCCGCTCGGCAAGGGGTCGGCGCTGGTCACCGGTTCGTACGACATCCCGGCGGCGAGTCTGCGCTCGCGCGCGGTGTTCACTAACACGATGCCGACCAACGCCTATCGCAGCTCGGGCCGTCCCGAAGTGACCTATGCGATCGAGCGGCTGATTGATACGGCCGCCAGAGAGCTTGGGTTCGGACGCGTCGAATTACGCCGCAAGAACCGGATCGATCGGCAAATGATGCCCTATGGAAACGCGGTTGGCGCCAAGTGCGACAGCGGCGATTACGAGCCCAATATGGATCTGGCAACGCGCATCGCCGACTGGGGCGGTTTTCCGGCTCGCCGACGGGAGGCCGAGAACCGGGGGAAAGTTGCTCGGATTGGGTCTGGCAAACTATGTCGAATCTTCGATAGGGGCGCCGCGAACGCACCGAAATCACTGTCACGCCGGCGGGCTGGGCCGAGGTCGTCATCGGCGATCAAACAAACGGCCAGGGTCACGAGACCCAGCTTTGCGCAGGTCGTCTCGGCCTTGCTCGCCGTCCCGGTCGACAGCATCGATCTCGTCACCGGCGACACAGACCGCGTCAGCCTCGGCGGTGGCTCGCATTCCAGCCGGTCGATGCGCCACGCCGCGACGTTGTTCACTAAGGCGGCGCCGGAGCTGATCGCCAAGGGCAAGGACATTGCCGCCCGCATTCTTGAAACGACTATAGACGAGATAGCATTTGCCGATGGGCGTTTCGCAGCGCCGCGCAGCAACCGCAGCTTCGACTTTACTTGAGCTGGCGCAGGAGGCGGCGCGCCTTGGTGTGAAGGGCGGATTTGCCGTCGTCATCCGCGAGGCGAAGGCGGGATCGGCGAATTAGCCCTTCCACAGGCCGGCGAACTGAGTGGCGACGACCTTTTCGTATGGGATCTCGCCCTGCAGAATGCCGATGTCGCGGGCGAACCGGTTCATGCCGGCGACAAAGTTCGGCGAAATCGATGGGTCGTAGTAAGGCAGGTCGCGGCGGATTAATTCGGCGATCAGCGCCGCCTCTTGCGCGGGAAAGAGCCTACGGCCGACTTCGGCGGCGCGGTTCACATCAGCCTTGAGCGCGGCCTGCGTCTTGACCAGGGCGCGCACTGCGGCGGCGACAACATCGGGGGACTGCCGGGTCAGCCGGTCGGTCGTCGCCAACGTCGACATCGTGTAGTGGAAACAGGGCTTGGGCCCGTCGCCGCGGCGCACATCGAGGACAACGGTACCGGCGCCCCGCCGCACCGCGACCTCGGTCCCCATGCCATTGGCCCAGAACCCGTCGATCAGGCCGTCTTCGAGCGCCTTCGCCGCGGTCAAGCCGAAATTAATCACGCCCAGCCCGGAAGCCCCCGGCACCGGGGCGATCCGGACGCTGTCGCGCTCGAGATCGATGCCGGCTTCAGTCAGCAGCCGCCGGAGGCCCATCTCGACCCAGGGTGCGGCCCCGATGCTGCGCCCGCGAACGATCCCCAAATCTCCGCGTCGAGCGCCGAGATCGGCGCGCATGACGAGAAACCAATACATACCCTGCGCCTGCGCGCAGAGGAGCTTGGCACCTTGCCACTCGGGAAAGGCTGCCAGCGTCGAATGGGCCGAGCCGCCGACGAAATCGATCTGGCCGTCACGCATCTCGCGATAGGCGCGGTCGACCGGAAAGACCAGCTCTAGCGAAACGTCGAGCCCTTCCTCCTTGAAGAAGCCGAGCTCGACGGCCGCTACCGCCGGGAAATAGGAGTTCGAGATTAGGTCGGGGACAGCAAGCTTCATCGGGAACTCCTTTTTCGCTACGAAGCAACCATATCAAGACGAGGCCGGATCGAGCAGGTGATCCAGATGAGCGGCAGCGACAGTAACCAGCGCGTCGACTGGAAGACCCACGGCGTCAAGGTCATTCCGGGCGACCAGCTCGACCCGAACACTGCCCAGACCCCGGGCATGGACCGCGCGGCCGCGATCAATCTTGCCAGAGTCGGCGCCCAAAAGATCTGGGCGGGTACGGTCAAGATCCATGCGAATGCCAAGACCGGCGCCCATCATCACGGCCATCTCGAAAGCGTGATCTATGTCCTGAAGGGGCGGGCGCGGATGCGCTGGGGCGACCACCTCGAGTATGTGGCCGAAGCGGGTCCCGGCGATTTCATCTTTGTCCCGCCCTACGTGCCGCACCAGGAGATCAACGCCTCGACCGACGAGACGCTCGAATGCGTGCTGGTGCGCAGCGACAACGAGGCGGTTGTTGTCAACCTTGACATCGAGCCGGCCGAGCGCCCTGAGGCGGTACACTGGATCGACCCGATCCACAGGCACGGCTGACCGCCATGATCGGGCGTAGGCTTCTCGTGGTCGCCGCCTGCTTCGTCGTCGCCAGTCCCGCGCTGGCGCAGACGGGTCAGCTGGAGGTCAGTGACGCCTGGGCGCGGGCGACCCCCGCCAAGGCCGAAAACGGCGTCGCCTACCTGACGATCCGGACGCCGACCCCCGACCGCCTCGTTTCGGTCTCCTCACCGGTGGCAAAAAAGGCCGAGCTCCACACGATGGAGATGGCCGGCATGGTCATGAAGATGCGGCCGCTCGCCGGCCTCGACATTCCTGCGGGTCAGTCCGTCACCTTGAAGCCCGGCGGCGAGCACATAATGCTGATGGGCCTCAACGGGCCGCTGCGCGAGGGTCAGTCGTTTCCGCTGACCCTGACCTTCGAAAAGGCCGGAGCGCGAGAGGTAACGGTCCCGGTCGGGAAGGCGGGCGCCGCCGGCCCTGCGTCGCAGCGCTGAAGGGGGATCCGATTGCGTCGTTTCGTCCCGGCCGCTGTCCTCCTCGGTGGCCTGTTGATCATAGGTGCCGGCGCCTTCCTCGTGCTGTCGCTGCACGAAACGCCGCGGGGTGCGGCTGGAACCTTGCTCGCCAGCGCGATCGGCGGCCCCTTCAGGCTCGTCGACCAGAACGGCAAAACGGTCACCGACGCCGATCTTAAAGGCAAGTGGTCGCTCGTTTATTTCGGCTATACGCACTGTCCCGACGCCTGCCCGACCGCGCTCAACGATATCGCGATCGCGCTCGACGAGCTCGGACCGCAGCGCAACGCGGTCCGTCCGGTGTTCGTTACCGTCGATCCCGAGCGCGATACGCCGGCGGTGCTCAAATCCTACGTCACAGCCTTCGACGCACCGATCCTCGCCCTGTCCGGGACGCCGGAAGAGATTGCCCAGGCGGCAAAGGGCTACCGCGTTTATTACGCGAAACATCCGGAAGCCGGCGGCGACTACTCGATGGACCATAGCTCGGTCATCTATGTGATGGATCCGGAAGGCCGCTTTACCGCCAGCTTCACGCAAGAGAACTCGCCCGAAGAGATCGCCGAGCGGCTGAAGAAGTTGCTCTCTTAGCGCGCGAGACCGCCGCCCATCAGTACCCCGAGCTCGCGCTCGCTAGCCGCGGGGCCGAGAGCTCCGGCGATCCGTCCGCCTTCCATCACCAGGATGCGGTCGGCGAGCGCGCGGATCTCGTCGAGATCAGCCGAAACGAGAAGCATCGCGGTACCGGCCGCCTTCAGCGCCAAGAGGCGCCGATGAATGAAGTCGCTCGCCGCGATATCGACGCCTCGCGTCGGCTGGCCGACGATCAGACAGATCGGCTGGCGCCCCATCTCGCGGGCGCAGACGAGCTTCTGCTGGTTGCCGCCAGACAAGGTCCGGGTCAGCGCCTTGGGCTCGGCCGGTCTGACGTCGTACTCTTCCATGCGCCGCCGCGCCGCCTCGGTAATCGCCCCCGGTGCGGCCAGCCAGCCGCGGGCCAAGGGGGACCTTCGCTGGTCGCCGAGGATCGCGTTTTCCTCGGCGGTAAACTCGGTAATCAGCGCCATGCCGAGGCGATCCTCGGGGATATGGGCGAGCCCGAGCGCGCGCCTGGCATCGACAACGAGAGAGGCCGCCTGATGCCCGGCGATGCGTAAGGAGCCGCGCACCGGAACCAAGCCGGCAATCGCCATCAGGAGCTCAGATTGGCCGTTTCCGGCGACGCCGGCGATCCCGACGATCTCGCCCGCGCCGACCGAAAAGCTGACATCGCGCAGTCCCGGGGCGGTTAGCTCCTCGACTTCCAGAACCGGGACACTCACCCCCTCCCCTCCCTCCCCCGCTTTCGGGAGAGGGGTAGGGTGGGCGCGAGTGTCGCCAGGACGCAGGCGCCGGCCGATCATCAGCTCGGCGAGGCTTTCCGCATCGGTTGCTGCGGTGTCGAGTGTGGCGACGATGCGACCGGCGCGCATGACGCTGACCCGGTCGGTGACTGCGAGAACCTCCTTCAGCTTGTGGGTCACCAGCAGCACCGTTCGCCCTTCGCCGGCGAGCCGGCGCAACACGGCGAAGAGCCGCTCGCTCTCATGCCGGGTCAAGACCGCGGTCGGCTCGTCGAGGATCAGAATATCGGCGCCGCCGCGCAGCGCCTTCAGGATCTCGAGGCGCTGGCGCAGCCCGACCGGGAGCGCCCCGGCGATCGCGTCGGGATCGAGCGCCAAGTCGAAGTCGCGGGCGAAACGCGCGAGATCTTCGCGCACTGACCGCGCCGCGCCGCGTAATAGCGCGCCCCCTTCGCAGCCGAGCAGCAGGTTTTCGAGGACGGTGAAGGTCTCGACCAACACGAAGTGCTGATGGACCATGCCGATGCCGGCGGCGATCGCGTCCTTCGGCGAGCGAAAGCGGACAGGCCGGCCCCTTATCGTGATCTCGCCGGCATCGGGCGGGAAGTGCCCATAGAGCAGCCCCATCAAGGTCGACTTCCCGGCGCCGTTCTCACCGATGATCCCATGAACGGTGCCGCGCGCAACGGTGAGGTCGACCCCGTCATTCGCCCGGATCGCGCCGAAGCGCTTGTGCGTGCCGCGGCACTCAACGGCGGATGTGGTCTCCTGACGCCCTGTCACGGTTCGGCCGGGCGGATCCGGCCGGCGATGATCTCGACGCGGGCGGCCTCAGCCTTGTCCCGCATCGCCGAGGTCACAAGCGTCTTGTTGTTGTCATCCATTGCATAGTCGACGCCGCGCTCGGCAAGGCCGAGGCTCTTGACCCCCGGCTGCCAGGTGCCCGCGCGCGCCGCAACGAAGGCGTCGTAGACCGCATTGTCGACCCGCTTTAGCAGCGAGGTCAGCACCGTCCCCGGGAACAACGGGTTTTGGTTCGAATCCATGCCGATGGCGAGCTTGCCCGCGTCATTGGCCGCCTGCAATGCGCCGAACCCGGTCATCCCGGCGGCGGCGAAGATCACATCGACGCCGCGGTCAAATTGGCTGCGGGCGTGTTCGGCGCCGCGGGCCGGATCGACAAAGGCGGCCGGTGTCGTGCCGGTGACGTTGTCGATGATCGCGATCCCGGGTACCGCCCAACGGGCGCCCTGTGCGTAGCCTTTGCCGATACGCCGGATGATCGGGATGTCCATGCCGCCCAGATAGCCGATCGTCCCGCTCTTCGAGGCCATCGCCCCGAGAACGCCGACCAGGAAGGCGCCCTCCTGCTCGCGGTACACGACGGATTGCACATTCGGCTTGTCGACGATGGTGTCGATGATGACGAGCCGGGCCTCTGGGAACCGGTCGGCGACGGTCTCGACCGCGGCACGCTGGTCGAAACCGACCGCGACGACGACCGGCGCGCCGCGCCGGATCAGAGTCGACAATGCCTGGACCCGTTGGCTGTCGTTGGTGATCTCGACCTCGTGATAGGCGATGCCGGTTTCCGCCTTGAACCGCTCGACGCCGGTGTAAGCCGCTTCGTTGAAGGATTTGTCGAACTTGGCACCCTGCGCATAGACAATCCCCGGCGGGGCGTCGTCCGCAGCCGCCGCCGGGGCGACAAGCGCCAGCAGGAATGCGAGAAGAAGAAAGGGCGGCATTTGCCTGCGCGACGGGAAATTACCGCGAAAACATCGGTTTTGGCCGTTTCGGAGGTCGTTTATGGATCGATAAGTCATTGTAATCTCAGTATAGGTGAGGGCCAATTCCCTAGGCGGGCGAACAGCGAATTAAATCGGCGGAACAGGGAGCCGAATCGGCCGAACAGGGAAGCACCAGGGTATCTCCACAATTATGTCACCTCGACTCCGGTCAAAGGCACGGACGGCAACCTGCACGCAGCTTGACAATGCCACGCAAGACCTCACGCGTTGCCGAGGGGAGTTGGGCCGGTGCATGCTGTGGTAGGCCGGCTCGGCCATCCGGGGAATGTTGCTCTACGGAATGCGAAGAAGAGGGAGACATGTCGAACATCACGGCAGTTGCCAAGCAATTCTTCGAGGCTTGCGAGACGGGCAAGGGCTGGGAGGGGTGCCGAGCCTACTGCCTGCCCAATGCGAGCTTTGCGGCGCAAGCCGAGCCGCTGGCCGAAGTTCGGACTCTCCAAGGATACGTCGACTGGATGAAGGGGTTGCTCACCTTCATGCCCGACGGACGCTATGTCGTGAAGTCGTTTGCCACCGACGATGATCGAAACAGTGTGTGCGCCTATGGCGTCTTTTCGGCCACCCATACCGGCCAGGGCGGTCCCTGTCCGCCGACCGGCAAGAGCACGACGACGGACTACGTTTATGTCATGGATTTCGACGGCGACAAGATCCGCCACATGACGAAAATCTGGAACTCCGGATGGGCCGTGAAGGAGCTTGGCTGGGGCTGACGCGCAAACTTTCCGTGCGCTGCGTCCGGCGAGAGGAAAACACGCGCGTTCCCCACCGGCCGGGCGGCCGAGCCGCGGTCAATGAAACCGCTAGCAGAGCGCATTCCCGCGAAAGCCAGGATCCGCTCCAATAACCTTTCTCGGCGATAAATTCCAGAGCGGAATTTGCTGGACCCTCGCTGATTCCGCCAGAAAGACCCTACAGCGGCTTCAGATATTCTAACAATGTCTGTTTCTCCAACGGAGACGACTGCGTACCAAACTCATGCCGCACCGGCTATTGCTGGAATTGCGCGCTGCACAGCCTGTTGTGTCCGTGGTGGCGTTGAACCGCGTCTGCTGCCGCAAGCCAACATTCACGATGTCGTAGGTCCGACCCACCTGAAACCAAGCCACTCGGTCAGCAGTCGGCTTCAGCAGTTCCTCCAGGGTCGGCACCGAGCCGGTGTGCAGATAGGATGCGGCCGCCCAGATGCCTGCCAACACCCGAGACTCATACGGAAACGACGGTGCTACAGTCGTCGTAAAGCGCGGCTGAAAATGCGGCCGTGAGTTCCCGCGTGCGCGGCGTTAACGCCATCGTTGATCTTACCGTCCGCACCGCGTCGGCTGCAATTTTGAACGGGCTTTGAAGGATCGTCCGATTACCGACATCGCCAGCACATTGAAGACGGTGTCAACAGGCAGCAGCTTCTTGGTGACCGCCGGGATTTCCGCACCCTCCAGCACGCCGGTCTCCACCGTCCAACCCAGCAGATCGTCCTCGCGGCCGTCCGTTCCTACGTCCTGGACCAGTGTCTTCCATGTCAGGAGAGCGGGAAAACGGATCTTGCCGGGGGGTGATCCCGTGGCATCCCACGCAGCCGCCTTGGTCTTCGCCACGCTCAAACGCCAGCTTGCCCTGCGCAGCCAGCACCGGGTTCACCGCCCGCGGCCATTTCGGTGGTCCTATTTTCTTGTAGTGCAGACGGCCAGCACGTCCGGCGCCACACCGTCGCACATCGGTCGCACTATCGCGTCGCGATTCACTGTCAGGAGCCGTTCCGGCAGTCTCGGTAGCTGGAAAAACGCGACGTACCAGGATTTTCGCATCTGCTGCAAGTGCCTAAGCGCCGTACGGAAGTACGGCGGACGCGGGCCGCTCGTAGTACCGACCGCGCCAGCACGTCTCGCCCGGCTCCTCCTTGCGGCCCGGCTGCTCCGCACATCCCGTGCGTGACGTAGACAACTCGTGTTTTGCCGATGTCAGGGACGCTAAGGCCCGCTGCGCTATTTCCGCCCCGGAGTTTTATCCGTCAACCCCGCTCGCCGAAGCGCCTCGGCCATCGCGTCGCCGCTGGCGGGCGCGGGGTTGCTTCGGCCCGCATGCGTCTCGGTGGGTTGGAGACGCTTGGGGCGATCTCGGTGGGTGCTGCGGTCGGCCGCGCGTGCGGGGCTTCATCGAGCCGCATCGTCAGCGAGATCCGACGGCGTTTTGGGTCGACCTCCAACACCTTGACACGGACGACATCGCCCGGATTCGCAACCTTGCGTGGGTCCTTGACATAAGCATTGTCCATCGCAGCGATGTGCACTAAGCCGTCCTGGTCGGGCGCGGATCACGACCGGGCTCTCGAGTTCCTGCAAGATGTCGTTGACGGTCGGCACGCCGAACACGGCATCTGTGAAGGCCTCCGGCAGATTGTCCGCCGCTTTCAGCCGTGCCGGCATTGGAACCCTGGGCTATGCTCTTCTCAGTGACTGAGCACCTATGAAAACCCTTCGACACGCGAGCTTTTACCACGCAAGCCGGGTCTGGGCCGCGCAATCGATGCGGCCGAGAGCGGAAGCTTTCAAGGGTCCTGTCGAGCAGGCCAGTTGGCTACGTGCTTGCGGAAACGGGTGGCTCTGTGCGCCCCGAATGATGCTATTTTTCGCCATGCCTTCAGCTTTCTCTCATAGGGGTACCTCATGAAAAAACGGCCCGGTCGAGATGGCGCGTGGCTGGCCATAGCCGTGTTGCTGGGCTCGATCTTGGCTTGGGCAAACCCGCAGGCACTGGGAGCGGTCGATGTGCTTGAGCGTAGCTATAACCCTCTCCGCACGGGTGCAAACACCGGGGAAGCAACCCTTACGCCCGCAAATGTCACTTCCAGTGCCAATCAATTTCATAAGCAGTTTGTGATGAGCGTCGACGGTAAGATCGAGGGCTCGCCGCTCTATGCTTCGAACATCAATATTGCGGGCGGGGTGCATAACGTCGTCTATGTCGCGACCATGCACAACACGGTATTTGCGTTTGACGCCGACTCCGGCCGGCAACTTTCCATGCGGTCTCTCGGCAATCCGGTGACGGGGCAGGATCTCCACGAACTCAAGCCCGTGACGATTCATGCCGAGTGGGGCATTGCCAGCACGCCAGTCATCGACCGGGCGACCGGAACCCTTTATGTGGTGCGTTGGGGGTACGAAGACGGCGTCAGCGGACCGACATACGGGCTTTTTTCCCTCGATATGTCGAATTTGAGCAATGACAAGTTCGCCCCGGTACTCATAGACGGGTACGACGTCGGTGGATCCGGCTTTCAACGGCACCGCCAAATGCAGCGGGCCGGTCTGGCGCTGGCGGTCAAACCCAATGGCGCGAAGGCTTTAGTCGTGGCCTTCGGCGGTGGCGAGGGACAATATAGTCCACCTGGTTGGGTGATCGCGTTCGACACGTCCAAGCTCGCCAGCACTAATGCTCTGGCAAACGTCTGGTGCAGCAATCCGAACAATACCGCCGGCAAGGGTGGCGGTGGTGGCGTGTGGATGGCCAATGCCGCCCCGGCGGTTGATGACAACGGCGATATCTATGTGGTCACGGGCAACGGACCCTATAATCCACAATTTGGCTTCGATCAGCTCGGCGAGAGCGTCGTTCGCCTGACTTGGAACCCCGGAACCCCGGGATCATTGGTAGTAAGCGATTGGTTCACGCCGTCACTGGGGGGCATGTCCGGCGGGATCCTCTCGTTGTCGGCGAACGGGACAGCGGACGCGATCCTGTGGGCAAACGAGGCCTTCGGCAACCTGCCGAGCGATCCCGCCGCCCAAAGGGCGCCGACGCCGAACATCCTGCGGGCTTACGACGTCTCGACCGCGTCAACAGGCACGTTGCAGTCGATCTGGGACAGCGAGATAGAGCCCAATGATCATGTCGGCGCCCCTACCAAGTTCGCTCCGCCCCTGGTCGCCAACGGCAAGGTGTACCAGGCAACCTATGACAACCAAATTGTCGTCTATGGTCTAGGCGCTGCGTCACCAACGCCAGTGCGCGATGTCCGCCGGACGGTCGTCTTCATCTATGCGCAAACCCACCATGATCAGGAGATGTTTGTCCGGGGCGGCGGCAAGGGAGGGAATCCGATCCGCATCCGCCACCGCAACTGGCTGAACGACCACACCGACCAGTACCGGTGGGGCGACGTGTACCTCGACTGGAGCAACGGAAAAATCGGCCAGGCGCGCCGCTTGCCGGATCTCGGCGGCGGATCTCCCGTCGACTGGACGACGAGCGTCGCCCAGGGACAAAATCAACCTTACATCTGGATGGCCGGTTACGGCATCGCCGACGAGAACAATTTCGGTCCGGATTACTGGATGCTCGACGTTGATATGGATTGCGAGCAGGCGTTCGACGATGGGAAAAGCCACAGATGGTTCGAGCTCAAAGCATTCGTTGTAACCCCGTTAATGACAGCAGTCGCGCCGACCCCGGGGTGGGAAGGGGATATTGCCCAGGCGAGCAATCCGGCGCCGCCGTACGCGTCAGCCAACCACATGGGCATGTGTGGGATGGTAAATGTGTTTGTGGCGAACTTTCCTGACCTGCCGGCCGGGCGAGATCCGAACTCGGCGCAGTTCTTCAGCCCGAGCTATACGTATCTCTCGCCAATTGACGAGCGGGGCGCTTCAGAGGAGGTTTTGAACAACACGCCGTGCGTTTCACCGGGTATCGAGAAGCGTTGCGTCGGCAACATCGCGCAGACCTGCCAAAGCGTCGATGCCGGGAAATTCTTTCGTTCGGTTGTGTGTCCAGTGAAGGCTGGCATGTTCAGCAGGGAACAAAGCTGCCGGGGTAGAAGTCAGAGCCCCGTAGTTTGGATAGCGGAGGAGAGGGAAACTTAACCTTCGAAGCCTATCGACAAGACCTCCCGAGGGGAGGTTACAAGTCACCGGGCCGTAACAACAGTGAAC
>Ga0306925_10004591_pt1 | contig 12502 bp, 10 predicted proteins | sample flu12Cox44000176_FD_203755 | JGI IMG/M metagenome (GOLD analysis project Ga0306925, IMG submission 203755) | Lab enrichment of tropical soil microbial communities from Luquillo Experimental Forest, Puerto Rico - flux8day.12C.oxic.44.000.176 (v2)... | ecosystem: Environmental > Terrestrial >...
ACGACCAGGCGAGCGACGCGCCGTGCTCGGCTCAAACGGGGCCGGCAAGACAACGCTCTTCAACTGCATCACAGGCGATTTTCCACCGTCATCCGGCATCATCCGCTTCTTCGGCGAGGACATCACCCACTTTCCACCCCATGAGCGCATTCGTCGCGGCCTGCGTCGCACCTACCAGATTTCTGCGCTGTTTCCCGGCCTCACGGTGCAAGACAATGTCTATCTCGCCTGCTGCGGCGTCTCGCGCGGGCGCTTCTCGCTGCTGCGTCCGGGCCAAAACGATGCGCTCGTGCAGTCCGCCGAGACGCTGGTTCAGGCGGTTCATCTGACGTCGGCAAGGCAACAACGTGTCGCCGAACTCGCCCACGGACAGCAGCGACAGCTCGAGATCGCACTCGCGCTCGCCGGCGCGCCCCGCTTCATTCTGTTCGACGAGCCGGCGGCAGGGCTTTCGCCGGGGGAGCGGCTGGAGCTGATCGAAATCCTGACCTCGCTACCCGCCCACATCGGCTACATCATCATCGAGCACGACATGGATGTTGCGCTCCGCGTCGTCGAAAGCGTGACGATGATGCACAACGGCCGCGTCTTCAAGGAAGGCCTGCCGCGCGACATCGAATCCGACCCGGAGGTGCAGGAGCTCTATCTCGGAGCCGGACATGAGTGATGCCCGCCGCTTCCCCGCACCCGCCCTCGAAGTCCGGGGTCTCGACGTCTACTACGGGCATTCGCATGCACTTCAGGGCGTGAACCTCAAGCTCGATTCGGGGGTATTTTCCGTGGTCGGCCGCAACGGCATGGGCAAGACCACGTTGTGCAACACGATCATGGGACTGGTGCGGGCAAGCGGCGGCTCGGTGCTCGTCCGCGGCGAGAACGTCACCCGCTCAAGCCCAGCACGGATCGCGCGGCTTGGGGTCGGCTATGTCCCGCAAGGCCGCCGCCTCTGGCGCTCATTGAGTGTGGCCGAACATTTGCGACTGGCGGCGGGGATGAGGCACGGTCCCTGGACGGTCGAGCGCATCTACGAATCCTTTCCCCGCCTGGCTGACCGCAAAAATCACCTGGGTGGCGAGCTCTCCGGTGGCGAGCAGCAGATGCTCGCGATAGCACGCGCGCTTCTGACCAATCCGCACCTGCTCGTCATGGACGAGCCGACCGAAGGACTGGCGCCAGTGATTGTCGCCCAGGTCGAAGAGATGCTGCTGCGGCTCGGCGAAGACGGCGATATGTCCGTGCTGGTGATCGAGCAGAACATCGGCGTGGCAACCGCGGTGTCGCGCCAAGTTGCCGTCATGGTCAACGGCCGCGTCAACCGAATCATCGATTCCGCAAGGCTGTCTGCCGACCGTGAGCTGCAACAGCGCTTGCTTGGCGTCGGGCTTCATGCCGGAATCGAACCGGACATCGAAGTTCCCGATCGGCCAGTTGAGGTGGAGCCCACCCCGGCGCTGGCGCGAGCCAAGGGGCCGGTCCGCGTCTATCTTTCCAACCCCGCGCTGCCGACCCGCTGGTCGCAGCCCGTGCCAATCGCCAGGATCGAAGCCGCCGCGCGCGTGCTTTCCAGCTCTGTCACGCGTATCGAACAGGCGCCGCGGCGAGGACGTGAGACGGGCACAGTGCAAAGCTCCGGACCGCCGGTCGTGCTGGTGGTCGGCACGCTCGATACCAAAGGGCCGGAATTGCGGTTCATTCGCGACATTGTTGCTGGCAACGGCCTGCGCACGCGCCTGGTCGATGTGTCCACCGGCGGCAAGCTTTCGACATGCGATGTCTCCGCCCCGGAGATCGCCTTGAATCACGGTCGCGGCGGATCGGCCGTGTTCGGCACCGATCGCGGCGCGGCCGTCACCGCAATGGCCGAAGCCTTCGCCAACTGGCTGCGCCGCCAGGGCAATGTGGCGGGTATCATATCTGCCGGAGGCTCAGGTGCCGCCTCGCTCGTCGCGCCTGCAATGCGCGCCCTCCCCGTCGGCGTGCCAAAGCTCATCATCTCCTCAGTCGCCTCCGGAAATATCGGTCCCTATGTCGGACCGGCCGACATCACCATGATGTATTCCGTCACCGACGTGCAGGGGCTGAATTCGATCTCGCGCCTTGTGCTTGCCAATGGTGCCCATGCGGTTTCGGGTATGGTGAAAGCGCGACTGGACGAGCACGCGAGCAAAGAGCGCAACACGAGCGCCCTGCCCGCCATCGGCCTCACCATGTTCGGCGTGACCACGCCCGCCGTGCGCAAGATCACCGCCGAGCTGGGTGACGAGTTCGAGTGCCTGGTCTTCCACGCCACCGGCGTGGGCGGCCGCGCGATGGAAAAGCTGGTCGATTCAGGCCAGCTGGCAGGCGTGATCGATCTTACGACCACAGAGGTTTGTGACCTCTTGATGGGCGGCGTGTTTCCGGCAACCGATGATCGCTTCCGCGCGGTGATGCGCACGAGCGTGCCTTATGTCGGCTCGACTGGCGCGCTCGACATGGTCAATTTCGGCTCGCCCGACACCATTCCCGAACGCTACCGGCAGCGCAAATTCCACGTTCACAACCCGCAGGTCACCTTGATGCGGACCACGGTGGAGGAGAACGAGCGCATGGGCCGATGGATTGGCGAGCGGCTCAACCAGATGGATGGGCCGGTACGCTTCTTTCTGCCCGAAGGGGGCGTCTCCGCCCTCGATGCGCCAGGCCAGCCCTTCTTTGATCCAGACGCCGACGCCGCACTGTTTCATGCGCTGGAGCAAACGGTACGCCAGACCAGCAACCGCCAGCTGATCCGCGTCAGCAAAAACATCAACGATCCAGAGTTTGCCTCCACGCTCGTGAGCGCGTTCCGTACCCTGCTCGGACACGCTGGAGGGCGTCGGAGAGTGGCGAGGTGACCCATGGCCAGGTTTGAACGCAAGGCGTTGTTGAAAAAATTTCATGACATGGCCGCGAGGGGCGAACCGATTGTCGGCGGCGGCGCAGGCACCGGCCTCTCTGCCAAATGCGAGGAAGCCGGCGGCGTCGACCTGATCGTCATCTACAATTCCGGCCGCTACCGCATGGCTGGCCGCGGCTCGCTCGCCGGCCTGATGCCATATGGCGATGCCAACGCTATCGTTCTCGAGATGGCCGGTGAGGTGCTTCCGATCGTCACCAGGACGCCAGTCCTCGCCGGCGTCAACGGCACCGACCCGTTCCGTGATATGGATCTCTTCCTTGATCAGCTGAAGGGACTGGGATTTGCGGGTGTCCAAAATTTTCCGACGGTCGGTCTGATCGACGGGATTTTCCGTGCCAATCTCGAGGAGACGGGTATGTCCTATGCGCTCGAGATCGAAATGATCTCCAAGGCGCGCGAGAAGGACCTATTGACGACTCCTTACGTTTTTAGCGAAGCGGAAGCGGCCGCAATGGCCATCGCCGGCGCCGACATCATCGTGTGCCACCTCGGCCTTACGACCGGCGGATCAGTTGGCGCGCAGACCGCAGCAAGATTGGAAGATTGTCCCAAGCGCATCGACACCTGGGCTAGTGCCGCCCTTAGTATCAATCCCGGCATTCTGGTCCTCGCGCATGGTGGTCCTATCGCGGATCCCGCCGACGCCGACTTCGTCATGAAGAATACCCGCAATTGCCACGGCTTCTACGGCGCCTCCTCGATGGAACGCCTGCCCGTGGAGCGGGCGCTCACGGATCAGGTACGCAAATTCAAGGCGATCGGAGCTCGGTCGATCGCTGGACGTTAGGGAGGAAAAACATGTCAGGGATCCTCGTTGGCGAACTAATTCTCTGGTTGATCGCAGCCATCATCGCCGTCGTCGTCGGCGTCTATATCGTCAACTGGCTCTATCACCGTTCCTCAAAGGAAGTGTCGTTTGTCCGCACCGGCTTCCTTGGCGAACGCGTCGTGATCAATGGCGGTACTTTCGTTCTGCCCTTTATTCACGATTACACGCCGGTCAACATGAACGTGTTGCCGATGGGGATCGTGCGCTCAAAGCAAGACGCCGTCATCACGCGCGACCGCATGCGCGTGGACATCGAAGCCGATTTCTATGTCCGCGTCCAGCCGACGCGCGAGGCCGTTGCCATTGCTGCGGCAACGCTTGGACGCCGAACACTTGAACCCGAGCGGCTGCACGCGCTTCTGTCGGGCAAATTCGTCTCCGCCATCCGTTCTGTCGCGGCTGAAATGACCATGGAACAAATGCATGAGCAGCGCGGCGAGTATGTCGCGCAGGTCAAGGCCGCAGCCGCCGAGGCCCTCGCCAAGAACGGGCTCGAGCTCGAATCTGTCGCGATCACCGATCTCGACCAGACCGACCTCGAATTTTTCAACCCCTCCAACCGCTTCGACGCGGAGGGTTTGACCCGGCTCATGGAAGACATCGAGGCCAAGCGCAAGCTGCGCAATGATATCGAACAGGATTCGATGATCAAGATTCGTTCACGCAATCTAGAAGCCGAGCGGCAGGCGCTCGAAATCGAACGCGAGAGCGAGACTGCTCGCCTGGAGCAGGAGCGCGATATCGAGATGCGCCGGGCGCTGCAGCGCACCGAGGTCGCGCGCGAACGCGCGCTGCGCGAGACGGAATCCGAACAGGCCCAGATCGAAGCCCGCGAAGCGATCGAAAAGTCGCGCATCTTGAACGAGCAAGCCATCACCGAGGCGCGCATCGCATCCGAGCGCGAAACCAGGCAGAAGGAGATTGATCGAACACGCGCGATCGAGGAAAAGGAGCTTCAAGCGCGCGAGGAGATTGAAAAAGCGAGAATCTCAAACCAACGCTCGGTTGATACTGCGCGGATCGCATCCGAGCGCGAGGTCCGCCAGCGCGACATCGAGCGGATGCGCACCGTCGAGGAAGCCGAAATCGCCGCACGTGAGGCAATCGAAAAAGCGCGCATCCAGCAGGATCGCACCGTGACCGATGCGCGGATCGCCAACGAGGAAGAAACCCGCCGGCGCGAGATCGAGCGGACGCGCGCGGTCGAGGAAGCCGAGATTGCCGCGCGCGAGGCGACCGAGAGGGCCCGCATCGCTCAGACCACCGCCGTCAATGCCGAGCGTATTGCCTCCGATGAGCGGACCCGCGCGCTCGAGATCGCTCAGGTGCGCACCACCCAGGAAGCCGAGATCGAGGCGCAGAAGGCCGTCGAAGCCGCCCGGATCGCACGCGAACGCACGCTTGCCGCCGAGCGCATCGACGCCGACCAGAGTACGCGCAAGCTTGAAATCGAACGCGGCCAGGTGGTCGAGGTCGCCGCCATCGCCGCGCGCGAGGCAACCGAAGCCTCGCGCATCGCCCAGGAAGAGCATGTCCGCTCGCTTGAAATTGCACGCAACCGCGCGGTTGAGGAAGCCGATATCGCCTCTCGCGAAGCAATCGACGCGGCGCGTATTGCGCAGGAGAAGGCCATCGCAGCGCAGCGTATTCGAGCAGACAAGGATACCAGGGGACTCGAAATCGAGCGCACCGAAACAATCGAGGCGGCCGAGCTCAAGCGCCGCGACGCCATCGAGCGGCGTCGCATCGGCGTCGAGCTCGCGCTCGAATCCGAGCGCATCGCCTCCTCCAAGACCCGCGAGGTGCTCAATATCGAGCAGAAGAAGACGATCGAGATCGCCGACGAGGATCGCGTGATCGCGCTTTCGACGAAAAAGTCTGAGCGAATCGATGCTGATCGGCTGGTGAAGCAGGCGGAAATCATTGCGCGCAAAGACGTCGAGACGACCGACGTCTCCCGCGAGCAGGCGCTCGACGCTGCCAGGCTCGAACGACGGCGCGCCACCGAACAGCTCGAAATCGCCCGCATCCAGTCACTGCAGGAGGCAGAGATTGTCTCCCGCGAGGAAGTCGAGCGCGCGCGGATTGCCTCCGACCGCGGCCTGGACGAGGCACGAATCGGACGCGAGCGCGATCTGCGCAGGCTCGAGGTCAACCGCGAAAAGGATGTCGAGACCGCTTTGATGGAAAAATCGATCGCCATCCACCAGAAATCGCTGGAAGAGTCAGCGGCGCGGGCGGCAGCCGAAGACGCGCGGATCCAGGCGACGGAGGCAGCCGAGCGTGTCGTGACCGCGCGCGAGAGCGAGATCGCCAAACGGCGCAAGATGGTCGAAGTGTTGCTTGCCGAAAAACAGGCCGAAGAAACCCGGATCGCGGCTGAGGCCGAACGCGTGCGGGCGGCCGTCGAGGCCGAAGCGCAACGGCTCCTCAACGAGGCGGAGAACGTGCTCACTGACGAAGCGCGCTACTCTCTGTTCCGCAGAAAGCTGCTCGACCGCATTGAGGGTATCGTGCGCGAGAGCGTCAAACCGATGGAAAAGATCGAAGGCATCCGCATCCTGCAGGTCGACGGCCTCAACAGCAATGGTGGCGGCAGTGGCAACACCCGCAGCGCCACCGACGAGGTCATCGATTCAGCATTGCGCTATCGCGTACAGGCCCCGCTGATCGATTCGATCTTGTCCGATATCGGTGTTGAGGGCGGGAGCCTCGCAAAGATGCCAGGCCTCATTCGCGAGGCGCGAGACATGCAAGGCATCAGGGACTCCTCCTCGCGCAAAGGCGGCGGCGATACCAAGCCTGCTGCCTCGCCTGCGGATCCAGCCAGAGGCGAAACGCCGCCGGAGCGCGGGCCAAGGAAGAAGGGGTAAGAGCGCGTCATGGCTCGGGTCTATGTGTCCACCGTCGTCAATGCGCGCAACGACCGGGTCTGGGCGCGCGTAAGGGATTTCAACGGCATGCCGAACTGGCATCCGGCGATTGCCGAGAGTCGAATCGAAGGCGGCGAGCCCTCTGACAAGATCGGATGCGTTCGCGATTTTCGTCTGAGGAACGGCGATCGTATCCGCGAAAAGCTGCTCGGTCTGTCCGACTACGAAATGTTCTGCACCTACTCAATCCTCGAATCTCCCATGGGCGTTGAGAACTATGTCGCAACGCTGCGCCTGACGCCGGTCACCGATGGCGACCAGACCTTCCTCGAATGGACCGCCGAGTTCGATTGCGCTGCTGAGCGCGAGAGCGAGCTTGTCAATAATATCGGCAGCGGTGTCTTCCAGGGCGGGTTCGATGCGCTCAAACGGGCGTTCGGAGGCTGATGTGCCGCATGTCGTCAAGAGCACCATCCTGAACGCGCCGACCGGTACGGTGTGGGATTTGCTGCGCGATTTCAACGGCTACGATCGTTGGCATCCCGCAGTCGCGACCAGCACCATCGAGCGCGCCCAGCCGTCGGACAAAATCGGCTGCATCCGCCGTCTCAGGCTGAGCGACGGCTCGGAGCTGCGCGAGCAACTGCTTGCGCTGTCCGACCTCGAACAGACCTGCAGCTACTGCCTGCTCGATACGCCGATCCCGCTGTTCAACTACGTCGCCCATGTCCGGCTGCTCCCCATCACCGATGGCGATCGCACGTTCTGGCATTGGGAATCGCGATTCACGACCAAGCCAGAGGATCACGAGCGCCTCACGCAAATGGTTTCGCAAGAGATCTATCAAGCCGGCTTTGACGCCATCCGCCGGCACCTCAGGGCCGCTTAGCAGGAACGATGTCATGCCGATCGCGATGAAGACATTTGCAACATCAGGCGAGGCAGCTGCCGCATTGTCGTCGGATCGCGGCGCGCGCTACCTTGGCGGCGGTACCCTTGTGATGAGAGCGCTGAACGAAGGCGACATCTCGATCTCGACCATCGTGCGTGCGAGCGACCAGGCCCTGACGCGGATCGATGCGACAGGCCCGCGCGTCACGATCGGCGCCGGCGTCACGTTCGCGAAGATTCTGGGCCAGCGCGATCTCGGCTTCCTGCACGCGCCCGCCCGATCGATCGGGGGTCCAGCGGTCCGCAACATGGGAACCGTTGGCGGCAACCTGTTCGCACCAAACCCGTATGGTGACTTCACGGTCGCGCTGCTTGCGCTCGATGCCACCGTCGCCGTGCATGGCGGCCTTGGCACGCGCGACGTGCCGATCGAAGAGTTCCTGCAATCGCGGGAGCGGCAGGCCGGCGCGCTCGTGCTTTCAGTCTCCTGCCAGAAACCGACCAACGCCGACGCGTTCCGTTATCGCAAGATCGCCCGCATCAGACCGAAGGGGGGATCGGTCATCACCATGGCCGCGCATCTGCCGACGAGCGGCGGACGAATTTTGGGCGCGCGCATCGCGCTCGGCTCAATGGCGCCGACGCAGATCCGTGCAAAGGCCGCCGAGCGCGCGCTTGAGGGGTCTTCGCTCAATGCTTCGGCGATCAGCGCTGCCGCGGCGGCGGTAGCCGAGGGAACCTCGCCCACCGACAATGCACTGGCTAGCGCCTGGTATCGACGCGAGATCGTTGGCGTCCATCTGAGGCGTTTGTTGTCCGTCGAGGAATAGGAGCACTATGTCAAAGACCGCCCTGCAGTTTCGCCACAATGGCCGCGAAGTCGCAATTTTTGTCGATGGCGGCACCAATCTGCTCGTCGCCTTGCGCGAGCTGATCGGCGATATGACGCCCAAATTCGGCTGTGGACAGGGTGGTTGCGGCGCATGCAGCGTGCTGATCGACGGCGAGCTGCATCTTGCCTGCTTGACGCTTGCCGAGACAATATCCGGACGCGCCGTCGAGACGCTTGACGGATTGAAGGACGGCCCCAATCTCCACTCGCTCCAACGCGCTTTTGCCGACAATTTTGCAGCCCAATGCGGTTACTGCACGCCGGGTATGCTGCTGGCGGCGAAGGCGCTGCTCGATCGCAATTCCTCGCCGAGCCGAGCTGATGTGGTCGAGGCGATTTCCGGGAATATCTGCCGCTGCACCGGCTATGAGCCGATCATCAATGCCGTGCTCGCCGCCTCGGGCGGGCGCGCCCGCGCCTGAAGGAACCGCCATGCTGGAATTGCGCAAGGACATCTTCGCGGACGAGCGCGACGACAATCTTAAAGAAATCGGCAAAGCCACGCAGCGGCAGGACATGCTCGGACATGTCACGGGAACCTCCACCTATTTCGACGACCATAAGCTGCAAGGCATGCTGCATCTTAAAGTCGTCCGCAGCACACACTCGCATGCGCGGCTGCGCCGCGTCGACACGTCAGAAGCGGAGCGCTCGCATGGTATACGCCGCGTAATCCGAGGCGCAGACGTGCCACGCAACCTCAACACGCTGCTCAGCCTGATCAACTTCGGCATTGACGACGAGCCGACCCTGGCGGTGGACAGGGTGCGCTACAAGGGCGAACCGATCGTTGCCGTGGTCGCAGACTCACCGCGCGAAGCCTATGAGGCGATGGCAAAGGTGCGCATCGACTACGAACCTCTGCCGACGGTGCTCGACGTCGAGGAAGCCTTGAAACCCGGCGCACCCGTCGTCAACGAGGCTTATCCCAAGAACACGTTCACCTACTATGACAAGTATGATCACCAGAAACTGCGCTTCGGCGACGTTGAGCGCGGCCTCGCTGAGGCCGATCATGTGCTGGAGCAGCGTTACCAGATGTCACCGATCGAGCACGCGCCGACCGAGACCAACGGTTCGATCGCCGCGCCCGACACCAACGGTCGCTACATCGTCTACACTTCGACGCAAGCCTTGTTCTTCTCTCTCGACACTTGCGCCAAAATTCTTGACGTGCCCTCGAATACCTTTCACTTCATCGGCGGTACGGTGGGCGGCGGATTCGGCGGTAAGGTCGATACCCTCACTGAGCCGCTCTGCATTCTGGGTGCGATGTTAACTGGACGTCCTGTGCGCTACGTGCTCGGGCGCGAAGAGGAGATGCAGTATGGGCCGCCACGCGGCGCCGAGCGCATCTATATCAAAGACGGCCTGATGCGCGACGGCCGCATCGTCGCGCGCAAGATCCGCGCCTATTTCGACAGCGGGGCCTATACGCGGCTCTCCAGCTATGCGGCCGTCAAATGCGCCGCGCATCTGCCCGGCCCCTACACCATCCCCAATGTCTATGGCGACGTCTATTGCGTTTTCACCAATCGCACACCTGCAACCGCAATGCGCGGATTCGGCGTCACCGCAATGGACTTTGCGATCGAATGCCAGATGGACAAGCTCGCGCAGCTCGTCGGCACGGACCCGATGGAGTTTCGCATCCTTAACGCCTATCGCGACGGCGACATGAAGGCGCATCGGCGCGAGGCCAAGAACACCGCGTTGATCGAATGTGTGCAGGTCGCGGCAGAGAAGGCTAAGTGGCCGCTGCGCGACGAATTCAAGCGAGCTTCATCCCGAAAAGACGGCGGCGGCAGCCGCGCCGTCATTCCGCCCACCGCGCGGGAGCCGCACGCACCACCAGCGGCGGCTTCGCAACAGCGCACGACGTACAGCCGCGCGCCGGTCGCAACTGCTGCTTCTGAACCTCCGCCTGTGCCGCCGCCCCCGCCCCCGTCCCCGCGGCCGCAGGCGCCCTCACATGGCGCGACCCGTTTCTCCTCCGTGTTCGGCACAAGGAGGCGCTAAAGATGGCGAAACATCGCGGACGCGGCATCGCATCCATCAACTATCCGATCGGGATGAATCTCGGCGGCGATCCCAGTCAGGCACTGGTCCATTCGAATCCGAGCGGCAAGTTCACCGTCTCGCTGTCGTCAATCGACCTTGGTCAGGGCATGAAGTCGGTGACGCGGCAGATCTGTGCGGAGACACTCGGCATACCGGTTGAGGATGTCTTTGTCGACACCGCGGACTCCGACACCGGCCCGCATTGCATGGGATCCTTCGCCTCGCGCGGCACGCATCGTGTCGGCAACGCCGTGATGGCCGCGGCAAAAGAGGCGCGCGGCGTCATGATGGAGGCGGCCGCCGAGGAGCTCGAAGTCAACGCCACCGACCTCGACACCGATGGGCGCGGCAATATTCACGTCAAGGGCGCGCCGCACCGATCGATCTCGATCAAAGACGTCGCTATCGCCGCCCAGTTCAGGCAGGGCAAGACGATCTCAGGGCGCGGCATCTTCCTGGTGCCGCTGTCCGACGTCGACCCCGAGACCGGCGAAATGTCGCCGGCGACCTGCTATGCGCATGCGTGCCTGGTCGCCGAGGTTGAGGTCGATGACGAGACCGGCGAAGTCGCGATGGTGCGCATGGACAGCGCCTATGAACTGGGGCGAGCCCTCAACCCGCGGCTCGTCGAACAGCAGCTCGTCGGCGGCGCGTGGATGGGCATCAGCCACGCGCTCTATGAAACGACCGAGCCGTATTATCCCGATTCCAGTCACGGGCCGCGCGACTTCGTCGAATATGTGATGCCTGGGCCCGGCGACATTTGCCCGCACGACATCGCCGTCCTGGAACGTCCTGCCGCCGACGGTCCCTTCGGGGCCAAGGGCCCCGGAGAAATGTGCGCCAATCCGGTGCTGCCCGCAGTCGCCAACGCAATTTTCAACGCGGTCGGCGTGCGCATCGACGAATTGCCAATCACGGCGGAAAAAGTCTTGCGGGCGATCAAGGCGCAAGGCGGACCGCGTCCGCAAGCACGGCGTTGATGCGTTGTTATGACAGTTCGCAGCAACATCGTCGGTATCGATAGCCCGGAAGCGCTGGAGAAGGCCTTGCGCGCGGCCTACTATCTTGCCGATGAGGGTCTTGCGACCGCCGCCTATCTTGCGCTTGCGCTGGGAAAGCCGCTGCTGCTTGAAGGTTCGCCCGGTGTCGGCAAGACCGAAGCCGCAAAGGCCATTGCAGCCGTGCTGGCCCGCCGATTGATCCGCCTGCAATGCTATGAGGGAATCGACGCAGCCGCAGCCCTCTACGAGTGGAACTATCCGCGCCAGATGCTCGCGATCCGGCAGGCCGGCGACGAGAGCATCGATATCTATGGCGAGACTTTTCTGATCGAGCGCCCAATGCTCGCGGCGGTGCGTGCGCCGGACTCGACCGTCCTTCTGATCGACGAGATCGACCGCGCCGACCATGAGTTCGAGGCCTTTCTACTCGAATTCCTCTCTGATTTTCAAATCTCGATCCCCGAGCGCGGCACGGTTCGAGCGATGGAACGTCCGGTTGTCGTGTTGACGTCAAACCGGACGCGCGACTTGCACGAAGCGCTGCGCCGCCGCTGTGTCTATCATTGGATCGACTACCCGACGGCCGAGCGCGAGGCGCGAATCGTGATGATGCGGGCTTCCAGCGTTGCAGAATCGACTGCGCGCGCTGTCGTTGCAGCCGTCGGCAAGCTCAGACGAGAACCACTGAGCAAGGCCCCCGGCATCGCCGAAGCGGTCGACTGGGCCGAAGCCGCAACACTCCTGCACAAGGGCGGCGCGCGGTGGCCGGAGGCATTCAAGCGATCGATCGGCGTTGCGCTCAAGGATGAAGAGGATCTTCATTTCATCTCGCCTCGGCTCGACGCCTTGCTTGCGGAGGCTGCGGCATGAGCACCGAGCCTTATGTCCCGCGTGCCGCCTATGTCTTCATCACCTTCGTTGCGCTGTTGCGCGCAAACGGATTTGCGGTCGCACCCGAACAGACCACCGCGTTTCTAGCGGCGATCGAATTGCTCGGACCCCAGAGCCTCG
>Ga0306925_10004596_pt1 | contig 12499 bp, 11 predicted proteins | sample flu12Cox44000176_FD_203755 | JGI IMG/M metagenome (GOLD analysis project Ga0306925, IMG submission 203755) | Lab enrichment of tropical soil microbial communities from Luquillo Experimental Forest, Puerto Rico - flux8day.12C.oxic.44.000.176 (v2)... | ecosystem: Environmental > Terrestrial >...
CCGTGGGCCGCAGGCCACCGGGGGGCTCCGGGGGGTCGCCCCCCTGGGCAAACACTGTGGGCCCCGGCGAAGCCGCCGTCAGGCGGCAAGTAGCCTTCGCACGTTCGGCTCTACCGAACGATGTTTCGTGATATAGAATCACCTTGATATGCAATCACCCAGGTCAGACCGTGTCAACCGTGATCGACGGGGAGTAGGGCGGCGACGTGGTTGGTAATGCCGAACGATAGGCAGCCGTTGGTCTCCGCTGACGAACCGGCGTCGGGGGACCCGGTCGCGGGCCGGTACACGGTGCGCAGCGTGGCCCGCGCGTTGCGGCTGGTCGAGGCGGTGGCGGAGGGCCCGGCCGCGGGCCGCTCGCTGAGCGACCTGGCCAGGGAACTGGGTACCTCGAAGAGCACCACGCTCGCCCTGGCCCGCACGCTGTCCGCCTTCGGGTACCTCCGCGAGGCCACACACGGCCGCGGTTACGCGCTGGGCACGGCGCTGATCCGGCTGGGGGACATGGCCGGCCAGCAGATCCCGCTGCGCGACCTGTGCCGCCCGCTGATCGACGAACTGTCCAGGGAAACCAAGATGACCGCGCGTGCCGCGGTCAACGACAGCGGGTACCCGGTGTTCATCGACCGGGTCGACGGCCCGGGCACGGTCCGGTTCCATACCCCGCTGGGCCAGCGGGAGGTGCCGTACGCCTCGGCGGCGGGCAAGGCGATCCTCGCGGCCATGGACGAGGCGGTGGTGCGCCAGGTGTGCGCCGACACGGGCCTGCGGCCCAGGACCGCACACACCATCACCGACATCGGCACGCTGCTGGACAACCTGGCCGCCGTGCGGCGGCGCGGGTTCGCGGTCGACGACGAAGAGGACGCCGAGGGTGTCATCTGCGTGGGGGCGGCGTTCTTCGGCCACGACGGCGGCTGCGGGGGAGCAGTCAGCGTGACCGGCATCAAGGGGGACCTGCCCGCCTGGCGGGTGGAGGAGCTTGGCCAGGCCGTGCGGCGGTGCGCGGACCGGGTCAGCGAGTCACTGGGCGGCAGCCGTTATGCAGAAATCTCTATGTGATCGCGGCGGGAACGGTCGTGATCATGGTGTTTTGGCTGCTCTAGCAGCCATTTCCTCATGATCACGAAACCACGGTGAGTGATGGCTGAGGCGGGAGGGGCGGTAGTGGGATGAGTGGCGGCCGGAGCCTGTCGCTGGTGGTGCGGACGCCCGGGGACGTGGCGCTCGAGGAGCGGGACACGCCGGTGCCGGGGCCGGGGGAGGTGCTCATCCGGCCGGACGTGGTGGGACTGTGCGGCACCGACCTCGAGCTCGTGGCGGGCGTGGTCGACCCCGCCTACACGCGCTACCCGCTGGTCCTCGGGCACGAATGGTCGGGCACCGTGGTCAGCGCGGACGGCCCGGGGCTTGCGCCGGGGACCCGGGTGGTCGCCGAGGGGGTCATACCGTGCGGGCACTGCGCGCGCTGCCGCGCCGGAGACACGAACCTGTGCGCCACCTACGACGAGCTTGGCTTCACCCGCGACGGCGCGGCCGCGGGGTATGTCGCCGTGGCGGCGCCGCTGGTGCACGCCATCGGGCCGGGCGTCAGCGCGGAGGACGCCGCGCTGGTCGAGCCCGCCTCGGTGGTCTACCGTGCGCTGGCCGGCAGCGCGGTCGCGCCCGGCTGCCGGGCGCTTGTGGTCGGCGACGGCACCGTGGCGCTGCTCGCGGTGCGGTTGCTCGGCCTGTGGTCGCCCGGCGAGATCGTCATGCTCGGCCGCCGCGCGGGCCAGGCGGGACTGGCCACCGCCGCGGGCGCGGCCAGGTTCGAGACCTCCCCGGAGGCGGCGGGCACCGGCTACGACCTGGTGATCGAGGCGGCGGGCACCACGGACGCGGTGCTCACCGCGCTGGCAGCGGCGCGCCGCGGCGGGTCCGTGGTGCTGATCGGGCTGCCCCCGCACGGGGATACCGCGGCGGTGCCCGTCGATGACCTGGTCAACAACGACCTGACCGTCCGCGGCAGCTTCAGCTACACCTCGTCGGCCTGGCGAGACGTGGTCGCGTTGCTCAATTCGGGGCGGCTCCATCTGGACTTCGTGGTGACGCACCGGTTCGCCCTGGCGGACTGGCAGCAGGCTCTGGACGCCCTGCGGGGGTCGGAGAGCCCGCGTGGCAAGGTGATGCTGACGATCGGTTCGCCGGAAGCTCCGCCGGAGGTGAGGTCATGACGATCACGAGCCGCAACCCGCACGACCCGGTCGATGTCATTGGGGAATGGCAGGAGGCCAGCGAGGCCGAGGTGGCGGCCACGGTCGACCGTGCGGCCGCCGCGGCGCGCGGGTGGGCGGACACGCCAGCCCCGGCCCGGGCGGCGGCGCTGTCCGCCGTGGCGGACGCACTGGCGGAGCGGGCCGCGGCCGTGACCGGCCTGGTCATCAGGGAGGTCGGCAAGCCGCGCTCGGAAGCGGCGGGGGAGGTGGCCCGTGGCGTCGCCATCCTGCGCTACTTCGCCCAGGCCGCGCTGCTGCCCGACGGGGACACCCTGCCCGCGGCCAGCCCCGGCACCCTGCTGATGGCGCGCCGCCGTCCGCTCGGCGTCACCGGCCTTGTGACGCCGTGGAACTTCCCGGTGGCGATCCCGCTGTGGAAGGCGGCCCCGAGCCTCGCGTTCGGCAACGCGACCGTGCTGAAGCCCTCGGAAGAATCCTCCGCCGTGGCCCTGATGCTGGCGGAGATCCTCGCCCCGCACCTGCCCTCGGGTGTGTTCCAGGTCGTCCTCGGTGCCGGGCAGACCGGCCGCGCGCTGACCGGCCACCCGGGCGTCGCGGCCGTCTCGTTCACCGGGTCGGTGCCCGCCGGGCATGACGTGGTGGCCCGGGCGGCCGGCCGGGGCGCCAGGGTCCAGGCCGAGATGGGCGGGCAGAACGCCTCGGTGGTGCTGGCCGACGCCGACTTCGAGCGGGCCGCCACCGCGATCGCCTACGCGGCGATGGGCTACGCCGGGCAGAAGTGCACCGCGACCAGCCGGATCATCGTGGAGGATGCGGCCTACGCCAAGTTCCGTGATCAGCTCACGTCCGCCGTCGCCGGGCTCGGCGTGCTCGACCCGGGCCAGGACGGCACGCTCGTGGGACCGGTGATCACCGAGAGGGCCAGGGACTCGGCGCTGGCCGCGGTCGCCGGATCCGGCGGCACGGTGCTGACCGGCGGCACCGCGCTTGATGCTCCTGGGTTCTACCTGGCGCCGACGCTGGTTGAACTGGACTCGCCCGAGGGGCCCCTCGCCACCGAGGAGGTCTTCGCCCCGGTGGCGGCGGTGCTGCGGGCCGATAGCGCGGAAGCGGCAGTGCGGATCGCCAACGACGTCAGGTACGGGCTGGTCACCGCCTTGTTCACCCAGGACCTTGGCCGGGCCCTGCGGCTGGCGGACCAGTTCGACGCCGGGATGGTCCGGGTTAACGCGCCCACGTCCGGAGTGGACTTCCACGCGCCGTTCGGCGGCGCGAAGCAGTCCAGCTACGGGCCCCGGGAGCAAGGACAGGCGGCCAGGGACTTCTATACCGAGACGCGGACTGTCACGATCGTGCCGTGACGCCCGGCCCTGTCCAGGCACAGTCCGGGCACCATCCCCGCCCCGCGAGGAGGCGCTGCCATGTGCACCGACCAGACGCCCGCCGCGCACCAGCACCCGGCCGGCCCGCAGGTGCTGCACGACTTCGATCCCGGCGTGGTGTTCGACCTCGAACCGGTGGACGCGGTCACGGTGACGACGCTCATGGACAACGTCACCGATAACTTCATGCCGGACCAGGGACCAGCCCGCAGGCCGCCCGGAGGATCCCGGGCCCGGAGGCCCGTGAGGATCATGGAAGACGGCGACTGCCCGGACGCGCTGGTGGCCGAGCACGGCTTCTCGGCGCTGGTCACGGTGGCCAAGGACGGCTCGGAACACCATGTCCTCTTCGACGCGGGTGTCAGCCCCGACGGTGTGGTGGAAAACATGCGCCGCCTCGATGTCGACCCGACCTCGATCGAGGCGATCATCTGCAGTCACGGGCACTACGACCACACCACCGGGCTCGATGGCCTGATCCGGCGGCTGGGCGGCAGGGTGAACATGCCGGTGCTCATCCACCCGCACTTCTGGCGCCGGCGCCGGGTGGCCATTCCCGGCCGGGATCGCATGGAGATTCCCACGACGAGCCGGAGCGCACTGACCGGCGCCGGGTTCGACGTGATTGAAGAAGGCCACCCGAGCTTCCTGTTCCACCGGTCGGTCCTGGTCACCGGCGAGGTACCGCGCACCACCGGTTACGAGCCGGGATTCCCGCCGCAGCAGGCCTGGCTCAGCGGGCGCTGGGCACCGGATCCCCTGGTGCTCGACGACCAGGCGCTGATCGTCGACATCAGGGACAAGGGGCTGCTGGTGATCACCGGGTGCGGCCATGCGGGCGTGGTGAACATCTGCCACTACGCACGGCGGCTCACCCGGGAGCGCCCCATCTACGCGGTGATCGGCGGGTTCCACCTGAACGGGCCGCTGTTCGAGCCGCTCATTCCCCGGGTTCTCGCCGACCTGGCCGACCTATCGCCGACCGTGATCGTGCCCGCGCACTGCACCGGCTGGCGGGCCCAGCACGCGATGAGCGCGCGGTTCGGCGAGGCGTTCGTGCCCAACACCGTGGGCACCCGCTTCACGCTCTAACGGCGCGCGGCGCGCGGGAGCCCGGGGCTAAGACATACGTCCGGTTGTGGGTCTGAGCCACGCCCGGTGCCGCGGGTCAGTGGCCGCGGAATGCCTCTTCCAGCCACCAGGAGCCGCTGGCCGAGGCCACCTTGGCGTCGATGACCAGCGGCCGGTCCCGCGGCCCGGCCAGCCAGTCGCGCACCGGGCCGAGGTCGTCCGGGCCGCGCACGGTCACGCCGGCGCAGCCGAACCCGCGGCCGATTGCGGCGATGTCGGCGGGGGGGAACCTGACCGTGTCCAGCGCGAACCCGTCCGGCCCGAAGTGGTGCACCTCGGCGCCATAGGCCTCGTCGTCGTACACCACGACGACCATCGGCAGCCCAAGCCGCACCACGGTCTCCAGTTCGCTGATCCCCATCAGCGCGCCGCCGTCACCGAGGGCGGCGACCGGCAGCCGGTCCGTCTGGGCGAGCGCCGCGCCGATGGCCGACGCCAGCCCGAGCCCGATCGACTGGTAGGCCTGGGTGAAGCAGAACCCGCGTGGGTCCGGCACGGACAGGAACATGCTCGGGTAGCCCATGAAGTTGCCTGAGTCGATGGCCACGACCCGCTCGGCGGGCAGCAGGTCATCCAGCGCGATCGACAGGGTCCGCGGGTCGATCACGCCGTCCGGCCCGGCCCGGCCCTGGTCCTCGTAGGGCACGTCGCGCCAGCGGACCTCGCGGGCGATCCGGGCCCGCACTTCGCCGGACCGGTACCCGGGCCTGGCCTGCCCCCCGAACGCGGCGAGCACCGCGCGGGCGGTGCAGGCCACGTCGCCGTGCACGCCGATGTCCACCGGCCGGTGGCCGCCGATCGCGGAGCTGTCGTCGTCCACCTGGGCGACCCGCGCCCCGGGGCCGATCAGCTTCCCGTGGCGCATCGTCCACATGTTCAGCGAACTGCCCCAGCCCACCACCAGGTCGGCGCCGGTGATCAGTTCGGCCGCCAGCGGCGAGGCGAAACCCCCGCTGACCCCCAGGTCCCAGGGGCTGTCATGGAACAAGCCCTTGGCCACCGCCGAGGTGGCGAGCAACGCGCCGCACGCGTCCGCCAGTTCCTCGAGGGCGGCCCGGGCCGCCAGGGCACCGCGGCCCGCGACGAACACCGGGCGCTCCGCCGCGCCGAGCGCCGCGGCCAGCCGGACGGCCGCCTCCGGCGCCGGGGCCGGCGGATCCAGCGGCGGCACCGGGCGAATGACCGGCGGGTCGCACTGCGCCGCCTGGATGTCCAGCGGCATCGCCAGCACCACGGTGCGCCGCTCCCGCTCCGCGGTCCGGTAGGCACGGGCCGCGTCGGCGGCGGCCGTGGCGGGGGAGTGCAGCCGGTCGGCCACCGCCCCGACCGACGCCGCGAGCGCCGCCACGTCGATGCGGAAGTTGGACCGCACCGCGGCGCTCGCGACGTCCGCGGCCAGCACGAGCAGCGGTGTGCGGCTCTTGGCGGCCTCGGTGATGCCGGTCATCGCGTTGGTCAGCCCCGGGCCCTGGTGCACGGACAGGATCCCGGGGCGCCCGGTGACCCTGGCCCAGGCATCGGCGGCACACGCCGCGCCGCACTCATGCCTGGCGGCCACGAACCGCGCCCCGTTGGCGATCAGGGCGTTCGTCACGTGGAAATTGCCGCTGCCCACCAGCCCGAACACGGTGTCCGCGCCCAGGCTGGCCAGGGTGACTCCGACCGCCTCGCTGACCTGCATCAGCCGGGGTCAGCTTCCGGCCCGGTCAATCAGGGCCAGTGCCCGGCACGGGCTGCCGGACCCGCCCGTGATCGGCAGCGGGGTGACGATCAGCACCACGCCGGTCGGTGGCAGCTGCGCCAGGTTCTGCAGTTGGGTGAGGCCGTACTTGCCCGCCCCGAGCATCGCCGAGTGGCACGGGAACGGCGGGTCGAACGAGTGCGCCCGCCCGGCGTCGGTGCCCACGGTCTCCACCCCGATACCCATGACCGGCGACTCCTCGGCCAGCCACCGAGAGCACTCCACCGAGAGCCCGGGCGTGTGCGGCCCGGTCTCGTTGGCGTTCAGGAACCGCTGCTGGTCGTCGGAGCGCTCATCCCAGCCGGTTCGGAAAAGCAGCCAGCCGCCCTCAGGCAGCGGCCCGTGGGTGGCCTCCCAGCCCTTGATGTGCTCGACCTCGAGCAGGAAGTCCGGGTCGGCGGCGGCCTGGGCGCTGAAGTCGAGCACGACCGCGGGCGCGATCAGCCTGCCCGGCGCCACCTGGGACACGTCCTCGCCGTCCCGGCCGGTCACCCAATGGCACGGCGCGTCGAAATGCGTGCCGGTGTGCTCGCCCGTGATGATGTCGTTCCAGTACCAGGCGGGCCCGCGGTCGTCGTACCGGCTGATCTCGCGCAAGGCAAACGTCACGGTGTTGCTGAACGGCGGTGGCAGCTTGATCACCGGTGTCGACGACGACAGCGGCGCGGTCAGGTCGATGACCTCCACCGTGGCGCTGGCCAGCGCGTCGGTCAGGGCGCTGAGCACGGACATGGGCGGCTCCTGTCCTCGTTGGTGCTAAATTCGGCTGATCCGTGCGGCGGAGCGTATCAGGGGCCGGCGCGGTGGAGGCAGCCATGCGGAGTCGGAAGTCAGCGTCCCAAGGCGAGCCCGGTAAGCGATACGTCCTGCTTCGCATAGTGCTGATCTTGGTAGTCGTGGGGCTCTGCGTCTACATCCTGCCCTCTCCCTGGGCCTTCCACATGGGCGGCAGGTTCAGCCCGCTCGGCGAGTGGGACGGCTACGGCCCGGTCCAGGCCAGCAACGGCGGGCGTTACCTGCTCTACACCCACCTGCGCGGCGGGATCGTGAACAACCGCGGCCATGCCCACTGCAGCCTCACCGGATGCACCAGCCTGACCGGGACCGCGCAGCTGTGCACTCAGGGCGGCCAGCACTACACCTTCGACCTGACGGGCGCCGTGCACGGCTGGTACACCACCGACGGCTCGAAGACCAACATCAACCTGACCGGCGGTACCCCCATGCACCTGCCCAGCGGATGGGTGGTCGCCTTCCACGGCACCTGGCACGGGGCCGAGCTGCCGGTCGCGAACACCGACAACTCCTTCACCAAGGTCTTCACCCCGGCCGGGGTGATCAGGACCACGACCTCCACCAAGGACGCGGGCACCGCCCGGGCCACGCTCCGGGCCGGTTCGGCCGACAGCTTCGCCCAGGCCTGCCGCACCCTGGCCGGCAAGACCCCCTGACCGGGGCCAGCGGGGGTTCCGGGGGTCGTCCCCCCGGGCCGGCAGGGCCCCTACCAGCTCGTCGGCAGCGGCATACCCTCGCTGTAGCCGGCGGCGCTCTGCAGGCCGACCACGGCCCGCTCGTGCAGCCCGGCCAGGTCGCTGGCGCCCGCGTAGGCGCAGGCACTGCGCAGGCCCGCGGTGATCTGGTCGATCAGGTCCTCCACGCCGGGCCGCTGCGAGTCCAGGTACATCCTGGCGGTCGAGATGCCTTCCTCGAACAGTTCCTTGCGGGCCCGGTCGAACGGCGAGTCGGTCGCCGAGCGCAGCCGCACCGCCCGGGCCGAGGCCATGCCGAAGCTCTCCTTGTACAGCCGGCCGTCGGCGTCCCTGAACGTGTCGCCCGGCGACTCGTAGGTCCCCGCGAACCAGGAGCCGATCATCACGTTGCTGGCGCCCGCGGCCAGCGCGAGGGCCACGTCGCGCGGATGCCGCACCCCGCCGTCCGCCCAGACGTGCGCGCCAAGCTCCCTCGCCCGCGCCGCGCACTCGAGCACCGCGCTGAACTGCGGCCTGCCCACTCCGGTCATCATCCGGGTGGTGCACATCGCCCCCGGCCCCACGCCGACCTTGACGATGCCGGCTCCGGCCCGCACCAGGTCGGTGACGCCCTCGGCGGTGACCACGTTGCCCGCCGCGATGGGCACCTCGATGCCGGTCGCCCGGACCGCACGGAGCGCGCCGATCATCCGGTCCTGGTGGCCGTGCGCGGTGTCCACGACCAGGACGTCCACCCCGGCCCGCACCAGCGCCTCCGCCTTGGCCGCCACGTCGCCGTTGATGCCGATGGCGGCCCCGACGCGCAGCTTGCCCGCCGCGTCGACGGCCGGCCGGTACAGCGTGGCGCGCAGTGCCCCGGTACGGGTCAGGATGCCGGTCAGCGCGCCCTCGGCGTCCACCACCGGCGCCAGCCGGTGCCTGCCCTCGTGCAGCAGCCCGAATGCCTTCTCCGGGTCGATCCCGGCCGGGAGCGTGAGCAGATCCGTGGACATGACCTGGCGGAGCTGGGTGAACCGGTCCACCCCCTGGCAGTCCGCCTCGGTCGCCACCCCGACCGGGCGCACGTGCTCCACGACCACCACCGCGCCGTGCGCGCGCTTGGGCAGCAGGCTGAGTGCCTGCCCGGTGGTGTCGGAGGGGCCCAGCGTGATCGGGGTGTCGTGCACCAGGTGCCGGCTCTTCACCCAGGCGACCACCTCGGCCACCACGTCCACCGGAATGTCCTGGGGGAGCACGGCCATGCCGCCGCGGCGGGCTACGGTCTCCGCCATCCGGCGGCCGGACACCGCGGTCATGTTGGCTACCACCACGGGGATGGTGGTACCGCTTCCGTCGCTGGTGGCCAGGTCTACGTCGAGCCGCGAGGCCACCGACGAGGCGCATGGCACCAGGAACACGTCGCTGTAGGTGGCCTCGTGCACGGGCGGCTGGCCGGACAGGAATCGCACTTAACGATTCTGCCCGATGTGGCCCTATGCTCACTCCCTGTGCAGAGGCGGACATTGCGGCTCGGGCGGCGGGAGTGGCCACCGGGCTCCTTCGGCATCATGGCGGTGATCAACCGGACCCCGGACTCCTTCTACGACCGGGGCGCCACGTATGAACTGGCCGCGGCGATCGAGGCCGCCGACCACGCCGTACGGGCCGGAGCCGACATCCTCGACATCGGCGGGGTCAAGGCCGGGCCGGGGGACGAGGTCACCGTGGCCGAGGAGATCCGCCGGGTGGTCCCCGTGGTCGCCGCGCTGCGGGAGCGCCACCCCGGAGCCGTCCTCAGCGTCGACACCTGGCGCGCGCCGGTCGGGGCGGCGGTCGCCGCCGTCGGAGCCGACCTGCTCAACGACGCGTGGGGTGGCGCCGATCCCGACCTTGCCCACGTGGCCGCCGAGCACGACCTGGGCCTGGTCTGCGCGCATGCCGGCGGGCTGGCGCCGCGGCAGCGCCCGCACCGTTCCGCCCACCCCGACGTGACCGCAGCGGTGATCTCCGCGCTGACGGTGGAGGCCGAGCGGGCCGCGGCCACGGGGGTCAGCCCGGACCGGATCGTCATCGACCCGGCGCACGACTTCGGCAAGAACACCTGGCATTCGCTGGAACTGACCCGGCACACGGCCGACCTGGCCGCCACCGGGTGGCCGGTGCTCGTCGCGGTGTCGAACAAGGACTTCGTCGGCGAGGCGCTGGGCCTGGGCCTCACCGAGCGCGGCGAGGGCACGCTCGCGGTGCTTGCCGTATCCGCCTGGGAGGGCGCCCGCCTCTTCCGCGTCCACGACGTGCAAGCCGCCAGAGAAGCGCTCGCGGCGGTCACGCAGATGCGCGAGGAGCTGGATCTGCTCAGCCAGGGTTGAACGCGGCGAACATGATCGCGGCGATGCGCTCTTCCATCTCCTCGCGGGGCAGCCTGACCTCCACGGTCAGCAGGTAGTTCACCCGCTCCAGCATCATCAGGCAGGCCACCGCGGTCAGTTCGGCATGTTCGGCCGCACCGGTGGCGGCGGTCATCCCCTGGGCCATCGCCTCGGCGAGCCGGAACAGCAGTTTCAGCCCGTCGCCCCAGACCTCCTCGCCGACGATCTCGGCCTGGCTGAGGGTCCTGATGACGGCCGCATGCGCGGCGTAGACCTCGCAGAACTCATGCACCCAGCGCTGCAGCGCGGCCCGGCCGGCCTCGTTGCGGGTCACCACGGGGAACTCGTCGGTGACCAGGCCCATGTCGTGCAGCGCGTCGCTGAGCAGGGCCTTGAACAGGTCTTCCTTGTTGGAGAAGTACAGGTAAAAGGTTCCGTGGGAAATCTGCGCACGGCGCACGATGTCATCGACCCTGACGGCCTGAAAACCGCGCTCGTCGAACTCGGCGAGGCCAGCCTCGAGCAGGTTGCGCAGCGTCTGGCGGCCCTGTGCCCGCAGTTCCCGGTCCTGGGCCGGGCGGCCGCCGAGCGACGCGCGGCGCGGCCGGCTGCCAGGCTTGGCCCCAGGGGACGGCGGCGACGGCTTCCCAGCGTGTTTGCTCGCCTCGCCCGGCGCAGCACCGGGCACCGCTTCCCGACCCATGACTGATCAGAGTAACGTGCCCGCGCCCCGGCCGAAGGGATGACCCGCCCGACGCTTCCCTACCGTAACCTCATGTTTTTACCTGATTTGGTCAGATATACCGCGAGCAGGTCTTTTACCGGAAAGTAGGGTGCGCCCTCTTCAGGCATGGCCTGGCCCCGGTTATGGTGGACAACGCTATGGGTCGCCTTTGGTGGCGCGGAAAGCCACATCCGGCTGCCGTTCGCAGCCCCGCGTGGCGGGGCGCGACGGCCTACGGCGCGTTGGCGATCGCGGTGGCCGGCGGCATGGTGCACTACATTCCCGGCCCGCCGCGCGGCGACGTGAGCTATGGGCCGGCCCAGACCACCGCGGCATTCCACCGGATCATCCTGCCCGACCTCGCCGTGATCGAGGCAGGCGGGATCAGCGACGCCAGCCTCGCCCGGATAGGCAAGATCCACGGGGTCGCCCAGACGCTCGCGATGGACGGCGCCGCTGTCACCAGCGGCGGCGCAAAGGTCAACGTGATCGGCGTGAACGCCCAGCAGTTCCGGTCGTGGACCCCGCTGAAGACGGCGTCCAACCAGAAACTGTGGAACGCCCTCGACGCGGGCGGCTTCGTTGCTTCCACCGACGCGCGCCACCAGCTGAACCTGCACAAGGGCAACAGCTACTCGTTCACCGGCGCAGGCACGCTCAGCCTGCAGTTCGCCGGCGCGGCGCGGCTCGGCGTTGCGGGCATCGACGTGGTCGTAAGCAACAATGCCTCCGCCAGGCTCGGGCTGATCCACCATGTCGCCGCGCTGATCAGCGCGCCCGGCCTGAGCATGAAAAAGCTCCGCCACGACGTCAAGACCGCGCTGGCGGGCAGCGCTGCGTCGCTGATCACGCTGCGCCCGCAGCACGCACCGCCGGCGGTGACGACCAGCCACGTTCCGTCCGGGCGGCCCACCAGCTACATCCAGTTGTTCCAGGAGTCTGCGGCGCAGTACTGCCCCGGCCTGCCGTGGACCGTTCTCGCGGCCATCGGCCAGATCGAGAGCGGCGATCGCGCCAACCCCGGAGTGTCCTCCGCGGGCGCCATGGGCCCGATGCAGTTCTTGCCGTCCACCTGGGCCGCGTGGGGGATCACGGCATTCGGCGAGCAAGGGCCGCCGAACATCATGGACCCGTTCGACGCAGTGCCGTCCGCCGCCCGCTACCTGTGCGCGGCCGGCGGCGCGACCGCGGCGGGCCTGCCCAGCGCGATCTTCGCCTACAACCACGCCGACTGGTACGTCAGCGAGGTACTCGCGCTCGCCAAGGAGTACCAGCAGGCCTACGGCTAGTGCTGGCCCGGGGAGCACTCCGCTTCTCCGGGGGGCCAGCCCCCGGGCCCCACGGCCCGGAACCCCCCGATGGCTGACGTTCCCGCCCGGCCGAGAGGGTCGGTCAGCCCTGGTTGGATGGGAGCATGCCGGACTACGACGCGTTCCTGCTTGTCTCCTTCGGCGGCCCGGAGGG
>Ga0306925_10004599_pt1 | contig 12497 bp, 15 predicted proteins | sample flu12Cox44000176_FD_203755 | JGI IMG/M metagenome (GOLD analysis project Ga0306925, IMG submission 203755) | Lab enrichment of tropical soil microbial communities from Luquillo Experimental Forest, Puerto Rico - flux8day.12C.oxic.44.000.176 (v2)... | ecosystem: Environmental > Terrestrial >...
CGTGTACACCGTGAGACTCGCCAGAACGACAGAAGTGACAAAGCAGCCCACAGTGCGAGCAGAAATATCCCTGTGTCACCTTTCGTTGAGTCATGTATCTCACGCTTAGTCCGAATGCAGGTTTTCATGCGCCGTAACTGGGATTAACGTCATGCGCATAGCGGCCCCAACAATGTGCAACGGTTTGGTCGCCGAGAGCATGGCGGCGGAGCGCCCCTTCGCTTTCAGAACTGGTCCATATCAGGTGCGAAAGGCGGTATCCGAGTCAGACCGCTTAGCAGCTTTCCGGTTGCGTTTTCTGGTCTTCAACTTGGAACTGAACGAGGGATTGGAAGAGTCGTACGCGACTGGTCACGATGTGGACGAGTTCGACCGCATCTGTGACCACCTGATTGTGGAGCACGCGGCTACGGGCAAGGTCGTTGGAACCTATCGCTTGCAGACGGGCGCGATGGCTTCAGCAAATGCTGGCTTTTATAGTGAGCGTGAATTCGATTTTTCACCCTACAAGCAGCTGGGCAACTCCGTGATCGAGCTGGGGCGTGCCTGTGTGCACCGCGATCATCGCTCCTCCGAAGTGCTATACCTGCTGTGGGGTGGAATCGCCCAATACGCCATCAACCATGGCGGTCGGTATCTGATCGGTTGTTCTTCGCTAACCTCGCAAGACCCGGCGCATGGCACAGCGGTCTATGAGGCCATGAGGGAGCAATTGGTGGAGCCTCAACTACGAACCACACCGCAGCCCGCCTTCGCAATGCCCCTGATGTCAGCGAAAAACGCTAGCGACAAGATCCCGAAATTGTTGCGTGCGTACTTGGCGGTGGGGGCAAAGATCTGTGGCTCACCGGCCATTGATCGGGAGTTCAAAACGATTGACTTCCTGACGCTGATGGATCTGGAGAGTCTGCATCCGCGTCTGCGCGCTCGTTTCCTCCAGTCTCGATAATGAAAGATCATTCCAAACTTCGCTTGACCCGAGCCGTTTTGCGAATGCTGATTCTCCTCGGCACATCCGCGCAAGCGTGTCTTAGGTTCCTGGTTCGTCGTGTTCGGGGACCAATCACGATTGCGGAACGTGCCCAGTGGCTGCACGAGTCGTGCCGCTTGGCACTCCATCGTTTTGGGGATTGAAATTGTCAGGGACGGTAGATTTCCTTCCCGCGGGTTGCTTGTATCTAATCATCTCAGCTACCTCGACATCCTCGCCTTCAGCGCTGTCTCGCCGGCCGTTTTCGTCTCCAAGAAGGAAGTCCGCGCATGGCCGCTCTACGGCTGGCTGGCACGTTTGGCGGGCACTGTTTTCGTCGATCGCAACCGTTTTGCAGACGCGTACCAGGCTAATCTGAGCATGGCAAGAGCTCTCTCGGAAGGCAGCGTTGTGGTTCTGTTTCCCGAAGGCACAAGTTCTGACGGCACCGCCGTACTTCCTTTTCGTGCAGCGCTGCTAGAAGCTGCGATTACATCCCGCGAACCCATTTCCTCGGCGCACATCAGCTACGCAGTCGAGAATGGCTCGGTCGAGAAGGAGATCTGCTACTGGGGCACGATGAGTTTCTTTCCTCATCTGTTGCGGTTGATGTCTTTGCGCGGGATCCGAGCACAAGTCAGGTTCGCGACGGGAGCTCAGAGATTTGAAGATCGAAAGGTGGCCGCGAGCGCTACGCGGAAACTGGTCTTAACTCTTGGGAACGTTCTCTCGAGCGAGCAAATGGTTGCTTGAGGGTCACTGAGCCATCGTCGCAGTACATGTCTATCAACTTTTGATTTGCGTACCTTGCGCGATGACAAGGCGCCACTGGCTCTGTTCTCTGACAAACACATGAGTGTAGCGACTGCCGGCCGTGAAAGGCATTTCACCGAATCGTCCGCTCATCTGATTGCGGCCTGTAATCACGGCCGTAATCCCATAGACCCGAACCTGAGATTCCACAGGCTGAATGGCCTCGAATTTGAGCTGACCTGATCCCAGTACCGCGAGCAGGGCGGGCTTCTTGACCTCTGACCCGGTCAAGACATCGATCAGCAGAAAGTCGTCCCCAAGAATTTGATCCAATGCCCCTACATCACTACCGATGAGTGAGCTGAAGAACTGCTGCTCTGCAGCCAGCGGGTCTGATTGATTATGCATACGTCCTCCCTCTGCTCTTGCTAGGCATTGAACCTCGCGAGCTTCTTCATTGCACGAACGCAGAGCCTTTTGATGCTGCTCGCAATCCGTCCGACGTGTGGCGGAATGCACCGGGATCGATCTTCAGCAACCGCGTTGAGCCTGACTCAAGCAGTTCTCCCTGAATCTGGATCGGTTCCGCAATGAATTCTCGCAGCGCGTCGCGTCCCAGAGCACGTCCATCAGGGCCGACCAGCAAGAACTGTTCCCGCCCGTCGGCCGTAACAAAGATCGGCGGAATCCCACCACTCAGACAGCGCGCCGCACAATCGCGGTGAACCTTTCCTTGTCCGGGATTCATCACGCCCAGGTAGCACTTGCTGTCTACGATTTCGCCGGTGAGCATCACGGTTCCCAGGTCGCGAGTCGTCTCTTGAATTGTTGGCGCGGTATCGATCACAGCGATGGAGTTGGGTGTGATTTCCAGTATGGTTCCGCCCTCACGATAGATCAGCTGGCCCTGTAGACGGACGTGTTTGCCATCGAAGCCGGCCACGAGGTCGTCGGCCCCATGTTTTCCAGGCGCGACCAGCAGATACCGTGAATATTTGTCTTGTTGCCCGACTTGTCCGGGACGCGCGACTAACAGCGTCGGGAAAGGCCGCGTCACGACAACTCCCTCAAAACCGCTCAGCTTACCGTATTCGAACACGGAACTAGTAAACGGCATTTGTCCAACAACCAACACCAGAGCCGCGGTCACCGCAAGCAGGCCGAGCACAATAATGACCTTTCGCACAAAACGGGCCAGTGCTGTGGGCGCTTTCGGCAAGTAACCTACGTAGAAGTCGTTCATCGCGGTTGTGCCTCCCTCGGGTTAACTTGGGCAGATTCAATTTGGGCAGGTTCTACACGAGTTCCGGGTGGGTTGGGACGCGGATGTACGAAAACGGACCCTTCGACAACCTTAACGCGGAAGGTTGGGAGTTTTTCCTTGAACGGCGGCGGAGCCGCCCCGGACTCTGGCTGATACTGGTAGCCATGCCACGGGCACGTAACGCAGCCGTCGATGATGCGTCCTTCCCCTAAAGGTCCGTTCTGATGCTGGCAAACATTTGAGATCGCAGAGACCTTGCCGTCGTAGCGAAAAACCGCCACGCGCTCCCCCGAGAGAGCTACGACGGTCGCGCACCTCTCGGCTATACGATCCACTTTGCAGACTTCGACGAAACCTTCGTCGACCGCTTGATGTCTCGCTCGATCTATCCGCTTCTCACGAAACGCCGCCGCGAGATGAACCGAAAGCACTGTGGCCACTCCCACGATGAGGACAGAGGACAGCACGGGACTCGTTTCTGATTGCAGCGCCCCCAGAGTCACGTGGGCGACCAGCAGCGCATAGGCCAAATACACAAGCATGTGCAGCCGCTTCCATATGGGCGCGGACAGATTCCGCAGCCAGAAGTCATGGCTGGTAGCAGCCATTAGAAACAGGATGATCAACGCGAAGAAACCAAGAGCCTGAAATGGAAAGTCGGTAATGCTGCCATAACGGGGGTTACTGATAAACAGACTGACGAGAGGATTCACATTTCCCAAGGCGTGAAACTGGAACAGGGCAAACCCTCCATGTGCCAAACCCAACAGAAATGTCGTGACGCCTAAATGCCGGCGGTTATAGAGCAGTGGAAGAAAACGACGATCCAATCGACTCACAGGGCCGATGCACAGCACCACGTTCAGCAGCAGGAATGCAGCCGTTCCGAGCGCTCGGATCAGGAGAGTCTCGGCCGTCGCGCTTGGGTTTCGCCAAGCGCCGACACCGACAAAAACGGCGAGGTAGAGTGTGAGCAACGACACGAGCGTCAGGTCGTACACCTTCTTCTGCCGGTTCCAACCAATCGCGCCATATTGAACGCTCATGGCAACTTCTCCACTCTAGCAGTATCAAACACAGTCTGATGAGCCGGGCTGAACAAGACCAAGTGGCCCGCACGTTTCTCTTCCAGTGGAAGGAGAAAGGCCTTGCCCGTGGCAAAGGCGGCCACCAGTTGCGCATCCGCAGGCAGAACGTTTCCCTGCGGTACGTTGGTGACCCAATAAAGCAACAAGTCCGGCTCGTTCAACTCTTGCTCCGGTTGGAGAAGGAGATAGATGTCTTGTGGACGGTCCGACCTGCTATAGAACTTTGATTGAATCGCATGCTTCTGCCACAAGTTGCTCGACTCCCTCACGATGTTCCCGGTGTCCGGTGCATCGGTAGGACGAGCCCTTGGATCGAGGCCTGGGCGCCGGGCTCCGAGGCCGATCAACAGGATCGCAGGTAGCACTAGCGCTAGCGCAACAAATGCGCGGCGATGGACGACTCTGAGTGGCTGAATCATGGCTTGCTCGACGACCGGTGCGGGTTCTTTTCTATAGGAGGGTCCGCGATCCGTCGGCTCCAGCGGTAGACGAACATCGGCCAAAACGCGGCGATGCCAGGCAGAATCAGGAGTCGAAAGCCAATGCCTGATCCCTGAGCTTCGGAATCCAAGCGCTGAACTCCTAACCACACGAATGGCACCGCAAACACCAATCCAAGGCTGGCGTATACCGCCAGGGTGTAAACGATCGCTTTGGCGAAGGTCTCAAGCATCTTTACCGTAGACCGGGATCACAGATCCGTTGACGTCCTTGCCAGCTTCACTGGCCAGCCAGACAACCAACTCCGCGACCGTGGCCGGCTGCACCCACTTGCTGACATCCGCGTTCGGAATCGCTTTGCGGTTGGCTGGTGTATCCATCGTTCCGGGCAAGATCACATTTGCGGTCAGTCCCACATCCTTGTTTTCGAGGGCAACAGTTTTTAGCAGTGAGACCATAGCCGCCTTTGAAGCACTGTACGCGCCCACGCCTGCGCCAGGTTCCAACGCGGCCCGGCTTCCAATCGCAATGATGCGACCGTTGCCCGTCCTGCGCAGAGGCGGAACTGTCGCCCTGAGAATGTGGAATACGCAATTCAGATTTAGATCAAACATGCGCTGGAACGTCGCGTCGTCGGTGTCCACGATCGATTGGCCACCGGCGAAACCGCCGACAGTGTGCGCCAACGCATCAAGCTTTCCGAACCGCGCCACAATCTGATCGACAAGGTTTTTGGCGCCTTCTCGGGTCGAAATCTCTGCTGCTAGAGCGGTGAAGTTTGGGCTGTTGAAATCAGACTGCTGTATTTTCCGCGAAGTGCCAACGACGGTTGCACCAGCATCGAGAAACGCCTGCGTCACATAGGTTCCAAGGCCGCCGTTGGCCCCGGTCACGAGTACAACCTTGCCCTTCATCGAGTGCTCCGATCTCACTGGCCATCAGATTCCGACAGGTCTGAAAGGTTACGGACGCTGCTTGAAGAGGAAGTTGGAATGTCCGCCCTAGGCTGAATTTTGAAAAAGAAGCTGCTTCTCCCACGCGAATAGTTTTTTCAGCAGGATTCGTAGGAAGAGTATGAGCGTGAACATCAGGATCTGGTGCCAAGTGCGAAGCCCGATAGTGCGCAACAATGAGGCTGCCGTCATGACGCCGAGACCGCCGATCACCCCTTCCGCCACGAGCCGTCTCGCTCGTAAGACACCGCCGCCAAGGCTCAACGAAACCAACGCGACAGCCACGAAACCGGTAATGACGGCGGCGCTCGCGAGCTGGAGCACCAACCCCCACCAGGAGAAATCAAGGAGCCGATTCGAGGACATACTCTGCCTTCTTTTGCTCTTGTTCAATCTCACGCTCAAGAAAATAGTTGAGAACGGTGCGGAGCACGACAATTGCTCCCAGCTTGCCGATCTCGTCCCAGGTAGGGATCATCACCGTTCGCAGGATGTCGGCCGCCAGCGCCAGCTCCAAGGCCAAAGCCAGCCATCGGCCGAGCGTGATTCGAACCTCAGACATCGCGGAGTCCAGGCTGGTCCCGCAGCGGACGCCGAGTTTGGCCGTTCTTGCTAAGGCTGCTAGGACACCCACGCCAATGGCGGCTCCTGTGCTGGCATCCACTATCGTTGCCAGGAAACTAAGCACGCGACTGACGAAGAATTCCATATCAGCCGTGGGATTCCTGAACATGCAGAAGGTGACGGCCTATGGCTATCGCGCAAGAGTGTGAGCTCTCAAGGCCTCAACGAAACTATCTCCCGCCACGGGCATCCCATCGGACGATGCGTGCGCAACATCAGTCAACGAGCACTTTCGGACTATGCTCCGTGTGTGGGAATTCCGTGAGCAAGGCCCTGCTGGCGGAAGCTAAGTTGTATCCCTATTGGGATCGCGAGGACGGCGCGTGTCCAGCTTGCGTTCAGCAGTACATCCTGCAAACTTTGCTGGCCAAAGGCGACGCGGCCCTGCATGAGGCGATCCAGACGGTATGGCCGCTGGATGCAGAGGCCGCCTTTGGAGTTCTGCCGACCCGCCTCCGCCTACACGCCGATCCACGATTCTCCGGCAAAGGCATAACCATCGCTCTGGTGGACGCTGGCTTTTATCCGCATCCCGATCTAGTGCAGCCGCGGAATCGTATTCGTGTTTGGGCAGATGCGACTCGTGATTCTGTGTTCGCAATCCACTTTGAACCGGATGAGACGCCTAGGTGGCCGGACTGGGACGGTGCGCGCGATTGGCAGTGGCACGGCACGATGACTAGTACCGTGGCCGCCGGCAATGGTTTTCTGAGTCACGGCCTTTACTCGGGGTTGGCCCATGAAGCCGAGGTGGTACTGATTCAAGTACGTGATTCCAGCGGCCACATCTCCAGTGCCAGCATTCACCGAGCGCTGGAGTGGATTCTGAAACACAGCCCCGAACTCCGAATCCGGATCGTTAGTCTCTCAGTGAGCGGAGACCCTGTTTCACCACTGGCCGGAAACGCAGTGGACGAAGCGGTGTCGGCTTTGGTGGAGACGGGCATCAGTGTGGTGGCTGCCGCCGGCAACGACGGACAACGGAGCCTGTTACCTCCAGCAACCGCTCCTCTCGCCTTAACCGTGGGTGGAATTGACGACAGGAATACGTTCAGCGATGAGGAAATTGCTCTCTGGCACAGCAACTACGGCACGGCTAGTAATGATGTGCCTAAGCCCGACCTGGTGGCGCCAAGCATCTGGGTCGCGGCACCCCTGCTTCCCGATACCTCAGTCGCCCACGAAGCAGACGAACTGTTTGTCCGTCGCGAGCAGAGGGATCCAAACGCCAACCGCCGCATCGCGGACATGAAGCTGATTACGCCGCATTATCAGCACGTGGAAGGAACCAGCTTTGCCGCACCGATCGTTGCCAGCTCCATTGCGTGTCTTCTCGAAGCTAATCCCGCGCTTACGCCGCTCGTCGTCCGGGATGTATTGAAGGAAACGGCTCACCCCGTTCCAGGGGCAGATCGCGAACGTCAAGGTGCAGGAGCACTGAGTCCTGGCCAAGCAGTGGCACGCGCTTTGGCAGAGCGGCATAGCCGCTCCGCTGAGCTACAAATCTCGCCCTGTGTGTCGCCTGAAGGAATCACGTTTTCACTGCACGACCATGGCGCAAGGAGCGTGCAAGTCCTCGGGAACTGGGATGGCTGGCGCTCGCCTGGGATTGCCGCCAAGTCCATCGAGCCAGGATTCTGGCGAACTCAGCCTGTGCATCTCCCTCACGGGCAATACTCTTATAAGTTCTTACTCGACGGCACACGCTGGCTCGATGATCCGGATAATCCGCGCAAGGCGCCTGACGGTGTCGGAGGCTTGAATAGTTCCCTCGTGGTTCCGGAGGCTGGTCGCACGCGTGTTTCTGAGGACGACAGGCAGCTATCAGCGGGCGTGAAGCAGATTCGGAGCTAGAAATGGATATCAATCACCTAGCTGCGAGGTTTGCCCTTCCGTCAGGCGGTTTGGCTCTTTCCTCTGGCCACTGCGCTTCACTTTCTCGAAGAAGCTCCACGCTTTGCAGACTGGGCAGGCAAGTACGCGTGGCCTGGCTATACGCATCAACTGTGGCGGCGAATCCACGGACTCGGAATGGTGTTCGCAATTGCCTTCTGCGGACTGGCTTCGATGTTTCCGAACCGCGCCGCCGTCTTCCTCTTCTTTGCCCTTTGTTTTTCCAAGAGTGTCCTGAATGGATTGTTCCATGTGGGCGCCACGGCGTTCTCTGGCGTCTATTGCCCAGGCCTCATCACAGCTCTTGTCTTGTATCCCCCACTGTTCTGGTACCTCAGTCAGGTTGCTTATCGAGAGGGCCTGTTGACCAATACAGTTGGAGCGGTGGCGTTCTTGATCGCCGTAGCGATTCACGCTGTGGACGTAGCCACGAGCGTGTTCGGTGTAAAGCTCCAATCACATCACCACACGACTGATGCTCGGAAGCCTTCCGAGGGTCAAGCGCTCGGTGGCGTTCGGCGGACCCCATCACTCCAAGGCAACACGCCAAGATCGGGTCTCGGCGGATCGGTCAACATCGCTATGAACTCCAGTAAGTTATTGTCTGGGTCGCGGAAGTAGACGGAAGCCGCAGGCATCCAGGCCAGCACGACGGGCTCCTCGGTCGGGAGGCCGGTAAAGTCTCTAGGTTGGATTCCAGCGTTTTGCAGTTTCGCCGGAGCTTCGTGAAGATCAGAAAGAGCGACCTGAAAGGCCACGTGCAGGCTCAAATTGATCGGCATAGCACCTGCCTCCCAAAGGCCGAGCATAGCCTTCCCAGGAGCGCCAATCCAAAAGAACGCGACTTTACGCTCGGGAAAGATGTGCGCCAGTGGCAAGGCTAGTTGATCCCTATAGAAGGCGACGGCTCGATCGAGGTCGGTGACTGTAAGATGAGCTTCGAACAGGTCAGCGATGGGAGTGAGATTCTTGGAAGGCATACATCAAGGTACGATGCTTCCGCGATGCGCGGAGTGACAGAAAAAGAAACCATTTCCGGCACCGAACGCTTTAGATTTGCCACTTATTTTAGTCATCCGAACCTGACGATATACATTGGATGATGGCCGAACTGCCGGCGTTTTTTCGGGATCGCGCACGGCGAATATGCTGGGATGAACGCCGGTTCGGGGGAGACAGGCTTGCAACAGAAATCCCAACGCTTCTGGAACTGCACGTATTCCTTCGGATACCTGCTCGTGTATGCAGTTTCCCTGGGGCTGCTATACAAGATCGAGCACTTCGATGTTTCAGAACCACTGTTCGTGCTAATGGTCTTGGGAGTCGGCTTCTCTGTCCTCGCCTGGTGGACCACTCGATCTGTCGTTCCGCTTCCGCTCGATGTGAAGAAACCCGGCCAGGAAACGATGATCTTGCTCGCGTACCTCGTTGCCCTCGCCGTATTCATCACCTGGGGACTGCCCGCGGTTGGAGCTTTAGCGCCAACCGAGCCCTGGAAGTCCGTTAGCATCCTGGCGGCTAAACTGGCGGCACTCGTTGTTGTTCCCATGGTGCTCTTTACGGACCCAATGATCTGGGAAAATCCACGGTGGTTGCCGCCATCCGCTTGGGCTTGTTGCTTCCTCACACGTCGACGCACTGCGACCAATACGTCGCGTGGAGTGGCAGTGGTGATCCGATTGTCGAGATGACGTTTGAAACCGAAGCGCAACGAATCTGGCGTATACGAAAACAATTTGGTAAGGGAGGCTCTTCGCTTCTACAGGAATCGAGGAACGGTAAGGACTTCGATGATGTGGAGCGCGGGAGAAAGGTCGATGGGAAATTACGGGAGATCCTTCGTTGGGGTATCCCAGAACCCGGCGGCACGGGAGGCTCCAAGGGGCTTCCGGCAAGTTTCCTCGCGACGGCATTGTTGTCTCCGCAAGACGACGTGAGCGCGGTTCTTCGCAATAGCCTGCAGAGTGACCCCACCGGGAGTGGTAAGGAACAAATAGCGGCGGCATTGCAGGCGGTCGCTCAAGATCCGCTGTTTGTTGCGCTACTTAGGGAAACGCAGGCGCGACGCGACGCAGCGTATACCGACAAGGGCGCGAAAAAAACGGCCAGGGGTAGCATCTTCAAAGCGGCCGCGGACCGACTGGTTGAAACGAGAACCGAAAAAGAGAAACTACAAGCCATTGTAGCTGAATCGGAAGGTGCAGAGAGACAGTTGCGGGATCTGACCGAGCGGCGAGCGCTGAAACAGGAGGCATTGGCTGTCGCGTCCGATCTCGTCGCAGACCTTGAGAGGCTTGCCTCGCAGGCATCGTGCCGCTCAGCCGCGGCGGAACAGGTCCGGATAGCAGAGGAGGATGTGCTGCATATCAAGAGAATCGGAACCGAAGTTGCAACAACGGAGCGTGAGGTCGCGGAGCTGGCCGGGAAAATCAGCGCATCGGAACAGGTTCTCAGTGTCGCCCGTGATCGGCAAGTGGAGGCAGACAGTGCCCTCGAAGCTGCGGAAGAGTCGGCCCGCGCAGAGGGACAAGATCCAGGCTTGACCGATATGGTTGTTAGTCAGCAGCTCGAACTTCGAAAGTCTGCGGCGGAGCAGTCGGCGGGCGAAGCACAACAACGAATTGATGCTGCGTTAGCTGGGCAGAAGCTTGGGGATGCGGTCACTGCGGCTGAACGGGAACTCCGCGACCAACAGACAAAAGCCGACAGCGCAATGGAATCCGCTTCCAAAGCGATAGCGGCGGCGAAAAAAGCTGACGATGAGCTTCAGCGATGCGATTTGCTCGAACGCGCCCTTGATATTCAAGCTGCCCGAGAAACAGGCGATCGATGCCCAAGCCACAGTCGATAGGGAAACTGCTCTACGAGCCCGCCTGGACGCGACCTCCGGAGAACGGGGAGTGTTGGCCGCGCAGCGCTCAGCGATTACGGTTCCGGTTCCTGGTGCTCTCGGCCCCATGCGTAAGCTCGCCACAGATCTCGCAGCCGCGCGGGCCGCGCTCGATGTCGGCCTTGTTGTGACGGTGACTCCGAAGGCTCTCCTCGATATACGGGTCCAAAAGGATGGGCAGAAGGCCGAGTCGACTTCAACAGCGCAACCACTCGATATTGAGGCTAAAGCAGGGGTTGACATCGCCATCGCGGACATCGCGACGGTACGTGTCCGGGGTGGCAGGCGCGAGGCGCAAGCGACGGCCAAGGGCTTGGAGACTCGGTGGAGCCGTGAAGTAGCACCGCAGCTTGCTGCAGCTGGTGTCACAGACTTTGAGGGACTAGACGCGAAGATCGCTGAGGCTCAAGAACTGGACTCCGGCATCAAGGCGAAGGATGCAGAACTTAACTCGTTGCGCGCCCAGGTCAACGCACTTGCCGGTGCAGTCGAAGCCTTGCGCGAGGCTTCTGACCGAGCGGCGGCATGCCGTGCCTTACTCGGAGACGTAAGGCTCGATACATTGGCCGCTGATCTCAAGGCGCTTGGCGCTGATGCGACATCGGGGTTGCGGAAGCGGCGGCAACGATTGTCAAAAGAGGCTGAAGAGGCGCGCAGGATCGCCAGTGATGCGACGAATGAGCGCACACTCACTGACGAGCGCACCAGGCAATCAAAAATGGCGTTGGACGCAGCTATCGTGGCGAGGGATGCGGCTCTGATGCCCTTCCCGGAGGGAGTAGATCCTGCATTGGTTGCCGCACGAGTCGCCCTTGCCGCCGGTGTCGCCGAGAAGGAAAGCGTTGCGGCAGAGTTCGCTTCGCTGGAGCGCACGATAACCGAGAGAAAAAGGCGCATCGACACGGCCGTAAGCGGGGCGCGTACGAATGCAACCCAGGCAGCGGCTGCGGTCGAGACTGCCCAAGGCGAGTTAACGATCGCAAAAACTAACCATGCGTCGGCGCACGGTCGACTCATCGAGTTGCGAAAACAGAGAGACGCCGAGGATCTCGCGGCGGCCGAGACCAGGCTCCAAGAAGCGACCGGGCGTCATGCGGCCCTGCCTGTCCCAGATCGGATCGTTACTGACGACGAGGTCAGTACTGCCCAGAATTCCGCGGCTAGCGCGAAATCAGATCTTGACGGCATCGAGGGCAACATCCAGCGGGCGCAGGGCGCTCTCCAACAGGTTGGTGGGGCGGTGGCCCGCGAGCGGTTGCGCGATGCGACCGAGGCATTTGAGCTCGCAGAGCGTCAGGAAAGAGAAATCGAAGAGGAATATGAGGCCTGGAGACTGTTGCTCGATCAGATGAAGGAGGCTGACGCAGCCCAGGCGAGCAACTTGGGACAGGCCCTTGCGCCGGCAATCGCTGGGCGATTCCAGGAATTGACTCAGCGGCGATACCAGACCGTCCAGCTTACCGCGCAATTGGCCACAGAAGGCCTTATCGTCTCGGGCGGTTTGAGGCCAACGTCACTGATATCGGTCGGTACCCGCGAGCAATTGTCCACTCTATACCGGCTGTCGCTCGCCGAGTATCTAGGCACGACTATTGTCCTGGACGATCAGCTCGTTCAGAGT
>Ga0306925_10004600_pt1 | contig 12495 bp, 11 predicted proteins | sample flu12Cox44000176_FD_203755 | JGI IMG/M metagenome (GOLD analysis project Ga0306925, IMG submission 203755) | Lab enrichment of tropical soil microbial communities from Luquillo Experimental Forest, Puerto Rico - flux8day.12C.oxic.44.000.176 (v2)... | ecosystem: Environmental > Terrestrial >...
AATTGTAGTCGTCAGGATCGATGGGAAAACGCAGGCCTCCTCCCCTTCCCCCGGCGATGGGAGTCCCGTCCTGGGGAGACGTGGGAAACACAATGTCTGCAACGGGAGGCAGTTCGTTGACCGGGGGCGCCGGAATCGAGCGGCGCTGCTCAAGCAGGGGGAAGTCCCAGTAGGCGATGCTGTCTCCCTGGCCGGGCTTGAGGTTTCTGACAAAGAAAATGACCTTCCGGTCGGCAAGCTCCATCAGCTCCCGTATGGTTAACACGGCGATGGCTGTTTCCGAGCGTCCCTCGGAGGACACCTCCCCCTCCCGTGTCGTCTGGGAGTGGCTGTAGCCGGACATATACCCCAGCGTCTCTGAAATGGATTTGGCGGTCATGTAATCCTCGGGGCGGAAAAAGACTTTGGCGCTCAGGTTATTTCTGATGGTGCGCGCTTTGTGCACCCCGTAGAGGCCGTCAAGCTGGGAAAGGTCCTGGAGGGCGACCCACAGGGAGATGTTCCGACCGGCACATGTTGAGGAATAGTGCGGGAGGGAGGGAAAACCAACGGTGCCCGCCTCATCAAGAATCATCAGGACGGGGTGGCAGCCCTGCCCCTTGCGTTTGTCATGGGTGGTATACATATCCTTGGCGAGGGATTCTAAAACAAGCCGCATCAGGGACGCTTTGGCTTCCAGCTCTTCTTCCGGGATACGAAGGTACACCGAGACCGGCCTGTCCCCCGCGATAATATCTTTCCCCGTGAAATCAGAGCCCTGGAAACAGCGGACAACGTCCTCGGTGAGTAAGGGGTACATCCTGGCGCGGGAGCCCTGCCAGGAGTTGGCGAAAAATTTGTTGTCCCGGTAGTCAAGCCCCTCTTCATACTCCCCGTCCAGAAGCTCCTGGGCAATGTGTGGGGAAATGGCGTTGAGCGCTTTGGCTGCGGTATTGATGCCAAGTTTGGAGAGCGCGCGGGTAAAGGGTAGCAGGCGGTGGTCGGTACCCATCGTGCGGTTGAGTTCCAGGCATGCCTGCCATTTGAGGACTTCCATGAGTATCCCCCACTCGGTAAAGGAGCGTCCCTCCGCCTCTTTGGGCTCATAGAGGAGGTTTTTGGCGGCGCCGAAGAGCTTGCCTTCGCTTCTTATCCCCGCTAAAGGATCGTAGCGGTGGCCGTAGCCTTCGGTATCAATGACAAAGACCGGGCCTAAGGTTGCGCGGTAGCCCGCAGTGTTCTGATAGAGTTCCCCCTTTATATCGACTATCACGGCTGAGTGGGGCCAGCTCAGAAGCTGGGAGATCGCGAGCGTCGATTTGCCTGAGCGGGGCGGGGCGCAGACGAGCATGTTGCCAAGTTCCGGGCGTCTTTGCGTTCCCTTGACGCGGTAGATGCCCCCAAGGTGGGTCCTGCCAAGAAGGAGCGCTTCTTCATCCAGTGTATGGGAGGTGATGGATGCAAGTTCATGGGGAAGGGCAAAGCGGGCGTGGTGGAGCCCGCCTGAGGAGGCAGTGAGGGTTGAGAGGCGGCTCATAACAATGGTGAAGTTTTCCAGAAAGCGTTTCATGGTGAAAGTGTGAGCTCGCGCTCCAGGCCATAGTCTCTTCCGCGGATTCGAGTCTGCTCATAGGGATGCAGGCGGTGGAGCCGCATGCCGTCTGAGAGGCAGCGGTAGCCCTGTTTGTTGTAGGGCAATGCCTGGTATCTGCCGCAGACCGGACACTCGTAGGAGATGAGGGAGGCCTGGCGGCCGTAGGACTGGCCTTTGGTGGTGTCCCGCCGTTGGAATGGAAACGGCGGCGTGTAGGAGGCAGAACGCTGCGCGAGATACTCAAGCCGCCTCACGCGGTCCATATACCGCCTTTGGGTGAGGGCGCGGTTTCTGGCATGGTCGCGTAGGGCGGCGAAATCATCACGGGTGAGCCGTCTGCCGTTGAGGATAACAAGCGCGTGCACATGGCGGTGGGGCGCGTGGTCGTCATGGATCGCGGCGACAAACTGGATCGCCTTGCCGTAGCGCTCCTCTAAGCGAAGCATGGTCGATCGTGTGAGGGTGCGTAAATCAAGGTCTTTATAGCGGTCTTCGCGCCTGGGGTCGGGGCTTATGACCATACGGTAATAATACCGGCCTTTTTTGGGTGCCTCGTGAATCATACGGTAGGCGGTGTCTTTGGAGAGGTAGCCGTCAAAGCCGAAGAGGTCGCGGGTGACTTTGTTGCCCTCTCTATCCCGCCGGTGCATGATGTAGCGCACGTTGTCTATGGCGCGGCCGCGGTCAGTGTTGTCCCGTTTGCAGTAATTAGCTTTGACAATCAGACGGGTGAGCCTCCTCCCCCGCTCTTCTTTGTGTCAGCCTCCGCCTCCATGAGCCACTGTTCAATAGCGTCCACAAATTCAGTTAACTCCGGGTTCTTGCGGGAAAACTTGGTCTTCGTGTGTCGGTCGGCGTCCCTGAGAATATCTTTGAGCATATCCTCGGTCATGCCCTTCTGCATGCCTAAGAGGTTCGTTGTGTGGGATTTAATATGGCTGACATCAAAGATAAGCCAGACAAGAAGCCAGGAGAGACGTCGTGCTAAGCGGTTGTTGTCCCGCTTCACGCTCTCACGGAGAGACTCGGTGTCCAAAGCCTCATCAACGCTCTCCTCATCCTTGAGGGCTTTGAGTAACAGCTTGCGGATCGTCTCGGAGACGCTTAAGTTGCGTTTGCGGGCTTTCTGCTGGACCCTGAAGACTATGGGGTCTTCAACCCATGTCGCTAATTGGCTGAGTCTGCGCTTCTTGGAGTGCTTTTTTGTACGATGGGATTTTGTGTTCCTGCGCGCGTACGCGTAGGGGGGGTAATGTGTGGAAGGCTGATCTGAGGCTCCGTAAACGCCCGAATCGGCGTACTTATCTTGCCGTACACCCCCGTGGGCTTCCCTGTTTGTCTGTGTTTTGGATTGGTTTTGATAGATGTCTTGTTGTGGTAGGGGTGATTTTTTATTCATGAGGGCAGTGTCATAATGAACAATTAAAGTATGATAGCAGGAGAAAATATCTCCTGTCAAGGAAAAGGTTGTATAGCAATTGCCTATGGGATTGATTTTTCAGCGTATACAATTGTAAGGGGTGTGTAAGAATAGGAGTTTTTGCTGTTTCAAGGACAGAAGAGGGCTTGTATGGACAGAAAACGCGAAAGCGTAGTATACTACATGCACTATGTCATTGCAGTTGAAGAAGAAAAAGAAAGCTCCTAAGGAGAATGCGATAAAAATCATCCCGATGACTGATAAGGAAACTGACGAAGAAGAGGATATCGAGGAAGAGGAAGATGATGCGGGGGGCATGTACCTTGAGAAAGAAGATATGCTGGTAATCTATAAAGCGCTCAAAAACTACAAACCCGGCACTGAAGATGAGGAATTGGTGTATGAGATACTCCTTGAGCAGTTTGAGGAATCGCTCATTGTTGACTTCAAGGTAAAACTCGCCGGTGTGCGGTGGTAAGAAGCCCCTGTCCCCCACCCCAGAGAGAACAATTTTGGGTATAACTCGCCTATTGACAAAAACTATTATCTTATCGCATAATCGCATTAGTGCGATTTCGCACAATCGCATCTATGCTTAAGAAAGCCCGTAAAATAGCGGTCCGTATCAAAAAGGGTGGTGGAAGTAAATCAACTGCTGCCATCAATTTGGCGACCTCCCTGCATCAAAAGGGTAAAAGTAAAAACCTCCGGGTGCTCCTCGTTGATCTCGATCCTCAAGCAAACGCGACACTGGCGGTTGGCATTGACCCTAAAACTCTGCACAAAAACATCAATCACCTCTTCACTGATGTTGCCGTTCATCCACAAGGCGTCATCATTCAAACGAGTTACGGGCTTGACGTCCTCCCTTCTCACCCCGACTTATCGAATACCGAGTCTGGGATGCAGGCGACACAACTCGGGGTTGTCCGATCTCTTTTAGAACCCATAGAAGCACTGTATGACTTCATCATATTGGATACGCCTCCTGCCAAAAGCTATCTCTCGGTGAGTGCGGTTGTGGCGGCGGATGAGGTGTTATTGCCGTTGCAAGTGCACTACTTAGCCTTACAAGGGCTTGGTGAGACACTCGACGAAATCGAGCAAATTCGGAAGGGGTTAAATCCTCATATCAAAGTGGCGGGAGTACTGCCTGTGATGTATAACAAATATACCAATATAGGCAAGGCTATTTTAGATGAGCTGAAAGAGAAGCATGCACAGTTCGTCTATCCGTTTGAAGTTGATTTTTCGGTCAAACATATTGAGGCTTCTGTTGCAGGATTGCCCATTGTGCTTTTTGAACCTACCCATCAAGGCGCCATTGCCTACAATAAACTTGCGGATACTTTCTTATGAACAAAGCGGAATTAAAGAAAAAGCTGTCTGAGCGCTCCCCGCTTGTCACGCCACGTCCGGTCATCACGCCAGTTGACTTATACGACGTGCCAAAAAACACGCAACCACAAGAAGATAACGCCAGTGAAAAATCGCATAATCGCACTTTCGCACAATCGCACTCACATACTATAGTCCGGGTAAACCGAGGCTATAGATTACGTGAAGATATCATTAAAGACATGAAGAACGTAGCAATAACATCTAATAAAAAGCTCTACGAGGTTATGGAAGACGCTATGTTGGATTACCTAAAAAAGAACCGCCACTAAATTATCCCCTCTTTTCAATTTTTGTTATGGGCTTATCGCACTTTCGCATTAGTGCGATTTCGCACCAACGCACTAATGCGTTATCGCATTAACGCACAATCGCACTCTTTTAGGGCTTGACAACAAGCTTTTTCATGTTGTTATAATGGAGGTAATTACAGAAGATAAACACAAAAAAAGGTCAACAAACAAACCATTCTAGGATTATTTGCTAACCCTTTTCCCTACAACAAGAAAAGCATAGCAAGAACTATAATAGTTTGTCAAGACCGTAGGTAGATTATGGTCAAGACAACCCTATCAAAATATAACGTAATAGATAGACTCCTTCCTCAACCCATCTTCCCTTCTGCCACGAGATACAGCAACCGCCGTCCCCTCACGTAAGTGGGGTTTCGTGGGTAATGAACGGACTGGCTGGCCGGGGAACTTTGACACTGGACAACCTCATGCAAACACGTCAAGGAGTCAGTTTTTGGAGGCTTCTTGGATAGGGGATACTGAAATACTGTTAACCTGAGTCACCTCAGCGAGAAAGAGGCTAACACCTTAAGTTATATGAAAAATCGAGGCGTTAGCCTCGCTAGGCAAGCATAGGAAGACGGGAGAGAAGAAACCGGGGAATCGGAAAGTAGGGAAGGGGAGAGCCTCATAAGAGGCTAGAATTGTTGTGGGGAAAACGGCGCTTGATGTGACAGCACGCGCCACATGCTCTTATTTGCACCACTATGCTACAATGCAGGGGTGAGCTACACCTACATGATCACCATTCCTCTGAAGATGCAGATAGAAGCGCTCGAAGAGAGGCGAAACAGCACAACGGAAAAGTCAGCTACTTGATTTTCCTTAGGGCTTCCGCAAACTTTCCTACCTCTCAGATTGATACCAAATTAACCTTTCTTTTTGACCAAAAGTACACGCCATAGGCTCGTGGGGGAATCTACGTCTCTTACAGGAGAATAGAAACTATAGATATATTACTACTTGACATATATTATTATTTTTGAGAGACTCTCTCTATATGAGCTTACCAGGGCAAAACATAGATTTAGCAACTGGTAAGAAAATTGATTTAGAGAAACCCGAAGAAAAAGTACGTCAAGAATATGAAAAAATACTCCATGAGGATTATGAATACTCCTACGATCAAATGGATATTGAAGTTTTTATCCAAAGAGGCAATCGAAATTCACAGGCAAATAAAGAACGTGCGGATATAGTTGTCTACAAAACCACGGATAAGAACAAACGCCAACAGAATGAAGATATACTTGGTATAGTCGAAACAAAAAAGCCTACCAAAAAAGAAGGTATTAAGCAGTTAATGAGTTATATGTCTGCCTCTTCCGCTTATTGGGGTGTATGGACTAATGCTGAAGAAATTGAGTATATTTATCGCCATCCAGTAAATGGCGAAATCAAAAGAGATTATGTATATCAAATACCAAAAAACGGCGAAACTTTTGAAGACATTGGTAGGGTCTCTAAAAAGAACCTAAAACCTGCCAGTAACCTTAAGGCTATTTTTAGAAGATTGTTGAACACGCTTTATACAAACACGAATATTAGTCGTCGTGAGAAGCTGGGAAATGAAATGATAAGACTTATTTTTTGTAAAATTCAGGACGAAAAGTATAACTTTGATGCACTACCAAAGTTTCGCGTAGGATTTGAGGAAAACCCCCATGAAGTAGCTAAAAGAATTCAATATCTATTTGATGAGGTAAAAAGTCAGCTTGTCGCAGATGGCGTATTTGATGCGAATGAAGAAATTAAACTTGATGATAAGTCAATTGCAAAAGTCGTTGGTGAACTAGAGCAGTATAGTTTAAGAAAAACAAACAAAGATGTCGTAGGTGATGCGTTTGAAGTATTTGCAGAAAGTAAATTAGTCGGAGAAAAGGGCGAATTCTTTACACCACGTGAGATAGTGAAGACTGCGGTACAAATTGTTGATCCATTACCGGGCCAAACAACCGTTGATCCTGCCTGTGGAAGCGGAGGTTTTTTAATATACTCTTTAGAGCATATATGGGAACACATGAATAAGAGTCCACGATATCGGGGAATGTCCGAAGCTGATTTATCGACTGAAAAAAGCGAGCTTGCAAGAAAGACATTCTACGGGATAGATAAAGAAATGGATTTAGTCAAAATATCAAAGGCATATATGGCCATCATTGGAGATGGTAGAAGCGGAATAGTACAGCAAAATACGTTACATACCGCAGAAGATTTTGACGGACGGGCTCGGGATCTGTTTGTGCATGACGAGGACAACACTTTTAAACAATTCGATATAGTTCTAACCAATCCTCCTTTTGGTAATAAGATTAAGGTTCTTAAAGAAGACGCAAAATATTTTGAACTTGGTCATGTTTGGGAAAAAGAAAAAGATAATATGTCTTTTGTGATAACAAATAAATTTAGAGAAACTGAACCTCAGATATTATTTATCGAGCGATGTTTACAATTACTTAAAGATGGGGGGAAATTGGCCATTATTATCCCTGAAACATATTTCCATGCACCAAAAGTTAAATATGTACTTGATTACATGAAAAAAAACAATAATTTTATAGCAATAATTGATCTTGCACATAATACTTTTAGACCATACAACAATGCAAAGACAGTCTTGTTGATTCTTGAAAAAGGTCGTCCGCAACAAAAATATATCCTTATGGGCGTTACTGAAGAAATTGGTCACGATCATAATGGTAAGCCTATTTATCGTTATGATCCGGTTAGAAATGAGTTTTCAAAACAGGTTTGGGATGACACAGTTACAATAAGAAAAGAATTAAAAGATCCGGGAAATATTAACAATAAAAATACCTTTCTGGTTAAGGCCACAGATGTAAAAAATAATGTCTATGTGCCCCGCTATTATTGGCATCAGAAAATAGAAAGTATACGTAAGGAAGCAGAAGCAAAAGGGTTTGAATTTGTGCAGATGAGGACACTACTCGATGAAGGAATTTTACAAGATTTCAGTGGACACGGGTCACCCGAAAGTAAATTTAAGGGCAAGGGGACAGTTCCCTATGTAAGAGTTGCTGATATAGTCAATTGGAGTATATATAAAAATCCAACAGCGTATGTTCCCGAGAGTGTTTATCGAGAAGTTAAAGCTGGAGGCGTCGATCTTAGGGAAGAAGATATACTTTTTGTAAGACGTGGAAGTTACCGCATAGGTAGTGTTGCTATGGTTTCCCCTTTTGATAAATATGTCCTGCTTACTCGCGAAATACAAATTTTTAGATTACTAAACTCTAATAATAAATATAATGTTGACGCTTATTATCTACTTTATTTATTGTCGCATGAAATTACTCAAAAACAATTGCCCGAGAAAGTAATGATTGATACAACTTTGCCAAATATTGGAAGACGATGGGAAGACCTTTATTTACCTCTTTCCAAAAAAATAACAGACCGTAAATCCATAAGTGAAAAGGTTAAAAAGATAATTCATGGCAGATGGCAGTCGCAAGAAGGAATTGATGATTTAATAGCCGATTTTGGCAAGATTACTACTTAGAGTGTCGCCCCGAAATTAACGTGGGCGTACGCTAAGGGGGAAAATATACGAACGTAAGTGATTGATTTTCCTCACCATTCTTGACAGCCTCACCCCCTTCGCCTACAATACAGGCCATGACCACGCAAAAAGTCCATTGGCTTCCCCTGTCAAAACTCCCCCTGTTTACCACGCTTGTTGATGGGATGCTCCAAGACACAAAAGATATGTATCCGTTATTCTTGCGAGCCAAAGATACGCCCTGGGTTATGGATGATGCGACCATTGAGCGGACCATACGGCTGTATACAGAACGCCTTGAGATGCTGCCAACCCACACCGAGCAAATAACCCGATGGAGAAAAGAGCGCCTCACACCGCAGCAAAAGCATCAGCTGGATCGGCTGGAAAAGGCAACGGTTGAAACACAAGAACTCGCTCAGCGCATCCTCGATATGGCAACTGCCATGCAGGCGTACACCATAGACAAAATACTTGCGAAAGAGCCGGGAGAGCTCGCCCTGGACGTCCTCAGCGGAAAATTGGGTGTACTGCAACAACCAGGGGACACCGGCCACGGGGCAAAGGGAGAAAGCCCTACGCAGAGACACAAACAGCTAGCTCAAGCCATTGACGACTTCGTGAAAACCATTGAGCAACAAGGGGGTGGCGATATCGAATTGTTGGCAGCGGGTTTTCCCGAGCAGACAACGACATTCAAGGAGCTTCTGGATACGACAACCCATGAGCAGATGGAGGCGCTGTGTGAACTGTATCGGGGCTTTTATCGGTATGCAAAACTGCTCGAATCGCTGGCTCAGGGCATACAAGACGGCACGCTTGAAGTCCCTCCACGGTAAATGATGGCTACCCCCAAATACCCATCCTAGATAGGCCTTTCTCAACAATTCTCAAGTAGCGACTCTTATCGTCACCATCCGGGGGTTTTCGAGCAGGGTAGGAAGTAGCGGATATTGGAAAATCAATGCGTTATCGTTACCTCATCACTCACCCCTGTTCGTTTGTATATAGTCCGACTCAGTTCTATATAGACTACCCTCCTTTACAGGCAGGCTAAGGGGTTATTTAATTGATGGGCTATGAGCAAACGCACCAGGTCACCAAGGAAACCTGTCTCGCAGAATTTGACAGTCCAGGCCTTCACCACGAAGGAGCAAAACCCCTTGCAGCTGTTCTTCGCATTTTATGCCGCTCCACCGCCATAGGTTCCGATAATCCTTATTCCCGGAACCACCTTACTCGATCTCCGCCTTGACAGCGTCAGGAAGTGGTACCATATAATGAAAAAATCACCATGTTATCGGAACCATTTTTAGCAGGTGTGCTGCTCTTGTCGATTTTTCCCTGGCATGAGAAAGTAGGGGAGACATGACAAACACAGGAGGGGACATGCACACCATCACACTTGAAAAGGGATTGGCTACATTCCTTGATAGTCTCCACGGAAAGAATAGAAGCGCGGCGACTGTGAGAGCTTACCAAACAGATATCCTGCAATTTATCGCATACCTCCATGAAAATAACGTGTCTATACAGACTCCTGCCGATGTTGAGAAGGTTGATGTCGTCGAGTATCTCTCCTCGCTTGCCAAACGGGAATTAACGGGGATTGCCAGGGCTCGGAAGATGTCAGCGCTTCGGGAATACTTCAGGTTTTTGGAAGGGTTAGGGGTTATCTCGAAATCACCCACTATGGGTATTGAAACTCCCAAACGGGAGAAAAACGGGAGACAGGTACTCCGCTCTGATGAGTATACAAAAATGCTTTCACTTGCCGGTGTTAACCCCAGAGACTACGCCATCTTACAGGTATTTTTGCAGACAGGGATACGGGTATCAGAGCTGGCAAACCTCACCATAGAGGATATCGACTTTTTCAAACCTTCGATACGTGTCCGGGGAAAGGGAATGAAGGAACGGGAGATTGCCCTTGAGAAAAAAGGCCTCCATGCGCTCAAAAGCTACCTTGGGTTAACGCCTGAACGTGTCACAGGCAGGGTATTTCTCAATTACCAGGGGGAGCCCATCTCAGAACGGGGGATACGAAAGCTTCTGACTTTTCCGTATCGTGATTTCAGCGAGTATACATGCGGACTTGCGGATGGTACCCCGTGAAAGTGCTTTGTGCTCAAGAGGTTGTAAGCTCACATCTCTGTGGGGCGTACCATATCAGAGCACTGCGAAGGCTTCCTGCACCTCAGGTGCCGTGATGTGTCCTCTGCTTGTGGCTCGAGCAAGGCGTTCGGAAGGCCATGGCCTGCTCGAAACCCATTGATTTTTAAGCGCTTTCACGTGGTTCTTTTCGGAAAACAGCATGAAAGTTGATCGAAACAGCACAACGGAAAAGTCAGGCTTGTTGTGAAGTATCGCAAAGAGGCGGGGATTACTAAAAAGGCTTCCTGTCATACCCTCCGGCATACCTTCGCAACACATAAGGCAGAGATGGGAGTGTCACCCTATCAACTCCAGCAATGGTTGGGACACGCGAATCTGAATACCACGCAGCTCTATGTGCATCTTGGCAAACAGAACGCCATAAAGGAGATGGCACGAACAGCTATAAAATGAGATACAGGTACAAAAAGCCATTCGGATATCGGTTCACTAACCCGCCAAAAGCGCTGTTGAACGCACGGATGGATAATATAGCGATCGTTCCCGCAAGTATGCTGCCGTTTAAAACAACGTGGCAAAAGACGGCTAATAAACTGCCAAAAAGGGGAGTCCTGTTATGTCACTCCCGGAAGAATATGAGGCAGAAGAAACTCCTGGAACGGGTGGAAGAGATATTTAAGCGCTTAGGGTACGCGGTGATGAATCTTCCGGTCGAGCAGGTAGTATAAAAAATCGCCCTTTTGTCAAAAGCAGTGATTTGTAACAGGTCAGTAATCCGGGAGTGCGGTAGCAGCGGAGAAATTCCATACGCTTTTTAGAGTTTTTACGTCTTGCACTTAAATATACAGAACTTTATAATACTTCCTTGCCATGATGTTTGACGACCTTGAAGCCACGCGAGATCAACTCATTGACCAGATACGGGCAGCTTGCAAAGCGCTCAAATATATCCGCTCCGTGATTGCATTAGATACCCTCCCGCATTTCCCTGATGGCAGTGAAAACCCAAAATATACGAAATGGTGTCGGCAGATGGGTATTGCTGGCAGGGCTCGCGTTGATCTAGAGATGGCTGGGGAATATATACGGGACGAGTTGTCATATGAGAGCCGGGACAAACAAGGAGTTGGATGGGAACCATTTGACGACGAGGTGGAGTCTGACACGATAGAGTACGCCCGTCTGCATGATGACCTGAAAGCAGTACAACAAAATCTGATAGGTGAAATAAGAGCAGTGTGCAAAGCGCTCAAATATATCCGCGAGGTTCATCCATCGGATATCCGTTCCCGGGAAGGCTTCAGTAGTCGTAACGGCAGATATATAAAATGGTTTCAGCAGATGACTATTGCCAGCGATGCTCAGGCCGAAATTGAATCCGCAGGAAAATGTATCCGTACGGAGGTAGCAGATGAGCAGTATCATAAGTGTATTGAGTGGAATCAGCTTGAGAAAGAGTTAGAACGGAAGAGAAAACAATACGCCCGCAAACGTTCCCAGCCAAAACCCCCACAGCTATCTTCCAATAGTAATTGAGAAATAAACGTCGATCTTAAACTGCCGGTAGTAATCTGTCCTGCGGTAGCAAATGACCGATTAGTCAGTATGTCTCAATTACTCATAAATTCTTCAAGAGTGAGACTTTGATAAATGTGACGAGTTTGTGGAACTGGCCTCATAATTGATTTTCCAATAGGCGGCTTTAGCCCGCCCGAAGGGCGCTTGGCCCGTGGTTTCAAACCACCGGCTTTCAGCCGTTTTCTCTTTCAGTCGGCGGTGAAGTCCGCCGAAAGCTTTTGAACCCACCAGCTTTCAGCTGGTGGTCGTTTAGTTATATAGCGATAGTTGCAGCCAGCAATTTTAAAATATGAAGTCTCATTTATTGGGCGTTTTGTGAGACCGGGAGGGAGAGCGAAAAAGCCTCTACCTAAGTGGCTTATAGTATCTGTTACGGGGGCACAACCCTAGCTAGTCGCTGGCGCGAAATGCGGGCGTGTAATACCAACGCTTGTGGAGAGTCAAAGAGTCAAAACGTCCATGATAGTCTCTTGGACCTCACATGCTTGATCGTTGCTACAGCCCCTAAGTCACCAACTTACTAATACTTAATTTTGCGCTAGCGACTAACTATAGCATCATTGCCGATGAGGCAGCCTAAATTCTGCCCGAACTA
>Ga0306925_10004602_pt1 | contig 12492 bp, 10 predicted proteins | sample flu12Cox44000176_FD_203755 | JGI IMG/M metagenome (GOLD analysis project Ga0306925, IMG submission 203755) | Lab enrichment of tropical soil microbial communities from Luquillo Experimental Forest, Puerto Rico - flux8day.12C.oxic.44.000.176 (v2)... | ecosystem: Environmental > Terrestrial >...
GAGGTCGTACGCAAGCCGTCAAACTGGGGACTTCTGGTCGTATTCGGCTCGCTGGGACTGCTGTTTCTGGGTAGTCTGGGCGCGGAACTTTTCCTCACGCGCATCTCGATTATTGGGACCATCTGCGGCCTTATCGCGTATTTTGCGGGATGGAAGCTGCTGCGGTCTATGGCATTTCCGCTGCTATTCCTGCTGTTCGCAATCCCGATCCCGGTCATCATCTACAACCAGATCGTGTTCCCACTGCAATTCATCGCGTCGCAATTTGCCACAAGCTCTCTGGAGATGCTGAATTTCTTCCCAATCATGCGCGAAGGCAACGTGCTGATCATGCCCGGAATGCGGCTGGAGGTGGTGGAAGCCTGCAGCGGTATTCGTTCCTTAATGTCACTGCTCGCACTGGCAGCCGGTTATGGCTATCTGGCGGAGAAGAGCATCCCGGTGCGCTGGTTCCTCTTCCTGGCCATGGTGCCGTTGGCCATCGTCAGTAATGGCACGCGCGTGATGATCACCGCTTTGATGACGAATTACATCGGCCCGCGGGCAGCCGAAGGATTCATGCACGAGTTTTCCGGGTGGGTGATTTTCGTGGTGGCGACGGCGCTGTTCCTGGCGCTGCACAGCCTGACGATAGGGGTACGTAAGAAGTTTGGATGGATGCCGAAAGACACGGGAGCGCCAGCCCAAGTGCAGGTACAGGGATGAACGAGCCGGTACGTTATTGGACGATGATTGCGGTCCTGCTGGCCGCGACCGCGGGCCTGGGCTTTCTTTCGCATGGCGAATCGACGCCGCCAGCGAAGGCAATGAATGAGTTCCCCCATGACATCGGCGATTACCGTATGGTAGCCGAAATGCCGTTCGATCAGGAAACCCTCAAGATTTTGGGTGTGACCGACTACATCAACCGGGTGTACTTCTCTCCCACGAAGGGTGATCTCGGTCTGATGGTCGAATACTTCCGCACTCAGCGAACCGGAGCGGCGATACACTCCCCGAAGAATTGCCTACCTGGTGCGGGATGGCAGCCCACGATGTCAGAGATTTATCAGCTCCAGCTGGACGACGGCCGCAAGGTCCCCGTGAACCTGTATACGATTCGCAAGGATCTCGATCAGCAGATCGTTCTTTACTGGTACCAGGCGCACGGCCGGGTCGTGGCCAGCGAATATTGGGGCAGGTTTTACATGGTGTATGACGCGCTACGCCTGAACCGAACCGACGCCGCGATGGTGCGTATTACAGCCCCGGTGCGCAACGGCGACAGCGAGGCGGCACGCCAGCAGGCGATTGCGTTCGCCAAGCTAGCAGCACTCGATGTCGAGCAAGTCATTCCCCGGTGAGCCAGGAGATTTCATGCGGAATCGTTATTTAGTCACGGCAGCAACGGCTTTGATGGCAGTGTTCTTGGTCGTTGCGACCGGATGCAAGGGCAATCCCGAAAAAGCCAAGAAGAAGTACCTCGAAAGCGGCTTGAGCTATATCGAGAAGAAGCAATACGACGCAGCCGTAATCCAGTTCAAGAAGGCCCTCCAGGTCGACCCGAACTACGCCGATGCTCACTATCAGCTGGGATTGGCCTATCTGCGACAGGGCAACGACCGGCAGCACGTCCAACAGGGGTATTCCGAGCTAAATCAGGCGGCAAAGCTGGATCCGAAGAACATAAAAGCTCGCCTGGAAATAGGGAATCTCCTGTGGGCAAATAGGGACTTCAAGAAGGCCGAGGAACAGGCACGCAAAGTGCTCGAGCAGGATCCGGACAACGCTGAGGCTTACGCTCTGCTGGGTACTTCGCTTTTTGCCCAGAAGGAACCTGAGGAAGCTCTCGAAGCTTATAACAAGCTCATCAAGCTCAAGCCAAACCAGGCCGGCGGATACCTCAATCGTGGCGTTTTGTACACCAGCTTGAGGAAGGATGCCGAGGCGGAGGCTGACTTCGAGAAGGCCATTAGCCTGGATCCGAAGAACATCGAGGCCTACGCTAACCTGTCGCGCTTCTATCAATACAAGCAAGACCTGCCCAAGGCAGAGCAGGTTCTCGAAGAAGGCATTAAGAACGATCCTAATGCTCCCCCGAACTACCTGCGGTTGGCGGGATTGCTGCTCGAGGAAAACCGGGTGCAGGATGCCGAGACGGTGGTACAAAACCTGCGCAATCAGCTTCCCAAGAATGCGGAGGTCGCAGGCGCGATCGCAGAGTTCTACCTGGCTGCGCGCAACCCGGATGCAGCAATCAAGGAATACCAGCGTGGACTCTTGATCGACCCCAAGAGTGATCGGTTGCAGAATGCGCTCGCCGAAGCCTACTTGATGTCGGGCCACATCGACGAGGCGACCAAGCTCGACCAGCAGATTCTGAAGGACAAACCGAATGACGTTGCTGGGCGCATGATTCAAGGCCGTCTTCAGGCTCTTAAGGGCGACTTTCCCGCTGCCGTCACCACTTTCCGAGGTGTGGTGAAGGACAACCCTGAAAATCCTCAGGCGCATTACTACTTGGGTCAGGCCATGATGAAGGCTGGGGATCTGACGGGCGCCAAGACAGAATTCGAAGAGGCTATCAAGCGCAATCCCGACAATCCCTTGTATCTCGAGGCGCAGGCCGAGGCCTATCGGGATGCGAAGGACTTCGCCACAGCAAAGGAATTCGCCAACCGCTTGCTGAAAATGAACGACAAGAACCCGCAGGCCCACTACCTGCTGGCCAGCATCGATCTCGGAGCGAGAGACTACCAATCGGCCCTGAATGAGCTGATCATTGTCCAGCAGGCCGCGCCGAACGATCCATCGGTTCACTTGAATATGGCGATCGCATACAGCGGATTGAAGAAACTCCCTGAGTCCGAGCGCGAGTTTCAGACTGCGCTCAAATTGAATCCGCAATACGACGTCGCGGCCGGCGAGTATGTGGCGCTGCTGTATATGCTCAATCAAGGTCCCAAGGCCGTGCAGACGGCAAGCCAGTATGTAACCACAAACCCCAACCGAGCGCAGGCGCATTTCATCTACGCATCGGCACTGGCCAATGCCAAGAGGTTCGACGAGGCCATTCCGGAGTATCAAAAAGCCATCCAGCTAGAGCCGAAGGCGCTGATCTCCTACATGCAATGGGCGCACGTGTACGAACTGCAAGGCAAATTTGACGACGCCCTTGGCGTATATCAGAAGGCGCTTGCGGTAGTTCCGAACTCGCCCACCGTGATGGGAGCGATCGCCAACGTCTATCTGGTGAAGAACGACCTCAAGTCAGCGCAGCAATATTATGAGAAGGCCAACAGTCTGGCGCCCCACGATCCGTTGCTGCAGAACAATCTGGCGTGGGTCTATGCGATCGAGGGACAGAACCTCGACCAAGCCCTGTCATTGGCCACACAGGCCAAACAGACAGCCCCTGACCTAATCCCGATCAACGACACGCTGGGATGGATCCAGTACAAAAAAGGCAACTACCCCATCGCGGTCGGACTATTGAGCGAGGTGGTGCAGAAGGTGCCGCAAAGCGCGGAATACCGCTACCATCTGGGCATGGCACTCAGTGGCGCCGGGCAGAAGGACAAGGCGAAAGAGGAACTGAGCAAGGCGCTCGAGCTGGCGCCTCCGCTCAACCGTGACGACGCCAAGCAGGCGCAAGACGCCCTGGCGAAGTTGTAATCAACCTCGTACTGTCCCAGCATTTTCGTTTGCAACTCGGCTTGGCAAACTCTGTCAGGCCGATGTTTTTCCGCGCGCAATCGAACTGTGCTCCCAACTCGGAATGCTCTGACTTTCCGCAATTGGGAACAAGTTGGCCAAGATCACTGACTTGTTCGGACCCAGCCCGTATCCTGACTCACAAGAAGGAAATAGCTCTTCTGCAGAGTAACCATGAAGGCTTATGTTGTGGTGACCGCCAGAGCAGGAACCGCTCGCGGCATCGCAGACTCAATGGCGGCGCTTCCCGGTGTGCAGATGGCCGACGCATGCTGGGGTGGCGGCGACGTGTATGCGGTGGTTGAGTTTCCCGCGTGGCCCGATCTTAATTCGCTGGTTTTGGACAAGGTGCACTCGATGCCAGGCGTCATCCGCACGGAAACCCACGTAGCCGTGGAGCGGTGAATCGCTGAAAAACTCCCGGCGTGGCGATGGAGGCGGAGCCAGGCTCGGACTCTCTACACCTGCGGCCCTTCGCCTTCGTGCGCGACCATCTCATACAACATCGGACTCACGAAAAACCCAATCAACAGTGCGAAATCAGACCCGCAACAATCACGATCGCAAACGATTTCTGCGTATCGCAGCTGATGCCTGTCGAGAGTGCCGCCGGCAGCAACCCGAGACACCCGACCAAAGCCCGCATCATGATTGTACGCAGTCGCGGCGGCGACGCTGTTGGCGTCGCGGGGTAGCGTGAGCTTCGAAGTTCCCGTACAGGACGAAGAGAATCATCGAGAGCGGCACCACCGCCCGCGGCCTGATGAAATTGTGCTCGCGCATCGAGCTGCTGTACTCGCCGCCCCATCCTGTTAGCGTCTTGTCTCGACGGTTGGCCGCTTGCCGCGATCCCAGCGAATTTTCGTCACGCGCAGCTACAAGCGGACCATCGGCGGGCCCGGAGCTGACAGGAAAAATTGACTCGACCGGGCCGCGTGAAACCGGCTCGTCAGGTATCGCTCGCTCCAGTTCAGAACGAACTCGTCTGCATGTTCGCGCGCCACGAGCGCCCACACGCTGCCACCAAACCCTGCTCCAAAAGCCGATGAGGCCTCTGCCCCCAGTGCCCGCGCCTCTCGCACCAGCCAACTGGTCTCTGGAACCTGATTTCCCAGCAGCGTCTCAGCTCCTGCTTGCGAGTCGCCGACCAGTTCACCGAAACCTACCAGATCGTGCCGCGCCAAAGCATCGCCCGCCTTCGGGATGATCACTTCGGACTCCCGCCAAAACTGCTCGAACCGATTCAGGAGCCAGCGCGCGTCCTCTGCGCTTGCGTATTCTCGGATCGCCGCCCGAATCTTTTCCGGTGCGTCAGAAGAACTGGTAGCGGCTGCTGCCAGCGTCGCTGCATTCGAGTCCAACGCTGAGCGCCCGATCTCAAGAATCGAGCGCACCCCCTGCGAGGCGCGGTTGTAGAGCGCTTTGGCTGACCCAGTCTTGTCCGCCACGACACCGCTGACGCCAATCACGAACATAGAATCGCCGGGAAATTCCACAGTCCTTTCCAGCCGCACGGGGCAAAACGAATACTGCTGGAGACGTCGAGGCTCCGTGCACAAGATCGCGGTGTGATCTTCGCTGCCGCCGAAAGTGCCTACTCCGCCGTCGCCGGCGAGCAATTTGTACGACTGGCCGTTTTCGATGCAGCCCAAGTAGCCAGCTAGATCTTCCGCTGTGATGATGTTGGCTCGATATTCTTCGCGCTCCGCGATGCAGTTGACCGCGCTCAACACTGCATACATCGCGACCACCAGCGCGCTGGAACTGCTCATTCCCGCGGCAGAAGGCAGATCACTGGCCAATGCAATATCCGCACCACGCAGTGTGCCTCGGAAATTGCGTGTCAGCCGCCGAGCAACAACCGTCGCGTACAACCGCCAGGACGAAGTCGGCACCTCCAGATCGGGTGAGATTAGGAACTCGAACGCCTGACCACGAACAACATCGCTGATACGAACTAGCGAATCATCGCGAGGAAACGCTGCGACGCAGAATCCGCGTTCTGTCGTGCACAGCAGGCTTCGCCCTCCGGCGTAGTCGGTGTGTTTGCCTAACACCTCAATCCGCCCCGGCACAAACCAGCGCATGATTTCGGCGGCGCTTGCTGCGGTAAGCTCGGGTTCCAACTTCGCAAATAGCTGCGACTTCATCTCCGCCGCTGCCTCGCTCATGCCTGCGGCGATCAGGCGTGCGGCGACGTGCGACCTCATAACCGCACCTCGACGTGAAGCAATCGGGCTCGAACCTCTGCGATGTCCGATCGGCGTGAGAGGTCCAACACTCCCGCGCGGCAAATCGCGACCTTGAACTTCGCTCCCTTCTGTATCGCCAGCTTCACCGCCTCCGGCAGTTCGAACTCTCCGCGTGAAGACCGCAGCACCTGACGGCATGCCTGGAAGATCTCAGCTTCAAAGCGCCAACAGTTCATGCTGACCAGTTTCTCCCCGCCAAAATCCGCCAAGGTGGAATCAGGGGGCTTCTCGACGATGTCCTTCAGAAATCCTTCTCCATCGACCACGCAATAGGCGAACGCTCGAATGCGCTCCTCGGGAATGTTGCTTCCGCGCACCAACGCTTCGGCGGGAAACAGCACCGTTCCGGGCTGTCGCAGGTTCTGAATCGACAACAAAGCCTCCTCCGGATAGTAGTTGTCGCTGTTGATCACCAGAAACTCGTCGTCACCGGCAGATTCCTCGGCGGCCAGCACGGCGTTGGCAGTGCCCAGCGGCGCTTGCTGAATCGCGAAGACCACTTGAATCCGCTCCGGCCTGACGGTTTTCGTGTAGTACTCGCGCACCGCCTCATGCTCCGGCCCGATCACGAGGCAGGCATGCTGGAACCGCGCGTCCGCCAGGCCGCTTAGGACGTAGTCCAGAAACGGCCGGCCTACCGGAATCATGGCCTTCAACCCAGCATCGGCCGCCGCTGACTGCGAAGTATCCAGCGCAAAGCTGGCATCCTCGCGACGCATGCGCGTTCCCAGTCCACGCGCGAGAATCACGCACTTCGTAATGTTTCCTGTACTGTTCATGGTTCGCCAGACAGTCTAAAGCGGCGCACAATCGCCTTTGGCGCCCCACGATGAATTACAATCACCGCGACCATGAACGGCTGGTACTACTTCTGGTTAGCGAACTTCCTGCTCGCGGGCTCCGCCTTCGCCGTGATCACCCTCATTGTTCTGGTGTTCGGTCTGCGCGACCTGCGCGAGATGTTTGCCAATCTTCGGACTGAGGCGCATCGGCCTCAATGATCGGTACCCACTTCTCGACCCTCGACTGGATCATCGTCGTCACCTACCTCGGCGCCACGCTTGCCACTGGACTCTACGGGCGCAAGTTCGTCGGAGGCATTGCCGACTTCCTCGTCGCCGGGCGCGAACTCGGCACATTCCTCGCCGTCGCCACGCTGGCGGCTACGGAGATCGGCACCATCACCTTCATGTATTACGCCGAGCTCGGCTACAAAACCGGCTACGCCTCGTTCGTCAACGGCCTGATCGCCGGATTGGTGATGATCTTCCTCGGACGCACCGGCTTCATCGTGAAACGCCTGCGGGCCATGCGCCTCATGACGGTGCCCGAATTCTTCGAGGTCAAGTTCAGCCGCAACCTGCGCGTCTTCACCGGAATTCTCGTCGCCACCGGCGGCATCCTTAACATGGGTGTCTTCCTCAAGGTCGAAGGCACATTTCTCGCGATCATTTCTGGCGTTTCGCTCAGCCACATCAAGGCAGTGATGGCCGGAATCCTCCTGCTCGAACTCATCTACACCGTGCTCGGCGGCATGGTGTCGATCGTCATCACCGACTTCATACAGTTCGTCGCGCTCAGCGTAGGCACCATCCTGGTGACGATCTGGTCGGTGCACGCCGCGGGCCTCTCGCACATGTACGACGCCGTGCGCCGGACCATGGGCGACGGCGGCTTCAACCCGTTTACCAATCCCGACTACGGATGGGCGTACATTTCGTTTCAGGTGCTGATCTGGCTGGCGGTGCACACTTGCTGGCAAACGACGGCGATGCGCACCTTCTCCACCCGCAGCGCCGAGCTCACCAAGCGTGTTTTCTCGTGGACAGGATTCATCTTCCTTGGCCGTGGCATGATGCCCATGATGTGGGGCATCGCGGCACTTGCCATGCTCGGCCCCGCGCAGAATTCACTCGAAGCCATGCCGAAGATGCTGGCTACGATCCTACCCTCAGGCGTGCTGGGCCTGGTTGTCGCGGGGATGCTCGCCGCCACAATGTCTGTGAATAGCTCGTATCTGCTGGGCTGGAGCGCGATCATCGCGCAGGACATCATCCTGCCGTTGCGCCGCCGACCACTTAGCTCGCTGCAACAAGTCATGTTGAATCGCGGCGCCAACCTGTTCGTCAGCCTCTTCGTGATGGTCTACGGGCTCTGGTACACGCTGCCCGGTCCGACATATTTCTACCTCAACATCACCGCCACGATTTACCTTTCGGGCACGCTGGTCGCGGTGATCGCGGGCCTGTTCTGGGAGCGCGCGTCTACGCTCGGCGGCTACCTCGCCATGGCGGGCGGAGCCGTCGCCACCATTGGCTTTTTCTTCTTCAAGACTCCGGCGAGCTACGCAGGTGCAGGAGCGTTCGCACTGGCCGCGATGGGTATGGTGGCGGGATCGCTGCTGAGCGAACCAAAGACCGCGGCGGTCAGTTCATAGGGTCATTCGATGCATGTTTCTCTTCGAGCCGTAGTATTCGCCGCAATCGCACTCCTGCCCGTAGGATGCGTAATCGCGCAGGACACTCCGGTGTACGTCGTGCCTGATCCGGGCCCTGCAAGGGGAGAGATTGAAGCGGATGGCTTTGTGCTCCGGAACGCCTCCGTATCCCTGAGCGCATCCGTTTCCGGTGGCCATGTCGAGAGTCTGGAGTTTAAAGACCTGATCCCAAACGAGACAGCGCCGCAAAAGATGCTTCCCTTTGTGCTATTGCTCGGCGATGGGAGCGTACTCTCTGGTTCGGAACTAAAGATCGTTACCCCGCCAAAGCTCGTCGATCTCACGGCAAACACGGACGCCTCGCGCTTGTCCGAGCGCATTCGCGGTAAGTCCGTTGTCACAGAATTTGAGGACTCAGGCGGGCGCCGGCACATCGCCTGGCAAGTCATTCTCCGCAACGGCTCCAGCTACGTACGCCAGGAAATCACGATCGCCGCCAAGGAAATAGACCTTCCCATCCACGAACTCCGGCTTCTGGATTGGAATTCTCGAACTGCCCGCACCGTCGGTACGGTCAAAGGTTCGCCAATCGTTGACGGAGCCGTCTTCGCCGGCATCGAAGACCCGCTCTCGACCTGCGCCGTTGCCGGCGAACGCGCGCGTTGTTGGGTCGAGCGCGAGCTTCCCCTGAAAGCCGGTCAGTCCGTCACCTACAGCTCCGTCATTGGGGTGTCTCCTCCCGGACAGCTCCGCCGCGCTTTCCTCTATTACCTCGAGCGCGAGCGCGCGCATCCCTACCGCACCTTTCTCAACTACAACTCCTGGTACGACCTCGGCTACTTCAGCAAATACGACGAGGCCGGCGCGCTCAACGTCATCAACACCTTTGGCACCGAGCTTACGAAGAAGCGCGGTGTGCCGATTGCTTCGTTCCTGTTTGACGACGGTTGGGACGATCCCTCAACACTCTGGCAGTTCAACTCCGGTTTTCCGAACGGCTTCGCCAAGCTGCGCGCGGCAGCCGCGAATTACAACACCGCTCCCGGCGTGTGGATGTCTCCCTGGGGCGGCTATGGCAAGCCTCGCCAGCAGCGTGTGGCCGCGGGAAGCAAAGCAGGTTACGAAATCGAGGGCCTGGGCTTCGCGCTCTCCGGCCCCAAGTACTACGCGGCCTTTCGCGACACTTGCTTCAAGTTCGTGCGCGATTACGGCGTCAATCAGTTTAAGTTCGACGGCACCGGCAACGCCGATCGCGTCGTGCCGGGCAGCAGTTTCGACAGCGACTTCGCCGCCGCCATTCATCTTATCGGCGAGCTGCGCACACTCAAGCCCGACCTCTACATCAATCTCACCACCGGTACCTATCCGTCTCCGTTTTGGCTGCGCTATGCCGACTCCATCTGGCGCGGCGGCGAAGATCATGAATTTCTCGGCGTCGGCCCCAAGCGCGAGCAGTGGATCACCTATCGCGACGCCGACACCTACGAACACATCGTGCTGCTGGGGCCGCTTTATCCGCTCAATTCGCTTATGCTGCACGGCTTGATTTACGCCAGGCACGCCAAGAATCTGGACACCGATCCGCAGGGCGACTTCCAGAACGAAGTTCGCGACTACTTCGGTAACGGTACCGAGTTGCAGGAGATGTACATCACGCCCTCGCTGCTGTCCGCTGAGAATTGGGATACGCTCGCCGAGGCCTCGGCCTGGTCGCGCGCCAATGCGGAAGTATTGGTCGATACGCACTGGATCGGTGGCGACCCCGCCCTGCTCGAAGTTTACGGTTGGGCTTCGTGGTCGCCCCAAAAAGCGATCCTCGTGTTGCGCAACCCCTCCGATAAGCCCCAGGACGTCGCCGTCGATATCGAGAAGGCCCTCGAGCTTCCGCCAGGATTCACTCCCCACTACACGCTTCACAGTCCGTGGAAAGAAGATCGCGAGCGGCCCAGCGTGAGCGTCGTCGTGGGCCAGTCACACACCTTCTCGCTTAAGCCCTTTGAAGTCGTGGTGCTGGAAGGCACGCCGATGCCGTAAACATAGTAGTGGGTGCTTACCCTTTCTCATTTGCTGGAAAAGGGCAGGTTCGGGAATCCCTCACCGAGGTGGCAATTTGCGCCGATCTCCACAGTTCGCCATGATTCTCGCCGCTGTCGTTCTCGCCTTCAGTCGGAGCGCCACTCCCCCATCCTCGCACCACGGCTTCGAAATCTCCGGCCGCCAATTCCTTCTTGAGGGCAAGCCCTTCCAGATCATCTCCGGCGAAATGCACTATGCCCGCATTCCGCGCGAGTACTGGCACGATCGTCTCAAGATGGCGCGCGCCATGGGGCTAAACACCATCTCGAGCTACGTCTTCTGGAACCTGCACGAGCCCAAGCCGGGTGTCTACGACTTCTCCGGCCAACTCGATGTCGCCGACTTCATTCGGGCCGCTCAAGACGAAGGCCTGTATGTGCTCCTTCGCCCCGGGCCCTACGTCTGCGCCGAGTGGGATCTCGGCGGACTCCCCGCATGGCTGCTCGCCGACCCAACAATTGTTCTTCGCAGCGACGATCCGAAATTCAGGCGGCCCGTGGAGCGCTGGCTCAAGCGGCTCGGACAGGAACTCGCTCCGCTACAGGCAACGCGCGGCGGACCAATCCTCGCGGTTCAGGTCGAAAACGAGTACGGATCCTTCGACGGCGACCACCAATACATGAAGCATATCTACGACCTCATTGCCGGCGCCGGCTTCGGTGACTCGTTGCTCTACACGGCCGACGGTCCTGAGCAGCTGCCCAACGGCTCACTGCCCGGCGTTCCCGCAGCCGTGAACTTCGGGCCGGGCGAGGCGCAGCACGCGCTCCAGACGCTCGCAGCCTTTCGTCCCAGCCAGCCGCTCATGGCCGGCGAATATTGGGCGGGATGGTTCGATCAATGGGGCGGCAGGCACGCGCAGACCGACGCAGCCTTACAAAGCCGCGACCTGAAATGGATGCTGGCACAAGGCTACTCCGTCAACCTCTACATGTTTCACGGAGGCACGACCTTTGGCTTCATGAACGGCGCCAACTTCAACGACGGCTACCAGCCGCAGACCACCAGCTACGACTACGACGCTGCGCTTGATGAGTCAGGACGCCCGACAAAGAAGTACTTCGCCTTTCGCGAGGTAATTGCAGCCCACAACCCAGCCGTCAAGCTCCCCGATGTTCCACAGGCTCGGCCGTTAATCGGCATCGTGCCGTTCGAGCTCAACCAGCGCGCCAGCCTCTGGGACAACCTCGGCAACGCGTTCCCACGCGAAGCGCCTGAGACGATGGAGATGCTCGGCCAATCGTACGGATACATCCTGTACCGCACGCACATCGCGGGAGCAGGTAGCGGTGATCTGAAGCTGGACGGAATGCACGACTACGCCAAGGTTTATGTGAACGGTGTGGAGCAGGGAACGCTCGATCGTCGCCTCGGTCAGTCGTCGTTATCGGTCCGCCTGGACCAGTCCGACAACACGCTCGACATTCTTGTCGAAAACGGCGGTCGCATCAACTTCAGCAAACAGCTGCTCGAGCAGCGAAAGGGAATTGCTCCTTCCGTTATGTTTGCGGGAAAACAATTGCGCGGCTGGCAGATCTATCCGCTGCCAATGAGCGATGTGCGAAACCTGCGCTTCTCTCCTGCCGAGCCGGGCAAAATTGCCGGCCCCGGATTTCTGTGCGGCACGTTTTCTCTCGCCACGACCGGAGACACATATCTGAACTTGCGCGGCTTCGGCAAAGGCGTGATTTGGGTTAACGGCCACTTGCTCGGCCGCTTCTGGGACGTCGGCCCAGAGCAAACCCTCTATCTACCCGCACCATGGCTCAAGGCCGGTCAAAACGAGGTCGTGGTCTTTAACCTGGACAACAGCGGCAGCAGGATGCTTCAAGGACTGGCGCGTCCGCTGTATGCCAACTGATACAGCTGCCACAAAGGCTCGTGAGAAAAGTGCGAAGAAACCGGCGGAAAATAGAAGGGCTGTGACTTTGGTTATGCTCTAGCCGACAACTCCTGCGAGGGAGTCCCCAGCGTGGACGCATGTACCGTCACAGCCCCTGATGTGATCACCGCTTTCGCGGTTCCATACCCCGG
>Ga0306925_10004604_pt1 | contig 12490 bp, 7 predicted proteins | sample flu12Cox44000176_FD_203755 | JGI IMG/M metagenome (GOLD analysis project Ga0306925, IMG submission 203755) | Lab enrichment of tropical soil microbial communities from Luquillo Experimental Forest, Puerto Rico - flux8day.12C.oxic.44.000.176 (v2)... | ecosystem: Environmental > Terrestrial > Soil...
TGGCCAAGGGCAGCCTGCAGCAGGTTGCGTTCGATCTGCGCCACGTACTTTTCCATATCCAGGCCTTCGGGAAGGACCGAGCCGCTCGCAGTTTCCGGGATTCCGGCCAGCCCCGCTCCTGCGGCAGCAGCTTTCGCCTTCGGCCGCTCGGCGGGTAATTCTACGTGTAACTCGTCGGTCATTTCGAGGGCCACGGCACGCTCGACCGTGTTCTCCAACTGGCGCACGTTCCCGGGCCACTCGTAGCCGCATAGCGAATCGAGCGCACCCGCGTTCACGCGGACAATGCTCTTGCCGGCTGCGGGAGCGTACTTTTTGAGGAAATGGTTGACGAGCAGCGGAATGTCCTCGCGGCGCTCGCGCAGTCCGGGCACGCGAATCGGAATCACGCTTAGCCGGTAATACAAATCCTCGCGGAACGTATTTTCCGCGACTTGCTTGTCGAGATCGCGGTTGGTAGCCGCGATCACGCGGACGTCGATGGGAATCTCGCTGGCGCTGCCGACCGGCCGCACTGTTCGCTCCTGCAGCACGCGCAACAGTTTCACTTGCATGGCCAACGTCATCTCGCCAATTTCGTCAAGGAAGATCGTTCCCTGGTCGGCCACTTCGAAAAGACCGCGCTTGTTCTGGTTGGCGCCGGTGAAGGCGCCCTTCACGTAGCCGAAGAGTTCGCTTTCGAGCAGGGTTTCGGGAAAGGCGCCGCAGTTCACAGAGACGAAGGGTTCGGTGGCGCGCGGCGAACAAACGTGTACGGCGCGCGCGACGAGTTCCTTGCCCGTCCCACTCTCGCCGTAGATCAGAATGGTGCTGTTAGTGGAAGCGACAGTGCGAATGGTCTGCTTCAGCTTCTCCATCGCCGGGCTAGCCCCGATGATGTTGTCGAGGGAATTTCGGGTAGCCGCGTCGCGGCGCAGGGCGAAATTTTGTTTGCTGAGAATCTGTTTTTCGAGCGCACGATTGATGGCCAGCTTGATCTCGTCGACCAGGCCGGGGCCTTTGCGGATGTAATCGGCCGCACCACCTGCTTTTACCGCCTGCACCGCCGCTTCGTAATCGTCGACAGCCGTGATCAGGATCACAGCCGAGTCGGGCGATGCGCCGTGGGCATAGCGCAGGACTTCGATGCCCGACATCCCGGGCATCTTGATGTCGGTGACGATGACGTCGTAAAGCGCCCCGTCGATCTTGCGCTTGGCGGCTTCTCCCGAGTTGACGGTTTCGACTTTGTGGCCCTCGCGACGCAACGCGATGTCGAGCATTTCGCAGATTGAGCGCTCGTCATCACAAACCAGAATGTTACCCATGCGCCCTCCCTCCCGCGACAGCCAGACCTTGCGAAGGCGGCACGTTCGCAAGTGTAGATGCGATCGAGCCGTCTAAGGTTTGAGCTTCTGCCCGGTTTCCGGTCAGCCGGCGCAACCGAAGCACGAACGTCGTTCCCTCGCCCACTCGCGAGCGCGCCCAGACCTTGCCTTCGTGCGCCTGAACGATCTGGTAAACGATGGCGAGTCCCAGTCCCGTTCCACCTTCGAATCCCGACTGGAAGGGCTCGAAAATCTTCTCAGTCTGCTGCGCGCTCATGCCTTCGCCGGTATCGGCGAAATTGATTTGCCAGTCTTCCCCAATCGTTTCGACGGAAACGGTCAGCACGCCGCCATCGCGCATGGCGCGCACGGCGTTCTGGCAGAAGTTCCAGAACACCTGTTTGATCTTATCGCCGTCGGCGAGAGTCCATGCTTCCGCAAAGCCGAACTTGCGCTCGATGCGAATCCCGGCGTTCTCGGCCAGCAACCGGTGTTCGAGCAGAGTCAAGGTGTCTTCGATCAAAGGAACCAAATCGACGCGGTCGAAGCGATATTGCTTGCCTCGCGAATAAGCCAGGAAGTCGGTGATGATCTGGTTCAGCCGCTCGGATTCGCGGGTCACGATGCGCAGGAGCTGGCGCTGTTCATCGGTCATTTCACTCGCGCCCGAGAGCATGCTCACCGAGCCCGCAATCGACGTCAGCGGATTACGGATTTCGTGGGCGATGGCAGCTGCCAGGCGCCCCACTGCGGCCAGTTTGTCCTGCATACGAACTTCACGTTCCAACCGGCGGATCGCCGTCAGATCCTCGAGCGTGTACACCGAACCGAGCATTCCGCGACCCGGGATGGTCAGGACCGAAGCGATCACACGAAACGTCCTGCGGTATCCCTCCTCAGGCTGAAAGCGCACTTCGCCATGCGCCCGTTCCGAGCCCATCTGCGGAAGCGGATCCAGGAACATCTGGTGCACCGCCTTGCCAACCAACGCTCGCTGATCGCAGCCCAGCAAACGCGCGGCAGCCGCGTTGGCGAACGTTACACGGCCGTCCAGGCCAGTTGTGATCAGCCCAGCGCTCATCGACTCAATGATGTTTTCGTGCAAGGCCTGCAGGCTCTCGAGCGCGCCGCTTGCATCCTTGAGCTGATCGTCGACTTGCCGCAACTTCGACGACAACAGGCCGGCGAGGTAGGCCACCCCGAGGAAGGCCAGCAGGTTCATGAACACGATCGCCTGCAGGGACTTCAACTCCGGATGAGTGGTCGAGTAAGACCGCACCGCCCCGTAGTAGTTCAACTCAAGCACCAGGCCGTACAACAGCGAAGCCAGACCCGCGCTCAGATAAGCCCACCACCGCGGGAGCAGGATGCAGGCGACAATGATCACCAGGGGGTATAGAAAGTTCAGCGAACTATCCCATCCGCCGGTCGCGTGCACGATCAACGTGACCATGGCGAGGTCGGTGATCACCTGCAGAGCCGCCTGCAGCCGCTGCTCCTTCCAGACCGAGAGCAGCAGCACATAGAACAGAGACAGGGCGTACCAGAACACGACGATGGAAACGAAAAACCGGAGCGGCAGGTAGGTATCCGCCAGGCGCGTAATCGCGAGCTCTACGCCGAGGAGAAATGTGAGGATGATGATGCGGACTTTCACCAGCCATCCCAGCCAGTTCCGCTCATCAAATGTTGATTGCATCTCGAGGCCCTGTGTCCCGTCCGCGCCCTCTCCTCGCGACTGACGGGCTGCCTCGGCAGAAGGTGGACGACGAAAACTTCAGTTTTCCAGAAGAGGCCGGTGCCGAGCTTTTCCCGGCCTCCTAAAGCTGTATGGCTAGCCTGCCAGTTTCGCGATCATGGCGAACAGCGGCATGTAGAGCGAGATGACGATGCCGCCGATCGCGACGCCCAGCACGCCGATGATCAACGGCTCGAGCATGGCCAGCATGTCGCGGGTCGCAGCATCCACTTCGTCTTCATAGAAGTCGGCGATCTTCTGCAGCATGTTGTCCATGGCACCGGTGGCTTCGCCGACGCCGATCATCTGCGTCACCATGTTCGGAAACACGCCCGATTCGCGCAGGGGATCGACAATCGTGCGGCCTTCTTCAATCGCCTTACGAACTTTCATCAAGGCTTCTTCGAGCACCGCGTTACCGGAGGTGCGGGCCGTGATGGACAACCCTTCGAGAATTGGAACGCCCGACGTGATCAACGTGCCCAGAGTTCGCGTAAAGCGGGCCACCGCGATTTTGCGTAGCAGCATCCCGATGATCGGGGTGTTGAGCAGAAGCTTGTCGGTGTAGTACAAGCCGCGGGGGTGCTTGCGGGTTTGCCGGATGCCAACCACGATTCCGACTCCGCCTACGATGAAGAACCACCAGAAGGTGCCAACAAAGGCGCTAAGACCCATGACAATGCGGGTCGGCAGCGGAAGGGCCACGCCCAGGCCAGTGAACAATCCGGAGAAGATCGGGACGACCCACTTCAGCAGTGCGCCCACGATCAGGACTGCGATGGACACTACGGCGACGGGATAGATCAAGGCTGACTTGATGGCCGACCGCAAGCGCACGGCCTTTTCAACATAGGCCGCCAGGCGCTGCAGAATCACGTCAAGAATACCGCCGGTTTCACCGGCTTCCATCATGTTGGTGGTCAGGTCATCGAATACGTTGGGATACTGGCGCATGGCGTTGGCCAGCGTGGAGCCGCCTTCCACCGTGGTCCGGACCCCCGTCAGCACTTTCTGGAAGGTCTGGTTTTCCTGGTTAGCGGCGAGGATCTCCAGACACTGAACCAGGGGCAAGCCAGCGTCAATCATGACGGAGAACTGGCGAAAGAAGACCGCGATTTCCTTGGTCTTCACTTTGCCCGAACCAAAGGTCGGTAGAGAGAATTCCTTTCCCTTTTCCCGCACCGAGCCGGGAGTGATGCGGTCCCGCCGCAATTGCTGCAGAACTACATCCTTGTTCGCAGCAGTGCGCTCGCCCGTGATCTTCTCGCCGGATGCGCTCTTCCCTGAAAATGTAAAAACTGGCATGTTCGTTTCTCCTGGCCTCGCTCTTCCCTTTTATTCCGGTGCGCCACGGCCCGTTTTTCGGGGTGGCGCACTCGCTAGAAGCTCTACCTTTTCAAAGGAGTCGCCGCCTTGGCCGCCCCCGCCGCGGTCGACTTGCTCAGCAAGCCCGCTCCGCGGTTGATCATTTCCTGCAATTCATCCTGGTTGCTCGAGCGCTGCAGCGCCACTTCGAGCGTAATTTGCTTTTGCATGTAGGCGCTGGCCAGCGACTGGTTGAACGTCTGCATGCCGAACTTTTCCTGGCCGGACTGCATGGCCGAGTAGATCTGGTGAATCTTGTCTTCGCGAATCAGGTTGCGAATCGCGGCGTTCGGCACCAGGATTTCCATACACATCGCCCGGCCCTTGTTATCCGACTTGGGCAGCAAGGTTTGACACATGATGCCTTCGAGCACCAGGGACAACTGGGCGCGAATCTGCGGCTGCTGGTGCGCCGGAAACACATCGATGATTCGGTTAATGGTCGAGGACGCGGAGTTGGTGTGCAACGTCCCAAAGGTGAGGTGTCCGGTTTCCGCGATCCGGAGAGCAGATTCGATGGTTTCGAGATCGCGCATTTCGCCGATCAGTACCACGTCCGGGTCTTCGCGGAGGGCCGCGCGCAAGGCGTCGGTAAAGCTCTTGGTATCCGCATGCAACTCGCGCTGGTTGACCAGGCAGTTCTTGTTCATGTGGACGAATTCGATCGGGTCCTCGATGGTCAGGATGTGATCGTGACGCTCGCTGTTGATTTTGTCGATCATGGCCGCGAGCGTGGTGGACTTACCCGATCCGGTTGGGCCCGTGACAAGAACGAGACCGCGGGGCTTGTCGCACAGCTTGCTGACTACAGCGGGAAGGCCAAGTTGATTGAATGACTTGATTTCGAATGGAATAACACGGAAGACCGCTGCCGTAGCGCCGCGCTGGTTGAAGCAGTTGGCGCGGAACCGGGCCAGTCCTTTCAACCCGAACGAGAAGTCGAGTTCAAGATTTTCTTCGAAGCGGTGCTTCTGCGAATCGGTCATCACGCTGTAAGCGAGTTGCTTGGTCTCAGCGGGGGTCAGTTGCGGCAGATCAAGCGGCACCAGATGGCCGTGCACGCGCACCTGCGGCGGCGAGTTGGTCGTGATGTGCAGGTCGCTGCCTGACATCTCCAGCATTCGTTTCAGCAGATCACTGAGCGACAAGCCCATAAGCGTCCTCTTTCCCTCTCCCCTTAGTGAATCGTTTCGCGCGCGACTTCCTCGAGTGTGGTGACCCCGTCCGCGACCTTGATCAAACCGCTGCGCCGCAAGGTAATCATGCCGCGCTCGATGGCTTTCTTCTTGAGTTCCACGGCGGAAGCGCCGACCAGCACCAATTCCCTGATCTCGTCATCCACTTCCATCACTTCGTACAAGCCGGCCCGGCCCTTGTAGCCGGTGTTGTTGCAGACTCCGCAGCCTTTGCCCTTGCGCACCTTGATAGTCTTGGCCTCTTCCGGGCTGTACCCTTCCTCGATCAGCGTCTGCACAGGCACGTCAACCACCTCGGAGCACTCTTTGCAGATCCGGCGGATGAGACGCTGGGCGCAGATCAGGTGAACCGAGGTCGCAACCAGGAATGGCTCGATGCCCATGTTCATTAATCGCGTGATGGTCTCAGGAGCGCCGTTGGTGTGCAGGGTCGAAAGCACAAGGTGGCCCGTGAGCGCGGCCTTGATGGCGATCTCAGCCGTTTCAAAGTCTCGAATCTCACCGACCAGGATGATGTTGGGATCCTGCCGCAGGAAAGCACGCAAGGCGGCCGCGAAGTTCAAGCCAATCTGCTCCTTCATCTGGACCTGGTTGACGCCGCCCAACTGGAACTCAACCGGATCCTCGGCGGTCATGATGTTGGTATCAGGCTGGTTCAAGCGAGCGATCGACGAGTACAGCGTGTTGGTTTTGCCGGACCCGGTGGGCCCGGTAACCAGCACCATGCCGTAGGGCTTCAGAATCGCCTTCTCGAACTTCACCAGCGACTCTGGTTCAAAGCCAAGCTTGGTCATGTCGAGCCGGAGGTTTTCTTTGTCCAGCAACCGCATGACGATTTTTTCGCCCCACAGTGTGGGCAGCGTGCTGACGCGGAAATCGAGTTGCTTCTTCTTGCCGCCAACCGCCATCTTCAGCATTATGCGGCCGTCCTGCGGGAGCCGCTTTTCGCTGATGTCAAGCTTCGCCATGATCTTGAGGCGCGATGTGATCGCATCCTTCAACTTCAAGGGCGGCGACATGATGCTTTGCAGAATTCCGTCGATGCGGAAGCGGACCCGGAATTCTTTTTCGTAGGGCTCCATGTGGATGTCGCTGGCCCCGCGCTTCACAGCATCGGTGAGCACCAGGTTCACCAGTTTGACGATCGGAGCTTCGTCGGCGGCCTTCTCCAGGTCGCCAAGGTTCATCTCTTCTTCTTCAGCTTGCAGTTCGACGTCGGCCTCACCTTGCTCCGTCATCGACTGCATTACCTGCTCGAGGTCTTCTTCTTTCGCGCTCCCGTATGCCTTCTCGATGCCGTCCGCGATCGAGCTTTCCGACGCCACCACCGGTTCGATGTTGAAGCCGGTCATGAACTTGATATCGTCCATGGCGAAGACGTTGGTGGGATCGACCATCGCGATAGTCAGCGACGCGCCCACGCGGCTCAGTGGCAGTATCTGGTAACGCTTGGCGGTTTCGAACGGGATGAGCTTTACGACTGCGGGATCGATTTCGAAATACGAGAGATTAATCGCGGGCACGCCATACTGGCGCGACAGGAAGTTTGTGACATCCTCGTCGGTCAAGAAACCAAGCTTCACCAACGCCGAGCCCAGACGGCAGTTCGACTCCTTCTGGACCTTCGTGGCCTGCTCCAACTGCTCTGGGGTAATTACCTTCTCTTTTACGAGAAGATCGCCCAGCCGTTGTGACATACGTTCGGTCTCCTATCTGATCAACCGAGGAATAGCGACCAGCACCGAGTCTGCGCGCGAAGTCGCCGGGTTTCAGGGGGAGAACCTGTCGCCAACTCGCGTTGACACAAATTGTCAGGCGAGATCGGTTTCTTCACCAGTAACTTTGGTACTTGTCCTTCGCGGTGAAGCGGTTAGGTGGGCCCGTGCCGTTCGAAAATCTCGCAATCCTCGGAAAACTCTGGCCTGGTTCTTACAAAGTGCTCCGCCAGTGCATGCACCTTCGTACATCGCGCGGCTTTCCAAGCGGACCAGTCGCCAAGTGGAAAGCTCGGAGCGTCTCCTGGATTGCCAATGCCGGACGTCCACTCGGGGTGTGACGCTTCCCCTTGGCGAGCTCCGATTTCGTGTCTAAAGCGGACCGTATGACGCGTCGGATCCCGTGCGGGTGCGTGCGGCGGGGCCTGCTAGCGCTGGTCGTATTGAGTGGCGGCTCACGCGCCCAAACCTTGCGTGAGCAAGCCGCTCAGACGGCTCGCCTTTTGGGCTCGGCGGCCGCTCGTAAGCCTTGAGCGAAGTGCCCTACGCCGCAACTCTCGCCAGCGAGTTCAACATGCTCGAGCCCGAAGACGAGTTGAAGTGGGAGACGATTCATCCCGGCCCAGCGACCTTCGACTTTCTGCCGGCTGATCGGCTAGTGATTTTCGCTGGCATGCACGGTATGAGGGCATACGCGCGTATGGCATCGGCAGCTTCCTGCCTGGGTGGGCGGCGGGCAATTCTTCCCGGCTCAACTGCATCACTTGCTCGAAGAGCACATCCGGACAGTCATCGAACATTACCGTGGAAAAGTCTTTGCCTGGGATGTAGTCAATGAAGCGTTCGACGAGAACGGGCAGCTCCGCTCGACGATCTGCTCCGATGCGCCCGGGATCGGCACGGGACCTGGCACATCGTTCATCGAAACGGCGCTGCGCTGGACGCATGCCGCCGATCCGGCTGCCCTGCTGTTTATCAACCATGCAGAATGCGAAACAGTGAACCGAAAATCCGACGCCGCCTACAAAGTTGTCGAGGACTTCAAGCGGCGTAAGATCCCAATCGACGGAATCGGACTGCAGATGCACATCTTCGACTTGAATCCGGACTGCGAGGGCATCGCCGCCAATATCCGTCGGTTCGCGTCACTCGGCCTTCTGGTTCACGTCACAGAGATGGATGTAGCACTGCCGCTCGACCCAGAGGGCCAGCCTCACACGCCGAGTGATCTGGTCCGGCAAGCCCAGATCTACAAAAAGATTGCTTGGATCTGCTTCTCAGAACCCCGGTGCACGGCCTTTCAAACCTGGGGGTTCACCGACAAATATTCGTGGATCCGGTCTTCCACGCACGGAACCAAGGGCGACGCCCTACTCTTTGACGCCGTCGATGCTGCCAAACCGAGCTTCTTCGGCCTTCGCGACGGCATGGATCCATCGTCGACTCCGGCGCCCTCCTCTTCCCCGAGGGCGCTCGATAGCCCCGGCCCGCAGCTATAATGGGCGCATCGCCCGAACCTTTCGACCAAGAGCGGGACACAAACCCGGTGCCGACTTCACCCGTAGATTCCGCCTCCGAGACTCGCCGCAGTAAGCTGATCGGCTTTCTGGCGGTGGGGATCGCCCTGTTGTTTGGCATTCTGCTTTCGCAGTCCTCGTTTGACCTGCCGCCTTTCCTGAATCCAGACACCAATCAGCAACTGCTGTTCTTTGCGGCCACGACGCTGCTGATCTCCGTGTTGTTCGTAGTCATGACGTTTGTTCTATTCCGCAATCTGCTGAAGCTTTTTGCGGAGCGTCGACTCGGAGTGCCGGGATCGAAGTTTCGCACGCGCGTGGTGGTCGCCGGCCTGTTGCTGTCGTTCCTGCCGGTGATCGTGATGTTCTGGTTCGCGTACGGCTTCATGAACCGGTCGATCGACAAGTGGTTCTCGCGCCCAGTTGAAGAAGTCCGTGACGACACGGCGGCGATGGCGTCATTGATGCAGACCTACGCGCAGCAGAACGCGCTGTCGGAAGCGACGTCTCTGGCGAATGCTCCCGAGACGCAGCGCGCGTTCGCGTTCAACAGCTATTCGCCGCTGGACCGCGAGTTCGAGCGGCACGGTGAAACCCTGCAAGGCGGATTCGTAGTGGCGCTCCGCAATGGCGTCCCGGCCTCGATATTTCGCGCGCCAGCCTCGTGGGACGAATTGAAAGAAAAACTACCGGCCACGGGTTCCTCCTCTGCACCGGCAGCTTTCACGTGGAATGAAACCGAATACATTCTCGGCTCCGCGCCGGTTGGGACCGATGGCCAGATTCTTGTGGCCATGCCTCTGCCGCAGAAATTCTCGCAGACAGTCGCGGCCCTGGAAGCGCACCAGAAGCGCTACTTGGAGCTCTACCGGGAGCGCCGAAGCGTTCGCCGCACTTACATGATTTTGCTTCTGCTCCTAACCGTGCTGGTGCTGTTTGCCACGACGTGGCTGGCACTCTTTCTTTCGAAGCTCGTCACCCGTCCAGTAGTGGCGCTGGCCGAGGCGACGGACGAGATTTCGCGTGGGCGCCTGGACTATCGCGTCGAAGTGCGTGCTGCGGACGAGATCGGTGACCTGGTCCGTTCTTTCAACCGCATGGCGGAAGAGTTGGAATCGAATCGCGCGCAGATCGAGGCCTCGAGCCGCGATCTGGGTGCTGCCAACATGGCACTTGAGCAACGCCGCCGGCATATTGAAACCATCCTCGAAACCATTCCGACGGGCGTGCTCTCGCTCGACGCCAACCGCCGTATCACCCACGTTAATCCGGCGCTTCTCCGTATGTTTCATCCCAGCGGGCCGGAGCCGGATTCGAATCTTCTTGGGTCGAGCTTGTCGGACGTTTTTCCGGCTGACGTGCTGGACGACATCGGCATTCTTCTCCGGCGCGCGGATCGCATGAAGGTCACCACCAGCCAGGTCGACATGATGGTGTACCGTGCGCACCTCAACGTCGCTCTTACAGCCGCGAGTCTGCAGCACCAGGGCGAGCGGCTGGGTTACGTGCTGATCTTTGAGGACCTTTCCGACCTGTTGAAGGCGCAGAAACAGACGGCCTGGCGCGAAGTGGCGCGGCGGGTTGCGCATGAGATCAAGAATCCGCTCACACCCATCGCCCTTTCTGCGGAGCGTATCCGCCGGCATCTGGAGCGGGGCTACCAGCCTGATCTGGCTTCGCTCGAAGTCATCCGGCACTGCGCGGAAACCATCGCCAGTTCCGTCGACTCGGTGCGAACCCTGGTGGACGAATTCGCCACGCTCGCCCGTTTCCCGGCGTCTCATCCAAGACCTGCGGACCTCAATATGATTGTGGGGAGCACGCTGAATCTGTTCGACGGACGACTGGATGGCATCCGCCTGATATCCAACCTCGCACCGGATCTCCCGAAAGTGATGGCCGATGAAGATGCCATCAAACGCGCGCTCGCCAACCTCGTCGACAATGCGGCGGAAGCGATGGAAGGCTCCATGCTTCGCGAGATCCACGTTTCCACCGGGTTGGTGACCAGCCATGATGCGGTTGAGATCGTGGTGGCGGACACGGGACACGGTGTCACGCAGGAACTCAAGGAGAAGTTGTTCTTGCCCTATTTCTCGACCAAGAACCGCGGCACAGGACTCGGCTTGGCGATCGTAAACCGCATCGTCGAGGACCATCGCGGCTCGATCCGCATCGAAGAGAACCACCCGGTAGGCACGCGCTTCATTGTAGAGTTGCCACTGGTTCCGGAACCGGCCCCCGTAAGCCCGACCCCACAGCATGCATAAGATTCTCATCGTTGACGATGAACCCGGCGTGCGCGACTCCCTGACCGGAGTCTTGCAGGACGAAGGCTACGCGACTTCGGAAGCGGCCACTGGGGAAGATTGTCTCGAAGCCCTGCGCACTCTATCGGTCGATCTTGTTTTGCTCGATGTGTGGCTGCCGGGCATGGACGGGCTTGATACTCTGCAGAAGATTCGCGCACTCGATAGTCCGCCAGAGGTCATCATGATCTCAGGCCACGGCACCATCGAGACCGCGGTTCGGGCCACCAAGCTCGGCGCCTATGATTTCCTCGAAAAGCCGCTCTCGATCGACCGCACACTGATTGTTCTGAAGAATGCCATCGATAACAAGAGGCTGCGCAGTGAAAATCGCGACCTGAAGCGGCAGCTGCAGTCGAAGAGCGTGATCGCAGGTGACAGCGTGCCCATGAAGGCGTTGCGCCAGCAGATCGCGATCATGGCGCCTGCGAACGGGCGAGTCTTGATCTATGGGGAGTCGGGGACGGGCAAGGAATTGGTGGCCCATGCGATCCACGCCCAGAGCCTGCGCAAGGATGAGGCATTTATTGAGCTCAATTGTGCGGCGATTCCCGAGGATCTGATCGAAAGCGAACTCTTCGGCCACAAGAAAGGGTCGTTCCCGGGCGCCACCACCGACAAAGAGGGTAAATTCCGCAACGCCCACGGGGGCACGCTCTTTCTGGACGAAGTTGGCGACATGAGCCTGAAGACCCAAGCCAAAGTTCTGCGCACGCTCGATGAGCAGCGCTTCACGCCTGTCGGCAGCGATGATGCGGTCACCGTTGACGCGCGCGTGATCGCTTCGACCAATAAAGACTTGGAAGAAGAGATTTCGAAAGGCAATTTTCGCGAAGATCTGTTCTACCGGCTGAACGTGATTCCGTTTTTCGTGCCGGCGTTGCGCGAGCGGAAGGAAGATATCCCACTGTTGGCGCGTTTCTTCCTGAAAGAGTTCGCCGCGGCTTACGGACGGCGTCCGCGCGAAATCACTGACGACGCGGTCGAGACGCTGATGCGCTATGCGTGGCCAGGAAATGTTCGCGAATTGCGCAACGTCATTGAGCGCATCGTGATCATGAACCCGACCACCACCAAGTTTGAGCGCAAGCACTTGCCGCCGCTGATCTATCGCGACGGCAGCCGGCGCTCGGGCACGACCGAGTTTTCTACCTTGCACCAGGCCCGCGATGCTTACGAGCGCGATTATATTTTGAAGAAGCTGGATGAAAGCCACGGCAACGTCACTCGCACTGCTGAAGTACTTGGGCTTGAGCGGAGCCACTTGTATCGGAAGATGAGGACGCTCGGCATCGCGGTGAAAGACTAGAAGCCATCAGCCATCTCATGAACGGTGGTTCGCG
>Ga0306925_10004605_pt1 | contig 12489 bp, 15 predicted proteins | sample flu12Cox44000176_FD_203755 | JGI IMG/M metagenome (GOLD analysis project Ga0306925, IMG submission 203755) | Lab enrichment of tropical soil microbial communities from Luquillo Experimental Forest, Puerto Rico - flux8day.12C.oxic.44.000.176 (v2)... | ecosystem: Environmental > Terrestrial >...
CAGCTGTCACGGCTGTCCCTCCTCGACCGTCACGGTCCAGCTGGCGATCGAGGGGGCCGTGCAGGATGCGGCGCCCGAGGTGACCGAGGTGGTAGTGGAGGGGATGACCGCCCCACCCGAGCCGAAGCTGCTGCAGATCGGCCCGCGGCCGGACGGTGCGCCCGGCGCCGGTCCGCCGGCCGGCTCGGCCGGTGGCGAGTGGGTCACGCTGCCCGGCATCGGCCCGCCCAGCTCCCGGCCGGTGACCGCGGCGGCCGGGAACATGGCGGTGCTGGTCTGCTCGGTCCGCGGGACCCTGTACGCCTACCGCGACCGGTGCGCTTCCTGCGGCTCCTCGCTGGGTGAGGGAACGCTCAACCGTGAGGTGCTGACCTGCACCTGCGGCAGCAGCTACGACGTCTGCCGCGCGGGCGCGGGACTCGACGGCCTGGCCGCCCATCTCGACCCGCTGCCGTTGCTGACCGACAGCCAGGGCGTGCGCGTGGCGGTGCCGGCGGCGGTGCCGTCATGAGCAGCAGGCCTGCCGGCTTGCGACGGTTCGTGCCTGACTTGCCGGGGAGCCCGCTGGGGGGCACTCCGGTAGACGGCCCCGGTGCCGTCCCGGAGGGGGGGCGGGCCGGGGCCGCCGTCCCCGCCGCCGAGGAGAAGTGCGAGTTCTGCGCGGCCGGCATCCCCGCCGAGCACGGCCACGTCGCGGACCTGGAGCAGTCCAGCCTGATGTGCGCCTGCCGCGCGTGCTACCTGCTGTTCACGCACGGGCAGGCGGCCCGCGGGCGGTACCGCTCGGTGCCCGACCGGTACCTGGTGGACCCGGCCAGGCCGATGACCGCCGCCGAGTGGGACGCGCTGGAGATCCCGGTCGGGCTGGCCTTCTTCCTGCACAGTTCCGCCGCGGGCGAGGTGACCGGCTTTTACCCGAGCCCCGCGGGTGCCACGGAATGCCGGCTTGACCTGGCGGCCTGGGACCGGCTCGCCGCCGGCCATCCGCTGCTGGCCGCGATGGCACCGGACGTGGAGGCGGCGCTGATCTGCCGTACCGAGGGCACCGTGGAGCACTTCCTCGTGCCGATCGACACCTGCTACGAGCTTGCCGGGCGGATGCGCCTGTACTGGCGCGGCTTCGACGGCGGGGAGCAGGCGCGGCAGAGCATCGCCGAGTTCCTCGACCGGGTACGGTCCCTGGCGCGGCCCCTTCCGCAGGAGTCCTGACGTGGCCGAGCTTGCCTTCGACTGCATCGGGGCCCGGGTGGACCGGTATGCGGTGGTGCCGTCCCTCTCGCTGATCCTGCGGATCAGCGAGACCAGCGGCCAGCGGGTGGAAGCGATCGCGCTGCGATGCCAGATCAGGATCGAGCCGGCCAGGCGCCGCTATTCGGGCGTGGAGGCGGAACGGCTGAACGATCTTTTCGGCGACACCGAACGCTGGGCGGACACCTTGAAGCCCCTGCAGTTCAGCACCGTGGCGACGATGGTGCCCGGGTTTTCCGGCGCATGCGAGGCCGACCTGCCGGTCCCGTTCACCTACGACCTGGAGGTGGGCTCCGCCCGGTACTTCGACAGCCTGGAGGCGGGCGAGATCCCGCTGCTGCTGCTGTTCAGCGGCACCGTATTCACCCTCACCGACGGCCGCATGCAGGTGCAGCAGGTGCCCTGGAGCAAGGAAGCCGCCTACCGGCTGCCGGTCTCGGTCTGGCGCGAGGCCATCGACGCCCACTTCCCGAACAGCGCCTGGATCAAGATGAGCAGGCAGACCCTGGAGGACCTGCAGCGCTTCAAGTCCGCCCACGCGCTGCCCACCTGGGACAGGACCCTGGAAGCGCTGCTCGCGCGGGCCGGCACCGATAACACGGACAAGCCATGACCGCGGACCCGGGGCACATCGAGCACGCTCGCAAGGTGGCGGACGCGGTGCTGTACGAGGGTTACCTGCTCTACCCGTACCGGCGCTCGGCGCAGAAGAACCGCACCAGGTTCCAGTTCGGCGTCCTCATGCCGCCGCCCTACCGGGCCGTCGACGAGCACGAACCGTCGGCCAGCCAGACCGAATGCCTGATCGAGTGCCTCGCCGACGCCGAGATCGACATCGGCCTGCGCTTCCTGCACCTGCAGCGCCGCACCGTGCAGCGGATCGACCCGGGCAGCGGCACGGCCAGCGATGTGGACGCACTGGTGGTGGACGGGGCCGAGTACGGCTCGTTCGACGAGGCGGTCGAGCGCGAGCAGCACCTGCACGGCCGCGTCGTCGACCTGCTCGATGCGGACACCGAACTGCGCTTCGACGTCGGTGAGTCGCAGCAGGCCGAGGAACTCACCGGCCAGGACGGCGCACCTGCGGGGCGATTGGTCCGCCGCTGCGAGGCGCTGGCCGGCGCGATCGTGGCCAGGGCCGAACGCACCGCCGGGCCCTACGGCGCCCTCAAGCTGCACGTGCGGGCGGAGAACCGGACAGACCCGCAGGCGCCGCTGCACAGCCGGGACGACGGCCTGAAGTACTCACTGATCGCCGCGCACCTGCTGATCGGCGTCACCCGCGGCACCTTCCTGTCCATGACAGATCCCCCGGAGTGGGCCGCGGGCGAGGTGACCCGATGCGAGAACATCGGCACCTGGCCGGTGCTGGCCGGCCCCGCGGACTGCCGTGATCTCATGCTGTCCTCGCCGGTCATTCTTTACGACCACCCCGAGGTGGCACCGGAAAGCGCCGGAGACCTGTTCGACGCCACCGAGATCGACGAGATCCTCACCCTGCGCACGCTGGCCCTGACCGACGCCGAACGGCAGGAGGCACGCGCGACCGACCAGCGCGCCGCCGACCTGATCGACCGCCTGGACGGCCTGCCACCCGAGATGCTCGAGCGGATGCACGGCGCCATCCGGTACCTGTCACCGGGCCCGGGCAAGGCGGCCGGCGCCCCGCCCACGTTTGCGCCGCCCGAGTTCCCGTCTGACTTCCCGGCGGCGGGCACGCCGTCGCAGCCGTGGTGGGATCCGGGGGCAGACACCTCGGTCTCTCCCGAGACCGACCACGTGCTGGTCGCTGGCGTCCGGGTCGCCCGGGGGAGCAGGGTCAGGATGCGGCCGGGCGCCCGCCGGGCCGACGCACAGGACATCTTCCTCGCCGGGCGCGAGGCACTGGTGGAGGCCGTCCTGCACGACGTGGATGGCCAGGTCCACGTCGCGGTCAGCCCGGTCAGCGATCCCCTCGCCGACCTCCAGCGCAACCACGGCAGGTTCCTCTACTTCGCCCCCGACGAGATTGAGCCGGTCCCCGCGGCCAGCGGAGGCGGAAACGGTGACGACGGCGAGTACCGGGAGGGGGGAACACGATGATCGGCAAACTCATCAAGGCCGTGCTGATCGCGGCGGTGCTGACGTTGATCGTTCAGTCGCTGCCCGACATCAAGCGCTATCTCGAACTCCGCGAGATGTGACGAAGCGAGGCGCCGGGCGCGACCCGGCAGGCAGAGGAACACCCGTGCGCGGTCGCGCACGGGCTCAGGTACGCATCAGGTGGTGAGCGACTAATGGAGACGATCATTGGGTTCCTGGCCGGATACCTGGTCGGGACCCGTGAAGGAAAGGCCGGCCTGGAACGGCTGAAGACGTCGGTGAACGCCATCAGGTCCTCGCCCGAGGTGCGGAAGATGGCGTCCGATGCGATGGTCCTCGCCGAGCAGGTCGTGCGGCGGGCACCGGTCGGCGGCATCAGCGGCGCGGTGGTGCGCACGCTGGCATCGCGTGCCACCACGCGGAGGGGGACGTCGCAGGCGGCCTGACGTGCTGGTGGCAGGCCGGGCGCCGCTCTGACGCGGAACTCTGCGCTGCCACTTAGCTTTCTTTCAAGTTGGCGTGGAATCCTGCCGCTGAATGTGCTCGGATGGGCACGCTCGACTGCCCGAAGGAGTTGGCGTCGCATGTCGGCAGGCCCAGAACACGATTACCAGCCCCAACCGGACAAGCCCGGCCTGCGGGCCGCCTGGCTCGGCTCCCGCCGGGTCGCGGTCATGGCGGGCGTCATCGCCGTGGGCGTGCTCGCCGGTGCCGGGGTTGCGGTGGCCGCGACCAGCTCGTCCGCGCCGACCCCCACCCCCAGCGCGTCGCCCTCGGCCTCCGCGAAGCCGCCGGCGCGCGGCCTGCCGCCGAAGGGCGCATGGCGCATCCACGGCGCGCCCGTGCCGTTCGGGCCGTTCGGGCCTGCGTTTGGCGGTCCCGGCATGTTCGGTGGGCTGCTCGGCGCCGTGCACGGCACGGTCGTGGTGCCTAAGTCCGGCGGCGGCTACCAGACCGTGGCGTTCCAGAACGGGAAGGTCACGGCGCTCTCCAGCACGTCCATCACGCTGCACAGCGCCGACGGTTACAGCCACACCTACCCGGTGACCAGTTCCACCATCGTGAACGCCCAGCGCGATGGCATCGGCTCCATCAAGGCCGGCAACCAGGTGGTGGTGACCGCCACCGTCAGCGGCAGCACCACCACCGTCATCCGGATCATCGACGTGACCCAACTCCAGCAGGGTTTCCACCGCTTCTTCGGCGCGCCCCCCGGCGCCAACACCAAGCCCCCGGCCATCCCGAACTCGTAGCGGAACTTATGCCCCACCGCAGCTGGGCGGCGCTCCGAAGAGACGCCGCCCAGCTTTGCTTTCGTGACCTCCGCGACACGCCGATCTGAATTGAGTGATGATCGGACGGGCCGGGTGAGCCCGGTGTATGGTGATCGCTGTAATTAGCCCCGTGTCGATCTTCGCAGGGGCGTTCATCGTTTAAGGGCGCGTCCGCCTAGGCAGCGGGTCGCCCGCTGGTACTGGACTGACCGTTTCGAAACCGCCAGCGTTGCTATGTGCAGGGGAGCCAGATGGAACTGCCCAGTGTCACAGATGCCGTGTCAGCCGCTGGTGAAGGCCCCTCGCATAATGAAATGGTCGCTCAGGCCGTGTGGCGCAAGAGTTCCTTCAGTACCTATAACGGCAACTGTATAGAGGTCGCGCAGCTTGCCGTCGGGCTCATCGGGGTCCGAGACACAAAGAATAAAGACGCGGGGCCAGTTCTTGTGTTCGACATTGTTTCGTGGCGCAGGTTCCTCGGCGCCGTGAAGGACGATCTCGTTTTTCGTGCTTAACACATGAACATGCGGCAGTCAATGCCTGCATAACTTAAGGCTCTGCATATCAGAGCAGTATTAGTAAAACTTTCAGTGAGAACCATTGTATACGTTTACTGAGCTGGGCGTTTGCCAAATTTACGGCAAGTCGCCAGCGCTATCACCTAGCCATCCCATACTGTATAGTCATCGCGAGGGGTAACGAGGAGGCTCACATGGCTACCTTTACCGAGCAAGGACAGGCAATGGGCAACGAGGATTGGCGCAAGAGCTCCTTCAGTGCCATGAACGGAAACTGTGTCGAGGTAGCAAGCGATCGCGGCCGGGTTCGGGTCCGAGACACCAAGGACGAGGGCGCGGGGCCGGTTCTCTGCTTCGAGAGCGATGAATGGCGCGCATTCATCAATGCCGTCAAGCGGCGCGGCGACCTCGGCTTGGCAACCTGAGCGAATCGATAGCCTAAGGCCGGGGCCCCCAAACAGTGGGGTCCCGGCTCATATAGGCCACATCTCTTCCGCGGTTGTCTTGATGAGATCCAGGGATTGACCTGGATCCAGTGATTTCCTGGCCAGGTATTCGAAGGCAACCCGGTACCTGAATGTCTGCTCCTCTTCTTCCATGTAATAGCTGCCCTCAAGATGCTCGACCGACACGATGTCGTTCATCGGGACATCGTGGACACGCGGGAACTGCATGTAAGAAAACGCGCCGGTCGGCATCGGTGAGTCCGCCCCGTCCAGCCGGTAGATCCGCACTTCCACGTTAGGTAGCTCGGATGCTTCCGCCAGCCGCATCAGTTGCTGATGCATCACCGACCGGTCGCCGAACCTGCGGTGCAGCACTGACTCGTCGATCACCACTGACAGTTCGAGTGGCGGGTCCCGGGTGAGCAGTTGTTGTCGCACGAGCCGCGCCTCCACCCGGCGATCGGCCTCCCGCTGCGGGCCAGGAAACATTCTCAGCCAGAGTTGGATCACCGCACGCGCGTACTCCGGTGTTTGCAGCAGCCCGGGAACCACCTGAGGCTCCCAGTTCCAGATCGATTGCGCTTCCGCTTCTGCGTGAAAGTAAACCGCGTTCTCGGGCGGGAAACTGCCGGTGACGACCTCGAGCCAGTTTCGCTGCTTGGACTCGTCCCCCAGCGCCAGGAGTTCCTCGCGATGGGGTTCCTCTACTCCGTAGAGGTCTAGGAGGTCACGCAGATCGGGCCGCTTTACGCCAATGCGGTGCAGTTCGATGCGGCTGAGCTTGGATCCGGACCAGCCGAGACGGTCGGCGACCTCCTCGCCGGTCATACCTGTGCGCTCGCGGAGCCGTCGCAGCTCGGCCGCGAGCCGGCGGCCCCGGACACTCGGACTGCCACGGTCAGGCACGCGCTTGGCCTTCTCTCAGCCTCGGTACGGGCCCCGGGTGGTGTGATTTCACTGCAGCGTAGTGCCAGGAGTGGCTTGCGGTGAAGGCCCGGTGGGCTAACTGCACAGGGAACTGCACTGCAGTTTGCACTTTTACCCATTGCCTACAGCAAAAAGCTGTCGTTCAATGGAGTCGCGGCCAGTAATTAGCAGGGGGCCACATGATCGCCAGCGGGCAAGGGCGGAGGTTGCCACCGCCTTTTACCCCGGACCGGCCATCGGCCCGGCGTGTCGCCCCCGCCCTTGTCACCGCGCCCCAGCCAGGACCGCGCCATCGCGCGCGAGGCCCGCCCGCGAATGCCCCGATCAAGATCGCGGTGCAAGTGACGTCCCAGGGCGGCCACCATTCCGTCCCCGGACATGCTGCTGGGCCAGCGGTCGGACCCCGCCAGCCCAGCGGAAAGCCAAGCTCCCCATCCTGCACCAACAGTCCAAGGAGACCTGGTAATGATCAACATTACCCTTAACGGCGCTAGACGCAAGGGCCCTACGGGCCGTTTTACCTGCGGAATCACACCCAACATCGGGAAGTGGGCCGCCCCTGCCGCAAGTGAGGTGACCCGATGATCATCCCCGTTCTGGCCATCGGGCTGGCCGTCGGCGCGGCGATCAGCTGGAAGGCCACCCGGTCCCGCGCTCGCGCCGAGGCACGCCGGGAACTGGCGCGCGCCTGGACGGACATGCGCCGGGAAGTGAACCACTGGCAGGAGGCGGCGGCCCGCGCCAACGCCGAAGCCGCACGGGTTACCCGCGAGGCGGATGCCTACAAGGCCGGTCATAAGAGCGGCCGCGAAGATGTCATTTCGATCATGCCGGCGATTGTGGCGGCGCAACAACGCCCCGCGGATGAGGCACGCGCCAGCGGGGACGACAAGTAGCGGAGGGCTCCCTGCCGGTGGCCCGGAAAGCCGGCGGGGAGCCATGTGAAGGGGCCCCACAGCGCTGTGCAGGGCCCATTGGTTACCTCGCGAAGAAATGCAGGCCGATCCACGCCCACGCGACCAGTACGCCCACCCGCCCGGTCCGGCTGCGCATGGCCCGGGTGAGCATGTCCCCGAGAGAGGGGATCGGGGCGCGGGTCCTGGTCGCCAGCACCTGCAGCAACACGATCAGGGCCAGGACCACCAGGTACCCGGCAATCGTCACATCGTGGGAACTCATCGTTCCACCAGGTACCAGCCGAGGGCGAGCCAGCCGAGCAGGACCACCGCGCGGCCCGGGGAGGCCGCCAGCACCGGGTCGGTCAGGGTGCTGATCGTCGGGTGGGCGTAGGAGTCCGTGGTGATTGACGGCTGCTGCAAAAGCGCGCCGAGTTCCCACAGGCAGCCCGCGACGAGCACGGCGATCCAGGCGAGGGTGCCGGCCACCGGCAGCCGCCCGCCCACCGGCCGGGAGCGGACCGGGCCGTGCCAGCCGATCAGGACCACGACCGTGCCCAGGACGATGATGCACGCCGTCACCGGCCAGGAGTAACGGCTGAACGAGCCCACCACGCCGGCGTAGATCGCAGCACCCGCCAGCAGCAAGCCCGCGACCCGGCGGCGGCCGCCCCGTAGCCGGGCCGGCCAGGTGGGGGCGTTCGCGGCGTCTGCGGTGTCCGGGTGGCGCAGCGCGCGGCGGCCGGCGTCCCAGGTCAGGCCCACCGCCACCAGGAGCATCAGCACGCCGTCGACCGGCTTGCCGGAGATGGCCGTGAAGAACGCGATGGCCAGCAATATCCACACGACCGGCTCGCGGAGCCCGGCCAGGGCTGCCAGGGCGCGCCCGGCCGGCCGGGCGGCATCGACGACCGCCTCGGCGCATCCGGCGCCCGCGCCGCCGTCGGTGCCCGGGCTGTGCGCCTGCCGGTCCTCAGGCCCCCGGGCAGCGCCACTCACCCGGACAAGCTAGCGCCATTGCGATGGCATGGAAAAGTCCCCGGCACCGGGGCCTGCCTGCGGCGCGCCGTCATGGTGGACGTATCGTTACGCAAAATCGTCGGCAGGTGCGCGGCAGCAGCGTGCCGGTGGAAGGCGGCGGGAGCTGTGACCAGCACAGTCGTGGTCATCGACGGAAAGTCGCTGACCTGCGCCTCGCTGGCGGCGGTAGCGCGCCGCCACGCAGCGGTGGCCGTCGGTGAGCCGGCCGTGGCCGCGGCGCGCGCGGCCTGGCTGACCGGGCAGGACCTGGCCGCGCGGCAGCCGGTGTACGGCAGGAACACCGGAGTGGGCGCCAACCACGTAGTCGATCTCAGCGAGCATGACCGGGCCGAGCACGGGATCCGGCTGCTGCGCAGCCACGCCGCGGGCACCGGGCCGCTGCTGGCGCCCGAGGTGGCCCGCGCCTTGCTCGTGGTGCGGCTCAACCAGCTCGGGGCGGGCGGCTCGGGCGTGGATCCGGCGCTGCTGCCCGTCATGGCCGACGCCATCAATCGCGGCTTCACCCCGCCGGTCCCGCTCTACGGGGCGATCGGCACCGGCGACCTCACCGCGCTCGCCTCCACCGGGCTTTGCCTGCTCGGCGAGCGCGCCTGGCAGGGCGGCACCGGCCCGCCGCCACGGTTCGGCATCCACACCAGCGAGGCGCTCGGGTTCATCAACAGCAGCGCGGCCACCCTGGGCGACGCCGCGCTGGCCTGCCACGACCTGGCCGACCTGCTGCGGGCCGCCGTCCCGGTGGCGGCGCTGTCGCTGCTCGCGGTGCGCGGCTCGGCCCAGCCGTACGCCGAGGCGGTGCACCTGGCCCGGCCGCACCCGGGCCAGCAGCGGGTCGCGGCGAGCATGCGTGCGCTGATCGCGGCCGTCCCGGCCGCCGCGGCACGGGTGCAGGACCCCTACGGATACCGCGCGTTCCCACAGGTCCACGGCCCCGCGCTGGACGCGGTCGAGCACGCCACGGTCGTGCTGGAAGCCGAGCTGAACGGCAGTGCCGAGAACCCGCTGATCGACGTGGCCGGGCAGGCAGCCTGGCACAACGGGAACTTCCACGCCGCCTACGTGGGGCTCGCACTGGACGCCATCCGCGCGGCGCTCTTCCAGACCGCGGCGCTGTCCGTGGCCCGGCTTGGCACGCTGATGGAGCCCTCGTTCACCAGCCTGAACGCCTTCCTCGCCGAGGACACGGCCAGCTCGGGCGTGCTGATCCTGGAGTACGTGGCGCACTCCGCGGTCGCCGACGTACGCCGCTTCGCCGCGCCCGCAGCCTTGGGTGGTGCGGTGCTGTCGCGCGGCGTGGAGGACCACGCGGGCTTCGCCACCCAGGCGGCCCGCGCCACCAGCGACGCCGTGGCCGCGTACCGGGCCGTGCTGGCCTGCGAACTGATCGCCGCGATCAGGGCGCTGCGGCTGCAGGCCCGTACGCCGGCCGGCGATGGTGGCCTCCGGGACGCATACGACCTGGCCGATTCCGCGCTGGACCGGGCCACCGCCGATCGGCCGCTGGACAGCGATCTGGCCGCGGCGGATGGTGTGCTTGCCGCGCTCGCCGCGGTGGCGCCCTGGCCGGCGGCGCCCCCATGATGCGCCGGGGCAGGTGATCCGCCGATGAGGCGCGAACGCGCCGGTCGTGGCAGGCTGTGCTCAGGCTAGTCTTCCCCCTGCCGGGCAGTGCGACCTGCGCGTGGCCGGGGGAAACGCCTAGAGACAACGGAGAGCCGATGAGCATCATGGGCACGCGGGTACTGCGGACCGAGGATCCGCGGCTGCTGACCCAAGGCGGCGTCTACACCGACGACCTGAGGCTGCCGGAGCTTACCGGCGCGGCCTACGTCACCTTCGTCCGCAGCCCGGTGGCGCACGCGCTGATCACCGGCATCGACACCAGCGCCGCCACCGAAGTGCCCGGGGTGGTCGCCGTGCTCACCTCCGCGGATCTGCCGGCCCCGCCGGAGGGCGCCGACCCCACGACCGAGCCGCTGCTCGCGACCGACCGGGTGCGGTACGTCGGCGAGCCGGTGGCCCTGGTCCTGACCGAGGGCCGCTACCAGGGCGAGGACGCCGCGGAACTGGTCAGCGTCGACTACGATCTGCTGCCCGCGATGGTCGGCATCGAGGACGCCCTGACCGGCGAGACGCTGCTGTTCCCCGGCAAGGAAGACAACCTCCTCGGCACCGGGGCGACGGGGGAAGGCGACGGCACCAGCTTCGACGGCTGCGACGTGGTGATCGAGCGGACGATCGTGAACCAGCGGCTCGCCCCGGTGCCGCTGGAGCCGCGGGCGATGGCGGCGGCCTGGACCGGCGACCGGCTGACGATCTGGTCAAGCACTCAGAACCCGCAGCTCGCGCGCGGTGCCATCGCCGGGACGCTGGGCATGGACCCGGCGACGGTGCGGGTGATCACGCCGGACGTGGGCGGCGGGTTCGGCGCCAAGGTCGCGGTGGACCGGGACGCCATCGCCGTCGCCTGGGCGGCCAAGCACACCGGGCACGCGGTCCGGTGGATCGAGACCCGCAGCGAGAACCTGGTCGGCATGGTGCACGGCCGTGGCCAGCGGCAGACCTACAAGATCGGCGGAACCCGGGACGGCCGGGTGCTCGCCTACCGGCTCGACGTGGTACAGGACTGCGGTGCCTTCAACCGCCTCGGCGCGTTCCTGGCCCAGCTCACCGCGCTGATGGCGGCCGGGGTGTACGACCTGCCGCACGCGGGCGCAACGTTTCGTGCCGTGGCGACCACCACGACGCCGATCGCCGCCTACCGGGGCGCGGGCCGGCCCGAAGCGGCCGCGGCGATCGAGCGTGCGATGGACGACTTCGCCGCGGAGATCGGCATGGACCCCGCGGAGGTGCGCCGGATCAACGTGGTGCCGCCGGACAAGTTCCCGTTCACGACCGCGACCGGCGCCACCTACGACACCGGCGAGTACGCGGCCGGGCTGGAGCGGGTGCTGGCCGCGGCCGGCTACCCGGACCTGCGGGCCGAGCAGGCGCGCCGCCGCGACAGCGGCGACACCGTCCAGCTCGGCCTCGGCATTTCGGTCTACGTGGAGATCACCGCCGGGGACATGGGCGGGGAAACGGCCCGCGTGGTGGTCGACGGCACCGGCGCGGCGACCGTGTTCACCGGCAGTTCCGCGCACGGGCAGGGCCACCACACCGCCTGGGCGATGCTGGTACAGGACGAGCTGGGCATCCCGATGGAGTCGATCACCATCGTGCACGGCGACACCGACGTGATCCCCGAGGCGATCGGCACCTTCGGTTCCCGGTCGCTGCAGCTCGGCGGGACCGCGGTGGTCCAGGCCGCGGGCGAGGTCAAGGAGCAGGCACGCCGGCTGGCCGCGGAGATGATCGAGGCGGCCGAGGCGGATCTGGAACTCGACACGGCGCGCGGCACCTGGCAGGTGCGCGGCGACCCGGCATCCGCGCTGGGCTGGGGCCAGATCGCTGAGCGCGCCGGGCCGGACGGCCTGGCCGCCGACGCCCGCTTCAATGCCAGCGCGCCGACGTTCCCGTTCGGCGCGCACCTGGCCGTGGTGGAGGTGGACACCGAGACCGGCAAGGCGACGCTGGTGCGGCACGTGACCGTGGACGACGCGGGGAGGATTCTCAATCCTGTGCTCGCCGAGGGCCAGCGGCACGGTGGAATAGCACAAGGTGTTGCGCAGGCGCTGCTGGAAGAGGTGCGTTACGATCCCGACGGCAACCCTTTGACCAGCACGCTGGTGGATTACGCGGCGATCACCGCTACCGAGCTTCCCTCGTTCGAACTGGTCGCCAGCGAGACCCCGACCCCGATCAACCCGCTCGGGGCCAAGGGGATCGGCGAGGCGGGAACCATCGGATCGACCCCGGCGGTGCTGAACGCCGTCATTGACGCCGTATCCCACTTGGGTGTACGGCATATCGACATGCCGGCCACGCCGGAAAAGGTGTGGGCCGCTATCAACGAAGCGAGGGCTGCCCGGTGAAGGTGGCGATCAGCGTCAACGGCAGGCAGGTAGAAGCGGACGTCGAGGACCGGCTGCTGCTCGCGCACTTCGTGCGCGAGGTGGCC
>Ga0306925_10004607_pt1 | contig 12485 bp, 10 predicted proteins | sample flu12Cox44000176_FD_203755 | JGI IMG/M metagenome (GOLD analysis project Ga0306925, IMG submission 203755) | Lab enrichment of tropical soil microbial communities from Luquillo Experimental Forest, Puerto Rico - flux8day.12C.oxic.44.000.176 (v2)... | ecosystem: Environmental > Terrestrial >...
GGGTGAATGTTGGGCTTCACGTAAATACTCCTGCCTGGTCGCCGGGTCGCCGCGCCGGAGGATCCGGCGGGCGTGAACCGGTACCGCTTATGCCTTACGTAGTGTGCCAGAGACAGAACATGCGGCGGGCCGCAAAGATTCCCAGCTCCGGCCGGGTGCCGTCCTAGCCCGGGGGGCGACCCCCGGGGCCTGCGGCGCTAGCTGCTGACCGTGGTCTTCTGGACCTGGAGCAGGAACTCGGCGTTGCTCTTGGTGCCCTTCATCCGGTCGAGGAGCACCTCGAGCGCCTGCTGCGGCTCCAGTGCATGGAGCACCCGGCGGAGCTGCCAGACGATCTTCAGCTCCTCCGGCGTCAGGAGGATCTCCTCCTTACGGGTGCTCGACGCGTCGATGTCGATGGCCGGGAAGATCCGCTTGTCGGCGAGTTCCCTGCGCAGGCGCAGTTCCATGTTGCCGGTGCCCTTGAACTCCTCGAAGATGACCTCGTCCGCGCGGGACCCGGTCTCGATGAGGGCGGTGGCCAGGATGGTCAGCGAGCCGCCGTGCTCGATGTTGCGCGCCGCGCCGAAGAACTTCTTCGGCGGGTACAGCGCGGTGGAGTCCACACCACCGGACATGATCCGGCCGCTCGCTGGGGCGGCCAGGTTGTAGGCCCGCCCGAGCCGGGTGATGGAGTCGAGCAGCACGACCACGTCGTGGCCCATTTCCACGAGCCGCTTGGCGCGCTCGATCGACAGTTCCGCGACCGTGGTGTGGTCCTCGGCCGGGCGGTCGAAGGTCGAGTGGATCACTTCGCCCTTGACCGTTCGCTGCATGTCGGTGACCTCTTCAGGCCGCTCGTCCACGAGCACGACCATGAGGTGGCATTCGGGGTTGTTCTTGGTGATCGCGTTCGCGATCGCCTGCAGGATCATCGTCTTGCCCGCCTTGGGCGGCGACACGATGAGCCCGCGCTGGCCCTTGCCGATCGGGCTGACCAGATCGATGATCCGCGTGGTCAGCACGCCGGGGTCGGTCTCGAGGCGCAGCCGGTCCTGCGGGTAGAGCGGGACCAGCTTGGAGAACTCCGGCCGGGCCCGGGATGCCTCCGGGTCGAGGCCGTTCACCTTGTCCAGCCGGACCAGGGCGTTGAACTTCTCCCGCCGCTCACCCTCGCGCGGCTGGCGCACCGCGCCCTCGATGACGTCGCCCTTGCGCAGGCCGTGCCTGCGCACCTGGGACAGGGACACGTACACGTCGTTGGGCCCGGGCAGGTAGCCGGTGGTGCGGATGAACGCGTAGTTGTCGAGCACGTCGAGGATGCCCGCGATCGGGATGAGCACGTCATCCTCGGTGATCACCGGCTCAGCGTCGCCGCCGCGCTCGCCACGGCGCCGGTTGCGGTTGCGGAACCGGTCCCGGTTGCGCCGGCCGCCGCGGCCGTCATCGTCGTCGCCGCGGCCACCCTGATCGGCCTGGCCGCCGCGCGGGCCGCTGTCCCGGCCCTGGTCGGACCGCTGCTCACCCTGGTCGCGCGAGTCGCGAGTGTCGCGGGCCTCGCCACCGCGCTGGGCGTCGTCGCGGCGCACGTTGTTGTTGCGGCGCCGCCGCTCGCGCGGGCCGTCACCGGCTGGCTGGCCGTCGCCGGCCGCCTGGCCATCGCCCGTGACCTCACGCGCACCGCCGCCGGACGGGGCCTCGCCCGCCGGGGCCGGGGTGCGGGCGGTCTCAGCCGCCGGGGCGAACGTCAACTGGCCGGGGGCGCCACCGGCGCCCGGTGCCGAGCCGGCCCGCATGTCCTGGCCGGACGTGACGGCCTGGCTGCCCTCCCCCGAGGCTGGCCGAATGGGTTTGTCTGGTTCCATGGCTTCCTGCTCACGGTGGCGGGGTGCGTCGGCTCCCGCAGGCGCTCTCCGCGTGGCGGAACGGTCAAGTGCGGCGCTCGCGGTCGCCGGGCGCGCGGGGCCGGCGGCCGTGCCGCCCTGCCGGCTCTGGATCGCCTCAATGAGCTGGCTCTTCCGCATCCGGCCTACCCCGGTGATGCCCATGGACTGCGCGAGCCGCTGCAGTTCAGGCAGCAGCATGCTGCTCAGCCCACGGCCCGGGGGACCTGCCCCGTCACCCTGTGCCCGCGTCGCCGGAGCCGGGGTGGCCGCGGCAGCGCTGCCGGACCGTGGCTCGGGCGGATCAGACCGGTGCGAGGCATCCCCGGGCAGATCCCGGGTACCGGTGAAGAACTCGGTGGGTTCGCTCACGAGGGGTCCTTCCCAGAACTCAGGCGCCGGCTTCTGGAGCCGGTCGACCCGGTGTTACAGCCCGGTGAGTTGACCGGGCCAAGTTGTGCATCAAGCGCGGCCGGCGCCGTCTCGGGGTGCGTGCCTGCGGAGTCCAGACCACGTTGGCGCCCCCGCAAACGAGAGCCTGGACCGGCCCACAACGCACACCTTTCTCGCTCTCGCCCGTGCCTCGGGCCCTGTCGCATTTCTTCAAGGCCACATCCCACGCCAGCAGTGGCGGAGGGGAGGAGGTCCGAAGATCTGACAGGGAATCATCGGCCACAGCCGACCATACAGCCGGTGACGCGGCAGATGACAGGCGAGCACTTGCCCCGACGGCGGGGCACCTGGTGCAGCACCCAGCTTAACACCATTAGAGCCCACGGCATTCCCTCGACTGTGGTCCGTGTGTCGCCGGATCTGTCGCCCGGCCCTGCGTGGACCCTCCCGCAGGGTGCACGCCAGGTTCAGGGTCCTGGTTCGTGGATCGCCCTTGCCACGCGGTCCCCGGCGGAGGCCTGCCCGTCCCGGCATGGACGGTGGCACCCTGCCGGTCGACCTTGAGGGGGGTTACATGCCAAGCGATACCCGTTTCCCTGGCGATTGAATCCACAAGGGCCAAGCCAGGCTGGCCGTCCGCGACGGGCCTGCCAGCCGCGAGGTCACCCCGGTCATCCGCCAGGCCACGACGGGACTCCGCCAGGCCAGGCGGGGCGGCTGCGGGGCCCGGCGGGGCGCCGGCCACGCCGAGGGCCAGGACGCTCGGGCCTGCCCCGGACACCACCGCCGCCACCCCGGCCCGGCGCAGCCTGGCCAGCAGGTCGGCGGTCGCCGGCATGGCCGCCGCCCGGTATCGCTGGTGCAGGTAATCCTCGGTCGCGTCGAAGAGGACCGACGGGTCGCCGGTGAGCGCGGCCAGCAGCAGCGCACTGCGGGCCGCGTTGGCGGCCGCGTCCGCGTGCGGGACCGAGGCGGGCAGCGCCGCCCGCGCCTCGTGCGTGGCCATGGCGCCGGGCGCCACACAGGCCACGGCGGTGATCGCGGCGAGCACGTCGAACCGGAGCAGGCGCACGGGCCGGCCGGCCGGCGGCTCGCCCCGGATCACATCAGCGCCCGGGACCACCACGGCCCCGGAGCCCGCGCCCGGAACGCCGGGGGCCACATCAGCCCCGGAATCCGCGCACCCGCCCGCGACGGCGGGATGCCAGGCGACGGTCAGCCCGCCCGCCAGGCAGGCGGCCACGTTGTCCGGGTGCCCTTCGAGGTCCACGGCGAGCCGGAGCACCTCGGTGCCCGGCAGCCGGTCCGCGCCGTCGGCGACCAGGGCCCGGGCGGCCAGGATCCCCGACACCACGGCGGCCGCCGACGAGCCGAGCCCACGCCCGTGCGGGATCCCGTTCGTGCAGCGCAGCACGAGGCCGGCGGGCTGGCCGCCCATGGCATCGAACGCGGCCCGCATCGCCCGGACCACCAGGTGCCGCTCCCCGGCGGCAGCGGTCTCCTCGCCCTCGCCGTAGACCTCCACGGCCAGACCGCGGCCGGTTACCGAGGCCTCGACCTGGTCATAGAGCCCCAGCGCCAGCCCGAACGCGTCAAACCCCGGTCCGAGGTTGGCGCTCGTCGCGGGGGCCCGCACCACGGCGGGCGAGCGCGCCCAGTTCACCGGGCCACCGATCCCATCAGGCCAGCCCCCATCAGGCCAGGCCTAGCTCGGCCGCCGCGGTGCCCGCGTCCACCGGGATCGTCACCGGCGCAGGCGCGGCGGATACCGCCCAGCCTGGATCCTTCAGCCCGTTGCCCGTGATCGTGCAGACCACCACGGAGCCCGCGTCGAGCTGCCCGTTCTCCCTGGCCTGCAGCAGCCCGGCCACCCCGGCGGCGGACGCAAGCTCGCCGAACACGGCCTCACGCGCGGCCAGCAGCCGGTAGGCGGACAGGATCTGGCGGTCGGTCACCGAGTCGATCAGCCCGCCCGAGGCGTCCCTGGCCTCCTCGGCCAGGTGCCAGGACGCCGGGTTGCCGATCCTGATCGCGGTCGCGATCGTGACCGGCGCGAGCACCGGCTCCCCGCGGACGATCGGCGCGGCCCCGCTCGCCTGGAAGCCGAACATCCGCGGCGTCCGCGCGGCCCTACCGGCCTTGGCGTACTCGCGGTAGCCCATCCAGTAGGCGGTGATGTTCCCGGCGTTGCCGACCGGCAGGCAGTGCACGTCCGGAGCGTCCCCGAGCGCCTCGACGATCTCGAACGCGGCCGTCTTCTGGCCTTCGAGCCGGTCCGGGTTCACCGAGTTGACCAGGGCGACCGGGTGGTCGGCGGCGAGCTTGCGCGCCAGTTCCAGGCAGTCGTCGAAGTTCCCGTCCACCTGCAGCAGCTTGGCGCCGTGCACCAGGGCCTGGGCGAGCTTGCCGAGCGCGATCTTGCCCCGGGGCACGAGCACCGCGCAGGTGAGCCCGGCCCGGGCGGCGTACGCGGCGGCGCTGGCGCTGGTGTTGCCGGTGGAGGCGCAGATCACCGCCTTGGCGCCCTGCGCGGCGGCGATGCTCACCGCGACCGTCATGCCCCGGTCCTTGAACGAGGCGGTCGGGTTGGCGCCCTCGACCTTGAGATAGACCTCGCACCCGGTCATTTCCGCCAGCACCGGCGCGGGGATCAGCGGGGTGGATCCCTCACCGAGGGAGATCACCCGCGCGCCGTCGGGTACCGGCAGCCACTCCCGGTACCGGTGGATGATGCCGCCCCCGTCGTTCCGGAAGTTCATCCCTGCCTCCCTCGCGGCCATCGCGCCGCAGGCGCGCCGATAGCAGCGCGTGCCGGAGGCGCGCCAGGCGGCACTGTGCATTGTCGTTCCGGAGGCGCGCAAACTAGCGGTGCGGGATGTGTCATTCGTCGTTCTCCCCCTCGACCCGCATCACGCTGGCGACCGCGCGGACTACGTCCATGGCGCCGAGGTCGGCCACGCAGGCGGCGAGCGCCGCGTCGGGCGCCGCGTGGGTGACGATGACAAGCTGGGCGTCGTCGCCCCGGCCCTCCTGGCGCACCGCCTGGATGGACACGTCGTGCTTGGCGAACGCCTCCGCGACCCGGGCAAGGACACCCGGCTTGTCGGCCACGTCCAGGGAGATGTGGTACCGGGTCAGCGCCTGCCCCATGGGCAGCGCGGGCAGGTCGGCGTAGGTCGTCGCGTCCGGGCCACGGGTCCCGGCCAGCCGGTTGCGGGCGACCGCGACGATGTCGCCGAGCACGGCGCTGGCGGTCGGCACGCCACCGGCGCCGGCCCCGTAGAACATCAGCCTGCCCGCGGACTCCGCCTCGACGAACACCGCGTTGTAGGCCTCGCGGACCCCGGCCAGCGGGTGCGCACGCGGGATCATCGCCGGGTGCACCCGCACCGAGACGCCGCCGTCGCCGCGCTCGCAGATCGCCAGCAGCTTGACCACGTGGCCCAGCGTGCGCGCGCTGACGATGTCGGCCGGGGTGACCCCGGTGATCCCCTCCCGGTGCACGTCGGCGGCGTTGACCCTGGTGTGGAACGCGAGGCCGGCCAGGATCGCGGCCTTGGCGGCGGCGTCGAACCCCTCGACGTCGGCGGTCGGGTCCGCCTCGGCGTAACCGAGGGCCTGCGCCTCTTCCAGTGCGTCGGCGAACCCCGCTCCCGAGGTGTCCATCTGGTCGAGGATGTAGTTCGTGGTGCCGTTGACGATGCCGAGCACCCGGTGCACCGCGTCCCCGGCCAGCGACTCGCGCAGCGGCCGCAGCAGCGGGATCGCCCCGGCCACGGACGCCTCGTAGTACAGGTCCGACCCGGCGGCGCGCGCCGCGTCGTGCAGCGTCATGCCGTCCTCGGCGAGCAGCGCCTTGTTGGCCGTGACCACGGCCTTGCCCGACCCCAGCGCGGTGAGCAGCAGGGCCCTGGCCGGCTCGATGCCGCCGATCACCTCCACCACGATGTCGATGTCGTCCCGGCTGACCAGGCCGGCGGCGTCGGTGGTGATCAGCCCCGGATCCACGTTCACGGCGCGGGCACGGGCGGGGCGGCGCACCGCGACCCCGGCAACCTGTACCTGTGCGCCAACCCTGGCGGCCAGGTCGGCGGCCTGGTCACCGATCAGCCGGTACACCTCCGAGCCGACATTGCCGCAGCCGAGCAGTGCGACCTTCAAGGGCTGTCCGTGATCGTTCATCCCTCATCCAGGCTGAGCAGGTCCTCCGGGGTTTCCCGGCGGAGCAGGACGCGGGAGGCGCCGTCGCGGACGCTGACAACGGGCGGCCGCGGCACGTGGTTGTAGTTGCTCGCCATCGAGCGGCAGTACGCGCCGGTGGCCGCCACCGCGACCAGATCCCCCGGCGCGAGGTCGGCCGGCAGGTAGGTGTCCCTGACCACGATGTCCCCGCTCTCGCAGTGCCTGCCGACCAGCCGGGACAGCATCGGCGGCGCGGCCGATTCCCGGGAGGCCAGCGCGCACGTGTACTCCGCCCCGTACAGCGCCGTTCGGATGTTGTCGCTCATGCCACCGTCGACGCTGACGTAGCTACGCAGCCCGTCCACGTCCTTGATGGTGCCGACCTCATACAGGGTAACCGTGCCCGGCCCGGCGATCGCCCGGCCCGGCTCGACGGTCAGCCGCGGCACCTCCAGGCCCGCCGCCGCGCACTGGGAACGCACGATGTCGTTCAGGCTCTGCGCGACCACCTTGATGTCGGCCGGATCGTCCTGCGGCATGTAGGCGATGCCGAACCCGCCGCCGAGATCCAGTTCGCCGATGTGCACGCCGTGCTCGGCGCGGATCCGCACGGCCAGTTCCAGGACCCGGTGCGCGGCCACGTCGAACCCGGCGGTGTCGTAGATCTGCGACCCGATGTGCGAGTGCAGCCCGGCGAAGTCCAGCGCCGGCGCGGTGAGCACCCGGCGCACCGCCTCGTCGGCCGCGCCGGAGGATAGCGAGAAGCCGAACTTCTGGTCGTCGTGCGCCGTTGCCACGAACTCGTGCGTGTGCGCTTCGACGCCGGTGGTGACCCGCACCAGGACCCGCGGCGCCCGTCCCGCGCCGTCATTTTTCGCGACATTACGATCGGCCGCCGGCTGGCCACCGGCCGTCAGGCCATCGCGTTCCTCGGTGAGGTAGGCGAGCCGGGCGATTTCCTCGAACGAGTCGACCACCACGTGACCCACGCCCGTGGCCACCGCGCGCTCCAGTTCGGAGAGCAGCTTGTTGCTGCCGTGCATGGTGATCATGGCCGGGTCGACCCCGGCCGCTAGCGCGACCTCGAGTTCCCCGCCGGTGCACACGTCCACGCCGAGGCCCTCCTCGGCCGCCCAGCGCAGCACCGCACGGCAGCAGAACGCCTTGGCCGCGTAGAACACGGCCGCCTGGTCACCGAACGCCTGCGTGAAGTCCCGGCACCGGCCGCGGAAGTCCTCCTCGTCCAGGACGAACGCCGGGGTGCCGTACTGCCCGGCCAGGTCACGTACGTCGATGCCGCCGATCGTGAGTACCCCGTCCACGCGCCGCGCGCCGCGCGGCCAGATCGCCGGGTCCAGCGCGTTCAGGTCGGCCGGTGGCGCGGGCGGGTGCTCGGCGGGCAGCACGTCCGCGTGGCGCGGCCCGGCGGGGTGAGCACGGTGCATTATTGCCTCCCTCGCGGGCGCTTCGCTTGGTCGTGCCGGAGGCGCGCAAACAAGCAGGGCGGGAGGTGGCTCATGTTTCTTGTTTCTCCTTGGTCAGCCACGGATCACAGTCGGTCGGGCGCATCCACGCCGAGCAGGTCAAGGCCCGCGCGCAGCGCGGTGGCGCTGGCGGCGGCCAGCCAGAGGCGGGCGGCGACCTGCGGGCCGCTCGTTGCTGTGCCAGCCCCGACCCCACCACCCCGCCCTATGCCCGGCCACACTGCCGGGCACTGCTCTTGGCAGTCGAGGTACGCACCGGCCAGCCGCTCAAGGTAGCGCGGGAAGGTGTCCGGCCGGGCCCGCCGGGCCGCCCCGGCCACCCGTTCCGGGAGCCAGGACAGTTCGCCGAGCAGCGCCTGCTCACTAGGGTGGGCGAGCAGCCGCGGGCCGAACTCCGCCGCCTCCCCCAGGCTCAGGCCGAGGTCAGCGGCCTGGCGCAGGGTGGACACGGCGCGAGAGTGTGCGTACCGGACAGCATAGGCGGGGACGTCCAGGCGGCGCTGCGCGGCGTGGCCGGGGTCAACCCGCGGCGGGGTTCCTGGCGGTATCCGGGCCAGGGCGTAGCGGATCGCGCCGGCCCCGGCGAAGCCGATGGCGCCCGCCACGGGGCCGGTTGCCTGGTGAGGTCCGGGGCCGGGCTGGGGCTGTCGTTCGGCATGCAAATCAGGGAAGGTGCGCGCACCGGCCGCCTCGGCCAGCCGGCCGGTCAGGTACGCGGCGAGCTGCCGCCACGCGTCCGCCCAGTCGGGCGCCGCCGCGAGGTCAGGATATGGCGGGGCGGGGACTGTGGTGCCAGCCAGCGCCGTGCTGCGCGCGCACGCGGGCCCGGCCGTGACGATACGGACCGCGAGCCCGGCAAGTGCGTCCGGGGTAACCCTGACGGTCACGTATCCGCCGGTCACGGTCGCGGAGCAGACCCAGTCGGCGCGGCGCAGCGCGGCCGCGAGCATCATCGCGATCCTCAGGGCCTTGGCCGGGTGCCCGCCTGCCAGGCGGAACGCGACGGGCGTGCCGTACGTGCCGGGCGTGGCCCCGCTGTCCGGCGGGGCGGGCTGCCAGGTCCCGGCGGTCGTGGCCGCGGGCGGCGGCAGGGCGGCGATCTCCGCCGCAAGCAGCCGATCCAGGTCCCCGGTAAGCACCGTTGCAGGCTAACCGGCGCGCTATGAGGGCTACGCTCGGGTGAATGCCTGACAGAGCCGTCCGGCGCCGGACTCTTAGCCAGAATTTCCTCGTCGACCGCCGCGCGATCGACGCCCTCGTGGACGGTTCCGGGGTGGGCAACGGGGACCTGGTGGTCGACATCGGTGCGGGAAATGGCCTGATCAGCGCGGCTCTGGTGCGCCGGGGAGCTCAGGTGCTCGCGATCGAGCGGGACCCGTCGCTGGCCGAGCGGCTGCGCGCCAAGTTCGCCACCTGGCCCGCGGTCACCGTGGTCGAGGGCGACGTGCTGGAGACACTACTGCCGGACAAACCGTTTAGCGTGGTCGCCAATCTCCCGTTCGGGATCACCACGAAGATCCTGCGCCACCTGCTTGATTCCGATGCGCTGGCGCGCGCGGATGTGATCGTCCAGGCGGAGGTGGCGCGGAAGAGGGGTTCCGGGGGGCGCGGCACGTTGCTGAACGCGTGCTGGGAGCCGTGGTTCGAGTTCGCGACCGGGGCACGGATCGCGGCGTCGGCGTTTCGCCCGAGGCCACGGGTGGATGCGGCGGTGCTCATCGTGACCCGGCGTTCTCCCCCGCTGGTGGACCCGGCGTCTCGGCGGGACTACGTGGACTTCGTCACAGCAGCCTTCGAGGGCGCGCGGCCGACCGTGGCGAGCGCGCTGGCGCGTTCGATCCCCCGGTCCCGGTTCGCTGGACTCGCACGGGAACTGGGTTTCGGGGCTGACGCGCTGCCGTCCCACCTCGACGTGAGCCAGTGGGCGGGCCTGTTCCACGCGGCCGGGCCGTCGTCGGCTCGTGCGGGGTCCGCGACCAGGGGCCGGGCCGCTGCTCGCCGGGGTGGGCCGGGTCCGGGGAGGCCGGCCGGGTCCTAAGCGGGGTCGGCGACGGGCGGGTGACCGGCCAGTTCCCTGACCACGCGGATCATTTCTGACGGGTCGAACGGCTTGGTCAGGTAGGCGTCCACGCCGATCTGCTTACCGCGGGTCTTGTCGTCCTCCTGGGCGCGGGCGGTGATCAGCACAACCTTGATCGTGCTGGTTTCCGGGTTGCGCCGGAGCAGGCTGGCGGTCATCCAGCCGTCCAGCCTCGGCATCATGATGTCGAGCGTGATCACGTCGGGGTCGATCGCGGTGACCTTGTCCAGGCAATCCTGGCCGTCCACCGCGGTCGCGACGTCGAACCCTTCCAGGGTCAAGTTGACGGCGATGAGCTGACGGATCACCTCATCGTCGTCCACCACGAGCACGCGTCCCAGTCCCTGCGCCACGGGCGCGAGGGTAGCGTCTTCCCGGCACTGCCCGCGACAGACCGCGCCGGAAACGCGGATCTGTGGTCCGGGAAAGGCGGGCCAGCAGTGCCGACGGCGCGCCCCTCACCCCGGCAGCCGCGGGCAGTTCCGCACGGTCTCCGCGGTGACCAGCGGGAGCCGACAACCGCGCGGTCGTATCGCGCCGTGCCTGGAGGCCCGGCATGCCCGTCAGGGCTGGTAACCTTGCGGAGTCCCGAGCCCCCGTAGCTCAGGGGAGAGAGCAACGGCCTCCGGAGCCGTGAGCGCAGGTTCGAATCCTGCCGGGGGCACCTAAGAAATCGCACGTCAAAGGCCATATCTTCCTAGTCGCCACATGGTCGTGCAGCATATGTGCAGTAAGCTCTCGCGGCGGTCGGCCCCGTCGCGCTCTCGCGCCTGCCTGCCCGTTGCCGCCCGTCGCCGTACCGGCGTACAGTGCCGCTAAGCCGTCAGGTGAGACCTCGCCGCGATCACGACGCGGGACGGCACGGCCAAACGCTGGGGCTATAGAGCCCACCGGCAATGGCGCGCTGGCGGCATCCTGTCGCCCGGCGGAACCTGTCGCATGATCTCGCCGCGACGCTGGACCGCCCGCCCTCTAGTCGGCCGAAGCCGCCCGGACAGGCGGAGCTTCGCGCTGACGGGAGACACGGCAGATGCCACGGCCAGCCACCCGCGAGCCCCGCTGGGCTCGATTCAACAACGCCGCCGATTACGCGGGCGTCCCACGGCGCACCCTGCGCGACTGGGTATCACGCGGGCGGCTGCCCGCCTACCGGATCGGCCCCCGGCAGCTCCAGGTGGATCTCAACGACATTGACGCGCTTCGCGTCCGCATCCCCACCGCGGAGCCTGGCGGCAACGGCAGCGGCGCGGTGCTGCCGCTGACCCCCGACGAGATCCGCGCGGTAGCCCGCGAGATCGCCGCGCTCAACCGCGAAGGCGACGGCGGCGGCGATGCGTCCTGACCGGCTGCCGGGCCGGATGCGAGCGGCCCCCCGGCAGCGGGGATCATCCAACCCGCCGCCGAAGGGCCGCCCAAAGGCCCGCGCTGCTACCCGACAAGCCGGGTCAAGCGTACGCGCTGGCCCGGGGGCGGCGCGGTGAGCTACCGCCATCCCTACAGCCTGGGCGACCCGATCCGCTACGCCGCCTCCGTCGTTTGCGGCCGGTGCGGCGCCGAGTCCTGGCCGACCGACGCCGCGTGGATGGACGCGGCGCTGGTGCTCGTCACCTATGCCCCCGAGCACGAGCCCGGCTGCGCGTGGCGCGGCCATCCCCGCACCGTGCTGCTCAACATCGGGCAGGACGACGACGGCATTCCATCGGTGGAGCGGCCGAGGCGCTGTCGTGGCACCGCCAAGAGCACCGGGCAGCCGTGCCGCCACTACGCCCGGCCGGGATCGGGCTATTGCTCACGCCACGACCCAGCCGGGCGGGAGGCGCGATGGGCGTCCGGCTGATGATCGAAGTGCTCGATCACTACCACGGGCCGCCGCGCAGCAAGCTATGGCTGCTGGCGTTCGCGGAGTCCGCCCGCGACAGCACCCGGCGCGGGTGGGCGCGACGGTACAAGCTCGCGCACCGCGCCGACGTGTCCGGGTCGCGCGCATCGCACATCGCCACCGCGCTGATAGCCGAGGGCGTCATCAAGCGGCACGGCGGCGGCTATCACGGCCAGGCGGCGATTTATGAACTCCTGCCGCTGGCGGAGACGGTGCCGCCGCCAGCGGCACCGGGAAAGGGTGCGCCCAGAGCGCACCCTTCAAAGGGTGCGGATTCGGCACCAAAGGGTGCGCTGGAGGACGGAAAGGGTGCGCCCAGAGCGCACCCCACCCGTCAATCCCGTCATAACCCGTCATCCGCGCACGCGCGCGGGCGAGGCCCGGCCCAGATCATCCGCGCCGCCTACCCGGACGCCACCGACGACGAAATAGAAACGATCATCGAGGACAGGGCCAGCCACGGTGCCCGCTACCTCCCCGCCCTCCTGGAGCACGAAGCCCGCGCAGGCACCCTCCGGCTACCCTGCGACGACGGTCCCGGCCGCCATAGCAACGCCTGCCGTAAAGGCGACGGCGGCGGGTGCGTCGCGGACTGGTGCGCCTGC
>Ga0306925_10004614_pt1 | contig 12479 bp, 10 predicted proteins | sample flu12Cox44000176_FD_203755 | JGI IMG/M metagenome (GOLD analysis project Ga0306925, IMG submission 203755) | Lab enrichment of tropical soil microbial communities from Luquillo Experimental Forest, Puerto Rico - flux8day.12C.oxic.44.000.176 (v2)... | ecosystem: Environmental > Terrestrial >...
TCGCTGATGTTGCATTTAAGCAACGGGGCAAAAATGTTGCTCGCAGCCGACGTAGCCCATTACCCCTACAACTTAGAACATGATTGTGTGCCTAGTTTTAACAGCGACGCGCAACAATCTATCGCCTCAATGCAGCGGATTCGTTCGATCGCAGGTGCAGAGAACGCCCAGCTTTGGCTAAATCACGATATTGTCAAGACTGCTACTATCCCGCACGCCCCCGCCTACCTCGATTAAAAGCGAACCCGCTTCGGGCGGCCCGAGGTCGCTTCCTGTCCCCCGGACGCCCCTGCAGAATATGGCAATGATACTGCTGTAGTGCACCGTCTCGCATATAGTAGTGACATCGTTGCGTTCAAAATGGACCGCCGGCAAGGCGCGAGGAGGGCGCATATCTAAAGGGATACGTAACCGAGGAGCAACGCGGCCGCCGGCCCATTTTCAACGCAACCCTCTGGGCCGAGGCCAGTTGGCTGTTTTTCGCCGTTGCTCGCTCGGCCCGTATCGATTCAGATATGGGCGCTTCGCTCGCGCCTTGCAAAACAGCCAACTGACCTACGGCGATGGCACCATTATATGCGAGACCGTGCACTAGCTTGGTATTGGCGCGCGGCACCGCGTCCCGCGCTGGGAATGGTAATCAGAGACGCGTCTAGTGAAATCGTTTCGGAATATGAGAACACCGCAGATTGCAGTCGATTTACAAAATTTCATCTTGTTTAACTTCCCTACTGACGCCGTTGAAGGAATGTCCTGATCATGAAAAAGAAGATCCTTTTCATCGTGTCCAGCGCTAAACAGATCGGCCCAAAAAAGAGACCCACGGGTAACTTCCTGACCGAAACGGCCCATCCTTACGTCACCTTCAGGAGGCAGGGCTATGACGTCGACATCTACAGCATCAAAGGGGGAGAAGCGCCGCTTGACGGGATGGCGGACAAGAACAACGAACTCAATCAGATCTTCCTCAATGGTGAGGGGCTCGCTCAATTGAAGGTGACAAAGCCCATCACCGAGATCGGCAACCTGGAAAAATATGATGCCGTTTTCGTACCCGGCGGACTGGCTCCGATGGTCGACATGCCCGAAAATGAACTCGTTCACGACATCATCAAGACCATGTGGGAAAGCGGCAAAGTGGTCAGCGCCGTTTGTCATGGCCCGGTATCCCTGTTGAATGTCAAGCTCAGCAATGGCTCCTGGCTGATCAAGGGCAAGAATATCACTGCCTTCAGCAATAACGAAGAAGAGAATTATGCCAAAGCCGATGTGCCCTTCGACCTGGAAACAGCCTTGCGGGGTCATGAGTGTAACTTCAGTTTCGTCGAACCCTGGCAACCATATAGTATCACCGACGGCCGGTTGGTCACCGGTCAGAATCCTGCCTCGGCCCTGGGCGTAGGCGTAAGGGTGGTCACTATTTTAGAATCCAACGCATAAAATCGGGCTAAAAATGAGTGTCACGCCAATTCATGTATTTGCAAAATGGAAGATCAGGCCTGGGCAACTGGAAAATGTTTTGTTGATCCTGAAGGAGTTGAAAGCAAAGAGCATCCAGGAGAAGGGAAATCTTTTCTATCAGGTACATCAGGATAACTCGGATCCGAACACGTTGATCCTTTTCGAAGGGTATTCCGATGATTCGGCATTAACTCTGCATCGAAATGCCGGATATTATATACAAGCCGTCGTCCAAGACATCCGCCCGCTTTTGGCGGACAGGCAGGTGATTTTAACCACACCGGTAGAGATCTGATATTCTAGTACTATGGATTTCAAACTGGAAAATAAGAAAGCTCTGGTAAGCGGATCGAGTCAGGGCATAGGATTCGCCATCGCTGAGGCGCTGGTGAAAGAAGGTGTTAATGTTATCATTAACGGTAGCAACACCGATCGGGTAGATAAGGCGGTAGACAAGCTCAAGAAAGTCGCGCCTGGCATTCGCATTAGTGGGGCGGTAGCCGATCTTTCAACTGCGGAAGGGGTACAGCAACTGGTAGAAAACGCACCGGCCGTCGACATTTTAGTTAATAACGTCGGTTTTTATACAGCGAAAGAATTCGAGGAGATCACGGACGCGGAGTGGGATCGGATTATGGATCTCAATTTCATGAGCGGTGTGCGTTTGAGCCGAGCGTTTCTTCCCGGTATGAGGACACATGGTTGGGGTCGCATCGTTTTCATTTCGAGCGAATCGGGCGTGAGGATTCCTCGAGAGATGATTCACTACGGAGTCTCCAAGGCCGCACAGATCGCGGTTGCTCGTGGCATCGCCGAGACGACTACCGGCACGGAGATTACGGTCAACAGCGTGCTGGTCGGTCCGACGAGGTCGGAGGGGGTGGAAGCGTTTATTGGCCAGATGGTAAAGACGCGCGGAGTGAGTGAGGACCAGGTAGTAGGGGAATTTTTTAAAACGGTGCGCCCTAGTTCGATTATCAAGCGGTTTATCTTGCCACAGGAGGTAGCTGCCCTAGTGGTTTACCTGTGCAGTCCCCTGGCAGCGGCTACGAATGGGGCCGCGGTCCGGATCGACGGCGGCGTTGTCGAAGCGATACCGTGACCCTCGTGGGGCCGGAGTTTATTCCATGTGGCAGATTGCCTTCGTCACGGTTGGTCATTTATTGATTCTTGCCTTGGCGCTGCTTGGCTTGCGGTTCTTGCACCGTTATACAGCGAGCAGCTTCCTTCACTGTGGCGTCCATTGTCCAACCCAGTTGGCGGCCAAAGGCCAATACGAGGCGCCGCCTCGTGGTTGGATGGTCCCGCGCCTGATTGTTCATTTGATCATTCCCCGCCTGATTTTTCTCACCGCGACCATCGGATCTTTTCTGATTTTTCTTTATGATTTCGGCCTTCGATCGGCGATTTCACCCTGGTTTAGCAAGCCTGGATGGGAGTGGAAATTGCCGGTGGCCCTGGCGATCGGCGTTTTAATTAACCTTATTGTTACGGTCGAAAGGCTTTGCAGCAGTCGACTGCGAGAGGCGGCCATGAAAGATCTCGAACATTCTCACGCGATCCTGATGCTAATTGGTGCACAAGCGCTGCAGGCTCTTTTGCCACTGGTGTTCGCTTTTCTGGTCATTCCGATGCTTGGACTTCCCCAACCGGTTGTGGAATTCTTTGAACGCTTAACCCTGGTTCTCGTTATTATCAGCGGCCCTTATAGCTCGGGCGTCCTGGCTGGTGGCAGCCATTTTGAATATCAGAAAGCTAGCCCTGAGATCCTGGCCAAAGTTGAGCGGATCAAGATTATTGCTCAACGCTACGGGGTTCCCCTGAAAGCTGCCGCTTTACAATTTTCCCTCGCGCATCCAGCCGTGGCCGCCGTCATCCCCGGTGCCAGCCGCCCCGAGCGGATTGCGGAAGATCACGCGGCCCTCAAAGCACCCATCCCAGAGGACTTCTGGTATGAGCTGCGCAAGCAAGGTCTCGTTTCTCCAACCGCGCCACTACCAATCGATAGACAGGAGTTTCGCTTGTGGCACAAGCATCAGCAGTTATCGATCTTCCGGCCTCACCTAACGAGGTATGGCAGTTGATCGGCGGGTTCGGCTCTCTGCCTGATTGGCTACCTTACATTCTGAAGAGCGAGCTGAGCGAGGGTGGCCGCGTGCGGCACCTCGCAACCACTAGCGGTGATACGATCATTGAACGGCTTGAAAGGTTTGATAATATCGCGCGGACATATAGTTACTCCATTCTTAAAGGGCCTTTCAAGATCACGAACTATTTAGCTACCATTCGCGTCGAAGCGAAAGACGAGGGAAATAGCTCGCGCGTGGAATGGTCAGGTATTTTTACGTCTAATGGCCTAAGTGATGAAGAAGCCTCTAAGCTATTTCAGGGTAGAAAAGGAAAAGACGAGTTCGTTTTAAAAATCCTATCCATCTGGAGGTGAGGTGATATGCCACGAAAATACACCAGTCTTACGCTCGAAGATGCAAAGCAAATGTTATCGGCCGCCGAGGCTAAGGCCGGAAGCTTAGGTATCCCTTACTGCGTCGCCGTGGTCGATGCCGGCGGCCACTTAGTAGCCTTCCTACGCCAGGACGGCGCGCTCATCGGGAGTATCGACCTCGCCATCGACAAAGCGGCCACAGCCAGAATCTTCGATAAAACGACCTCGGACCTCGCAACTCTCGCCCAGCCGGGAAAGCCTCTCTCCGGCATTCAAGTAACCAATGCGGGCAGGGTCGTTATCTTCGGGGGCGGAATACCCGTCGTTTTGGACGGAACCATCGTCGGTGCGGTCGGAGCAAGTGCCGGCACCGTTGAACAAGACATTGCGGTTGCAGAGGCGGCTATCGCTGCACTTGGTCATTAGAGGCACAGTCCGATGACTGAAACTTAAACGTCAAAACATAACCAGATTGAAAGGAAAAAGATATGAAAGCAGCACGCATACACCAATATGGCAAACCACTCGTCCTCGAGGAGGTGCCGGTTCCTGACATTCAGCCCGATGAAATTCTCGTCGACGTTAAGGCCTGCGGCATGTGCCGCAGCGACGTGCTCCTTGTGGACAAGTTTTTTCAGGGTTATACAGACATCCCGACTCCGGTCACCCCGGGCCATGAAATCACGGGCGTTGTAAGCAAGATCGGCGGGGCCGTGCCAAAAATGGCGGGGTTCGAGGAAGGCGACCATGTGGTTGTCGCGCCTGGATGGGGTGATGGCACTTGCCGCCATTGCCTGGTCGGCGACACGCAGATTTGCCCTCACGTGCGCTGGCCCGGGTTTGGGCTTTATGGAGGCTTCGCGGAATTCGTTCCCGTCCCGGCTCGCTATGCCATCAAGGTGGAGCGTCGTCTAAAATTCGAGGAACTCGCGCCGCTCACCGACGCGGGTTTGACCCCTTATCGAGGCATCAAGAAACTGCGCGATGCCGGGGCGCTAGGCCCGGACCGAGTGTTCGGAGTTTTTGGGATCGGTGGACTTGGCTCGTATGCGGTTCAGTATGCCAAGATCCTCGGAGGTGGCGCAAGGGTCGTTGCCTTCGCCCGCAACCCCGATAAACTCGCGGTGGCCAAGGACTACGGGGCCGATCACGTCATTAGCGTCAGGAACAAGACCAGCAAGGAGATTGCCGCGGAACTTAGCAAGGCCACAGGCCAGAGTTATCTCGACGCCATCATTGACTGCGCCGGTGCTCCAGAGATGATGCAAATGGGATTCGGCCTGCTGGGGATCGGCGGGCACTATGCCGACGTGGGGTTTGTCGGTGACCGCATCGATATCCCGCTCTTCCCGAGGATTTCTCGCGAACAGACCTTTCACGGTTCGTTCTGGGGGAACAATGCCGACTTGACCGAGGTCATGGCGCTGGCGGCTCAGGACAAGATCCGCCACAACCTCAAAATCTTCAAGTTCGAGCAGCTCAACGAATATCTCGACCTGCTGAGAGCGGGCGAAATTGTTGGCAGAGCCGTAATGAAGTTCTGATTGCAGGGGAAAAACATCTCACTAGCTAGAGGCTGTTGCGAAATGGCTACAAGCCGCGTCCCGCAGGCACATACCGATCGTAGCCTGGGCACGCAGTTGCCGGGGAAAGCGTGCCCAAAAAGAGACCGTCCCGTAGGCCACGGTATGATCGGGCGCACCTGGTCCCAGAGGTATTTTTCCTCGAAAGGTGAGCCGTGTTTCTTGAGGAATGCCAAATACTCTAGGTTCGCGTTCGATGATGTTCGAGGCCTGTTGCCCGATGTAATGGGCTTTCCAGTTTTCGCATTCGAAATTTCGTCACTCCAACCATCGAGGCTGTCCCAGGCACTTCGTGCCTGGCTACGATCGCACCGTCCCTCCGGGACACTTCGCAACAGCCTTTAGCCAAGCTAGCACCAACGGTGTATCTTTTAGTAGCTGATCAATAAACGGATTCATGTAAAATGCACGTGCTGGGAGCGCGTGCTGTGACCGAGCTATCAAGATTTACTTTTGAGGTCCTGCGGCAGGATGAACATTTTATTCTTTACCGCGGACGTAGTACCGGCGGCTCAACTCAAGTTCTTCTGCGTTCGCCGACCAGCCAGCATCCCACGCCGCAAAATCTAAAATGGCTGGAGCGGGAATATTCTCTCAAGGGAGAGCTGGATCCCGCCTGGGCGGTTCGACCAATCGAATTTGCGAATCACTGGGATCGTACCGTCCTGCTGATGGAGGATCCAGGAGGTGTACCTCTGGATCAACTGCTCGGCCAGCCTTTGGACTTGACGTTCTCGTTGCGCATCGCCATTAGCCTTTCGTCCGCGATCGGTCACTTGCACAGACGTGGAATTATCCATAAGGACATCAAGTCTGCCCACGTACTTGTAACCCCAGATACCGGCCAATGCCGGCTGATGGGGTTCGGGATCAGTTCTCGGCTTCCCCGCGAACGCCAATTTCCCGAGCCGCCCGAGTTTATTGCTGGTACGCTTCCGTATATGGCCCCTGAGCAGACCGGGCGGATGAACCGTTCGGTCGATTCCCGGAGCGATCTCTACTCGTTCGGCGTGCTGCTTTACGAAATGCTGACTGGGAGTCTTCCATTCGCTGCCACCGACCCGATGGAATGGGTGCACTGTCACATCGCTAGACAGCCACTGCCACCCGGTCAGCGAGTCGAAAGTGTGCCGCCCGCGATTTCGGTCATTGTAATGAAACTGCTCGCCAAAACCGCTGAGGAGCGATACCAGACGGCCATCGGCGTGGAGTATGATCTTCAACGCTGTCTTGACGCGGTAGTCTCACCGACGTCTATCGCGCCTTTTCCGCTCGGCACACACGACATCTCAGATCAGCTGCGGATTCCTGAGAAGTTGTACGGACGAGCGCACGAGATCGATATTTTGCTTGCTTCCTTCGACCGCGTCGTAGCTAGCGGCACGCCGGAGCTGGTGCTCGTCTCCGGGTACTCTGGTATTGGCAAATCCTCCGTGGTGAATGAGCTTCATAAGGTGCTGGTTCCGCCCCGCGGCCTGTTTGCCTCAGGCAAGTTCGACCAGTACAAACGTGACATCCCTTATGCCACGTTAGCGCAGGCTTTTCAAAGCCTTATCCGTCCCCTTCTGGGTAAGAGTGAAGCCGAGTTGAGCAATTGGCGTGATGCTCTTCGTGAGGCGTTGGGTCCGAATGGACTGCTGATGGTAGATCTGGTTCCGGAGTTGAAACTGGTCATCGGAGAGCAGTTACCGGTCCCTGAGCTTCCACCCCAGGACGCGCAACGCCGTTTTCAACTGGTGTTCCGGCGATTTATCGGCGTATTCGCGAGGCCGGAACATCCGTTGGCCTTGTTCCTCGATGACTTGCAATGGCTTGATGCGGCCACCCTTGATTTGCTCGAGGATCTGTTGACCTCCGACTCCGCTGACCAGGTAAGCTCGCTGCCAGTAGAGGAAAAGCCGCCTCCGCAGACTACGGCGCGCCCGACAGCCGAAGATCTGCATGACCCGTCTATGCGGTCGCGACGTAGCCTCGGCGACGTCGGGCTACGTCGGACAAGCTACCCGGATGTGCAGCACTTGATGTTGATCGGCGCCTACCGAGACAACGAGGTTAATTCCGCCCATCCGCTGATCCGCAAGCTCGAAGCGATCCGTCAAGCTGGAGCGATAGTGCACGAAATCATCCTTGCCCCCCTGCCCCGCGAGGATTTGGGACGATTGATGGCGGATGCTCTTCACTGCGAACCGAAGCGCGTCACCCCGCTGGCGGAGCTTGTTCAGGAAAAGACGGCCGGCAATCCATTTTTCGTCATTCAGTTTATTCATGCGCTGGTGGAGGAGGCGTTGCTTACCTTCGAGCATGGCGGCGGGAGATGGTCTTGGGACCTGAGTCGCATTCACGATAAAGGCTACACCGATAACGTGGTGGACCTCATGATCGGAAAGGTGAATCGCCTGCCCGTCAAAACTCAGAAAGCCCTGCAAGAGTTTGCCTGCCTGGGAAATAGCGCAGAGATCAAAACGCTTTCAGCCGTTTGCGGGACCTCGGAGCAGGAGCTCCACTCGAATTTGTGGGAGGCCGTGCGTCTGGAGTATATTGCGCGTTTCGAAGATTCCTATAATTTTGGCCACGACCGTGTACAGGAAGCGGCCTATTCACTGATCCCGGAACAATCGCGCGCTGAGGCCCATCTCCGAATAGGCAGGATCCTCCGGGTGCACACCCTTGCAGATAAGCTGGAGGAGAGGATCTTTGAGATCGTCAACCAGTTCAACCGCGGCAGCGCGCTGATCACCTCACCAGCCGAACGCGAGGAGTTGGCTGAGCTCAACCTGATCGCAGGCAGGCGCGCTAAAGCTTCTACGGCCTACGCATCGGCACTTAAGTATCTCGTCGCGGGTGCAGCACTTCTTGGGGATGACAGATGGGAGCGCCGGCATGAGCTCATTTTTACACTGGAATTGGACCGGGCCGAATGTGAGTTTTTGACTAGCGAGCTGGCAGCTGCGGAGGAGCGCTTGGCGATGCTTTCATCCCGCGCCGCAAACACAGTGGAACTGGCGACCGTCGCATGCTTGCGCGTGGATCTCTACACGACCCTGGATCAAAGCGACCGGGCGGTCGCCGTCTGTCTCGACTGCCTCCGGCATCTAGGCGTCGAATGGGCGCCGCATCCAACAGAGGAGGAAGCGCGATGCGAATACGAGCGGATCTGGAAAAAACTCGGGAGCCGCGAGATCGAGGAGCTCGTTGAGCTGCCCTTGATGAGCGACCCGGAGTCCATCGCGACTCTGGATGTACTGACCAAGGTCTTGTCTCCTGCCTTGTTTACGGATCCGAACCTTGCCTCCCTGGCGGTCTGCAGGGCGGTTAACCTCAGCCTCGAGCATGGCAACAGCGACGGTTCGTGCCAGGCCTATGTATGGCTTGGCATGATAGCTGGTCCGCACTTCGGCAACTACAAGGCTGGATTTCGATTCGGCCGGCTCGGCTATGAACTGGGCGAAAAACCTGGTTTGAATCGCTTCCAGGCAAGCACCTATATGTGTTTCGGAAATTTCGTCATCCCATGGACCAAACATGTCCGTGCCGGCCGTGACCTGGTGCGCCGGGCGTTCGAGGCCGCGAACAAGACCGGCGATCTCTGTTTCGCGGCGTACAGCTGTAACAACCTGAACACGAATCTTCTGGCGGCGGGAGACCCGCTGGTTGAGGTGCAGCATGAAGCCGAGAAAGGCCTCGCGTTTGCGAAGAAGGTACGCTTCGGATTCGTGATTGATCTCATTAGCGTGCAGCTTGCCCTCGTACGCACGCTCCGTGGGCTGACTCCAATATTCGGCTCCCTTAACCATGAGGAATTTGATGAAACTCAATACGAGCGCCACCTGACAACGAACCCGGTGTTGGCGCTTCCCGAGTGCTGGTATTTTGCACGAAAGACGCAGGCGCGCTTCGTGGCCGGAGACTATGGTTCTGCCGTCGATGCATCATTGAGGGCACAACGGCTGCTTTGGACGTCACCATCACTTTTTGAAACGGCGGAGTATCACTTCTATGGTGCGCTTTCCCGCGCGGCGTGCTGCGATTCCTCCTTCGCTGAAGCTTCCTCCTTCGCTAAAGCTTCGGCGGACAGGTCGGAGGACAAGTCCGCGATTACGGAGCAGGAAGCCTTGGCGAGGGAGCACCTGTCCTCCGAAGTCCGGCTCAGCCGGACGAAGGAGGAGCATTTCGAGGCTTTGGCCGCCCATCATAGACAACTCGAAGTCTGGGCGGAGAATTGCCCGGAGAATTTCGAGAACCGCGCCGCCCTGGTGGGCGCCGAGATCGCTCGCATCCAAGGCCGCGAGCTCGATGCTCAGCATCTTTACGAACAGGCCATCCGCTCCTCAAATGCTAACGGGTTTGTCCAGAATGAAGCGCTCGCCAATGAACTTGCGGCCCGGTTCTACCTGGCGCGTGGTTTCGAGAAGATCGCCTACGCCTACTTGCGAGATGCGCGGTACAATTACGTTCGTTGGGGAGCTGCCGGCAAGGTGCGGCAGCTGGACGAGTTGTATCCCCAACTCAAGGGGGACGAACAGGCGGCTGCCCCGACCAGCACGATCCGCACACCAATTGAGCATTTGGATTTCGCCGCGCTGATTAAAGTATTGCAGGCGTTATCGGGGGAGATCGTCCTGGAGAAACTGATCGATACGCTCATGCGCACCGTGATCGAGCAGGCGGGTGCCGAGCGCGGTTTATTGATCCTTTCGCGAGAGGGGGATCTACGAATCGAAGCGGAAGCTACGACTAGCGGAAACAAGATTACGGTGCACCTTCAACAAGCCCGGATGACGGAAGATGCGGTGCCTGAGTCGGTTATCCGCTATGTGGTTCGGACCGGCGAAAGCGTAATTCTTGACGATGCTTCGATACGAGACCTGTTTTCCGGGGATCGCTACGTCCGCCGGCGGCGCGCGCGTTCCCTAATGTGCTTACCGTTAGTTAACCAGACTAAGCTGATCGGTCTATTGTACCTCGAAAACAACCTGAGCCCCAATGTTTTCACCTCGGTACGGGTCGCGGCGTTGAATTTACTGGCATCGCAGGCAGCGATCTCTCTTGAAAATACCCGGCTCTACCGCGATCTCCAGGAACGCGAGGCTAGGATCCGGCGCCTGGTTGACTCCAACATAATTGGGATCCTTATCTGGAATTTCCAGGGAGACATTATTGATGCCAATGAAGCGTTTCTGCAAATGCTCGGGTACGATCGTGAAGATCTGCTTTCCCGCCGGATTAGTTGGGTTGAGATCACGCCGGCGGAACTGCGCCACCGGGATCACCACGCAATTGAACAGCTAAAGGCTACCGGAATCGCACAACCGTTCCAGAAGGAGTATTTCCGGAAGGACGGAACTCGCGTGCCTGTGCTACTTGGAGGCGCGATTTTCGAAGCTGGTGGAAACGAAGGAGTCGCCTTCGTGGTTGATTTAACCGAGCAAAAGCGCAGTGAGGAGGCATTGCTCCGCAGCAAAACCTATCTAGCTCAAGCCCAAAGAATGAGCCAGACGGGTAACTTCTGGTGGAGAGTGTCCAGTGGAGAACTCATTTGGTCGGAGGAGTTATATCACATCCTTGGATACGATCAAACCGCTGTTCCTTCTGCAGAGCTCGTGTTCCAACGAGTCCACCCTGAAGACTATGGCATCGTCAAAAACATGGTCGACCGAGTGGCACGTGAAGGATTCAAAGCCGATTTTGAATATCGTCTATTGATGCCGGACGGATCAATAAAACATCTTCATATTATGCTTGAGACGATGAACGGCGAATCTGAAGATCGCGAGTTCATCGGGACCGTGATGGACATCACGGCGCGAAAAAACGCTGAAGAAGCATTGCAGAAAGCGCAGACGGAGTTGGCTCACGTGGCGCGCATCACCACGCTTGGAGAGTTAAGCGCCTCGATCGCTCACGAAATCAGTCAACCGTTAGGGGCTGTGGTCAACCACGCGAGCGCTTGCCTGCGCTGGCTGAACGCCCAGAACCTGGAGGAAGCCCGACGATCTGCCACATCGGTGGTGGAGAAAGTTCATCGAGCTGGTGAAATCATCAGTCGAATTCGCGCTCTCGCCGCGAAAACGCCGCCTCAGAATGACTGGCTAGACATCAATCTGACCATAGGTGAAGTGGTCGCCCTAGCCGGTAGTGAGTTACAACATAATCATGTTTCACTCCGGACGGTACTTGCTGACGATTTACCATCCGTGCGCGGGGATAGGATCCAATTGCAGCAGGTGCTGCTCAATCTCATTATCAACGCGGTTGAAGCAATGAGTCGAACGAGTGAAGGTCTGCGTGAAATACAGGTGAGTTCGCAGGTAGTGACTGAGGTTGCTGGTGTATCAAACGAATACGGGCTACATTACAAAGCCTCTGATCAGGTGGACTCGACTCATGTTTTGGTCGCGGTCCAGGACTCGGGTCCGGGCCTGGATCCGCGGCGCGTTGAACAGATGTTTGGCGCCTTCTACACCACAAAGCCGCAAGGACTTGGTATGGGCCTGGCCATCAGCCGATCGATTGTGGAAGCACACGGAGGACGCCTCTGGGCCTCGAATACAGGCCAAGGGTCAGTCTTCCGGTTTGCATTACCAGTTCGTGACGGGAGAAAGTAATGATAACCACTAACGCGACGGTGTTCGTTGTCGATGACAACGCAGCGATGCGGGATTCCCTCAGGGACCTTATTCGATCGGTCGGGCTTCGCGTCGAGCTTTTTGATTCGGCTCAAGATTTCTTGCGGAGCGAGCGGCCGGACATCCCTAGTTGCCTCGTGCTCGACGTGCGGATGCCTGGACAAAGCGGGCTTGACCTGCAAAGACGATTAAACGAAGCCGGTGTGGCCATTCCTATTATCTTCATTACCGGTCACGGTGACGTCCAGATGGGCGTGCATGCCATGAAAGCAGGGGCGCTCGAGTTTTTGACGAAGCCTTTCCGCGACCAGGATCTCCTCGATGCGATTCAGCAGGCGCTGGATCGAGACTGCGCGGCTCGGGAGG
>Ga0306925_10004619_pt1 | contig 12470 bp, 12 predicted proteins | sample flu12Cox44000176_FD_203755 | JGI IMG/M metagenome (GOLD analysis project Ga0306925, IMG submission 203755) | Lab enrichment of tropical soil microbial communities from Luquillo Experimental Forest, Puerto Rico - flux8day.12C.oxic.44.000.176 (v2)... | ecosystem: Environmental > Terrestrial >...
AGCGGAAAATCGAGTTTTACAATTCACCGGCGATGGAGCGGGGCCTGATCGTCGAGGCCGATGCGGTCGATTGGTATGAATTCGATCAAGACGTAACCGTGCAAAGGGTCGGCTTCATCACCGATGACGATCGCACGGTCGGGTGCAGCCCTGATCGGCTGGTCGGCGATGACGGCCTGTTGGAAATCAAGGCCCCGCTGCCGCACACCCAGGTCGAATACTGGATCTCCGGGGCCGTCCATGAACGCTTCCGGCCGCAGTTGCAAGGCCAGCTCTACATCTCGCAGCGCCGCTGGGTCGATATCGTCTGTTGGCATGACGCGCTGCCAAAGCTGGTCATGCGGGTTGAGCCCGATGAGACGTTCATCAAGGCACTCGACCGCGAGCTCCAGATCTTCAACTACTTCATCGAGCGCGTCATGGAAAAGATCCGGGCTGCGACCGAGATGCCGGTCCCGCAAGAGGGATTGGCGTTGAAGGCGGCGCTGCGAGCCAGTCTGGACACTGTGCCGTGACCTCACGCTGCCGCTAGATTCGAGCGCATTGGAAATCGCTTACAACCGATGCCCGTGCCCCGCATCCTCCGAACGATGGCGCGCCCTGCGCCCAAGCCTACGCCTCATTTGCGTAGGCGCCGGCAGCACCTTGCTTTTGTCCGTCAACTCCCCTGCGTCGCCTGCGGCAAAGCCGCGCCGTCGGAGGCCGCGCATGTGCGAGCCGGAACCGATGGTAGTGTTGGCGTGAAGCCTGGCGATCGCTACGCGGTTCCGCTGTGCACCGCCTGTCACGCAAAACAGCATCGGATCGGCGAACTTTCGTTTTGGTCCGCGCGCCACATTGATCCTCTCAACGTGGCTTTGCGGCTTTGGACTGTATCGGGCGATATAAGGGCCGGGGAGCGCACTGTGTTTCGCGCGCGACAACAGATCGATCTGGCGAAGTCATTTGGCCGGCGCGCACCTTGGCTCTAAAATCGATCCTGCCGGCGCGGTGTCTATACTTGCGCTAGGGTTGGAAGTGCCGTAGGTAAGCTATGTTGTCGCGTAGGTGGCCATTGCGTCCAGTCGGCCAGCTAGCGCGGGCAGCCGGCCGCGGCAAGGAAGATTATCGCCGTCAGCCGGGTCGACGACAACTTGAAGGTTTCCGTCCGATGTGGCTGCAACCCGAAGGCCTCAGATGCGGTGAATGGTCGATGACGAATGGCTCACCGCCATCGAGCCAGCGTTGCCGCAAAAGCTGAACGGGCCGCGCTCGGAAATTCCTGTGGTCATGTCGACTGTCCCGTGTGCGTTCGGACCGTTCACCGCGAGACCAATCCGCGCTACTACGCACTGCTCACGCGGCTCAAGGCGCTGACCGGCTGCCCGGTCCCCGAGGCGCGCCAAAACGTTTTACGTGTAGGAGAGATCGAAGGCGATGACTCGCGCCGTTGGTAGTTGTAGCCATCCCCAAATAAACAGATTGCGGTTTACCAAGTATCTGAGGCCGGCAGCCGCGTTAAAAGCGTTGTCGGGTCGGTCCGGGAAAACTCGCGGAAAGCGAGCGCGGCGCGGCTGGCCGGGATGGACCGGCAGACCTTGCGCGAATGGGTTCACCGCTACAACGAGGAAGGGATTGCCGGGCTCAGCAAACCGGCCGCCGCCGGGGCGCTCGCCAAAGCTGAGCGAGGGCCAGATGGCAGCACTGAAGGGGTGGTTCTGGCCGGGCCCGACCCAGCGGTGGACGGGGTGGTGCGCTGGCGCATTGTCGATCTGTGCCGCTGCGTGATCGAACGCTGGGGTGTCAGCTACAGCGAGACCGGGATGCTGCGGCTGTTGTGGTCGCTGGATCTGTCACACCGCAAGACCCGGCCCCGCCATCCGCAGAGCGACGAGAAGGCGCAGCACGCCTTCAAAAAGATCCTATGGGCGACGGACGGTCGAGCTCCAGTAGGGTTTGGCGTCCAACATCCTACCCAGGAGACCGCCAATGGAGATCTCGTCTAGCATCGCCATGTAGCCAGTCGACACGTCAGCCGTTAACCATCTTCGGGATATTTTTTCCTATACAATTAAAGAGCTTGGTGGTAAAAGCCAGATTTACCATGATTGGGTAAATAATTCAACTGCAGGTTTTCGCTGGCTTCTTCAAAGTGGTCGGTTCGACCAATGGTTTGCAATGATTGATCGTGCTTCGCTAAACGGTCGCGATGGTGGGCCCAATGGCACTAGGCTTGAAACCACGGGATGGAGTTCAATGAAAGTTGCGATCCTCGCTGGCGGAATGGGAACGCGACTCGCAGAGGAAACGGTCCAGCGCCCGAAAGCATTAGTAGAGATCGGCGGCAAGCCAGTTCTATGGCACATCATGAAGTATTATTCAACACACGGAATGAATGAGTTCATCATCGCGCTCGGTTACAAGAAAGAGGCGATTATAGGATATTTCATGGATTTGCATTACTACAGTTCGGATCTTACTATAAACACCGGTGATGGTTCCATTACGGTTCATGATCGGAAGCGCGAGCCAGCATGGATTGTCCACCTAATCGACACGGGACTTTCGACAGATACGGGGGGCCGTATAAAGCGGCTCGCGCCTTACGTCGAGAACTCGGCATTTATGCTCACTTGGTGCGACGGCCTGTCGAATGTTGATCTTGGGAATCTGCTCGCCTTTCATCAATCACATGGCAAGCTTGTCACCGTGACCGCAGTTCGAGCGCCAGCCCGTTTCGGATATCTTGAGCTCGACCGCGAGCACGTGACTGGTTTCCGTGAGAAGCCGACCGACGGCGAGGGATGGATAAACGGCGCCTTCTTTGTCTTAGAGCCAGGTGTCTTCAAATACATCCGGGACGACACAACAAGTTGGGAGCGGGGCCCGATGGTACGGCTTGCCGCAGAGGGCCAACTCGCCGCGTATCGCCACAACTCGTTCTGGCAGTGCATGGACACACTCCGGGAGAAGCGGTTGCTCGAGGAGCTCTGGGCTGAGGGCCGGGCGCCCTGGAAAATATGGGAGTAAAGATATGCGGGTCTTGGTAACGGGGCATCGGGGCTACATCGGCAGCGTGCTCGTCGACCGGATCAAGGCGGCCGATCACGAAGTCGTTGGCGTCGATACAGAACTCTACGAGGACTGCACCTTCGGGCTGAACAAGGATAGCGGGATCGCGACGATCAATCGGGATATCCGGGAGCTATCGTCCTTAGATCTGGAAGGCATCGACGCGATCGCTCACCTTGCTGGTGTGTGCAATGACCCGTTAGGAGACTTGTTGCCGGAGACGACTTTTGAGATCAATCACGCCGCTACGGTGCGGCTGGCGCAAATCGCCAAGGCTGGCGGCGTTCGCCGATTTGTTTTTTCGTCTTCATGCAGCGTATACGGTGCCGCCGGACAAGAGTGGATCGACGAGCAATCGGAGCCAAATCCGATTACTCCTTACGGTGTCTCCAAGTGGAAGGCCGAGCTTGATTTGAGACAGTTGGCCGACGCTCGTTTTTCGCCGGTATTCCTGCGGAGCGCCACGGCCTATGGCTTCTCCCCTCGCATCCGCTTCGATCTCGTTCTCAATAATCTCACCGCACATGCATTTACCAGCGGCAAGGTGTTGCTGAAGAGCGATGGCATGTCCTGGCGTCCCATCGTGCATATCGAGGACATCGGCCGGGCATTCGTCGCAGCCCTCGAAGCGCCGGTTGAAGACGTTCACAACGAGGTATTCAATGTCGGTATTACGACCGAAAACTATCGCATTCGAGAAATCGCAGAGATCGTAGAAGCGACGGTGACCGGCTCCCGCATTGAATTTGCCGCGGATGCCGGCCCTGACAAGCGGACCTACCGGGTCGATTGTTCAAAAATCGCTCGCCTGTTGCCTAAGTTCAGACCGCAATGGACGGCGCGCCGCGGCGCCCGGGAGCTGTACAGGAGGTACAGCGAGTATGGCCTCCTACTGGAGGATTTCGAAGGCGCGCGATATCAGCGGCTAGCGTATATCCAGTCATTGATGGCTCGAGGTGCTATCGATGGTAATTTACGCTGGATCCTGCCGATCACATCTTTGGAGCCCCGTGCGCCGCGATCCCTCAAGAGCGCTTGCTAGTGAGAGTTCTGAAAACCCGCTAATTCGGTTGAGAGGTCCACCGAGTGAATCAGACGAGATGCCCTAACTGCGAGTCATCGGGCCGCTGTCGTCCGTTTTATGAAGCGCGCCGCGTTCCGGCTAATAGCTGCCTGCTGATCGAGACTCGCGCCCGGGCGCTCGATTTCCCCACCGGTGACATTATGCTCGCGGTGTGTAGCGATTGCGGCTTTATCTTCAATGCAGCTTGGGACTCTGAACTCACTATTTATTCCGATCAATATGAAGAGACCCAGGGTTTCTCCGCTACCTTCAACGCGTTCAACCGTAGCATCGCCGAGGAGCTTGTCAGCAGCTACGACATTCGCGGCAAGACTGTTCTGGAGATCGGCTGCGGAAAAGGGGAATTCCTGAGCGTTATTTGTGAGGTAGGGGATAACCGTGGCATCGGCTACGATCCTAGTTTTGTCCCCGCTCGACAGCCTTCAAAACAGGATATTCGGTTCGTACGGGAGTTCTTTACGGAGAAGACGTGCGAGATCACGCCTGATCTCCTCTGTTGCAAGATGACGCTCGAGCACATCGGGCCAACGCATCGATTTTTGAGATCTGTACGCTCCGTCGCGAACCGCCGGGATTCGCTTATCTTTTTTCAAGTGCCTGATGTCGAGCGCATTTTGAAAGAGGGTGCGTTTTGGGATGTTTACTACGAGCATTGCTCGTATTTCAGCGCGACTTCGCTTGCGCACCTCTTCATTCGGACAGGCTTCGCAGTTCAGAACATTTGGACCGGATACGGTGATCAATACTTGATGATTTTGGCAAGCCCCGCGCAGCACGGATCCAACGTCACTCGCTCCGCGGCGGAGGGTGTCGCAGCGATTATGGAAATGTGCGGCAGCTTTGCCGCCGCCGCGGCGCTTAGCCGTGCGGCATGGCTTAACCGGCTTCGCAACTGGGCAGCTGGTGGACAGCGCACCGTCCTTTGGGGCTCCGGATCGAAGGCCGTCGCGTTTCTAACAACTCTCGGGGTGCACGACGAGGTCGAATACGTGGTCGACATCAATCCTTACCGGGTTGGCAAATTTCTTCCGGGTACCGGGCAAAGAATTGTAGCGCCGGCATTTTTGCGTGAATGCCGCCCCGATAACGTCGTTATCATGAACCCTGTTTACCTTCGTGAAATAGAGCAGGAACTCGCTCGTCAGCGTTGTGAGGCCAGGGTGTATACGATTCTCGATTTCGAGGCCGAGTACGTCTGATGGCGGCAAATGCTGATGATTGCTGCCTCATCTGTGGAAGGAGATCCCCCGAGCCCTTGATTTCTATTCCCAACGTTCCGACGCTGTGCAATCGCCTTTGCGCGTCTGAGGCTGAGGCGGCGAACGCTCCTCGCGGGAATATCAGCCTGAGTTACTGTCGGGAATGCGGTCACGTCGTCAACTCTGCCTTCGATCCGGCGCGGGTCAACTATGATGGACGCTTCGAGAACACGCTGACGTTTTCACCGCGTTATCGAGAGTATGCGCAGGTGACGGCCGATCGTGTCATCGGCAAATACGGGCTTCGTGGCAAACGCATCGTCGAAATTGGATGCGGTAACGGTGATTTTCTTCGCCTTCTATGCGGTGCGGGTAACCACGGAGAGGGCTATGATCCTAGCCAACCGACGAGCCGGTGGGAGGTGGGCCGTGGCAGCGTCGAGATAATCGGCCGAAACTTCACGGCCGAAGATGCGCGCGGAGCTGATTTCGTGTGCTGCCGTCACGTGTTAGAGCATTTGCCCGAACCTATGGCTCTGCTTGGTCAGCTTCGCGAAAATTTGGATGTCAGCGATAATCCGGTAGTTTTCTTCGAGGTCCCAAACGGTCTATTCACTCTGGATCGGTTAGGCATCTGGGACATCATCCACGAGCATGTCTCGTACTTTATGCCGTCCTCGTTGGTGCGGGCGTTTCATCGCGCGGGATTCACGGTTTGCTCCGCTGATTCTGCTTTCGATGATCAATATCTCTGGGTAGAGGCACGCGTCGACGGCCCGGTGTTGTCGAGTGACCTGCCAAAGCGGCCCTCGGACGCGCTTTACAGCTCCTTTGGCGCACATTTTGCTGATAAGGTGGCGCAGTGGCGTCGGCAGATCGAGGAGTCGAGATCCCATGGCCGGCATGTCGTGATCTGGGGCGCGGGCGCCAAAGGTGTTATGTTCCTGAACTTGCTGAAAGTGACCGCCGGCTCGGGGATAGATTGGGTCGTCGATATAAATCCGCGCAAGCAAGGCCACTTTGTGCCGCTCATGGGGCAAAGGATCATCGCCGCTGAGTGCCTATTGCAGAAGCCACCAGACCTCTTGGTCGTGATGAACCCAGAATATGAGGGCGAGATCCGGGAGACGATCAAGAATATGGGAATTCGTTGCGAGGTGATGAGTGCATGATCACTAATTGTCGATCATGTGGTTGCTCTGGTCTGCAGGTAATCCTCGATCTCGGTGCCCAACCAATAGCGAACGCGCTCCTCGGCGAGGAAGAACTCGAACGTCGGGAAGCAAGGTTCCCGCTAGCAGTGGCGTTTTGCCCGGCATGCGCGTTGCTGCAAGTGACTGAAACTGTTCCGGCCGAAATCCTTTATCGTCGTGATTACCCGTATTTTTCCTCATCCTCACCTGCGCTGTTGGAGCATTCATCCGGACACGTCGAAGCGCTGATTTGCAAATATAAGCTTGGTCCGCTCAGCTTTGTGGTTGAGGTTGCCAGCAATGACGGCTATCTGCTCCGAAATTTCGTGGAGCGGGGGATCCCCTGCCTCGGTATTGATCCGGCCGATGGACCTGCAGCGCGGGCAAACGCGATTGGCGTGCCAACAACTCACGATTTCTTCGGGTTGCAGCGCGCCGAAAAGCTGGCAAGCGAAGGTAAGTTTGCGGACGTCGTGATCGCTAACAACGTGGTCGCTCATGTGGACCAGATTAATGATTTTGTCGCTGGTATTGAACGCCTTCTGAAACCAACCGGTATCGCGATTCTTGAATTCGCTTACGCTTTGGATCTGATCGAACATTGCGAGTTCGACACGATCTACCATGAACACCTCTTCTATCACACGCTGCACGGGCTCACTCCGCTTTTCAAGCGGCACCGGCTCTACCTGAACGACGTCGAGCGACTTCCAATTCACGGCGGCTCACTACGTCTGACGGTGAGCCGAAGCCCCACGCGGTCGGAAGCATTGGATGCTCTGTTCGCTCACGAGGCGGTGCTAGGGGTTGATACAGTGTCGTTTTATAACGATTTTGCCGATCGGGTCAGGGCGCTTCGAGATTCGCTCGCTGCCTTGCTCGTTGCGGAGAGGGCCGTGGGGAAGCGGATCGCCTGCTACGGCGCAGCGGCAAAAGGCGCAACGCTCGTGAATTATCTCGATCTCGGTGAGGGGTTTTTCGAGTTCGCGGCCGATGCCAACCCCTACAAGCAAGGCAAATACATGCCTGGCCAGCGAATCCCGATCCGACATCCGAATCAATTGATCGCAAGCCAACCGGATTACGTTTTGCTGCTCGTTTGGAATTTCGCTGGAGAGGTAATGCGCCAGCAGGCGACTTATCGCGAACGGGGCGGCAACTTCATCATCCCGGTTCCCGAACCGCGGATAGTGCCGCCCGAGGCGCCCGTCGATGACACGCAGTTTGCGATATTTCCGTCCCGACGTCCCGTCAACGGGCGTGGTCTATAGAAAAGGAAGCACTCCGAGGCCGCGAGATCCGCCGGCGCCGCATTCGCTCGGGACCGGACCGCGTTACAGCGGTCAACACGACTCTCTTCAAGGTCGAGATCGCGATCTCGTGGCTCGGGCGAGCCGCCGAACGGGCGGTGGTGTTGAGAATCTTGCGGCTGGCCGCTGCGGGGAGCGGCGGATGAGGCCGGATTCCGCGAACCTGTACAAGCTTGGCCGGCAGACAGGGTTCACACTGCTGGAATTGCTTGTAGTCGTGGCGGTTCTCGGCCTTCTGATCATCGGATTGACGCAAGGACTCCGCGCGGGGCTCACGCTCTGGGACGCGCAGTCCCTCCGCACCGCCGAAACCGCCGAACTCGATGCCGCTGCGCGGGTTCTGCGCGCACTTCTCAGCGGGATGACGTATTCGCCCTCCGCCAGTTTCGCTCCCGGCGCTGCAAGTTCCCCGGGGCTCAAGGGCACCGCCGACAGTCTCTCTTTTGTTGGCGACTTGCCCACCGGCCTCGGTACCACTCAACGCGCCGATATCACCGTCATAGTCAGCCGAGGACGGCTCGTGCTGCGATGGATCCCGCATCGCCACGAAGTCTCCATCGCGCCCGCACCCGAGCCTACCGAGACCGAACTGGTTCGCAGCCTCGACCACCTCGAACTTGCCTATTGGGGCTCGGCTTCTCCTGCTCAGGCGGCGGGATGGCGTGTCCAATGGGACGGGCCCGTTATCCCCGAATTGATCCGCGTCCGCCTCGTCCTGGGGCCGGACGATCGCCGTCGGTTTCCCGATTTGATCGTCACGCCCCAGTCTTGATTGAACTGACATTCCCCGGATGCCCGGCGGTTGCGAGGTCATGATCCCGCTTGGGCATCCTCGGCAACGGCGGGACCGCTCGCCCGGGCCCGGTGAACGCGGCTATGCCCGATTGGGTTTGTTTCGCAAAAATGATTCCGGCTGCGATCAGGCGGACACGGCACAAGCCGGGCGTTGATCAGAGTGCGCTTTGGCTGCGCTCGGCCGGTAGGCCCCGCTTGCAGGCAGCTTGTCACTGGGTATCGTCTGCGTCCGAAGTAACTGCATCTGACATCGAGGATGACCGACGGTCTCGACGCTTCTCCTGCATTTGGCGAAGCTCGTTGAGGATCCGAAAGAGCGATCGCTCGAGACGCGTCTCGTAGCGGGCGAGCTTAGCGAACGTGTCCCCCTCCCTGGCGTCGGCATCGATCGCACATCCTAAAAGGATCTCGTCCCGGTCCCGCTCGGATTCTACCTCTCCAAGCGCCTCCGCCGCTTCTGAATGCGAGGCTTTATCAGTGATCCAGGTCCCGAGTGGAAGCCCATCGAGAACGCTCTTCTCGTAGGATTTGATCTCCTCTTTGAGCCGCATCGCCTTCAGCCAGTACACTCGCCAATGGAAGAGCGCGGTCTCCGCGCGTGCCGAGCGTCGAAGCCTCCACATCGCGTTGATCGCGCGTTCCACAAGAAGTTTCTCTATCGGCCCGACCGGCGAGAACTCTGCCCAAACCTCTTTCCAGAGGTCCTCGAAGGCGTCCGCGTCTTCCCCTGGGAGGACGGCGTCACGGGGCGAGGAGACCATGTCGGATCGCGTTGAGGCGAACTGCAACTTTGCCCTCCCGCGTCTTTGGTCCCGTGGAGTGGAGAGCGTTCGCCCGGTTGGCGGCCTTCTGCCGTTCGCTCGTCACGGTTCCTGCCCTCCGCTGTTATCGCAAACGCCGAAATGTATAGGTCTCTTAAAGTACGACATTGTCTCTTCACCATTTATAACAGATGTGTGGAAGTTTGCACGAGCGGTCTCAAGTCCATATATAAATACACCAATATTGCAGTATAATATTACAGACCAATTATTTCTAACCGCCTTGAGCGCCCTATATAATATTATAAGATAAACTGATTTATACCACTCTTCATGTGCGCTACGACTCGCGAAACGATCAGGTATATCCGGCTGCCTCGGCGCAAGCGGAGCAGGCGGATGTTGAGCGCTGTTGAGGTCGCGGGGCGCGACGACAGCTTCGCTTGGATTGCTACGGCGAACGAGTCCGGCGAGGTCTGAGAGAGGCACCCTCGGCGTGATAACACAGCACAGATCCTCAATAATCATATCAAAAATACATATCTCCCAAATTCGCACACTCACCGACGCCGGGTGAAAGCCGTTCCGTCTTAAAAAGGAAGCACGCCTTTTTCGGCAGGCGCAGGGAAAAAAGTTCCCCGGGCGGAGGCAAATCTATGGTCCATCGCCCTTCAACCCCCTATATTTGGTATCAAAGCCATCGGAGTCAAGTCGACTTCTGACAAAGCCGCTAAAAAGCCGGACGCTCCCGTCACTCTAGCGCTCGCGGTGGTCCAGACGTGACTGGATCCGCGGCATACCCCGATGGTGGCGGGTCAGGTGATGAGAGGGCCGGCATCGGTCTTATAATTAGGAATTGTCAACGCGCCCGGGCTGAAGCACATCGTGAGGTGGATAGAGGCACACTCGGCGATCCCAGACGGCTTCTCGGGGACCCTCTGATTACAATTTCACGCATTACGGGGCAGCGCCGGCGCGGACTGCGTCATTCCTTATTGGAAATGTGCGCGACAACTCGTTGGCCAAATCGCTAGCCGGATGATCTGATTCCGCGGTCGCAGCAGCGACAGGATTCACAGTTCTCGCATATTCACCAGTTGGGATCTTTTGAAGGCAGCCAATCTAACGATTACGTGGCTTGATACCAAGAGAGCCGGCGATGCCGGCGCGGGGAACTGATATTGGGGCAACCGAGGATATCGCCGCACGTCTTCGCTACACTCGCCAGGCTCTCGGAGTAAATCAGCGACTATTCGCGACGCGTGCCAATTTGAGACCGAACCGATATAACCAGTATGAGTCCGGCGCTCGCGCGTTAACCATCGATGCGGCGCAAAGAATCTGCGACGAATGCGGCGTCACCCTTGACCGCCTCTTTCGCGGTGACCGCTCGATGGTTGCCCTCCACGCCGCGATCGAGATCGCACATAGCGCGGCCGCCGCGCGGAAATTTCAGCCACCATCATCATTTTACACAAGTTTTTTATTGACCGGTTCTCGATTTTTATAAATAATCTCTCTGTCAAACATGTGCATCCGAGGGAGAAACGATGGAACCGCGTGATGGCGGTGAAGTAAGTGGGCATCCTTCCGGACATCTGAGTTCAAGACAAACCAGAGACGCTATTTCGTCGCTGAACGAAGCGTGGCTTCACACCCTCGACGAGTACGTCATCGATACGCCGCTGAGCCAGGTTATCCTTCCCGCGATGCGCGCCTGTTTTTTCGGCGGAGCGACTTACGCGGTTCTGTTGGCGCAAAGGGGTCATGGCAATCAGGTCGTTTCCGATATCGCTAGCTTCCTCACCGAACAGCCGCGGTCGTGATCCGCAAAAGCCTGACGCGCGCGCCATTCAACCTTACGACGCGGACGAAAATGAAGCAGGAACGAATGCACCAAAAGGAATGGTGCAGCAGTTCAAACCGCGGAGCGATGGCAGCGCGAATGGGACAAGGAGGAATGCTGATGGAGAAGCAAACCCAGTGCACGCGGAAAACCAAGCAGAGCGAACGGCCAGTTGAGCCGCTGCCTGGGCCCGCATCAGACAGCCCCTCCACAATATTGACGTTGATTGAACGGGTGGCGCTCGACCCCCACGCTGACGTCGAAAAGCTCGACCGCATGATGGCAATGTACGAGCGCCTCAAAGCGAAGGAGGCGGAACTCGCGTACAACGCGGCGAAGGGGCGGATCCTCAAAAAGCTCGCCGGCGTCAAGATCGTCAAAAACCGGCCCGTCTTGTCCGACATCGACAACGGAAAGCAAAGAGGCGCCGTTGAAGCCTTCAAATACGCGCCGCTCGAGGAGATCGACAAACATCTGCGCCCGCTGTTGGCGGAAGAGCAGATGGATCTCTCCTATTCCGATGAACCGTGGGACGGCGGCGGCATTCTGATCCGCGGCCGTCTGAAACACCTGCCGGGCGGCCATTATGAGGATTCCTTTATGCCGGCCCCACTCGACACCACCGGTGGCAAGTCGAATGTGCAGGCCGTCGGGAGCACCAATTCCTTCCTGCGCCGCTATGTCGCCTGCAACATCTTCAACATCGTGGTTGTCGGCGATGATGACGACGGAGTCGGAGGCACAATCGACGAAGCTCAAACCAAGACCATTCTCGAGCTGATCAAGAAGGCCAAGGTCGGGCCGAAGTTTCTCAAATACATGAAGGCCCAAAGCGTCGAGGAAGCCGGTTCGCTCGAGGCGGCGGTGGCGACGATCGCCGCCCGCGACTATCGCAAGGCCGTCAGCACGCTTGAGGAACAGATCACCAAGGCCGAGGCCGGTCATGACCATCTTTCATGATGTGGCGCAATATTCGGAAGCGTATGACCGCTTGAAGCTCGGCATCCCGACAAGCTCCAACTTCCATAAAATCATCACACCGCAAGGCAAGCCGTCGAAGCAGTGGCGCGAATACGCCTGCGTGCTGATCGCCGAGCGGCTGCTGCGGCGGAAGATCGAGTTTTACAATTCGCCGGCGATGGAGCGGGGCCTGATCGTCGAGGCCGATGCGGTCGATTGGTATGAATTTGACCAAGACGTAACCGTGCAGCGGGTCGGCTTCATCACCGAC
>Ga0306925_10004620_pt1 | contig 12470 bp, 10 predicted proteins | sample flu12Cox44000176_FD_203755 | JGI IMG/M metagenome (GOLD analysis project Ga0306925, IMG submission 203755) | Lab enrichment of tropical soil microbial communities from Luquillo Experimental Forest, Puerto Rico - flux8day.12C.oxic.44.000.176 (v2)... | ecosystem: Environmental > Terrestrial >...
GACGGCCTCGCCGGCGGCATGAACCAGCACGGACCCGGGTCGCAGCGCATGAGCCGCAGCTTCGGCCCTCACAGAGCAACAGCAACCAAAAAAATCGAAAGGAGTACAGCCCGATGAGTACGGTCTCCAGCACCGAAACATTCGACTACATCGTCGTCGGCGCGGGTCATAATGGCCTGTCGGCGGCCTGCACGCTGGGTGAGTCCGGCCGGTCGGTCGTCGTGGTCGACCAGTTGGCTTTTCTCGGCGGTCTATCGGCGAGCCGTGCGTGGGTGCCCGAAGCGCCCGAGCACCTGCTGTGGAGGGTAGGTCCATCACATGTCGTCTGATTCGAAGCTCAAAGTCGCTAGCCAGCTTGCCCGCATCGGGGCACATGTCCTCAACGAGCGTGTGCGCCGTCCGCGCCCGACGTCGCTGGCCGAGATACCGCCGTCCGTCGAGGCGCTGACACCCGAGTGGCTGACCGCTGCGCTCTGCAAGGGCTACCCGGGCGCCTGGGTCACCGCGGTCACCACCGACTCCGGTAGCGAGGGATCCACCACGCGTCGAGTGCTGCGCATCGACTACAACGAAGTAGATCGTGCGGCGGGCCTGCCCACCTCGGTGTTCTGCAAATCCACACCGAAGTTCACCTCACGGGCGGTCACGGTGCCCGCACGCGCCCTGGAGTACGAGGCGCTGTTCTACGACCGGATTCGCCCCGGCATCGACATCGAGGCACCCATCGGGTATTACCTGGCGGTCGACAACCGATCGGGCCGATCGATGTTCCTGATGGAAGACGTCGCCACGACCAAGGGCGTGACCTTCGGCGATCCCACCAAGCACTACATCGATCGCAACCGGGCCGAATCGATCGTGACCACGCTGGCGATGCTGCACGGAACCCTCTGGGAAACACCACGATTCGACGGCGACCTGGCAACCGTCAAAGACACCGAACGATGGCAGGCCGACGTCAACGGGATGATCGCGTTCCGCAAACGCAGCGTGATCGGGTTCGACCGGGCGGAGGAGGTATTTCCCGACGAATTTCGTCGACATCGCGAAGACGTCTTCGACACGGCCATGACGTCGCTAGCCCTGCAGAAATCAGCCCCCACCACACTGGTGCACTCCGACGTCCATTCGCGCAACTGGTATCTGCTCCCGGGTGGAGGTATGGGTCTCTACGATTGGCAGATCATCTGCCGCGGCTCGTGGGCAATGGATGTCGCGTACGCGCTGAGCTCTGCACTCACCGTCGACGATCGGCGCGCCTGGGAACGCGAGCTGATCGCGTTCTACGCCGACCGACTGCACGCCGCCGGTGGACCGTCGTTGTCCTTCGAAGAAGCCTGGTTGACCTACCGTCAGCAGCCCTTCCACGGTCTGTTGTTCTGGCTCTACACAATTGGGGCCGGACGCTTGCAGCCGGCAATGCAGCCCGACGACGTGTCACTGACCAATCTCGAACGCATGACGAACATGATCGTCGACCTCGATTCCTTCGCCGCACTCCGCCAGTGATCGCCAAAAACGGTGCGGGCATCCACGGACGGGACGCAACGGCTCAGCGCCGGCGACTCCGAAGGACACATATGAACGCGCTGATACACAGAATCGGCGTCGCGGTCAACGACCTCGACACTGCTATCGAGTACTACTCGCCGCTGTTCGGCGGCACTTTCGAACGCACCGGCGAGGCGGTGAGCGAGGAGGCGGGCGTCGCGGGGGCAGCGGACTGGGCGATCGGTATTGAGGTCGTCCAGCCGGTGTCGTGCAGGGCCAACCCAATCGCGCAACAGATGGAACGCGTCCTGGCCGAGCGTGGGGAGGGCGTCTTCGACGTGGGCTTCACAGTCCCGGACATAGATGCCGGTCTGGAGCGTGCCGAGCAAGCCGGAGTGACACAGTTGCTGCCCACATTCAGGTTCACCGACCGGCAGCTGCAGGACGAGTTCGCAGGCGCTTACGCGAAGTTCGAGGAGACCGTCCTCGACACTCTGGACCGCACCGGCTCGGCCATCGCGTTCAACAGCATCGACGACGCCTGAACCGGGCGCCTCCGAACCCCCGATTGACACCGAAAGGAAACCGAAAATGAGTGGACGTTTGCAGAACAAGGTGGCCCTTGTCACCGGTTCGACCCGCGGCCTTGGCCGCGCGATCGCTTTGGAGTTCGCCAAGCAGGGCGCGAAGGTGGCCGTTACCGGCCGCAACGAGCAGGGCGGGCAGGGCGTCGTCGATGAGATCCGAAGCGGCGGGGGCACCGCCGAGTTCGTGCGTCTGGACCTCTCGGACGAGAGCGCCGTGAAGCGCTGTGTCGAGGAGACCGTCGCGAAGTTCGGTGGCCTGGACATCCTGGTGAACAATGCTGCACCGACCGACCACATTACCGGTGCAACCGACGACAAGGGCGGCACGCTAACCCAGAAGTCCGACAACACGCTCGAGGCACTAACCACCGAAAGCTAGAGGAACGTCATGACCCCCGGACTCGACGGCCTTTTCTGGATGAAGCACTACGCGATCCCCGAGCTGCGCAAGCCCAAGGGCGCGTCGATCGTCAACATATATGAAGGCTGGTGCGACGCACGTGCTGCTGACCAACGCCGCGCCGATCTCCGGCTACGCAGACCTGGCGCCGGACCTGATGGCAGCTCTGAAATCCTATGAGTGACTGCATGTCTCAGTGCCAACGCGGGGGCACCGCCACCCGTTCGGGAAGCGCGCGGCCGTCGCCTGCAGAGGCGTCACGCGCTTCCAACGCTACTGGTACACCGCCGCGACGGTCAACGTCCGAGAGATCCGCTGTCTCGTCATCGACCGATCTGCCTAGCCCGGTGGTCCCTCCGAAGTCCGGTGGGCCCAGCTCTGCCGCCCTGCGACGGGTGTTGCGGCGGGCCCGCGACGGTGTCGCGCTGAACGTCGACGAGGCCGCGATCGCGATGACCGCCCGTGGCGCCAATTTGAGCGATCTGTGCGCCAGCGCGGCGCGGGTGCGCGATGCGGGGCTGGAATCCGCGGGCCGGCCTGGCGCCAATGGACGGTTGCACGTCAGCTACTCGCGCAAGGTGTTCATTCCCGTCACGCATCTGTGCCGTGACACCTGCCGCTACTGCACCTTCGTCACGGTGCCGGGTAAGCTGCGCGCCGCGGGCACGGGCATGTACATGGAGCCCGACGAGGTTCTCGACGTTGCCAGCCGCGGCGCCGAATTTGGTTGCAAGGAGGCGTTGTTCACGCTCGGCGACCGCCCGGAGGCGCGGTGGGACGAGGCGCGGCAGTGGCTCGACGCGCGCGGCTATGACTCCACGCTGGACTATGTGCGCGCGATGGCGATCCGGGTGCTGGAGGAGACCGGGCTGCTGCCGCATCTGAACCCGGGCGTCATGTCGTGGTCGGAGCTGTCTCGGCTCAAGCCGGTTGCACCGTCGATGGGCATGATGCTGGAGACGACGTCTCGGCGGCTGCTCGAGACCAAGGGTCTGGCGCACTACGGCAGCCCCGACAAGGATCCCGAGGTGCGACTGCGGACGCTGGCCGATGCCGGTCGGTTGTCGATTCCGTTCACCACCGGGCTGCTGGTCGGCGTCGGGGAGACGCTTGCCGAGCGCGCCGAGACCATCCATGCGATTCGCCAGTCGCACAAGGAATTCGGGCACGTCCAGGAAGTGATCGTGCAGAATTTCCGGGCCAAGGACCACACCGCGATGGCCGCGGTGCCAGACGCCGGCTTCGAGGACTTCGTGGCGACGGTGGCGGTCACCCGGTTGGTGATGGGTCCCAAGATGCGTATCCAGGCGCCGCCGAACCTGGTGTCGCGCGCCGAGTCCTTGGCGTTGATCGGCGCCGGGGTGGACGACTGGGGCGGGGTGTCGCCGTTGACGCCGGACCATGTGAATCCGGAGCGGCCATGGCCGGCACTCGACGAGCTCGAGGCCGTGACCGCCGAGGCCGGCTACGACTTGGTGCAGCGGCTGACCGCACAGCCGACCTACGTGCAGGCGGGCGCGGCGTGGATCGATCCGCGGGTGCGCGGGCACGTCGACGCGCTGGCTGACCCCGAAACTGGCTTGGCGGCCGACGTCAAGCCGGTCGGGCGGCCATGGCAGGAGCCCCAGGAGGCGTCAGAGTCATTGGGTCGCACGGACCTGCACGCGGCGATCGATTCCGGGGGCCGTCTGACGGAGGCCCGCAGCGATCTGGGCAGCGCATTCGGGGACTGGGAGTCGATCCGCGAGAAGGTACACGAACTGACGGCGCGGGCGCCCGAACGTATCAGCACCGAGGTGTTGGCGGCGCTGCGCAAGGCCGAGCGCGATCCTGCCGGCTGCAGCGACGACGAGTATCTGGCGCTGGCCACCGCCGATGGCCCTGCGCTGGACGCCGTTGCTGCACTGGCTGATTCACTGCGCAAGGACGCGGTCGGCGACGACGTGACATTCGTCGTCAACCGCAACATCAATTTCACCAACATCTGCTACACGGGGTGCCGGTTCTGCGCGTTCGCCCAACGCAAGGGCGACGCTGACGCGTACTCACTGTCGACGGCCGAGGTGGCCTACCGGGCATGGGACGCCCACGTCGCCGGTGCGACCGAGGTGTGCATGCAGGGTGGTATCGACCCCGAACTACCGGTGACGGGCTACGCCGATCTGGTGCGAGCGGTCAAGGCCCGCGTGCCGTCGATGCATGTGCACGCGTTTTCTCCGATGGAGATCGCCAACGGCGTGACCAAGAGCGGGCTGTCGATTAGGGAATGGTTGACCAGTCTCCGGGAGGCCGGCCTGGACACCATCCCCGGTACGGCCGCCGAGATCCTCGACGACGAGGTGCGCTGGGTGCTGACCAAGGGCAAGCTACCGACGTCGATGTGGATCGACGTCGTCACCACCGCCCACGACGTGGGGCTGCGTTCGTCATCGACAATGATGTACGGCCACGTCGATGCGCCGCATCACTGGGTCGGCCATCTTAATGTGTTGCGCCGCATTCAGGATCAGACCGGTGGGTTCACCGAGTTCGTGCCGCTGCCGTTCGTGCACCAGAGCAGCCCGCTGTATCTAGCCGGTGGCGCACGCCCGGGGCCAACGCACCGCGACAACCGCGCCGTGCACGCGCTGGCGCGAATCATGTTGCACGGCAGGATCTCCAACATCCAGACAAGCTGGGTCAAGCTGGGCGTCGAGCGCACGCAGGTGATGCTCAACGGCGGCGCCAACGACCTCGGAGGCACGCTCATGGAGGAGACGATCTCGCGAATGGCCGGCTCGCAGTTCGGCTCGGCCAAGACCGTCGAAGAACTCATCGAGATCGTGGCGCGTATCGGCAGGCCAGCGCGCCAGCGCTCGACGACATACGCGCCAGGGGCGTCGGCGGCATGACAAACCACCGCACTGTTGTGGCAAAGCCGACCGCCCTCGCGCCGGCAGCCGGGGCACAACCACAGGACAGGCAGCTCGCGGTGACTCAGACCACTGATGTTGATGGATGCGACCGGGCACTGACAATATTGATACAGTGTGACACAAAATGCGCTGTTCGGTCGGGGTGGTCGGCGGCGCTGCGTCGCAGAGGCTCGTCGAAGAAGGCGGCGGATGAATCAGTTGCGATGGATATGTGTAAGTGCTTGATCTCAGTACAGAAAACCCTCACCACCCGAGGCCGGGAGCACGGCCGGGAGCACGGTGAGTCCGCCGATCGGACCGACGTTCCGGTTTTGAGGCGGAGTTGTGGCCTCCACCAATGTGTTTCAAACCGGCATGCCGCCCGGCGCGTCGGTGCGCGTACTCGAGCCCGAATAGCTCTGCCCTTGAGTCAGCTATCCCAGTGAGCGCCACACCCGACACTGTTTATGGACAACCGCTGACATCCATCAAGCGCGCACGGCATGTCCTTTTCCGACCGTTGTCCGGGTGTCTGCTGCCCACACAGGGTCGCCACATTCGTGCAGGTCGATAGAGTGGAGTTCGTGGCTGGCTTCCCTGATACCCCGTCCGACCCGGCTGTGGTCGTCCTCAACCCCGATGACGAGATCACGCCGGAGTCTTTCGCCGCGTGGCTTGATCGTCGTCAGGCGGGGAAACCGGTTGATCCCGGGGTGCGGGCAGCTGACACCCTCGCCGAAGCGCGCGCCACTGGCGAGGTGTGAACCCGGTCGTCATCGACGCCTCCGCTGGCGTCGAACTGGCCGCCGATACGCTTCGCGGGCGAGCGCTACGAGCGTTGTTGCCCGCCGACGCGGTGCCTTGGGTGCCGGAGCTGTTCTTCGTGGAGGGTGGGGCGGTGCTGCGAAGATGGGACTTGAACCGCATCCTGACGCCCGCGCAGATCGATCAGGCCATCGACGCGCTGATGGGCTGGCCGTTGCGCGTCACCCAAGTGCGCGGGTTGTTCGCCGACGCGTGGCGGTTACGGGCAAACGTCACCTTCGCTGACGCGCTGTAGGTGGCGCTCGCCGAGCACCTTGGCGCCGACCTGCTTTCTGATGATGGCCGACTGGCCAACGCTTCTGGCCTGCCAGTCCGGGTGCTGCACCTCCCCTAACCTCTCAGTCGCCAGAAAAGCAGGGTTGATCGCCCAGATATTTTGGCGAAGGCTCCTGTGACGCAGGCCCGTTCGCTGGACCTAGAGTTCGAGTCCGTACCCCCGGCCGCGGCTGCGTGCGCGGTGAGCGGCCTGTTGTGTGGTGGCGGCGATGCGTTCGAACGCGGCGTCGCGGGCGCGGTCTTGCGCGGTGTGCCGCCGCCAGGCCTGCGCGCGCTCAGCGCATCGCTGGTCGTTGCGGTCCAGTAAGGCCGCAACGATGGTGGGCAGCAGCTCGCGGTCGGTGCGTGCAGCCACGGTGTGCATGGTGGCCGCGCGGTCGTCGTTGACGGTCAGGATCGCGTGCAGGGCGTGGGCCGCGGCGTGTTTGGTGCCGCGGTGCATCCGGTGAATGCCCGTCTCCGTGTCGTGGTGGTGGGCTTCGTTGGTGACTGCTGGATAGATGGCAAGGTGGTTTTCGTCGCGGCCGCGGGTCATGCCGACATAGGCCATGGCCCGGCTGGCGCGATCGGACAGGATCGTCCAGCACACGCCGTATTGGTTCGAGCGGCCGATGGTCACGCCCTGGGCGGAAGCCACGGTGCCGGCGTAGCCGAGGGTGATGTGCTCGCGCAGGTAGTCGCCCTCGAAGACGACCCGGGCCTGATCGGTGAGCCGCTCGGCGGCAATCCGTTTGTTCGTGACGTCGACGCCGAGAACGCGCCAGCGGTTGCCGTTGCGGACCTGATCGATGCGCTCACCGCGGCGATGCTGCGTACCGGGTTGGACGGTCAAGGTGGCGTCGTTGCGGCGGCTCAGGACGAGATCACCGGCGCGGACGTGCTGATCGCGGGCCACCGGCACGCTGGGAGCGTCAGGGTCGGTGAAGTGGTCGTGGAGGCGCTGGTTGATGGCGTCGGCGATCTCCCAGGTCTCGCAGAGGATCGCGACGTCTTTGCCTTCGGCGCGCGCTGTGAGGTAGGCGGTGGTGGCGTCGGCGGCCATCGCGACCTGATCTCCGGTGTGCAGGCGATCGTGGTTGCGATACCAGCCGATGGCTTTGCGCAGCCGGTTGCCGCGTGCGGAGCGCAGCGCTAGTGAGGCATCGCGCTCTGCGGGGTCGCGCATCCGCCACACCTCACCCAGGCGCTGCGACCAGGGCAGGTCCTCACAGAGCTGCTCGAACATGCCGCCGCGGGCTTTGACCGGGGCCAGCTGGTAGGCGTCGCCGACCAGAACGATCTTGGCGCGCCCGGCCGTGCTCGCTTCGAGCAGCCGTCCCAGCTGGGGGGTGCCGACCATGGAGGCTTCATCGACGACGATCACGGTGCGCCGATCGACCCGAAGCTCGTTGTCCTCGATGAGGTGCAGCGCTTTGGCCACAGTCAGACCGCGGTCCCCCGCTTCGTCGCGCATCGCCTCATCGACCGCCTTACCGGTCGGCGCAAGGAGGAGGACTTCTTTGTTGGCGCGGTGCGCGCCGGCGCCCAGCGCCTGCAGCGAGTGCGTTTTGCCCGCGCCGGCCGGGGCTTGCAGCGGCTGCACCAGATACGGCGAGGCCGCGATGCCGGCGATGGCGCGCGCCTGGTCCGCGGACAGATCATCGAGGTCCGCGGCGCGCACATCCAGCCGCGCGCGGTTGTCGACCGCATCAACCATGTCGAAGATGCGCGTCTCTTCGGCGATCACCGCATCCACGGTGAACAGCTCATGACCCTCGCGGTGGTGCGCGTCTCGTGTGGCGCTGATGCGCACCCCGACCATGTCGGTGATCTGCTCGATCAGCGCGCGCGGATCACCGGGCGCGTCCACCGGCAGCAGCGCGCCCACCAGCTCAACCAGGTCGGCGCGGGTAAACGCGGGCTTGTCGATGCGCGCCACCATGCGCGCCAGCCGCGCGCGGTCGGTCAGCATGCGCGGCGCGCCGCGGCGCGCGGTGCGCGCCTCAAAGTGCGCGGCGCGGTCGTATTCCAGACCGCGCGCATCGGCGCGCCAGTCCTGTTGGAGCGCGGCCCACGATTGGGATTCCGGCTTGGCCGGGCGGGTGGCTTTCTGCGCGGCCGCCAGCTGCTGCGCGCTCGGCTCACCATCGACGACCACCAGATGGTTGTGCGCCCATTGGCGCAGCCGGGTGGAGCGCCGCGACCACGCCTTAAGACACGTCTTGCTGACGGCGGCGATCTCGGCCATCCCGGTGGACCCGTCGACGGCGGCCCACTCCGCCCCGATGGCGGCATGCAGCTCATGGCGCACCACGGCCTGATAGATCACCCCGGCGGCCTTGGCTTCGTGGTAGAGCGACTTGGAGTCGATCGACACCAGCGTGCCGTCGGCGCGGGCTTGCCGGTTGGGCACGATGACGTGGGTGTGCAGGTGCGGATCCCCGCACCGCGAGGTCTCGTGCTGGTAGGCGATTCCCACCAGCCCCGGCAGTCGCTGCAGGTCCTTGTTCCCGGTCGCCGGGTTATGCACCCGGGTGTAGCCGGCGTGTTGGTGCAGGTAGGTCATGGCCGCGTCGATGCCCTTGTGATGGGCGGCCAGTATGGTCTTTTCGCCGATGTCATCAGTCAGGGCGCGCAGCAGCGACACGCTCTTGGGGGCGGCGAAGGTCAGGTCGAAACCGTGCACGGAGCCCGTGGTGTATACCCGTCCGCTCGCCCCGTTGGGGGCGATCCCGTTATCGAGCCAGCGGGCCGCCACCGCGGTGTCAGCGAACCCGCCCTGCACCGCGGCAGCATCCAGCCCGGTCAGCTCACCCACCGTCGCCGCGTCGCCGGCCATGATCCAGGTCGGGATCCGGGTGTCGCGTTCGGAGTAGTACTCGCCGAGCCCGCCGCCGGCGGCTTGGCGATCCATGGCCGCGGCCTGGGCCGCATTGGCGGTGTTGTTGTAGTAGTTGATGCTCCACCGCGAGAGCCGGGAGATCGTCAGCACCGGTGACCACCTCACGATCTCAACAGGCGAAACCTTCTGTAGTGGCTGGGATTTGGGGCGCGTCTAGCGCGCCCCAAATCAGTATTGCACCACTTGTGCCAATGTGCCAGAAGGATTTTGGAGAAGCATGGAAGTTGGGATGCGGTGAAATAAGTTGTGGTGCCGTGGTTTTAGGAAAAATGAGATGGGACATTGTGGAACGAGTTGAGATGATAGTAAAGATGGGGCGATCGAGGACAGGGTGTAGGTGGTGAGGTGTTGCGGCGCGCCGACGGTCCGCGCGGCCGCAAGCGTCGAGCGCGGGCCGCCCTCGTGCACCATCGTCACGAGCTCGGTGAGCCCCTGGAAATTTGTGCAGGAGCAGTCGGTAAAGCGAATTACAGTGATGGAAGGCCCATAACACGAGGCGGAGCACATGACATACAGATATTCCGGGGTACGCGGTGACCGGTCCCGACACACCTGAACCCAGATTTCCCACCCAACGGCGGCTTCTCACCATCGTGGAAGCGGCTGAAGCACTGAGTATCTCGCGTTCTTCTATCTATCGTCTTTTCGACGCGGGCCAGCTGGCATGGGTCCAGATCGGCGGATCGCGCCGGGTGGCGTCCACAGAGATCGAGCGTTTCATCGCTGCCCACACCAAGGCGGCTTCGTGATCCCGCCACCGAACGCAGATTAGGTAGATCGCCATGGCTGAACGTCGCCAGCTGCCGCCTCAGATCAAGCGGGTCGAACTCGCCGCCCGCGATGGCGGCCGCCCCGTTATCCGCTATCAACTCACCGTCGACGTGGGCGTGGTCGACGGTAAGCGCAAGCAGCTGCGGAAGCGGTACAAGACCGAGCGAGAGGCCCGAGCGGCGCTCGATGCCGTGCGTGGCGATGTCGCCAAGGGCACCTATGTGCATCCATCGAAGATCACGCTCACCCAAGCGTTCGAGGACTGGCTCGCTTCCAAGCACGGACTCAAACCTTCGACGCTGCACGGACATCGGGTGAACCTGGCGCCCGCACTCGCCGAACTCGGTGAGGTCGAAGTGCAAAAACTGAGCAAGCGGCACCTCGACGATCTCGTCACAGCCCTGCGTGCCGGCGGCCTAGCCTCTCCCACGGGCAAGTCGCGTAAGTCATGGTCACCGCGGTCGGTGAACTACATGCTGGGCCTACTCACGGCCGTGCTGAGGGACCAGATGCGGCAGGGGCACGTGGTGCGTAACGTCGCCGAGCTGATCGACCGCATCCCCGCGGATCCGAAGCCTCCAGACACATTCACCCCATCAGAGCTCCAAGCGGTTCTCGCTCACATCGACGGCGACCGCTACGCGATCGCCTGGCAGCTTGCACTTACCGGGCTACGCCGCGGCGAAGTGGCGGGCCTGCGGTGGAGCGACATAGACCTGGCCGCGCGGACGCTCCAGATCTCGTCGACGCGGCTCCGGTTTGGTAAGCACCTCGTCGAGGACACCCCAAAATCCCGCGCAAGTCGCCGCACCCTCCCGATACCTGACCACCTGGCCGCCGCGTTGCGGGCCGCCCGGGCCATCCAGGCCGCCGACCGCCTGGCACTTGGCGAGGAATACGACGCGAGCGGATACGTCGTCGTGGACGAGTGCGGCGCGGCGCTGAGTCCGCACGCGCTCACATCGCGGTGGGCGCGGACGCTCAAGGCCGCCGGGGTCCGTCACATTCGGTTCCACGACGCGCGGCACACCTGCGGGACGCTGATGCACCTGCAAGATGTGCCGATCGCGGTGATTTCTGCTTGGCTCGGGCACGCTTCGAAGGCCTTCACAATGGCCACGTACGTGCACTCACAGCCCGAGGCCCTGACGCTCGCCGCGCGGAGCTTCAACAGCGTCGTAGGCGAGTCGCGACGTTCCTGAGAACCCCGGCTATGCGACCGCATCACCGAGCGCGACCGGGTTCGCACGACACCTTGACCTAGACCAATTCCAGCGTCCTGGACGTGCCCGTGTGCAGCGAGTTTCGCGCGAGTTGTGACAAACCGTGACAACTCAGACGTGTTCGAACACGTAGCCAGAGACCAAACAGCCTCTGACCTGTTGGTGGCAGGTACAGGATTCGAACCTGTGAAGCTTTCGCGACGGATTTACAGTCCGCTCCCATTGGCCGCTCGGGCAACCTGCCGCCAGACAGGTTACAACGAACGGGTAGACAGGGCACAAACGGCTATCACCCGATGAAGGGACGGATCGGATGGCGGATTCATCGTTCGACATCGTCAGCAAGGTCGACCACCAAGAGGTCGACAACGCGCTGAACCAGGCGGCCAAGGAGCTCGCGACACGCTTCGACTTCCGCGGCACCGACACCAAGATCGCGTGGAAGGGCGACGAGGCGGTCGAGCTGACGTCGTCGACCGAGGAGCGCGTGAAAGCCGCCGTCGACGTCTTCAAGGAGAAGCTGATCCGCCGCGACATCTCCATGAAGGCCTTCGACGCCGGCGAGCCGCAGCCGTCGGGCAAGACCTACAAGGTCACCGGCGCCATCAAGCAGGGCATCAGCAGCGAGAACGCCAAGAAGATCACCAAGCTCATCCGCGACGAGGGACCCAAGAACGTCAAGACCCAGATCCAGGGCGACGAGGTCCGCGTGACCAGCAAAAAGCGTGACGATCTGCAGGCCGTCATCGCGATGCTGAAGAAGGCCGACCTGGACGTGGCGCTGCAGTTCGTCAACTACCGGTAGCGACATGCGATTCGTGCAGTTCTTACAAGTGCATGAAACGCATGTAGAATGGCTGCCATGACCACTGTCGAGGAACTAGTCGCCGCAACGCAGCGGGTGCGCGAGAGTGCCCGAGCCGTGGGCGCTGCCCTTGCATCGGTTGCCGTGTACACCGAGCCCGCTATTGCCCGAGCCGTACAAGCGGAACAGAACCTCTACGCGCGAATCGACGCCGAGTTCGGCATGCTGACCAGCACCGAAGCCGGCAAACGGATGGGGTCGCGGTCACGTGCTCCGCGCAATCTCGCCACCACCGCACACCGCAACAACCAGCTGCT
>Ga0306925_10004621_pt1 | contig 12467 bp, 10 predicted proteins | sample flu12Cox44000176_FD_203755 | JGI IMG/M metagenome (GOLD analysis project Ga0306925, IMG submission 203755) | Lab enrichment of tropical soil microbial communities from Luquillo Experimental Forest, Puerto Rico - flux8day.12C.oxic.44.000.176 (v2)... | ecosystem: Environmental > Terrestrial >...
TATCGCAATATGTCTCTGACCTGCGCGCCTGGCAGGATTCGAACCCGCGACCCGCTGCTTAGAAGGCAGCTGCTCTATCCGGCTGAGCTACAGGCGCCTACCGAACGTATTGTGCAGTATCCAGGTCACGCAGAGGCCACATCGCCTGGATAACGGCCATGATCGTGACCTCTCGGGCGTGCGGGCGGTGTCCCGTGCGGCTGTTCTTCAGGGACGGGCGGTGATGGAGCCAGGCAGCTGGGCGACCGCGATCCTGCTCTACCTCGCGGTCATGTTCGCCGGGCAGCGGATGGTCGTCATCGTGCGTTCGCAGCGTGTGTCGATTTCCGGTCAGAACCAGGTCACCGGCCTGACCTGACCCGCCCCGGGCGGCGCGCGGTGTGGCCGGTGGTGTACCCCGGGCCTGGCGTTCGGCATGATAAAAGTGCACGAAGTGCAAGGCCCGGGACCTTCCCCGGCCACCCGGTGCCGTGCAGTGCCCGAGGAGGTCACTATGCATCAGCCGCCTATTCCGCATGTCGAGAGCGAGGATCCGGAGGTCGCGGATCTTATCCATGCGGAGGCGCGCCGTCAGTTCGAGAAGATCCGGCTTATCCCTTCGGAGAACTACGTGTCCGCCGCGGTGCTCGAGGCCTCGGGGTCGGTGCTGACCAACAAGTACTCGGAGGGGTATCCCGGACGGCGCTACTACGAGGGCCAGCAGGTCATCGACCCGATCGAGGAACTGGCGGCGCGGCGGGCGGAGGCGCTGTTCGGCGTGGACCACGCCAACGTGCAGCCGTACTCCGGGTCGCCCGCCAACCTCGCGGTCTACCTGGCGTTCCTGCAGCCTGGCGACACGATGATGGGCATGGCGCTGCCGGCCGGCGGCCACCTCACCCACGGGTGGAAGGTCTCGGCCACTGGCAAGTGGTTCCGCTCGGTCCAGTACGGGGTCCGGGCCGACACCGGGCGCATCGACTTTGACGAGGTCCGCGACTTGGCGCTGGCAGAGCGGCCGAAGATCATTTATTGCGGCGGTACGGCCATACCCCGGACGATCGACTTCCCGGCGTTCGCCGCCATCGCCGGTGAGGTGGGCGCGATCCTGGTTGCCGACATCGCGCACATCGCGGGCCTGATCGCGGGCGGGGCGCACCCGTCCCCGGTCGGTCACGCGCCGGTGATCACCACGACCACCCACAAGACCCTGCGCGGGCCCCGCGGCGCGATGATCATGTCCACGGCCGAGCACGCATCGGCGCTGGACAAGGCCGTCTTCCCCGGGCTGCAGGGCGGCCCGCACAACCACACCACGGCCGCGATCGCCGTCGCGCTGCACGAGGCCGCCCGACCGGAGTTCCGCGCCTATGCCCATCAGGTCGTGGCCAACGCGAAAGCACTAGCGGACGCGCTGATGGCGCGCGGGTTCGACCTGGTATCCGGTGGCACCGACAACCACCTCATCCTGATTGACCTGACGTCCAAGGACATCCCCGGGAAGCCGGCCGCGAAGGCCCTGGACCGGGCCGGGCTCGAGACGAACTACAACACCGTGCCGTTCGACCCGCGCAAGCCGTTCGACCCGTCCGGGCTCCGGATCGGCACCCCCGCGCTCACCACGCGCGGGCTGCGGGAGGAGCACATGCCGCAGATCGCCGCCTGGATGGATGAGGCGGTCGGCGCCGCGCTCAAGGAAGACGAGCAGGTCATCGAGCGGATCGCGGGCCAGGTCCGGGACCTGCTCGCCGGTTTCGCCATGGACGGCTGGCTGGAAGCCTGAGGCTCGGCCGCGGCCGCTCCTGGTCTCGCCGCAGTGGCGATGATCATGGTGATGTGCCACGGGTGGACCACATCACCATGATCACGTTGGCGGGGTGCGCGAGAGCGATCATCCGGCAAGTTGACGCGAGCGCTGCTCTCGCTTGGAGAGCGGTGCTCTGATATTCTGCTTCCGTGAACGCTAGCCGTACCGCGCGCGAGCGGGTCCGCGCCGAGCTGATCAGGGAGATCACCGAGATCGCCCGGCGGCAGCTCGCCACCGAGGGCGCGGCGGGCCTGTCGCTGCGTGCGGTCGCGCGGGAGATGGGCATGGTCTCCTCCGCCATCTACCGCTACTTCCCGAGCCGGGACGACCTGCTCACCACCCTGATCATCGACGGCTACAACGCGGTCGGCGCGGCCGTGGAGAAGGCCGAGGCGGCGTGGCTCTCAGAGGACTATGCCGGCCGGTGGCTCGCGGCCTGCCGCGCGGTCCGCAACTGGGCCCTGGCCCACCCGCATGAGTACGCCCTGGTCTACGGCTCGCCGGTGCCGGGATACGAGGCGCCGGAGCAGACGATCGGGCCCGCGTCGCGGGCAGCGGCGGTATTCGGGAAGATCATCGGCGATGCGTACCGCGCCGGGGCCACGACAGACCCGCCCGGGCCGGTGGTGCCCGTGCCCGCGTCGTTCACCCAGGATGCGGCGCGGCTGCGGGACGCCATCATGGAGGGGGTACCCGACCACATCGCCGCGGCCGCCCTGATCGCCTGGTCCGGGCTATTCGGCCTGGTGAGTTTCGAGTTGTTCGGGCAGTTCGAGAACGTGGTTACCGACCGGGCCGCGTTCTTTGACCACGCGGCGGCCTGCCTCGGCCGCCTCACCGGCCTGCCCGCCTGATCCCGCGGCTGGCGGCCGGTATGGCCACCCGCCTGCCCGTTTGGTCACGGACAGGAGAATTTATGTCACGGTTTGCGGGCAATTGCCTGGTCGGGGGGTCGTCTGCCGGCCACCGGCCCACGTGAGGACCATGGCAGTCCCATGGGAGCCCCAAGGGTTCGTTTACCTGCTGAGAGGCGGGTAGCCTGGGCGGATGTGGCCGGGAAAGCCCGGCCCCTGACGGCGCGCTTTACCTGCGGTACGCACGTTGCCGCGATAGCGTGGCCAGGATCGCAGCCCGGAGGCCGCCCGCTTCCGCCACCGGGACTCATAACCCAAGGCCGCCGGTCAGTGAGAAGGCCGGCCCCCGCAACGAGGATGCTGCATGACTCTGGGATCGACTCGGATCGGCGCGGCTGTCGAGCGCAGGCTCCAAACCCCTGTCGGCAAGCGGTTCAGCAGGTTCATCCTGGTAGCGGCGGGAGCGGTAATCGCCAGCCAGGTCACGCTGGCCATATGCCTGGGGCCGATTGGCTGGACCGCCGGGCGTTCGGCGCTCACGGCCTGGCTGGCCGGGGCAGCCGTGAGCTACGTCCTGTCGCGGTGGGCCTGGGAGCGCAAGGGCAGGCCGAACCTGCTCAAGGAGACGCTGCCGTTCTGGATCGTGGCGGTGGGCACCGCGATCGTGCTGACTCTTACTACCAAGTGGGCGAACCAGCGCGCCATCGCGATGGACATGTCCCACGCCGAACGGGTGCTGTTCGTCGGGGCCGCGTACTTCCTAGCGAACTGCGTGACGTTCCTGACGCGGTTCCTGATCTTCCACTACATCCTCTTCAGGGACCGTGGATCGAAGGTCTCGGAACTGGTGTCGGAACTGCCAGCCTCGGAACGGCCCGGTGCAAGAGCCGAGTCAGCCAACGACAGTCAGCCGAACGGCAGTCAGCCGAACGGCAGTCAGCCGAACGGCAGTCAGTCGAACGGCAGTCAGCCGAACGGCAGTCAGCCGAACGGCAGTCAGTCGGCGGCCGGCGACGACGTTGTCGCATCCGAGCCGTTCGCGGCCGCGGGCTCGGCGGCAGGGGTGAACGGCTCTTCCGCGTGGGCGGGCAACGGTGCCGAGCGCTCGCCCGGCCGGCGGCCGGCCCGCGACGACGCGGCACTGCCGGAACCCGGCACCCGGCGCTGACGCTCGCGCCACCAGGTGCCGAGCACGACGCCCGCGTACTTCAGCCCGTAGATCGCGTTGTGCCCCTTCTTGCTCTCGCCGACCTTGCGCTTGTGGATGGTGGCCGGCACCTCGGCTACCCGGAACCCGTGCGTGAGGACGGCGATGAGCAGTTCGGATGACTGGTACTGAGGCTGCTCCAGGCGGATCGCCCCGGTTACCTCGGCGCGCATGGCACGCAGGCCGAACGAGGAGTCGGTGATGCGCTGCCCGGTCAGCAGGCTGATGGTCACCGCGAACACCCAGGTGCCCAGGCGGCGCACCGGGTCCTTGGTCTCCTGGCTGCCCAGCTTGCGCGACCCGGTGACGAAGTCGGCACGGCCGTCCACCACGGGGCGCAGCACCGCGTCCATCTCGGCCGGGTTGTACTGCCCGTCGGCGTCGGTGGTGATGATGTACTGGGCGCCGCCTTCGCGGGCCAGCCGGTAGCCCAGCCGCAGCGCCGCACCCTGGCCGCGGTTCACCGGCACGTCACAGACCAGCGCGCCGTGCGCGTTCGCCTCTTCAACGGTGCCGTCCTTGGAGCCGTCGGACACCACGATCGGCATGGTGCCGAGCCCGCACAGCGTGTTGGGCAGCGCGTCCACGACCGAGCCGACCACGCCCTCCTCGTTGTAGGCAGCGATGACGATGGCCACCGGGGGCAGCGCGGTCGCACGCGTACCGTGCTGACCGAAGAAGGCGGTCGCCGCGGCGTTGTCGATCACCGCGTCTTGAGGGGTCCTGGTCACGGCGCAGCCTTCCCATCCGGGGCCTGCGCCCCTGTACCGGAAGCCGGCACCCCGCCGGCCGGCGCGAACTCTGGCCACACTGTCGCGATCCCCGACTTCAGGTCGTGCGTGGGCCGGTAGCCCATGGCACGGGCGCGGGAGATGTCGACGATGACCGCTGGCATCTCGCCGGGCTTAGGAGCGATGTTCTCGACCGGGATCGCCGCGCCCGTGACGCTGCGGGCGGCCGCGATGATGTCGTTCACGGTGACGGACTCACCGGCCCCGATGATGGTCGAGCCGGTGGCGCGCGTGCGCCAGGCCAGGAGCAGCGCCGACACGATGTCATCGACGTGGATCAGGTCACGGACCTGGGTGCCGTCGCCGTACACCTGCACCCCGTGGCCGTCGCGTGCCGCGCGCATCAGGCGCGGCACGAAGCTGTCCTTGTGCTGCATACCCGGGCCATAGACGTTGGAGAACCGCAGCGCGCAGCCAGCGATCCCGTAAGCCGCGGTGTAGCAGCTCAACAGCATCTCCCCGGCCGCCTTAGTGGCTCCATACGGGGTCAGGGGGTGGAGCGGAGCCTCCTCGGTGATGACACTGCTGCCGACGTCACCGACCACGGCGTTGGTGGACGCCATGATGAAGCCGCCCACCCTGCGGGCCCTGGCCAGTTCCAGCAGCGTGGCGGTTGCCTGCACGTTGGTCTGGTAGGTGCCCACCGGATCCTCAAGGGAACGGAGCACAGACGTCACCGCGGCCAGGTGGAAGATCATGTCCGTGCCGGGGCTGACCGCCCGCGCGGCGACGGACTCGTCGCGCAGGTCCCCGACTACCGCGTGAACTCCCGGCTCGGTCGGCTCGTGCAGGTCCGCCACGGTGACCTCGGCGCCGGAATCGAGCAGCGCCCGCACGAGCCGCCGCCCAATGAACCCGGAACCTCCCGTCACCAGCACCCGGGAACCCTGTTCGGCCGTCATATGTTCTCCGTTCGCGGTAGCGACATCACAGTTGTGCCTCACCCGGTTCTACCGGGATCCTGCGGGCGATGTGGCCTGGTCCGGCGAAGCCACCAGGTATGAACCCGGCCACCACGAGCCCTGTCTGTGTTCTGGGCCTTACGCGGCCCGGCACTTGTGACGGGTATCCGGGCACCATTGAGCATCGAGGTTCCCGGTGCCCCGCCCTGGCAGCCGGGCTCTGGCTGCCGCGCAGCGCGCTCCGGCCCAGGGCTGGTACCGCACGGCGCCTGGTCAGTGTAGCCGCAGGCTGTCACTGCTTTCCCTGCGAAGCCGCGGCTGATTCGAACTCTGGGCTACTTTCAATGCGCCGGCCCGGTGGTATAGCGGGAGAGCGAACCGGGGGAGCACATCAGGGCCCGGAGGGCCCTCTTTCATCCATCCCCATGGGTACTCCGCCCAGTCGGTACATAATGACCACAGCAGGTAACACGGCAACGCGGAAGGGTGGTTGTCACTAAGAGTGACCCCGCGATGTCAGTTACCGGGGGGACGGATCTGACGCGGAATGATCGTGACGTGTGCCACGGACCCTGGCGACAAGGGAGAACCAGGGTGACCTGTGGGACAACGACTGGGTAGAAGTGCCAGCACATGGTGGAAGGGCGATGACCGAGGGCCAGAAAGTAGGGGCTGCCGCGGCACGCGACCCGGGGGCGGGTACGAGTGCGGCGCCGATTCCCGGCGCCCACCCCGCTCCGGCCGGGCCAGCTCAGCCCGGTAAGGCCGCCGCCCAGCCCGGTGAGGCCGCCATGCCTGGTAAGACCGCCCAGCCTGGCCAGGCTGCCCGGCCCGGCCAGGCTTCTCCGCCCGGGCAGGAGCCGGTGCCAGGCTCAGGCTCATCCCAAGCCGCGGAGAAGCCCGCAGGCCAGGAGCGGCCGGGAGCCCCGGAGGACCCGCACGGCCCGAGGGTGGCGCAGGTCCCGAAGATCGAGCCGCACGTCCGGGTGGACGGCAGGCTTCTGCAGTCCGCGATCCTCGCGCTGCGCAAACCCATCGTCGCGGCGTCGCTGCCACTGGAAGCGCCGGGTGTGGACGAGGCCAGGCAGGAGCGGCGCAAGCTGCTCAGCCAGATCGACGATTATCTGCTGCCGCGGCTGCGCGAATCGGGAGCCCCGATCCTGGTCGCGCTGGTCGGATCGACAGGGGCGGGCAAGTCGACGCTGGTGAACAGCATCGTCGGCACCCACGTCAGCATGACTGGCATCCGCAGGCCCACGACCAACAGCCCGGTGCTCGCCTGCCACCCCGACGATGTGGGCTGGTTCGCCGAGAACGTCTTCCTGCCCACCGTGCCGCGGGTCCGTCAGGAGGGACTCGCCCGGTCCGGCAAGGACGGCCTGCTCGTGCTCGCGGCGAACGAGGGGATGCCCAAGGGCGTGGCGTTGCTCGACACGCCCGACCTCGACTCGGTGGTACAGGCGCACCGCGAGTTCGCCTACCAGTTCCTTGACGCCTCCGACCTGTGGCTGTTCATGACCACGGCAACCCGTTATGCCGATGCCATGGTGTGGGAACTACTCCAGCACGCCAGGGATCGGGGAGCAGCCCTGGGCATCGTTCTGTCTCGTGTTCTTCCTGCCATCAGCGCGGAGGTGGTCGGGCACTTCCACGCCATGCTGGAAGCGAACGGATTGGGCGGCAATCAGCGCTTCGTCATTCCGGAGACCGTGCTCATCGACGCCAAGCTGCCGCCGGAGATCTGCGCGCCGGTGCGGGCGTGGCTGGCGCAGACCGCGGAACAGCCCGACCGCCGCGTTGCGGTGCTCACCCGCACCATGTCCGGGGTACTCGACACCTTCCGCATCCGGGTGCCTTCCCTGGCCGCCCAGGTGGAGGATCAGGTCACCATGCGGGCCGGCCTGACCAGCGCCGTGGCCGGGTCCTACCAGGCGGCTCTGGACGAGATCGGCCGCAGGCTGCAGGACGGCTCTCTGATGAGCGGGGAGGTGCTCGCCCGCTGGCAGGACTTCGCCGGTGCCGGTGACGTCCTGCAGTCCCTGCAGTCGCGGCGGGGAAGCAGGCAGCGCCGGCACCGTGTCCCGGCCAAGGCCCAGGCGCTGATGATGGCGGCGCGCACCGCGGTCGAGTCGCTGATCACCTCGGCGGCCGGCCGGGCCGCGGAGGACTGCCTGGCCCGCTGGCGGGACCATCCGACGGGCGCGGCCCTGCTCGACCATCTCGGCTCGGGTGGCAGCGCCGCGGCGTGGCAGTCGGAGTTCGCCGCGGAGGCAGGCCTGATCTTCGGGTGGGAGTCAGAAGAGCCCGGCGCGGCGGCGGCCGAGGGGCTCGGCCCGCAGGCGCGGATCGCGGCACTCGGCAGGTCGTCACCGGACCTGGCTACCCACGCGGCGCGGGCCATCAGCGCCTGGCAGGACCAGGTGACCCGCCTCGTGCAAGCGGAGAATGTCACCAAACGATCCATCGCCAAGGCCGTATCCCTGGACAACGACTCGCTGGCCACCGTGCTTATCGTCAGCCTGTTCGGGGCCGGCGAAGACGACACGGGCACGGCCGCGGTTCCGCGTCGCCTGCTCACCACGCTGTTCGGGGCGGGGCCACTGCGGGACATCATGGCGCGGACCGGGGCCGACCTCCGGCACCGGATCGCACTGCTCCTGGATGAGGAGATGCGCCGGTTTACCGATGTGATCGACGCGGTGGGCACACCAGACGCCGCCGCCAGCCTGCGCCTCTACCAAGCGACCTACGCCCTTGAGGTGGCACGGTGAGCCCGGCCGCGACGGTGCGCCGGGCCAGGGCTGCCCACGAGGCGGCCGATGCATGCGAAGGCGGGTGGTGATGGAGACCGAGGCGCCGGTCACCGGTCCACCGGGCCCAGGTGGGCCCCACGCCGGGACGCACCGCTGGGCTGGGGCCGCGCTGGCCAGCTCGATATACACCGGTGAGCTGCCCACGAGCGGCGTCGGCCTGTCGGAGCGCCTCAGCGCCCTGGCTCGGCTGGTCCAGATCGGCTCCGCCCGGGTCGGGCCGGACGGCTTCGGCGCAGCCGTGCTGGCCGACGCGAAAGCGCTGCTGGCCAGGGCGGGGGAGCGGCTGCGCCTGTCCTCGCATCACACGATCGTGGTGCTGGCCGGGGGCACGGGCAGCGGCAAATCGTCGTTGTTCAACCAGCTTGCCGGGGCGCCGTACTCCCCGGCGGGAGTGCTGCGCCCGGCGACCAGGGAGCCGCACGCCTGTGTCTGGGGCATGGAGGGGGCCGGGCCGCTGCTGGACTGGCTGGGCATAGAGCCACGCCGCCGCTACGCCCGCTCCAGTGCTCTGGCGGAAGGCGAGCGCGCGCTGACCGGCCTGCTCCTGGTGGACATGCCCGACCATGACTCGGTCACCAGCGGGTCCGCCGAGGTGAGCCGGTTGATAGCCCAGGCCGACCTGATGGTATGGGTGCTCGACCCGCAGAAGTACGCCGACGCCGCGGTGCACAGCCGGTATCTGGTGCCGATGGCCGGGCATTCGTCGGTAATCGCGGCCACGCTGAACCAGGCCGACCTGCTGACCCCCGAGCAGGTCCAGGACTGCGTTTCCGACTTGCGCCGGCTGCTGGACGCCGAAGGGCTGCACGACGCCAGGGTCCTGGTGACCTCGGCCACCAGCGCGGCGGGTGTCGCCGATCTGCGCAGGGCACTGATCGAGACGGTGATCGCCAGGCAGGCGGCGCTGCGGCGGATCAGCGCGGACGTGGACGCGGTGGCCGCGCGGTTCGTGCCTTACGGAGGCGACGCCGAGGCACGGGCGCGAGTGAGGTCGGCCGTACCTTGGACGGCCGCGCTCGAACCGGCCGTGACGGCCGCGCCGCAGCCGGGGATCGCGCCGGAGCCAGCGGGCGGCCCGGGCGCCAACGGTGACCTGCCAGCCGCCGCGGATGCCGTCGGCAGCATGGAGAACGGCGCGGCCGAAGCAGGCGGCGACATGGTAGAGATAGCCAGGCGTGCCGTGCCCGCCGCGGCTGGCGACGAGCTGGCCGCCGCGTTCTGCGCGGCCGCCGGGGTGAGCGGCGTCGGCCAGGCGCTGCAGAGCGCCAGGGAACTGAAGGCCGTCGACTACGTGGGCTGGCCCATGGCGGGGCTGGCCGACCGGGTGGCCGGCCGCGACCCGGTGCGCAAGGTCCGGCTGGGCGCGCTCTGGGACGAGTTGCGCGCCGTTTCGGCGGGTGCCACAGGTGCGCAGCGGTCGGAGATCAGCAACGCGATCACGACGCTTGCCGACGAGGCGGGCCGTGGGCTGCCCGGGCCGTGGCAGGCCAGCGTTCGCCAGGCCGCCAGGTCGAGGACCGAAGAGATCCCGGCCGCGCTCGGCACCGCGATCGCCCAGTCCCTGCCCGAGGAGAACAGTGTGGCGTCCTGGTGGCGGGCGGTGGCGGCCTGGCAGGGCCTGCTGCTCGGTGCCGCCGGGGTGGGCGTGGTCTGGTTGCTGGCGATCATCATCCTCGGCGTGTTCGGGGCGGCGCCACATGCCCCGCTGCTCCTGCGCGACGTCAGCCTGCTGCCGTGGGTCGCGCTGATGGTGGCGGCGATCCTGCTGCTTGGGTGGCTGACCGCCAATGGCTGCATGGCGGTGGTCATTCGCGAGGCCGACCAGGAGCGGGAGCAGGCGCAGCAACGGATGCGCGCCGCAATCGCCGATGTCGCGCAGCGGTTCGTGCTCGCGTCGGTGGGGCAGGAACTGTCCGAGTTCGCCAGGTTCCATGACGAACTGGCGGTCGCCCGCGCGGCGGGCTGAACGACGCCCGTGCCTCGGCTGCTAAACAAGGCCCGTGCTCGGCTGCTAAACGAGGCCCGCCCGGTCGCCGAACGGCGTCTCGCGCCAAGGCTGAAATGACGGCCCCGCGCCGCGGGCTTGGAGCCAGGGCTCGCGACTCTTTGCGCAGCCGGTGGGAAGCAATCTCCCCATCCCGGGGTTCTCATGTAATGATGTAATCCCAGTAAATGGAGATGACGTTTTAGATCATGCCCCCGCTTGACGCGTATTCCCAGGTCGTGGCCGGAGTCGCGGCCGAACTCACCGGCAAGGTGGCCAGCCTTCGCGTACCGCGGCGGGGCGCGGGGCGGGCCGGTGAGAGCCTCGGTTCCGCGGTCGTCTACACCAGCGACGGCTTCCTGCTGACCAACGCGCATGTGGTCGGCAGCGCGCAGTCGGGCACCGCCTCCTTCGGCGACGGCACCTCGGTGCCCTTCACCACGGTCGGCGCTGACCCGCTCTCCGACCTGGCGGTGCTGCGGGCCGCCGGGCCGACACCCCCGCCCGCCAAGCTGGGCGAGGCGGACGAACTCGTCGTCGGCCAGCTTGTGGTGGCGGTGGGCAATCCGCTCGGCCTGGCCGGCTCGGTGACCGCGGGCGTGGTGAGTGCCCTGGGACGCTCGCTGCCGACCCGCAGCGGATCCGCGGCCCGGCTCGTCGAGGACGTGATCCAGACCGACGCCGCGCTCAACCCCGGCAACTCCGGCGGGGCGCTCGCCGACAGCGAGGCCAGGGTGGTGGGGATCAACACGGCGGTCGCCGGGGTGGGCCTGGGCCTCGCGGTCCCGGTCAACGCCACCTCCCGCAAGATCATCTCCACTCTGATGCAGCACGGCCGGGTGCGGCGCGCCTACCTCGGCCTGGTCAGCGCCCCCGCGCCGCTGCCCGTCCAGCTCCGGGAGCGGTGGGGCCGGGCCAACGGCCTGCGGGTAGCGGAGGTCGTCCCCGGCGGCCCGGCGGCGCGGGCCGGCCTGCGGGCCGGTGACCTGCTGCTGACCGCGGCGGGCCAGCCGGTCGAGAAGGCCCAGGACCTGCAGCGGCTGATGTTCGACGACGCGATCGGCCGGCCGCTGGCCATCACCGTGTTCCGCAACGGTGCCCTGGTCGACGTCATCGCCGAACCGGACGAACTCGTCGCTGCCTGACCCAGCCGCCGGTCCGGGCCCCGCGCCCTCGGGCCGGCGGTGGCTGGCGTTACCCGGCGGGCTTCCGACGCCGCCAGGCACATGGATTTTGGCACAGAACGCAAGATCCCTCCCTGACTTATCCACAGGCGCGCCGTTTGCGCGTGGTTGTCCACAGCCGACGGGTGCCCGATGGCCGTTACTGCCCGGGCGCGTGAGTGTGGTGACAGCCGGTGCCCGTTCCCGGGGCCGGCCCGGAACGAGCGCTAGCCCACCGCGCTGCTCCGGCCAACACAGGGAGGACCGCGATGATCCACGAAGCACAGGTACACCTGGCCGGATATGTGGCCACCGAGCCCAAGTTCAAGAAGGTCGCCGGCGATACCTCGTCCGTGCGGCTGCGGGTCGCCTACACCGCACGCCGCCGGGACAAGGAGACCGGTGAGTGGGGCGATGGGCCCACGTCGTTCGTGAACATCCAGTGCTGGCGCACGCTGGCCGACAACGTGAGCATGTCCGTGCATAAGGGAGAACCGGTGCTGATCATGGGGCGCCTGCAGATCAGGCGCTTCGAGGACGCAGCGGGGGCGTCCAGGACCGCCGTCGAGGTCGAGGCGTCCTCGGTCGGCCACGACCTGACCCGTGGGGTGGCCCGGTTCTCGCGTAGCCGTTGGCCCGCATCCGGCGCGGCGGCGCTGCCGGACGGTGCGCCTGGATCCGAGGAAGGCGCGATGCCGGGGGACGGCGCGGAGCTCGCCGACGGCCTGGAGCCCGCAGAGCATACGAACGGGGCCACGAGCGGAGCCGCAGCCGGCGACGGGATGGTCGACGAGCGCGCCGTGGCGGAGTTCGCCAGGGAACTCAGCGAGTCGCTCGGTACGGCTGCCGCGGCGGACTCCGCCACGAACGGCGCCGAGGATGCCGGGGCTGCCTCCGAAGCAGGCGTGCCCACCTAACCACGTCCGCAAGCAACCGGGGCCCGGGGTACCCACCCCAGCCGCGCCCG
>Ga0306925_10004626_pt1 | contig 12464 bp, 9 predicted proteins | sample flu12Cox44000176_FD_203755 | JGI IMG/M metagenome (GOLD analysis project Ga0306925, IMG submission 203755) | Lab enrichment of tropical soil microbial communities from Luquillo Experimental Forest, Puerto Rico - flux8day.12C.oxic.44.000.176 (v2)... | ecosystem: Environmental > Terrestrial > Soil...
CAAGATTTCCCGCGCGCGCGCGATCACGTTGTTTGGCAAGCCCGCCAGGCGTGCCACCTCGATTCCGTAGCTTTTATCCGCGCTGCCTGGCTCAACCCGCCGCAGAAAAATGATCTCTTGCCCCGCCTCTTCAACCGACACGTGCACATTCTTCACTCCCGGCAACAATTGCTCGAGCTCTGTTAGCTCGTGATAGTGCGTGGCAAACAGTGTCCGCGGCCGCGCGCCTGCATGCAGCGCCTCCGCCACCGCCCAAGCAATCGATAGCCCGTCAAATGTCGCCGTGCCGCGCCCCACCTCATCGAGCAGCACCAGACTCGCCGGCGTAGCGGTATTTAAGATCCCCGCCACTTCGCTCATCTCCACCAGAAAGGTCGACCGACCTCGTGCCAGACTGTCCGACGCGCCAATGCGAGTGAAAATCCTGTCAAGCAGCGGCAACTTCGCGTGTGCGGCCGGTACGAACGAGCCCATCTGGGCGAGTATCGAAATCAGCGCCGCCTGGCGCAGATAGGTCGATTTGCCACCCATGTTCGGTCCGGTGATGACCAAGAGAAACTGCAATTCGTCATCGAGGTAAAGGTCGTTCGGCACAAACCGCTCGCCGCGTTCTTCCAGCAGCCTTTCAACCACCGGGTGCCGCCCGCCTGCGATCAGCAACGGTCCCCGCGCACCCTTCTTGGCCGACTCCTTCTCAGTGAATAGGGGACGCGTGTAGTTTCGCGCCCCCGCGATTCGCGCGAAATTTACGAGCACGTCCAACTCCGCAATAGCAGCAGCTACTCTACGCAGCCGGCCGGCTTGCCGCGCGATCGACTCGCGAATATCGCTGTATAGGCGGCGCTCGATCTCCAACACGCGCTCCTCGGCGGAAAGAACCTTGCGCTCATGCTCCTTCAATTCAGCCGATGTAAACCGTTCGGCATTGGCGAGCGTCTGCTTGCGTTCATAATCCCCTGGCACGAGCGCCAGATTTGGTTTGGAGACCTCGATGTAATAACCAAACACCTGGTTATAGCGAATTTTCAGGGACGCAATTCCGGTGCGTTTCCGCTCCCGCTCCTCCATGGCGGCGATCAGCTGTTGTCCGTGCTTTAAAATGTCGCGTAACTCGTCGAGCTCGGCATCGAAGCCGTTCCGTATCACGCCCGGCTCGTTCGCTAGTGCCGGGGGATCATCGGCAATCCCCTGCGCGATGACCTCGCGAACGTCGGCCATCTCATCCATGCGCGCGAGCAGGTCAACGAGTCGCGCCGCCAGGCCATCTGGCGGTTCCGTTGGGCTCACCGCGGGTAGCAGTGCCCGCACACAAGGAATTTTTTCGAGCGATGCGCGTAGCGCCAGCAAGTCGCGCGGAGTCGCGATAGCTAAAGTCACCCGGCTGGCCAGCCGCTCCAGATCGAGAATTCCCGCTAGTTCTTTGTGGATCTCCTCTCGGGCGACCGTGTTTGACCTCAACGCCGCGACCGCATCGAGTCGCGCCTCGATCTCCGCCACCGAAATCTCCGGCCGGAGGACCCAGGCGCGTAGCAACCGGGCACCCATGCCCGTTGTCGTTTCATCAATTGCGGAGATCAGTGTCGCCGAGGGGTTCTCGCCTGCCGCTGGCTCGACCAGCTCCAAGTTTCGTGCCGTCACTTGATCGAGTACCAAGGCATTCTGCTGCTCGTAATAGCCGATTCGATCCAGGTGTTCGAGCCCAGTCCCGGCGGGGCGCAGGCCGGGGGGCATCGCTAGGTCTGCGGGCTTTGTCCGACTGATTGCGGACGTCTCGCGCAGGTAGTGCACGATCGCGCCCGCGGCTCGAATGGCTTGCGGGTGACCACCCAGCCCAAACCCATCGAGCGCCGCGACACGAAAGTGATTTTCAAGCTCTCGCGTCGCGTAACCAGGCTCAAAGATCCAATCATCCAACCGAGTCTCAAGCGCTCGGCTCTGCAGACGCCCCGGCACAACACCGATCGGCTGGGCGTCGGGAAAAAGTGTCACGGGACGCGATAGCAGAATCTCGCGTGGCCGCAGAATCTCGAGTTCATCCCGCAATCTCGCTTCAGCGCTTTCACCGGCAAACTCGGTTGCGCGAAACTCACCGGTGGAGAAATCAACATAGGCCAGCCCGATCCGCGGGTCCGGCTGCCTGGCAAGTACCCTCCCATTGGGCGCGGCCGCCGCGGCACTCGCTGCCGCGCTCCGAGCAATCGCAGCCAGAAAATTGTTCTCTTTGGGATCGACGAGCGCCCCCCCCATCGCTGTTCCCGGCGTAAGTACTCGAATCACCTCACGCCGCACGAGCTTTTTGCCCGGCCCCGGCTCTTCCATCTGCTCGCAGACCGCCACCTTGTGCCCGGCCCGGATCAGCCGCGCAATATAGGCCTCCGCGGCATGGTAGGGAACGCCACACATAGGCACGGGTTCCCCTTTTTCCTTGTTGCGCGCTGTCAACGTGATCTGCAGGATGCGCGAGGCCACCACGGCGTCGTCGTAGAAGAGCTCGTAAAAGTCGCCGAGGCGGAAAAGCAGCAGCGCCGTTGGATTCTGCTTCTTCACGGCGTGGTACTGCTGCATCAGCGGCGTAGTGGGCTCGGTCATCGACGCAATTTCTGGCTGTGGGAGCGATTATGTGTCCCGCTCGCTTCTTTGGCAATATCGTTCATCGCCTTCGGCATGCAATCTGGTTCTTCTGCTTCCCCTTTTGGGGAGCCCGCATCCTCTATCGCAGGTGGTTTTCTGAGCCGCCCTCAGAGGCGCAGGCCCCCTTAATTTCTGCGAGATGATCTTGAAACACGAGGTTATACTCGACCTTCCCATGGCAGCCACTCGCACGATTCGCGAAGTCGAAGTCAAAATCCGCATCGAGAACCTCGCCGGCTTGATCGGCAGGCTCGGGAAAATGCGGGTCTGTTGCGAAGGCAGGGTTTTCGAGCAGAACACTGTGTACGACACGCCGGATGGCGCTTACCGCCGCAAAGGTCGCCTCCTGCGTTTGCGCACCGAAACCCCCGCTCCTAGTAAGGCCGTCGGTGTGCTAGGTGGCGGGCGAAAAGCCGTGTTTACGTCGAAGGCTGCGGCACCCGGCTCTCGCTCGGCCTACAAAGAGAGGCTTGAGCGTGAGGTTCCCGTCCGATCTCCCGCGCAATGGCCCGCGAGGCTTTGCGCCCTCGGATTGGGAGCGGGCTTTTGTTATCAAAAATACCGCACCCTTTTTTGCCTTCCCGGCCTCCACCTCGACCTGGATGAGACCCCCATCGGTACCTTTCTTGAACTGGAAGGTGCTCCCCAGGCCATCGACCGTGCCGCCCGCGCCCTCGGATTTTCATCCCGCCACTATATCCGGGGCACCTACTGGAGCCTTTTTCAGGCCTCTCGCAGGGGCCGTGCCCGTGCCCGGAAAAATATGACCTTTCGTGCATGAAAATTCCTTAAATCCGCACTTCTTACCTTGACAAATTCGTGAACTGCATTTACTAGTCGAGACCGGCACCATGGAAGAGCTTTCGTCCAGTTCGGAGCCGGGAGGTAGCCCTGCCGGGCCTGTCCGCGGCGGACAGCGAAGAATGGTCCGGCAAGAATCGACTATCTCGGTGTTGAGTTTCACACACTGGTCTCGGGCCAGGGGTAATCTGCGCGCTTTTTGCGCCGATTGGACACGCGGAGGCCGGGAGGGAAGGCCCGGCCTGATCTAGTCCGACGGCGGCTTGTGGTCTGCCCGTGGCCGAATGGGTTGGCGGTCTCGGGCTTTTTTTTTGTCTGGAGGGTTCGTCATGTTGCACGCGACAGAGCTTCTCGGAGCGGAAACCTACGACCCGGCCGGCAATTTTGTCGGTCGCGTCAAGGAAATGTTCATCGTGCCGGAAGAGCAGTCCAACCGCGTTTCGCGCGTTCTGATTGGGCGGGGCCGGTACCGCGCCCTCATCGCCAGAGCCGATCAGATCGCCTCGGTTGAGCCCGGCCGTCTGGCGCTGACCACCGACGAATCCGCCCTCGAGCTCTATCAGCCGACCGAATCATGGCTGGCGGTGAGAAAAGACCTGCTCGATCAGCAGATCATCGACACCAACGGGCGAAAAGTGGTTCGCGTCAATGACGTCGACTTGGCCGATCAGCGCACCGACGGCAACACCGAGCTTCGTGTTGCGCAAGTCGACGTGGGCTTGCCCGGTGCCGTTCGCCGCTTGCTGCAAGGCGTCGTTCCGCCCCAGGGTATCCGCCGCATCCAAGCGAAGCTTCCCCGCAAGACCATTCTGTGGGAATTCGTGAACCTCATTGAACCAGATCCGCTTCGGCGGGTGAAGCTTCGTCTTTCCGGTGACAAGCTGGCCCAACTCCATCCTGCAGATCTCGCCGAAATCATGGAGGAGCTTTCGCCCGCCGAACGCCAATCCATCATCGGTTCGCTCGACGAAGAGACGGCGGCGGAAACGATCGCCGAACTGGACAAACGCCTTCAGACACAGGTGGTCGAAAAGCTGGATCCCGAAAAAGCAGCCGACATCATCGAAGAGATGAATCCGGACGAAGCCGCCGACCTGATACAAAGTCTCGAGCCGGAAACCTCGCGGGAGGTATTGGAGGAAATGGAGCGCCAGGAAGCCAACGAAGTGAAGCAGCTGTTGCGCTTTGACGAAAATACGGCCGGCGGCATGATGAACACCGAACTGGTCGTGGTCGGCGAAGATGCCACGCGCGGCGAAGTGGTCGATTACATCCGCTTTCACGAAATCTCGATCGATCAGCTCGATAACATCCTGCTGATCAATAAGGACGCGCAGCTGTCCGGGACGGTCCCGGTCGCGCGGCTCATTCTCGCTGATAGCGACCAGCGCATGACCGAACTGGCCTTCCAACCGCTTGTTTCCGTCCCAGCCGACGCCAGTGATCGGGATGTATTCGAGGTTTTTGACAAGTACAATTTGCGCAGCCTGACAGTGGTCAACGAGGGCCATATCCCGATCGGTGCGATCACTGTGGATGATGTCGTGAGCCGTCTCTGCGCCAAACTTTAGGGGGCTGCTAGAGGCCTCTGCGTACCCACGCTTCTAGCTTCTCGCAGCGGGAAGCCACGGGCGCGAAAAATCTGTCTCGTGAAGCAATGAACACCTGGGTCACATTCACCGACACCGTCTCCCGACTGACCAAGCGCAGCCGCGAGTTCAACGTGCGCACGCGCTCGGTCCGCAGACGGCTCGCCGTTTTCCTCGCGGTCGTCGGACCGGGCTTGATCACCTCCAACGTCGATAACGACGCGGGGGGTATCAGTACCTACTCGGCGGCAGGCGCGCAGTTCGGCTATGCACTGCTCTGGTCGTTGATCCCTATGACCATCGCACTCTACGTCAGCGAAGAAATGTGTGCGCGCATGGGCGTCGTGACCGGCAAGGGGCTCTCCGATCTAATCCGCGAGGAATTCGGCTTCCGCTCGACATTTTTCGTGATGATCGCCGCTCTGGCTGTAGATCTGTTCAACACTGTTGCGGAGTTTTCCGGCATCGCCGAGGGCGGGGAAGTGCTGCACACCAGCCGCTATATTTCCGTTCCGCTCGCGGCGGCTATCGTGTGGCTGCTCGTCGTGTACGGCACCTATCGCGCAGTCGAAAAGATCTTTCTGGTCGCCTGCGCATTCTATCTCTCCTACGTTGTTTCGGCGGTTCTCGCCAAACCGGACTGGATCTTTGCCGCGCGCGAAACCCTGGTTCCGTCCGTGCAAATGAATTCGGCATACGTGCTGATGCTCATCGGCCTGGTCGGCACGACCATCGCCCCCTGGCAATTTTTTTATCTGCAGGCCGGATTCGTCGAAAAGAAGGTGGCCTCGCGGCAATATAAGCATGCCCGACTGGATGTCTTGGTCGGCAGCATTTCTTGTATGGCGATCGTTTTCTTCATCATCGTTGCCTGCGCGGCCACGCTCAACGTACATGGCTTGACGAACATTTCGAGCGCAAAGGAAGCCGCTCTGGCCTTGCAGCCGCTCGCGGGGAAATTCGCGGGGGGCTTATTCGCCTTCGGCTTGTTGAATGCGTCTCTGTTCGCTGCCTCGATTTTGCCGCTCTCGACGGCCCACGTCATTTGCGAAGGCCTCGGCTTCGAAGCCGGCCTCGACCGAAAATTCAAGGAAGCTCCCGCGTTTTATTCACTTTACACACTGCTAATCGTGGTGGGAGCCGGAATTGTGCTCATACCGCGTGCGCCGCTCTGGAAAATCCTGCTCTATTCGCAGGTCGGCAACGGCATCTGGCTCCCCATTGTGCTGATTTTCATTCTTTTGCTGATTAATCGCCGCGAGTTGATGGGCGAGCACACCAACACCTGGGGCTTCAACCTCGTGGCCTGGGCATCCAGCATCGTCATGATCATTCTGACCCTGATTCTTATGTACACCGCTATCTTTCAAACTGGCTCCGCCGGCCTGTCCGGCTTCCTGGCCAAGCTCTTCCGCTTCCATTAGGTCGTCCTAGGGGTTGGAACCGCCGATGCGCACCGCTGAGTCTAGGAGCCGAGACACAGACGCTCGTCTGGCCGTGGTCCTGAACCCCCCGGGAAAACGGGTGGGTGCGAAACGGAGGGCGAGGCGCTGCGCCGAGGGTTGCCCTTTCGAACTCCAGGAACTCTGTGTGCGGTTTTTTTCCCCCAGCATCCGGTCAATCGAATCGGTTCACCGAAGTTTTCCCCTTGCATTTCAAGAATTTTGCTAGCCTACGTCGGTGGGCCCACTCAGCTGATCGAAACTCGAGCTGGCAAGAAACGCGCTCCACCGCCATTGCGGATCAACAGTGCGTGTGCTACTTTCGGGCCTGCCCGCCGGGGCGAGCGATTCCTGCGCGCCGCGAGCGTCCGCCGGCAACGTTGCTTCTGTTGAGCGATTTCCCATGAAACCCGTGGAAATTTTGAAGTCCGCCAACCGAGAGGAAGCGGAACTCCTCGCCAAGCTCGATTGGAAGCGCCTACCCAACCACGTTGCCATCATCATGGACGGCAACGGTCGCTGGGCCGAGCGGCGCCATCTGCCACGCATTGCCGGGCACCGCGCCGGTATGAAACGCGTGCGCGACGTGATCGAGGCCTGTGCTCAGCTCCATCTCCCCTGTCTCACCCTGTACGCCTTCTCGCTCGAAAACTGGCGCAGGCCGGAAGCCGAAGTCGATTTTCTGATGCGCCTTCTGCGCGAATACCTGAAGCGTGAGCTGCCCGAAATTCACAAAAACAACATCCGTCTGCTCATCATCGGCCGCGCGGAACAGTTGCCCGAGAAAGTCCGCAAAGAGATTGCCGATGCGATGCGGCAGACGGCGCACAACAGTGGCATGAAGCTGATCGTCGCGCTGAATTACGGTGGCCGCGCCGAAATAGCCGACGCATTTAACGCCCTGCTCGATCGCCTTCGCGAAAACGCTCTGTCCTCCTTTCGCGCCGACGAGCAGACCATCTCCGACCATCTCTATACCGCGGGGCTGCCCGACCCCGATCTGCTGATTCGAACCAGCGGGGAAATGCGCGTGAGCAACTTTCTCCTCTGGCAAATCGCCTACGCCGAAATCTACGTGACGGAAACGCTGTGGCCCGATTTTTCCCGCGCGCGTCTGCTCGAAGCGCTGCTCGATTACCAGAAGCGCGAACGGCGCTACGGAGGGCTAGCACCGAAGGGACGCCCAGCTCGACGAATCGTCGAGCCTGGGGGTTCAGACGGCGCCGGCGTCGCCTCATCGGAAAGCCATGGGAAATCGGCACGGGCCGCAACGCCTCCGGGCAATCCGGTGCGAGGCTGACCGGCGAATGTTCGCCCGCATTCTGACCGCCGCTGTTCTGATTCCCCTGGTTCTTGCCCTGGTGTGGTGGGGACCTCCGGAGTTACTGGCCGCCAGTGCAGCTCTTGTCGCAATTCTGGCTCTCCTCGAGTTTCTCAATCTGGCCGAACGCGTGGGGCTGCGCGCATTTCGTTATTGGACGCTTGCCTGTGCTGCGGGCATTTTCTACGCACAGTACTCGGCCGGCTTCGTCGAAACGCACTCCTTCTCCGGCTGGTCGATCATGCGCGAGACCACCCGTGTGGTACCCCTCGACGGGGTGATCATGGTCTTCGTCTTGGGAATGGCAGTCGTGGGCATCAGCACCCGTCGCCCGATGTACGAAGTGCTGCCAGGAATGGCCGCAAGCGCGGCCGGCCTGCTGTTCGTAGCGCTGCCATTCAGCTATCTCGTTCGCATCGATCAAATCGAGCGAAGCGGTCGGCGTCTCGTGCTGTTCACCCTGTTTTTGATGTGGGCAGGCGACACGCTCGCCTATTTTGCGGGCAAAGCGCTCGGGCGCGTGCCAATGGCGCCTGCACTCAGCCCCCAAAAAACCTGGGAAGGGGCCTTCGCCAATCTCACCGGCTCGCTTGTCGTCGGATTCATATTCGCGCGATGGTTAGACCTCAACATCAGTGCGATTCTTTTGATTGCCGCGCTCACCAACATGGCGGGCCAGCTGGGCGACCTGATCGAGTCGGCATACAAGCGGGGCGCCGCAGTGAAGGATTCGGGTTCACTGTTGCCCGGCCATGGTGGCGTTCTCGACCGGATCGACAGCCTCATCCTCGCCAGCCCCGTCGTCTGGGCGGCCTGGCAATGGTTCTCCTCGCGCTAGTGTTCCCGGGCCGATGGAAGAGTGCCTCGAGGCCTCGCCGTCGGCGCCGGTTTGCGCGGCTCGATTGGCCGGTCGGTCAACAAAAAAGGAACTGACGCAGGCGGGTTTCTGATCACGCCGCGACCAGAAGCCTACCGGTCGACCCGCGCTTACTCATGGCTGCCGGCAAACAGTCTGGCAATCGCGACGAGCACCACGGCTCCGACAATGGCGGCTGCCAGGCTCCCCCAAAACCCTCCGGCAGAGATTCCCAATTTCGTGAAGATCCAGCCACCAATCACGGCGCCGACCAGACCGAGGATGACGTCCACAATACAGCCGAATCCGCGCCCGCGCGTGACGGTCCCGGCAATCCACCCGGCAAGGAGCCCGACGACCAGCCAGGCGATCAGGCTGTCCATGCGTATGCCAATGAAATAGACATGGGAGTTCTGCAATAACGCGAATATCGAGAGCATGAGTGCCTCCCAGCGAGTTATCCCTGGCAGAAGACGTAACCGAGGCACTTATAGTCGAGCTTCGGGGCCAGGGTATCGGAGGCGTGGTGTCCCGTCTGGGGCAGGAGACCCACCACGTCCAGGCCGACAATCTTCTTATGTCCGGCGACGGCACGCAAGAGGGCCCTCATTTGAGGCCAGTCGAGGCCGCCAGGCTCGAGCTAGCCGGAACGCTCGAAGGACCAAACGCGCTGACGTTGATTGTCAGATAAACGCTCGCGCTGACAAGGTGAACCGGCAACCCCGGCGGATCAGTCGTAGTATTCGGCACCCAGGTGAGTGATTAGCTCTTCGCCGACCATCCAGCGCAGAGTGTTCTTCAGCTTCATCAGCTGAATGAAAAGATCATGCTCGGGGTAAAGTTCCCGCGCGCACATAGGCGACTTGAAATAGAAGCTGAGCCACTCCTGAATGCCGCGCATCCCCGCGCGCTGCGCGAGATCCATGAACAGAGCCAGATCCAGCACAATGGGTGCCGCGAGAATCGAATCGCGGCAGAGAAAATCCACTTTTATCTGCATCGGGTAGCCGAGCCAGCCGAAAATGTCGATATTGTCCCAGCCCTCTTTGTTGTCGCCACGCGGGGGGTAATAGTTGATGCGGACCTTATGATAGAACTTGTCGTAGAGCTCGGGATAAATTCTCGGCTGCAAAATAAATTCGAGCGCTCCGAGCTTCGATTCCTCCTTGGTTTTAAACGACCCCGGATCGTCGAGCACCTCGCCGTCGCGATTACCCAGGATGTTCGTCGAAAACCAGCCGTTCAGCCCCAGCATGCGCGCCTTGAACGCGGGTGCCAACACGGTTTTCATCAGCGTCTGGCCAGTCTTGAAATCTTTGCCACCGATCGGGACGTTTTTGGATTTCGCGTAATTTTCGAGCGCCGGGATATCAACCGTAAGATTCGGGGCGCCATTCGCGAACGGCACGCCCTCGCTGATCGCCGCGTACGCGTAGAGCATCGACGGCGCGATCGCGGGATGGTTTGACTTCATGGCCTTTTCAAATGCGGCCATGTCTTGGTGGGCCGCCTCGGCCTTGAGAAAAACTTCGGTCGACGCGCACCAGACCATCACCAGCCGGTCGAGCTTGTTCTTTCTCTTGAAGTCGCGAATGTCTTCGCGGATCTGCTCGGCGAGATCGAATTTGGTTTTGCCCTTCTTGACGTTCGAGCCCTGTAAATTTTTCACGTAGTTCTGATCGAAGGCCGCCTTCATCGGCCGGATGCCGGCGAGGAATTTCTGCACTTTCGCGAGGTCTTTCCCGTCGAGCACGCCGGCTTTTGCTGCAGCCTGATGGGCATCATCGGGATAGACATCCCAGCCGCCAAAAACAAGATCTTCCAGCTTGGCCAGCGGGACAAGATCCTTGATTTTCGGTACACGGGCTTCCGTGCGCTTGCCCAGGCGAATCGTGCCCATCTGGGTGAGCGAGCCCACGGGACTCGACGCGCCTTGCCGCACGAGTTCGACACCAGCCATGAGCGTCGTGCTCACGGCGCCCATTCCGGGCGTCAAGATGCCGAGTTTTCCCTTGGGCGTCGCAATATTTGCGGGCCTGCGCATCCGTTCGTTCCCCTTAAGCTAAATGAAATTCGCGCCAAAGCCAGATGAATCACCTTGTGGCCGGCGGTGGCGTCGTCTGGCGCTCGCTTTTCCCCGGGGCGAAACGCGGAAAGAAGCAAAGTACAGCATGATGCGGTATCCCACGCCCTTTTGCAATTGATTCCCGTGAATCGTAGCGTGGCCGTCTTCGCGCGAGCCAAACGCATAGGGTGTTCTCAAAACCGAGGAAAAAGAGCGACCCCATCTGAGCGATAGGCAGGCACTCGGGCCAAGCAGTGTAAAGTCAACTCCTAGGAAAGTGCATTGCTGACACTTCGCCGCGGCTGTGCACCCTCAAAGCGCCTGCGCTCAGAAAAGTGTAGAATGGGAGGAATCTCGCTCATGAGTAGCCAACGACACAAAAGGACCCTTGCGCAATTGTTAGAGCATGCCACGCAAGCTGGGTTTCAACGCGCCTACGAACAGATTCGTCTCGACGAGCGCCGTTATTTGCGTCAGGTGAAGCGCGCGCACCGTCTGCCGATCGAAACCTGGCCCGACATGTTCTTGCTCGGCCCACAAGTCGTGAACCCGATCGCGCGCAGCACGATCAGCACCGCGTCGAGAATGGCCGCGCTCGAAGGAACCGGACTCGGCCTCGGAGGTTTCCTCACCTTCATACCGGATATGGGCATCCTGGCGGCGATCACGCTGCGCATGCTCCAGAAGCTTAGCTTGCTGTACGGCTTTGAATATCGCAGCGAGGAGGAGAATGTTTCACTGTGGATCGCAGCGGCTACTGCGGCGGGTGTCGATATCGGCCGGGATTTTCTTGAGAAGCAAGCGGTCGAAAGGCTGGTGCCGCGTCTGATTGACCTAATGGCTGCAAAGGTGGGAGCCGAAGTGGCTGAGAAATGGGCCGGGCGTATTGTGCCGGTGCTGAGTTCGGCCGCTGCGGGAGCGATCAATTACTACTTCGTGCGCACGTGGGGTCGGCGCGCGCAAAGGCATTTCCTCGCGCGCCACCTGGCCGTCATCGGGCGTCACAATTTCCCGCGCCTGGCAAACCCCTCGCAGGCGCGCTTCGAGCCTTCACGCTCGCCCGCCTTCTGACCCTCTCGGTGCCCTCAAGGCCAGCTACGCTTGGCGTTCGAGCGCCGACCGATCCCAATTCCCGAGATTCGCGGCGGCTTCGTAGGTGCTCTGCAAAAACTCGATCAACACTCCGCGCGGGTCGCTGGCCGAGCGAACATCGTCATAGGCCAGCAGAAACTCAGCAAGGCGCGGGTGATAGAACGCTGTCTCTGGACCAACCTTAGCGTCGCGGAAGCCGGCCGGTTCTGGCGCGACATAGGAGTAAAACACCGGCGTCGTGATTTCACCTCCCCCGGGCCACCATCCGGCACTCGACACTTCATGCGAATACGCCTCACGTGTGATGATGTCGGAATTCGCACGGTCGGGTGCGCGGCGGCCCGAAAAACGCGTGGCGGCCATATCGAAGCTTCCCCAAAAAAAATGCACCGGGCTGGCTTTTCCAATAAAACGAGCACGAAATTCCTTGAAGACAGTGTCCACCGTTACCAAAATTCGCCAGAAGCGCTGCGCGTACTCCCTATCGTAGTCGGCATGTTGGATATCACGATCGAAATGAATGGGGTTCGGAATTTCCACGGGGACGGGCCAGATTTTCGCCTGGATTCCGAGCGAGGCGATCGTAGCCGAAAATTCGGCATAAAAATCGGCAACGCTTCGGGGCCCAAGCGCAATCAGCTTAGTCTCGCCGGTGCTGGTTGTGAAC